>Ga0070741_10000760_pt1 | contig 109110 bp, 93 predicted proteins | sample Coa_R1_4_FD_66440 | JGI IMG/M metagenome (GOLD analysis project Ga0070741, IMG submission 66440) | Surface soil microbial communities from Centralia Pennsylvania, which are recovering from an underground coalmine fire - Coalmine... | ecosystem: Environmental > Terrestrial > Soil > Unclassified...
GAGCCGCTGCCGTCGAGGCAGCGGTGCCCTGTCGGGAACAAAGTGCGGACTCTGGAGGACCGAGGTGGGGCGCGGACGCCCTCGTCCGCGAGCCGCTGCCGTCGAGGCAGCGGTGCCCTGCGAGAACAAAGTGCGGACGAGACGTCCGCACCCCACTCGGGTGCTTTGCGAGAACAATGTGCGGACGAGGCGTCCGCACTCCACTCGGGACCGAGGTGGGGCGCGGACGCCCTCGTCCGCGAGCCGCTGCCGTCGAGGCAGCGGTGCCCTGTCGAGAACAAAGTGCGGACGAGACGTCCGCACTCCACTCTGGAGGACCGAGGTGGGGCGCGGACGCCCTCGTCCGCGAGCCGCTGCCGTCGAGGCAGCGGTGCCCTGTCGAGAACAAAGTGCGGACGAGGCGTCCGCACTCCACTCGCTGTGCGGACTCGGGCGGACCGAAGCCGATCCACTACAATAGATCGTCCGAACTGCATGAAGCTTCCGATCGTCGACTCCATGATGTCCCTTGTGCGAAAGCAGGGAGGGGGATCGCCTCGCCGCGATCGCGATGAGCGTCTGCGCGCCGGTTTCGATGCTGCGCCAGTCGGGCTTGCGTTCGCCACCACCGACGGGCACTGGCTCAACGTCAACGAGCGGTTCCGCACGCTGATCGGTTACTCGCGCGAAGAGCTCGCGCGCATCTCGCTCGACAGCCTCACGCATCCCGAAGATGCGAAGAAGGAGACGGCGATGATGCGGAAGCTGCTCGCCGGCGAGCTCGATACCTATCGCGTCGAGAAGCGCGTCATGGACAAGCGCGGCAAGTACCGCCCGCTCACCATCAACGCGGTTTGCGTCCGCTCGGAGAGCGGTGATCCGGAGTTTCTGGTCTATGTCGTCGAAGAGACGGCGGGTGCGCAAAAGGAAATGCCGCGCGAGACCTCCATCGATCGCGGCTCCGCATGGATCATGGATCAGTTGCCGGACATCTGCATCATCCGCTCCGATGACCGCGGCCTGATCACCGGCTGGAACACCGGCGCCGAAAACATCTTCGGCTACAAGCGCGACGAGATCCTCGGCAAGAACCGGCGGATCCTCTATCGCGACTCCGACGGATGGGAAGGGAAGCCGACGAGCCAGCTCAACAACGTCGCGGAGACCGGGCGGCTCGAGTTCGAGGACTGGCGCGTGCAGCGCGACGGCAACCACGTGTGGGTCAAGTGCGCCATCACCCCCTTCCGTCCGGACAGCGGGCCGGTGAAGGGATATGTCGAGGTGATTACGAAGCCGACCGGCGCCGCGCTCGGCATCGACCTCTCTCATCTCAAGGACAAGAAGGCCGCGGACGACAAGAAATCCGCCGAGCTGCGGCAGATCATCGACGCGCTGCAGGCGGAAGTCGAGCTGCAGAAGCGGAAGGAAGAGTCACTGCGCGACGCGCTCGAGCAGGTGCGCGTCATGGGCGAAGAGACGCTGAACGAACTGAAGATCATGACGGTTGCGCTGCGCAAGGAGATCGAGCGCCGCAAGGCGGCCGAGGATGAGCTGAAGGTCGCCAACGAGCGGCTGAAGGCGGCATCCCAACCACTCGTTGCAGCACCCGCTCCGCCGCCGCCCATCATCGTCGAAGAAGAGATTCTCCACCTCACGCAGCCGCAGCCGTCGAAGATCTGGCGGGCGCTGATGGGGAAGACGCCGGCCGAACTGCTCGTGCAGTACGCGACCGACCAGCGGACCGGGACGCTCATGCTCGTCAGCGGTGATCGCGAGCGCGAGCTGAGCTTCGAGAAGGGGAAGATCTTCTCCGTCGCGTCGAAGAATCCGGCGAATTTCCTGACGCAGCGGCTGATCGAGCTCGGTTACATCACGGAGGAACATCGCCAGCGCGCGCTCGAGATCAAGCTGCACACCCAGCTTGCCATCGGCCGCATCCTCCTCATCCTCGGCGTCATCAGCGAACAGCAGTTGATCGATGTCATGCGGGCGAAGATGGAAGACGAGATCGTCGAAGTCTTCGAATGGAAGGACGCGAAATACGCATTCGTCGAAGGCGCATCTCCCGCGCTACAGCTCGTTCCGCTGCGCATCGAAGTCGCTCCGCTGGTCCTGAAGAGGCTGACGACGGAAGCCGCGGCTCCCGACCTCGTGCAGGAGGCGCTCGACACCGATGAGGATCTGACGATCAGCCTCGAGGAGCCGGTCGCGCCGGAGCAAGCCGCGCCAGAGACTGCAGCGCCGGAGCCGGCCCCGCCGGAGCCCGTCGCGCCCGTCGAAGAAGAACCGCTGCCCATGCTCTTCACCGAGGCGCCCGTTGAGGCCCCCGAGCCGGAAGCGGTTCCCCAACCAGACGGTGCACTCTTCATCGCGTCGCCGAAGTCGAAGAAGTTCCATCACCTCGGCTGCAACGCCGCGAAGAAAATCGCGGACGACACGAGGATCTTCTTCATGGCCGAGGAACAGGCGAGGAGCGCAGGGTTCGAAGCGTGCCGCCTTTGCTTTCGGTAGACTCTAGGCAAGAGGCAGCAGGTCTTCAAAACGTCGGTCCTTCCTGCGCAGATGAAAACGAGGGTGTGATGAATCGAATGTTTCGCGCGATCGCGGCGATCGCCATGGTTTGTGCGCTTCCGGCTCTTGGCCAGCAGCGGACGCAGTGGTTCTGGGGAGCGAAGCTCGAATTGCGAGGCAACTATCGCGACAGCGATCGCGAGTCGTTCCGCACGCGGTTCGCAGTGACCCCGACGCTGTTCGCTACCGAGAACACCGTCGATCCCGGCCATCATGCGGAGCTGAGCGTCGCGCAAACGAAGCTCGATCTCGGCTACGGGAAGTGGTTCCTGGCACATGCACAAGTTCATGTGCAGGACAAATATCGCCGCAATCCGACGAGCGAAGACCGGAAGATCGATGCCGATGAGCTCTACATCCGTTTTGGCGACAAGCCGGAGTTCCTCGAAAGGCCGGAGGGGACGTCGATCTTCGCGCAGTTCGGCAAGGCGCCGAAGATGGAGCGCCAGCCGGTGCGGCTGCTCGAGAGCTATGGGCTCGCGGCAACGGCATTCAACCGGATGGAAGACATTCAGGCGCTGATCGGCGGCACGATCGGCCGCAACTTCTACTGGCGCTTCCAGGCGGCGAATGGCAATCCCGTGTTTCTCCGCGATCCGAATGCGCTCGCCGGCGACAACGGCACGCGCGGCCTGCGCGATAACCCGCCGCACACGAAGCTCGGCTCGGGCATTCCGATCCTCTACAACGCCGAGACCGAGGGGTACTTCTTCGATCGCAGTCACGTGCAGTATGGCGAAGGGCTCGGGTATCGGTGGGCGAACGAGGATCAGTCGTCGGGATTCGACGTGATCGCGTTTCACTACGAGCGCGATCTGGCGGATCGGGAGAAGCTTACCGGCACGTTCTACGGCGGCGACATCGACCTGCTCAATGGTCCCGAGGGGTTGCCGCTCAAGGTGTCACTGCCGATCCATGGGCGCAAGAAAGAAGAGTCGGGCGCGCGGTTGTATGCCGAGTGGCACGGCCTGACGACGATTCTCCAGTACACGAAGCAGAATCTCGCCGGACTGCATCGTTCCGGATACGAAGCGGAGACGGGTTACAAGCTGCCGGTTGCACGCGGACCGGTCCAGTGGATCCAGCCGACCGTGCGCGTCAGCGGGTTGCAGAACACGTTCCGCGCGGCCGCGGACAAGCGGTTTCCCGCGCCGAGCTTCTGGTGGCCGTGGACGAAGATCGACTACGGCATCCGCTTCGGACTCGGACATGGAATCGACATCACGGCGGAGCGTGCGAAGCACAACATCGGAGCGCCGAGGAAGATCCACGAAGGGGAGACGCTGGTGACGGTGAGGGCGAAGCTGGGGTAGCAGAATTGATCCCGAGCGCAAGCGAGGGATGAACGGCCAACACGGCAGCCGATTTGCTCTTCTGTAATCGCGGAGGAAGCAAATGCGCAATGAAATGATCGGCGCGGTCGTGCGCCGCGCGATAGAGCATCCCGAGTTTCGCGAGAGGCTGATGGAGAATCCGCAGGAAGCGCTGCGGTCTCATGGATTCGCGCTCGAGCAGAACGAGCTCGACGAGATCCAGCGGATCAGCTCGACGATCGGCACATCCGGCCAGGATGTCGAACAGAAACTCATCAGCATTGCGGAGGCTTACGGGATACGGAAGCACTGACGCCGAAAATTGATCCCGAGCGTCAGCGAGGGATCAGCGGAGCAGCCGTGCACCGAAGCCACACGACGTGATGGAGGCGCTGCTGCAGCGGCTGCTTCGTTGATCCCTCGCTGCGCTCGGGATAAACCGATGGCGTAACTTCACAGTCCCTGATCCGTCACACCATCAGCGGAATTTGTCTTCAGACAGGCCGGTTCGAATCCGGCGGCAAATGCCGAGCTGTCAAGAAGTAATCTCACCGACGAGGCCTCTTCAGGGATGAGAATTCGAACGCTTTTTTCCGCCGGCGCCATGCTGCTGGCTGCCCATGCCGTGCTCGCTGATACGCCAGGTGGACGCGCGGAAACGCGCATGGTCTACGATCCCACCTACTCACGCGTGATTCTCTTCGGCGGCTCGACTCCGATCGACTCCGCGACGAAGGTCGCTTACGACCTCGACGACACATGGGACTGGGCCGGCGATCACTGGATCCGCCGCTTTACGAACCACAGTCCCGGCGCGCGCTCCGGCCATGCGATGGTGTACGACTCGAATCGCAGCCGCATCGTCGTCTTCGGCGGCCGCCGTACCGACGTTTCCACGAAGGTCCAGAGCGTCCTCAACGACACCTGGATCTTCAAGAACGGCGACTGGTCGCAGTTGACGACTCCCAACACGCCGCCCGCGCGCACCGTGATGGGCGCGGCATTCGACAAGATCCGTGACCGCATCGTGATGTTCGGCGGCAATACGATCTCCACCGACGGCAAGAACACCGTCACCCCGCTTCACGACACGTGGGAGTTCGACGGCACGACGTGGGTCCAGCGCGGCGGGGAAGGTCCGAAGGTCAGCAAGCCGATCGTCGTCTATGACGATGCAACCAATCAAATCCTTCTGCTCGGCCTCGACGAGGCCTCGACATCGAAGACCGACACGGCCATGTATCTGTATGACGGCGCCGCCGGAACCTGGAATCAGGTCAAGCCGGAAGGACTGCCGTCCTGCGTGAACGAGGCCTACGTCGGATTCGATGGCGAGACGAGCTCCGTGATTCTCGCCGGCGGCGTTTGTGCCGCCTCCGATGTGACCGATACGACCTACTCCTGGGACGGAACGAAGTGGGCCAAGCTCGACGTGAAGAGCGTCCAGGACCGCGCATTCGGCGGCGCACTGGCGTATGACGCAGCCCGCCAGTCGCTCCTGCAGTACGGCGGCACGGTCGCCTTCGGCGGGATTCGCATCGGCACCTACGCCTTCAAGGCCGGTGACTGGTCATCGATCGTCGACACCTATGCGCCCGTGCCGCGGGCGTTGTCCGTCGCCTTCTCCATTCCCGGCTCGAATGGCGTCTACGTTTTCGGCGGCCACGACGAGAACACTACCTACAACCAGCTCTGGAGCTACGACAACGGCGCATGGACGGCGATCAACAGCGGAGACAATCTCCCGACCGGTTGCGACCACGCCGTCGGTGCGTTCGACACCGACCGCCAGCGTTTCGTTCTCGTCTGCTACGCCGGCAACGTGTGGGAGTTCGACGGCACGACCTGGAAGAACAACAAGGACATGAAGACGCTGCCGCCGGCGCGCCGCTTCAGCTCGATCGCCTATGACGCGACGATCAAGAAGACCGTGCTCTTCGGCGGATACAACGAGATCGACTTCATCAACGAAACCTGGCTGTGGGACGGCGCGACGTGGACGAAGGTGAAGAAGAATCCGCCGCCTCTGCGGGGCTCGGCCGCGATGTGGTACGACTCCACGCTCAAGAAGACCGTGCTCTACGGTGGCCTCGGCCGTGACGATTCGAACTCGCGCGTCGAGCGCTACGCCGACATGTGGACGTTCGACGGAAACGGCTGGACCGATATGAAAATCGATCCGGCGAAGACCCCCGGCATGCGTTACGCCGCCGCCTCGGCCATCGATCCGCGCACCGGCCATCTCCTTCTGTACGGAGGCATCATCTACACGAAGGACGACAAGGGAACGGAGGCGCAGTTCTACGGGAAGGACCTGTGGGACTGGAACGGCTCGAAGTGGACGCTCGTCTCCGCCGACAACGCTCCCGGCATCCGCGAGAACGCCTCGCTGAGTTACGACCCGCGCAGCGATCGCATGCTGCTCTTCGGCGGTTTCGCCGCGCAGTACTTCGGCGACCAGTGGCTCTACGACACGAAGACATCCCGCTGGCAGCCCGTGAACCAGGCGTCCGGCGGCCCGCGCCGGCGCGCGCGCTGACCGCAGGCAACAGACAACAGGAAACAAGAGCGGGTCGCGAGACCCGCTCTTTTCTTTTTGCGTGATCATCGAGAAGGGCTCATGGAACGGCTCACAGCCTCCAACGCCTGCCGCCTGCACCCCGGTCTGATACACTCCGCCGCCCATGCAAATCGCCATCGGCGCCGACCACGGGGGATACGAGCTGAAGGAACAGCTCAAATCCTTTCTCCGCGATCAGGGACACGCCGTCCGTGATGTCGGCACCAACAGCAAAGATCCCGTTGATTACCCGCGATTCGCGAAGGCGGTCGCTGATCTCGTCTCGTCCGGCGCCGTGCGCTTCGGCATCATGATCGACGGCGCCGGCATCGGCTCGGCGATGACCGCGAACAAGGTCCCCGGCGTTCTCGCCGCAGCCGCGTACAATGAAGCACTTGCGCGAAACAGCCGCGAGCATAATGATGCGAACGTTCTGACCCTCGGCGCCGGTCAAACCGGCATCGAAGCGGCCAGACGGATCGTCGAAGTGTTCCTGACCACGGAGTGCACGGCGGACCGGCACCGTGCGCGCGTGAACATGATTCGCGAGCTGGACAAAGGAGGGCGTGGCGTGAACCCCGGCAGTGACCTGTCGTCAGAAGACATCGCGCGGATCACCGAAAGGGTGAGACAGATTCTGCAGAAGGGGAGCGCCGCTGCTGCTCCTGCCGCGAATCTGATTCCGCCGGACAAGGTCGCGAAGCTCATCGACCACACGGTCCTCAAGCCCGAAGCGACCGCGGAAGACATCGACAAGCTCTGCGCCGAAGCGAAGACGTACGGCTTCTATTCGGTCTGCGTGAATCCCGTCTGGGTTCCGCGCGCGAAGGATCTCCTGCGCGGCACGAACGTGAAGGTCTGCGCGGTCGTCGGATTTCCGCTCGGCGCGCAATCGTCCGAGATCAAAGTGCTCGAGGCGCGCCGCGCGTTGCGCGAAGGCGCATCCGAGATCGACATGGTGATCAACATCGGTGCGCTCAAGAGCAAGGATGACCGCCTCGTCGCGCGCGACATCCGCGGCGTCGTCGAAGTCTGCGACGAAGCGCGCGCTCTGTCGAAAGTCATCATCGAGACCGCGCTCCTGACGGATGAAGAGAAGGTCCGCGCCTGCGAGCTCTCGATGAAAGCCGGCGCCGATTTCGTGAAGACCTCGACCGGCTTCTCGAAGAGCGGCGCGACGGCGGAAGACATCGCGCTCATGGCGCGCACCGTGGCGCCGCGCAAGCTCGGTGTCAAAGCATCGGGCGGCGTCCGCACGTATGAAGATCTGATGAAGATGGTCGCCGCGGGAGCAACGCGCGTCGGCAGTTCCAACAGCGTCAAGATTCTCGAGGAAGCCGCGCAGGCTTTCTCCGTCAAGAGGTGAGAAAGTGGGCGAGCTTCGCTGCTACGTATTCATCGACAGCCTCCAGCCGCAGTTCGCGTCGTTCCTCGGCACCGTCGCGCAGGGCTTTCTGCCCGTGCCGGGGCAGGCTTCGCTCTTCGTCGAAGTCGCGCCGGGCATGGACATCATGCGCGTCACCGACGTCGCGCTGAAGGCGACGGATGTGAAGCCGGGCATGATGATCATCGAGCGCATGTACGGCATGCTCGAGGTGCACTCGGATTCGCAGGCTGATGTCCGCCAGGCGGGCCGCGCGATTCTCGATTCGCTCGGCCTGAAGGAAGAGGATCGCATCAAGCCGGAGATCACATCCAGCCAGGTCATTCGCAACATCTCCGACTATCACACGCAGCTCATCAACCGCACGCGGCACGGCGACATGATCGTGCCGGGGCAGTCGCTCTACGTGCTCGAGTGCGCGCCGGCCGGCTACGCGGCGATCGCGGCGAATGAAGCGGAAAAGGCAGCCAACATCAATGTCCTCGAGGTCCGCGCCTTCGGCAGCTTCGGCCGCGTCTACCTCGGCGGCGAAGAGCGGGACATCGACGTCGGATATCGTGCGGCCGAGGAGGCGATCAACTCGATCGCGGGCCGCAAGGGGAAAGCGTAAACGTGAGAGGTTTCGCGGACATGCGGTTTTGCGGGCTCGCAGTGATGGAGACCGTGAGCCCTCGAGCCCGCGCAACCGCGTACCCGGTTTTCAATTAAGGAGGAATTATCAATGCCTGATGCACTTGGAATGATCGAGACCCGTTCCTTCGCGGCGGTTGTGGAGGCGGCGGATGCGGCGGTGAAGGCGGCGCGCGTGGAGCTCGTCTCGTACGAGAAGACCGGCGGCGGCTACACGACCATCATCGTTCGCGGCGATGTCGCGGCGGTTCGCGCAGCATGTGATGCGGCGCAGACGGCCGCCGGCCGCGTGGGCGATGTCGTCGCCGTGCATGTGATCGCACGCCCGCACGACCAGGTCGACGCAGTCATGCCCCTCGGCCGCCCGATGACCGAAGGCAAGAAGAAGTAAGTGTGTAGGACAGGCGCCTCGCCTGTCCCACTCGTTCGACAGGCGAGGATGCCTGTCGTTCGACAGGCGAGGGCGCCTGTCGTACACACAGAAAACGAGAAAAGGATATCCATGCAACTCGCAAGGGTCGTGGGATCGGTTGTCGCCACTCGCAAAGAGGAGAGCATCACCGGCCTCAAGCTGCTCCTCGTCCGCCCGCTCGATGACGAAGGCCGCGAGAGCGGCAACGCGATCGTGTCGGCGGATGCCGTCGGCGCAGGGCCGGACGAGATCGTGCTGATCGCCGCCGGCAGCTCCGCACGCCAGACCGCCGCAACCGACAAGCGGCCCGTCGACTCCGTGATCATGGCCATCGTCGACAGTTGGAACGTCGGCGACAAGGTGAAGTACAAAAAGTGAGCTAGACGATGAGCCGACTCACCGATCAGGAAATCGACGCGATCGCACAGCGGATCGCCGCGGACATCGCCGGCGGAAAGTCGTGGAGCGGGCTTTCACCGGCTCCCCAACCAGCCGCTGCACCTGCCGCGATCACCTCCGGCCTCGGCGTCTTCACTACGGTCGACGAGGCGGTGCGCGCGGCGAAGGCTGCGCAGCCGCAGTTCGCGGCGCTGAAGCTCGCCCACCGCGCCCGCATCATCGAAGCGATGCGCAGGACGATGCTCGAGAACTGCGAGACGCTGGCGCGCGCCGCACACGACGAGACCGGTTACGGGCGCTACGAAGACAAGGTGATGAAGAACAGACTCGTCACCGAGAAGACGCCCGGCATCGAGGATCTCGCTCCGATCGCGACGTCGGGCGATCACGGACTCACGCTGATCGAGCCGGCGCCATTCGGCGTCATCGGCGCGATCACCCCCGTCACGAATCCGACGTCGACGATCATCTGCAACTCCATCGGCATGCTCGCCGCCGGCAATGCGGTCGTCTTCAACGTGCATCCCTACGCAAAGGGTTGCTGCATGCAGACGATCGCTCTGCTCAACAAGGCGATCACCGCGGCGGGCGGTCCGGCCAACGTGATCACCGGCGTGTCCAATCCGACGATCGAATCGGCCAACGAGCTGATGCGCCATCCGATGATTCGCCTCGTCGTGGTCACCGGCGGCCCCGATGTCGTCAAGGCGGCGATGGGCAGCGGCAAGCGCGCGATCTGCGCCGGTCCCGGCAATCCGCCGGTCGTCGTCGACGAAACGGCCGACATCGACAAGGCCGCGATCGACATCATCATGGGGGCGTCGACCGACAACAACATCATCTGCACCGATGAGAAGGAGACGATTGCCGTCGCCTCGATCGCCGATGCACTGATTGCGTCGATGGGACGGCAGGGTGCGGTGGTCATCGGCAGGGACAAGCTGCCCGCACTGGAGAAAGTCGTCTTCAAGGAGATGCGCGGCCCGCGCCAGAAGGGACGCATCGACAAGGATCTCGTCGGCAAGAACGCTTCGGTCCTCCTCGCGAAGATGGGGATGCAGGTGCCCGACTCCGTGCGGCTCATCGTCGCGGAAGTCGATGAGAATCATCCGCTGCTCTGGACGGAGCAGATGATGCCGGTCATGCCGGTGGTGCGGGTTCCGAACGCCGATCGTGCGATCGACTTCGCCGTCGAAGTGGAAGGCGGCAATCGCCACACGGCGATCATGCACTCGAAGAATCTCGACAATCTCAGCCGGATGGCGAAGGCGTGCGACTGCTCGATCTTCGTGAAGAACGGGCGCTCGCAGGCCGGCCTCGGACTCGACGGCGAAGGCTATTGCTCGTTCACCATCGCCAGTCCGACCGGCGAAGGACTCACGGGGCCGCGCTCGTTCTCGCGCTGGCGCCGCTGCGTCGTCGTCGACCATTTCAGGATCACTTGATGAAGAAGACCTCGGCGCTCGCGGTCCTCGAGTTCGCAGACATTCCTGCGGGCGTGTGGGCCGTCGACGCGATTCTCAAGAAAGCACCGATTGCCTTCGTCCGCGCCGGCACCGTCACACGCGGGCGTTACCTCGTGCTCTTCGGCGGTTCGACCGCGTCGACGAACGAGTCGCTGGAAGAAGCGCTCGCGACGTGCGGCGGCGCCATCATCGACCAGACGTTTCTGCCCGATGTGCATCCGCTCCTGTTCGATGCGGTGTTCGGCAAGAAGCGCCGCTCCACCGGCTCGCTGCTCATCATCGAGACGGAGACCGCGGCGTCGATCGTGCGCGCCGTCGAAGCGGCGCTCAAGGGAACGCCGGTCGAGCTGATCGAAGTGCGGCTCTCCGACGTCGGTCTCGCAGGCAAGGGCATGGCGCTGCTGTCCGGCACTCTGCACGACGTCGACTACGCCGCGGAGCTGGCGGCGAAAGGCATCTCGAGTGCCGCACCTCCGCGCGGATTCTCGCATCGCGTCATCGCGGCGCCGCATGATGTCGTCGAGCGCGACATCACCGCGACGACGCGCTTCGATGACGCTCCGCTCCTCGAGCTCGACGGGGAGATCGCCTGATGCTCCTCGGTCGCGTGATCGGTCAGGTCGTGCCGTGCATCGTCACGAAGGGACTGGAGGGTGTGCCGATGCTCATCGTGCAGCCGCTCGACAAGAGGCTGCAGCCGAAAGGCAAGGCGATCGTCTGCGCCGACGCGACGCGCATGGCAGGAGAGGGCGAGCTCGTGTCGTACGAAGGCGGCCGCGAAGCAGCGATGGCGCTCGAGCCGTCGTTCGTGCCGGTCGACCACGCCATCATCGCCATCGTCGATGGAGTGAACATCGAGTCATGATCCTCGGTCGCGTCATCGGCGAAATCCACGGAACGATCAAGCATCCGTTCTATCAGGGGAAGCGTCTGCTCGTGATCGAGAAGCTCGATCAGTACTGCAAGCCGGCCGGCGATTACCTCATCGCCGCAGACTCCGTCGGCGCCGGCGCCGATGAGACCGTACTCGTGCTCGACGAAGGCAACGGCGCACGCCAGGTCCTGGACTCGAAGGACGGCCCCGTGCGCTCCGTAGTCATCGGAGTAATCGACGACGTAATGTGCAAGTAAGCAACGTCTCCCCCCCAATCCCCGTCCCCCTCGCCCCGCAAAGCGGGGAGAGAGGCCAGGGGTGAGCGGCCTCAATAGGAGTGAGGTCCCTCAATCCCCCGCCGAATCGCCCCATCACCCCCATCAATCCTACGAAACAGCGCCGGAAGATCCACCGGATACGCATCATTCGCCATCGAGCGATAGAGATTCACCAGCACATGCGTCCCTGTCGCGGTGTCGCCGATGGTTAGAGCCTTCTCCAGCTCCCATTCGCGGTCGATCGTTCCCCCGCTGCGCATGATCGCCGCGAGCGCATCCTGCAGGCCGAATCGATTCGATGTCTGTTCGCGGATCTGAACGTCCGCGAGAAAACAGAACAGCGCGCCGCCCCAGTACGTCCGCCCCCATGTGTGCGTGTGATCGAGACCACGATCGCCGGGCTCGGGCAATCCCTTCGGCAGACCTTCTTCGAGCTCGGCCCACATCTCGCGTGCCGGATAGAGGCCGGCCTGTTCGCGCGCGACGGGCTCGACGTACGTCGCGATTCCCTCCTCGATCCAGTGATGCTGGCGCGCGACGGACGGGAAGGTGAGGTGCGTCATCTCATGCGTGAGCTGCCAGTCGGAGTCGAAGCCGGCGGCCGGCGTCTGATCGCCGGCTGCGATCACGATCGCCGCGCCGCCTCCGCCGATCGCGGTGCCGCCGTCGATGCCGCGGCCACGCCCGATGCGCACGAGCAGCAGCACGTGCTCGACCGGAAAGCCGCCGTAGTAGGTCTCGATGGAGCGCTTCGCATGCGCAACCCATCGGCGAATGCGGTCGTGATCGATCGCGTGTCCATTTCGTATGAGCGCGACGTCGATCGAATCGATCTTCATCACGTCGAGCTTGCCGAACGCGGAGTAGACATCGCGCGGAAACTCGCGTGACAGATAGTCATCGCCCGCGCGAGGCATGCCGCTGACGAAGGTGCGGCCTCCTTTCGCCGTTACATGAAGCCGCACGCGATCGGGCTCTTCGTCACCGCGCAAAAGCCATGTGCCGGGCGGCGCCTCGATTGCGTCGCCGAGGTCGCGAGCCAGCTCGAGGTCGCGGGAGGCGGCAGCGGCGGCCACGAGATCGAAGTCCCATTCGATCAGGCATTGCGGATCGCAGGAAGGAGCCATCCACCGATTGCCTGCCTGTCGAATCGCTTTGCCGTTGGCACGGACGTTCGACACGAAGGGCTCCATGCCGCGGACGATGTGGAGCGCTCCTCCCGGCAGGCTCGCGCGGATCGAGAGCTTGCCGGGCGAAACCTCGCGCACATCGTAGGTCCCCGTCGACGCCAACGCCGCACGCGCCGCGAGTGCAAACGCAAACGCGAGGAGCAGGCGCCTACGCATCGCTGCGCCGTTGCAGCCGGAGAAACGCATTCTCCGCGCGGATTCTCGAAATCGTGAGAGGCACTGTGCACAGCAGCCAGATCGCGAACGCCGGCTCACTCCTGAAGATGATCGCGGCGCCGAGCGTGACGGAGAGCAGCCCGAGTTCCGAAGGATGCGCGAGCCAGCCGTAGATGCCGTGTTCCACGAGCGGTCCGTCGGCGCGTAGTTCCGTCGTGAATCGCGGACCGAGTGTGCGGATGGCGATCGCGCGCAGCAGGACGCCGAGCATCATCAGCATGGCGCCCGATGATGTGGTCACCATCGATGCCGATCCTCCGGTGGCGATTGCAGTCAGGAAGATTGCGGCGATCGATAGACCGGTCAGCGCCGCGATCCGGCCGTCGCCGTTTTCGCGGCCGAGGACCACCGCGGGGTTTACGAGAAGCGCTTCGATGAAGCAGAACAGCGATGCGCAGGCGAGAAAGCTCGCGAAGGGAATGACGTGCGCAGCGCTGCGAAGGTAGACAGCGATCAACCACGCCGCGTTGATCGCCGTGATCGCGCTGCTAAGCAGGACGAGGCGAAATGGTCGCAATGATTCCGCTGACATGGGCGTCCGAGAGTCCCGCGGCTCTGCCGATCGCGCGGATCTGCCGCTCCTCTGCGCCGCTCATCGCGCCGTCGGCGATCGCGATCGCCAGCGCCGCGCGGACGAGCGCTTCGCGTTTCGAGTAGTCGAGCGATTCGGCGATCGCTTCCACGTCGCTCGCCGGATTCGTCACGCGCTTCATCGCCGGACCGATCATCTCTTCGAGATCGGTTCGCGTGAGGGAGAGGTCACCGCCAGTGCTCCGCATCGCTTCCAGAGCCGCCGCGCGTGCGGCCTCCGTGGGCGAGCCGTCGGCGACCAGCACGCTGAGCAACGCGCGATTCAACGTCGTCCGCAGTTGCGTGTCCTCGCGTGCGGCGGCCGGCTCGGGCGCGTATTGCAGAACCTGCGGGTTGAACGCGCCGTGGCAGTAGTTGCACTCGATGTATTCACCGAGCCGGTCGAGCGGAATCAGAGGAATGAAGTAGAGCGTGAAGAAGCGGCGCACCTTGCGCTGCGTGTACTGGCGCGCACCGTTGCACTGAGGGCAGTGAAACGTGCCGCTCTCGCCTTTCATGCGGATACCGCGGGAACCGAAGATGATCAAGCGTGCGAATTAGATCAGAAATCGGGCGGCGTGCTTTCCGCCGATGCGAAGTACTGGCGCGGCGTCGTGCCGAGTGCTCTGCGGAACATGGCGATGAACGCGCTCGGCGTGCTGTAGCCGCACTCGAGTGCGACGTGTGAGATTTTCTCGCCGGCGGCGAGCAGCGGCAGCGAGCGCACGAGCCGCAACTGCTGGCGCCACTGGCCGAGGGACATGCGGGTCTCGGAGAGGAAGAGGCGCTCGATTGTACGCTTGCTCGCGCCGGCGCGTGCGCAGAGCTCGTCCAGCGACCGCGCATCGGCGGGATCGTTCGAGAGCATCGCGGCCACCCGCGCTGCGCGCGGCTCGACCGGATGCAGCAACTGCAGCGGCGCGACCTGCAGCGCGCGCAGTTGATCGAGGATCACGTCGATGAGATGGGCTTCGCTCTTCGACCGCCGCCGCAGACTCGGGAACGAACAAGCGTGCAGGATCAGCTCGCGCAGCAGCGGCGAGACGCTGACGACCTGGCAGTGCGCGAGCTTCAGCAGCCGCGGCTTGAAATAGAGCGTGCGCATCGAGACCGCGCCATGCATCGTGATCGCATGCGGCGTGCGCCCGGGAATCAGCACCGCGCGCTGCGGCGGAACGGCCCAGGAGCCCTGCTCGATGCGCACCGTCATCACTCCGCGGCTGGCGTAGATGAGCTGATGCTCGGGATGAAGATGCGGCGCGATCTCGAAGTGGTGAGGAAACTCGTACGTCAGCGTCGTGACCGGATTCGGCAGCGCCGGACAGATTTCTACGGCTTGTCGTTTTTGCGACACTTCTTGTCATCGTAGCGAAAGCGGCCGCGCGCCTCAAATCGTAATCTGCCAGCATGCTCGACAAAACGAACCTCGTCGCTTTTCTCCCGACGACCGACTACGCCCGCGCCCGCGCCTTCTTCGAAGGAGTGCTCGGCCTCAGCTTCCGTTCGCAGGACGACTTCGCACTCGTGATGGATGCGAACGGCATCATGCTGCGCATCTCGAAAGTTCCCGACTTCGCCGCGAAGCCCTACACGATCCTCGGCTGGCAGGTGACGGACATCGATGATGTGGCGGCTGCGTTGAGCGCGCGCGGCGTCTCCTTCGAGCGCTACGGATTTCTCGAGCAGGATGCCCTCGGCGTATGGACGGCTCCCAGCGGCGATCGCGTCGCGTGGTTCAAGGATCCGGACGGGAACGTGCTATCGCTTTCTCAGCACGTGTAGGAGGCGCGGAGATCCGCTTCACCATCGAGGAGGGCGTCCGCGCTTGCGAGCTCCAGCTCGCTGAACACGCGCACGCCGTTCGCGCGCAGAATCGCGGCCGTGACGCCGGAATCGGCGACGCGCGTCGACGTGAACGTGCCGTCGTAGATGTAGGCCGAGCCGCACGATGGGCTGCCTTCCTTGAGCACGGCGACGCGGATGCTGTGCGCCTGCGCGAGCGCGAGTGCCTGGCGTGCGCCGTCGACGAAGCAGCTCGAGACATCGCGGCCATCGTTGGCGAGAACCTTCGCCTCGCCCGCGAGCACGCGCGCGCCGCCGGCGCCGCCGGCGATTTCGGCAGGCGGGCGCGGGACCGGCAGTCCTCCCGCGACTTCCGGACAGATCGCGACGACGCGGCCCTCGCGAATCCAGCGCTGCAGGATCTCGTGATCGGACTTCTTGTGCGCGCCGTTGTGGCGGACCGGCTCGCCGAGGAGGCACGCGCTGACGAGAACTTTTTCCATGCGTCGTAGAGCATCAACGTAGAATCGTCCGGATGATTCCACGCCGCGCCGCGATCGTTCTCTTCTGCGGCGATCCCGCGAGGGACGAGCGGCAGAAGCAGCTCCCGCCGCACTTTCTCCGGCGGCTGCATCGCGCGCTCATCGCGCGCCTCTCGAGCGTCGAGGCCGAACTCTATGTCGCGCATCACGACGCCGTGGAGTTCCGCATCGGCGATCGCGCGTGGCCGTCCCGCTCGCTCGCAATGCAGTTGGAGACCGCGCTCCGCTTCTGCTTCGGCCGCGGGCACGCGCGCGTGCTGCTCGTTGCCGGCGATGCCGCGCTGGATCCGCGCGTCGTGCGCCGTGCGATCGAGATGCGCGAGCCGGTCCTTGCCGCCAGCGGTGATGGCGGCTTTGCGATCGCAGGGTTCAGCGAACTGCCGGAGATCGAATGGGAATCGGTCGTCGCCGATCGGTCGCATGCCGCCGCCCGTTTGCGCGAGCGCGTCGCGATGCGCGAGCTGCCGAGGATCGACGACATCGACTCGATCGAGGACGCGCGGCGAATCGCGCGCCTGTTCACGCTGATCGGATCGTGGCTGGCGCGCGCGCTGTTCGTCGACGCAGCGATCGAAGTTGGCTGGACGATTCCTTGCTCGATCCCTGCGCGATCTCCTCCGGCGTAGGGCGTTCCCATCGCACGCAATGTGTGCGGACGAGACTGTCCGCAATCCACATGAGGAGGATTCTGTCTTGGGAGAGCACTACTACGACACCGAGCATCTGAAGGGATTCGCGACGATCGCCGAGGGTTCGCCGGAGCTCGCGAAGAAATTCTTTGACTATTACGGCGCCGTCTTTGCGGCGGGCGCGCTGACCGAGCGCGAGAAAGCGCTGATCGCGCTCGCCGTCGCGCACACGGTGCAGTGCCCGTACTGCATCGACGCCTACACCTCCGAGAGTCTGCAGAAGGGCGCGGACCTCGAGCAGATGACGGAGGCGATTCATGTCGCCTGCGCGATTCGCGGAGGGGCGTCGCTCGTGCACGGCATGCAGATGAAGGAGCATGCCGCGAAGGTCGGGATGTGAACAAGCCGCGCGTAACGACGCTGCAGTCGCGGCACGTTCCGCTTGCCAGTCCCGAACAGCAGCTCGCGCTGCTGGAGGGAGTCTGCGGCGCTTCATTCGGCGAGCATCTTCGCGACGCGGGATTCGCATCGCTCGCGCCTTCGCGTCTGGAGATCTTCCAGATCAACACCGGCAAGTTGTGCAACATGACCTGCCGGCACTGTCACGTCGATGCCGGCCCGGACCGCACGGACGCGATGATGAGCCGCGAGACGATCGATGCGTGCTTGCGCGCACTCGATCAGACGGAGGCGACGACGGTCGATATCACGGGCGGCGCGCCGGAGCTGCATCCGGAGTTCCGCGATCTCGTCGAGGCGGTGCGCGCACGCGGGAAGCATGTGATCGATCGCTGCAATCTCTCGGTGCTGCTGCTGCCGCGAAACGAAGGTCTTGCGGAATGGCTGGCGGAGCATGAAGTGGAGATCGTCGCGTCGCTGCCGCACTACCGGCAGCGCAGCACGGATGCGCAGCGCGGCGACGGCGCGTTCGAAAAATCGATTGACGCCCTGCGCCTGCTCAACGAATGCGGCTACGGCAAGGGCGATCCGAAGCGGGTGCTGTCGCTGATGATGAATCCCGCCGGCGCGTTTCTCGCGCCGAAGCAGCACGATGTGGAAGGGGAGTGGAAGGCGGCGCTGCATCGCGACTTCGGCATCACGTTCGACCGTCTGCTGGCGTTGAACAACATGCCGATCTCGCGCTTCCTCGAGTGGCTGGCGGACTCGGGCAATCTGGAGTCCTACATGCAACGGCTGGTTAGTGGCTTCAACCCCGCGACGATCGCCGGCCTCATGTGCCGCAACACGATCTCCGTCTCCTGGAACGGCCAGCTCTTCGACTGCGACTTCAACCAGATGCTCGAGCTCGAAGCGGAAGGCTCGATGACGATCTTCAACTTCGATTACGCAAGGTGGCAGCAGCGCAGCATCGTCACCCGCAAGCACTGCTTCGGTTGCACGGCGGGAGCGGGAAGCTCGTGTGGTGGGGCGGTTGTGTGATTCTTTTTTTGGTTGGAAAAGCGAAATGAAGAACGCAGAACGCAGAATGAAGAATTTAGAAAGAGGGACGCGCGAAGCGCCACATCAATTCTCAATTCTCAATTCTGCGTTCTGCGTTCTGCATTTCGCTTTTCGATAGCTCGAGGACAAGAACTGAACTAAAAAAAATGCCCTTTCCCCGGCCGTCGGGAAAGGGCGCGGCGCCCTAAAGTGCGCCGACTGGGTCGCTGCGATTTCAACGGATCAGCGACGCCCATAATCTAAGTCCGCGAAGCCGCGGCGTCACTACTTTTTTGGAAGCGTCACTTAACTTTTGTTCCCGCCGGCACGCTCGGGTCGACACTCAGCAGTGACGGCTCCCCATCGATCGATGCAGCGAGCACCATTCCGTTCGACTCGACGCCCATCAGCGTCGCCGGCTGCAGATTCGCCACGATGATCACCTTGCGTCCCACCAGCTCCTCGGGCGTGTATTTCGTCCCGATGCCGGCGACGATCTGTCGCTCGCCGTCGCCCGTGAAGATCATCATCCGGATCAGCTTCTTCGACTTCGGCACGCGCTCCGCCGAGCGCACTTCGCCCACGCGCAGATCCGTCTGCATGAATTGATCGATCGAGATCTTCGCCACATCGGGCGATGCGGCCTGCGTCGTCTCGAGCGGCGGTGTAATTTCATCCATGTTCTTCTCCAGATATTTTGCGGCGTCGATGACAGGGAAGAGGCCATCGCCTCCGCGCAGTGTGGCTCCGTTCGCCAGCCGTCCCCATTGCAGCGCATCGCTGCCGATCGCCTCGGGGCCGTCGCCGATTCGAGTGAGTGCATTCGATGCCGTGGCTGGCATCACCGGCGCGATCATCACGCAGACGATGCGCAGCGCCTCCAGGCAATTCCACAGCACGCGCGAGAGCGCCTCATCTGCGCCCTTCTCCTTGAAGTGCTTCCACGGTTCGCGCGTGACGATGTAGCGATCGACCGCGGAGACGAGCCGCCACGCGCTCTCCAGCGCGCGATGAAACGCGAGCTCGTCCATCGCCTTGAGGTACTCGGGGATGATCTGTTCGGCAGTCGTCTTCAGCTCGTTGTCGTTGCACGGCACGGGCGGCGTCCGCCCCTCGAAATACGTCTCCGCCATCTTCAGCGTGCGCGACAGCGCATTGCCGAGTCCCTTCGCGAGATCGCCGTTGTAGCGCGTGATGAACGATTCGTCCGAATAGTTCTGATCCTGTCCGAACACCATGTCGCGCATGACGAAGTAGCGGAAGGGATCGGTGCCGAACCGGTCGATGATCTCGTTCGGCCGCACGATGTTGCCGAGCGACTTCGAGATCTTCTGATTGTCGCGCAGCCACCAGCCGTGCCCGACCACGCGCTTCGGCAGCGGCAATCCAGCCGACATCAGAAATGCCGGCCAGTACACCGCATGGAAACGGACGATGTCCTTGCCGACGAGATGAATGTCCGCGGGCCAGTACTGATCGAAGCGCGCGTGCTGCCCTTCGCCGAAGCCGAGGGCGGAGATGTAATTCGTCAGGGCATCCATCCAGACATAGATCACGTGATCGGGATTGCCGGGGAAGGGGATGCCCCACTTCACGCTCGTGCGCGAGATCGAGAGATCCTTCAGCCCCTGCTCGACGAACGCCACGACTTCGTTGAGCCGCGTCTGCGGATAGACGAAGCCGGGGTTGTCGCGGTAGTGGCGCAGCAGCGGCTCTGTGTAGCGCGAGAGCTTGAAGAAGTAGTTCGTCTCCGTCGTCTGCTCGACCGGATGCCCGCTCTCGTCCTTCTTGTCCTTGACCTGATTGTCGGGGATGAACGTCTCTTCGCTCTGGCAGTACCAGCCGGAGTGGGAGCCGAGGTAGATGTCGTCGGGCATCCGCTCCTGGATGCGCTTGATCAGTTCATACACGCCGATGCGATGCCGGCCTTCGGTCGTCCGGATGAAATCGTCGTTGCTGATGTTCAGCGTCTTCCAGAGGCGGTGATGCTCGGCGACGACGCGGTCGGCGAGCTCGATCGGCAGGATGCCTTCCTTCGCAGCGCTCCGCTCGACCTTCTGCCCATGCTCGTCCGTGCCGGTCAGGAAGAAGACGTCGTCGCCCATGCGGCGGCGATGCCGCGCGATCACATCGGCGGCGATGTTCTCGTACATGTGCCCGATGTGCGGGACATCGTTCACGTAGTGGATCGCGGTCGTGATGTAGAAAGGCTTCGCCATGTCAGGCGGGGGATTGTAGTGCAGGACCGCCTCTCAGGCGGTCACTTCGCCGCCGCTCCGATGACGATGTTCATAGCGAGAGCTCTTCATCAGGGCGCCGGCAATCACGAGCGCCATCGCCTTCGCCGATGAGCTTCCCTTCGATGGAGCTTGATCCCGCTGCTCTGGTTCGTTCGTTGCGCGGGACGACGTATACTAAAAATCGAGATGCCCGAGCACGTCGTTGCTGATGACGTCGATGATGAAACCTGGGATGCGCAGGTGCTCCGTTCGCTTCCTGCGGGAATCGACGTCACGCTCATCGAGGAGCGGCTCGCGCTGGCACCTACCCAAAGGCTGGAGCGAATGATCGCTGTCCTTCGGTTGATTGACGAGGCACGCACCGAACGTGACGACTGAATTTCGGACTCTGATCGAATCTCTTTGCGAGCATGAAGTCGACTACGTGATCATAGGCGGTGTGGCGCTCGTCCTGCGCGGTTCCGGGCGGACGACTCAGGATCTCGATCTCTGCTATTCGCGCGACACCCGGTCAGTGATCGAGGTACGCGCTCCGCAAACGGAGTGGAGCAGCGCGAGGAGCAGTCTTCGGCGGTGGGGCCGCTCCACGAGGTCAAATTGCTTTTCGCAGGGATCTCGGAAGCGTGCGAAGACAGCTTTCTGCGCATTGAGCCAGAAGTCGGGCGAGGTCGCAAAGGTGGCGCGGACAAGCTGAGAGCTCGTCGTATACACGGAACTTTCGCAACGGCTCCTGCGTCGGACAGACATGGCGCGCCGATTTTCGATCCTCCTCTTCCTTGCGACGTTCCCCCTGTTTGCGGGACCACTCGTCTCCGGCGTGAAATCGAAGCTGGCCGCGGGGGATCTCGCGAGCGGCATCGCAGCGGTCGAGGACTACAAGCGCGAGAGCGGCACCGATGCCGAATATCTCAATGCAATCGGGTGGCTTGCGCGCGGCGCGCTGATGCTGCACCAGAACGAGCTCGCGGACCGCTACGTCGCGGAGCTCCATCGCGAGATTCCTGTCGAGAATCCGGACCTCATCGTTCCCTTCGGCGCGGCGATCGAAGTCGAAGGACGGCTGCTCCAGCAGCGCGAGGGCCGCGGTGCCACGCTTCGCTACTGGCGTGACGCGCTCGCGGCTGCGAAGGATCCCGCGCTGCGCGCGCGCATCAACAAGAACATCAATCTGGTTTCGTTGGAAGGAGCGCCCGCTCCGCCGCTCGACGGGCTCGAACAGGCGAAGGGGAAGCCGGTGCTGTTGTTCTTCTGGGCTCACTGGTGTGGCGACTGCAAAGCGCAGTCGGTATCGCTGAGCCGGGTCTGGCAGAAGTACCGCGACAAGGGCCTCGTGCTCATCGCGCCGACGCGGCTTTACGGATCGGTCGATGACAAAGACGCAACGCCCGTCGAAGAGAAGGCGCGCGTCGCGAAGGTGTGGAGGGAAACCTACGCCGCACTCGACGGAGTCAGCGTTCCGATCGATGACGAAGCCGACATCCGTTACGGCGCCTCCGCAACGCCGACCTTCGTGCTGATCGACCGAAAGGGAATCGTCCGGACGTACGCGCCGACGCGATTATCCGAAGCGGAACTGTCGCGGAAAATCGACGCGCTGCTCGCGGAATGATCTCGTGTTTCGGCATGCCTCCCGCATTTACGATCGGCATGAGCAAACGAGAACTGATCGAACCGCACAAAGGTGATAAGCGCTATGCCCGCCGCGACGAAGGCGGCCGCTTTCGTGAGATGGACGACGTCAGCCGTTCGCTGAGCCAGGACCGGCGCCGCACGGCGAAGAGCGTCGCGAAGAAGGGCGAAGGCGACCGCGGCGACCGCAAGCGCTGAGGCCGCATCCGTGCAGGAAATGTCCCTCCCGGTTTCTCCTGTTGAAACCGAGGGGGACAATCTGAGAGATTGTCCTGCAATGCGCTGGTCATCACTCGCCCCTCATTTCCACGCTCTCCTCCGCATCATGTGCGGTCTCCTCTTCATCCCCATCGGCACGATGAAGTTGTTCGGCTGGCCGATGGCGATGCCGGGCGGCGGCACCGCGCATGCGTTCTCGCAGGTGTGGGTCGGCGGCGTGCTCGAGCTGATCGGCGGCACGCTCCTGGTGCTCGGCCTCTGCACGCGGCCCATCGCGTTCGTGCTCTCCGGCGAGATGGCCGTCGCCTACTTCCAGTTCCACGCACCGCACGGCTTCTGGCCGATGATGAATCAGGGCCAGCCGGCGATTCTCTTCTGCTTCGTCTTTCTCTATCTCTCGGCCGCGGGCGCGGGACCGTGGAGTCTCGATGCGCTGCGGGCGAGGCGGCAATAGAGCACTACGTTCCCGCCGCCGACTCCGGCCGGTACCACGACGTGTCGATGTTGTTCGACTTGAACATCTGCAGCAGCCCCGTCTTGTCGACCGCTTTCGCGTAGGCCTCCGCCGGCTCGACGATCTTGTTCTTCACGTGTGTGAGGAAGCTGTCGTTCATCATGCACATGCCGAGCTTCTTGCCGGTCTGAATGATTGACGGGATCTGGAAGATCTTCGCTTCGCGGATCAGGTTCGAGATCGACGAGATGCCGAACATCACTTCGAGCGCGGGAACGCGTCCGCCTCCGATCTTCTTGCAGAGCATCTGCGAGATGACGCCCTTGAGACTGGAGGCGAGCATCACGCGGATCTGATCCTGCCGGTCGGCGGGGAACTGGTCGATGATGCGATCGACCGTCGAAGCGGCGGATGACGTGTGCAGCGTGCCGAAGACGAGGTGGCCCGTCTCCGCGGTCTCGATCGCGATCGACACGGTCTCCAGATCGCGCATCTCGCCGACGAGCACGATGTCGGGGTCCTCGCGCAGCGCCGCGCGCAGCGCTTCCTTGAAGCCGTCGGTATGCTCGCCGACCTGCCGCTGATTGATCAGGCACTTCTTGTTCTCGTGGACGAACTCGATCGGATCCTCGATCGTGATGATGTGATCGGTGCGGTTGCGGTTGATGTAGTCGATGAGCGCGCAGAGCGTCGTCGACTTGCCGGAGCCTGTGGGGCCGGTGACGAGCACGAGTCCCTTGGATAGAAAGCAGAGATCCAGGATCTCCTTCGACAGCCCCATATCCTCGGCCGTGATGATCTTGCTGGGGATGACGCGGAAGACGGCGCCCATCCCTTTGCGGTCCATGAAGAAGTTGCAGCGGAAGCGCGAGAGGCCGCGGATCTCGTAGGCGAAGTCGGTGTCGTGGCGGCGCGCGAACTCCTCTTTGTTGCGCTCCGGCGCGATCGGCAGCAGCGTGTTCGCGATCGTTTCCGGCGTGAAGGGCGGGTAGCCGGGGAGCGTCTTGATCTCGCCGTCGTGGCGCACCATGGGAGGCGAGCCGACACACATGTGCAGGTCGGAGGCCTTCATCTCGAACATCTGCTTGAAGAGCGCGTCCATCGCGGCGGTCGAGCCGTCAGCCACGGCGGCCACGGGTGCAGCGGCTGGTTGGGGAGATGCGCCGTTCTGCAGATCGAACACCGCGTGCAGGGTCTGGCCCTCGATGCGCGCGGTGGCGCGGATCGGGCCGAGCTCGGGATGATTCATCATCCATTCCGCGCTGCCTTTGGTGATGGCCTGCCGCGCCGCGGGCGGCATCACGGGGCCGATGAGTTGCTGCATCGCTGCGGCAGGAAGCTCCTGACCCGCTTCCTGCTCTCCTGCGCTGGTGACGATGACTGCTTTCCTGCCGGAGGTGAGGCGAAGCTGCCGGCCTCCGGCCTGTGCGGTCTGGCGAAGTAACAACTCGAGTGACACGTCTTCAATCCTCCATGACTTCGGTGATGGACGTGATGCGGTGTTTTTGAATGATGTGAATTCTGGACCCGCTGCGGAGCGTGAGGAAGAGATCGGAGCGGTTCATGAGATCGAGGAGACGCCGCTGGTTCTCGGGCATCTCGACGCTGACTTCGCCTTCCAGCCGCAGCGTGCCGCACTCCACGATGACGCGGCGCACGTACGAGGAATCGACAGGCGCAGGCTCGCCGGTGTCATCCAGCGTCAGCACGACGACGTATCGCTTGTTCAGAAGCTGCGCATGACGTGCGTCATTCGCTGCGAAGGGAAAGAACGTCGTGGCCTGATTGATCCACTCATCGGGCCGCATCGGCCCGTCGTGATGATCGGAAAGGCTGGGGATGAAGATGCGGCCGGCGAGAGGCCGCTCATCGAAATAGCGGATCTCGACGGAAAGCGGAACGGTCGGTACGCGCAGATCTACCATCGCTCACTCCCGTGCTGATGGTACTGCAACGGGGCAGGCGGGCGCTGGGGCGGGGAGGCGGGGAGGGCGCTGGGGTGCTGGGGCGCTGGCGCGGGGAGGGCGCTGGGGTGCTGGGGCGCTGGGGCGCTGGGTTCGAGCGTGAGCTTCTTCATTCTGAATTCTGAATTCTGAATTCTGAATTTCGCTTTTGACTCTCGTTGAAGAAGACACCGCGACACTCTTTCTAAATTCTTCATTCTGCGTTCTGCGTTCTGCGTTTCGCTTTTGACTCTCGTTGAAGACGACACGGGGAGAGGACGAAAAGCGAAATTCAGAATTCAGAATTCAGAATTCAGAATGAAAAATGGAGGCCGCCCGGCCCCAACCTATGCGCGCGGCAAGAAGACGTGGAACTTCGTTCCCACTCCCAGTTGGCTCTCGACGAAGATCTCGCCTCCGTGCTGCTTCACGATCTGGTGGGTGACGGCCAGTCCGAGGCCGGTGCCTGTTCGCTTCGTTGTGAAGAGCGGTTCGAAGATCTGCGACATCGTCTCGACCGACATGCCGCAGCCGTTGTCGGTCACGGTGATGCGCACGTATTTCGACGGCGTTTCGAGCACGCCGAAGGGGTAGACCGTCTCATCGCCATCGACCGTTGTCGCGATTCCGATCGCGCCGCTGCGCGCTATCGCATCCCGTGCGTTCACGATCAGGTTGATGAGGACCTGCTGGAGCTGCGAGCGGTCGCCCATGATCTGCTCTCCTTCGCGGTCGTGACGGATGTCGAGCTCGATCATCGCGGGAAGAAGCGATCGCGCCTCCGGTTCGACTTCCTGCAGCCATTGCCCAACAGGCAGCGGACGCGGGCTCGGCTCGACCGGCTTCGTGAAGCGGAGAATCTCCTGAGTCACGCGCTTGCCGCGGGCCACACTGCCGGCAATACGCTTCGCAGCGTCGACGATCGCCGGTTTTTCCGCCTTGCGCGTGATGATCTCGGCGAACGGCAGGATCCCCATCAGCACATTGTTGAATTCGTGGGCGATCGTCGCGGCGACGCGGCCGAGGCTGGCGATACGGTTCGCGCGCTCGAGCTGCGTCTCGAGCAGCTTTCTTCGCGTGATGTCGGAGAAGGTGACTACGGCGCCTCCTTCGACGAGCGGGCCGCAGGAAAGATCGACTGGAAACTCGCGTCCGCTCTTCGTAGAGAACTTGTCGTTCGTGCGGGTCGCCTTCACCGCCAGCAGAGAACAGCCCGTGACGCAGGCTTCCGATCGATGGATCAGCGTGCAGATCTGTCTCCCAGTCAGCTCGGAAGGGTCGTACTCGAGCAGCGAAGCTGCGGCTCGATTCACCATCGTGCAGGTGCCGGTGCCGTCGACGGCATAGATGCCTTCCTCCGTGGACTCGAGGATCAATTCCAGACGCCGGATGAGATCCTCTCGCTCCCGTTGAATGGTTCTCCAGTCTGTGACGTCGCGACCGATGCCAGAGACGAGAATCGGTTTGCCATCTTTCAGCGTCGGAACTGCCGAACCCTGAAGGATCCGGATTTCGCCATCGCTCGTGCGAACACCAAACTCAAGATCCGGAACGGCGGTGCCTGAGCTCACCGAATTCCAGGCGGTATGGATTCGAGAGTAGTCGCTCGGATCGACCAGCCCCCAGAAGGGCTTGCCGATCCAGTCGCTCGCGCGCCACCTCGTCGTCCTTTCGAACGCAGGATTCAGCGAGGTCAGCGTTCCGTCCATTGCCATCGTGAAGATGAGCTCGTCGGCCGCTTCGACGATGCTGCGATACCGCTCTTCCGATTCGATCAGCGCGGCTTCGGCCCGTTTTCGCTGATCGATGTCGATCACGAACGCTTCGACACCGGTCGTGTCGCCCGCAGAGTTCCTGACGGACCGGGCACTCATCTCCACCCAGATCGCCGAGCCGTCCTTTTTCCGCATCACGAATTCGGCTCCTGTCGCGGCGCCGGATCGCATCAGAGTCTCGAGCCACGGACCTCGCTGCTGAGGATCCGCGTAGAGGTGTCTGGCCTCGACATCCGGCGACAGAACTTCTTCCGCTGATTGATAGCCGAAGATTTGGGCGAAGGCGCGATTCGCACGCACGAGTTTCCCTGCCGTCGTCGACTCGACGAAACCTGCGGGGGTGAACTCGATGATGTCTCGATATTTCTGTTCCGAGACTCGGAGCGTTTCGGCCGCGTTGTGCTGTTCGGTGACGTCCTGCAGCGACCCGTGGGCGCGCACGACTCGTCCGTTGGCGTTGGCCCACGGCTCGCCGATCCATCGCGCCCATTTACCGTTGGCCAGCCGCACTTCGAGATCGAGCAGCGCAGCATCGGTGAGGCAGCGCCGGAACTTCGCATCGAACTCTGGATGCCACTCGGGGGAGACCAAGGTAGCGAGTTCGGTCAGATTGCAGTCCTGGGTCGGTGGCATGGCAAGAATGTCTCGCGCTTCCTCCGACATGAGCAGCGCGCCGGTGACGGCATCGACCGTCCACGCACCTAACTTTGCGGTGCGTCCCGCGAGGCGGAGAAGCGCAGCCGACTCACGCAACCCCTCTTCCGCCGCGCGCCTCTCCGTGATGTCGATCAGCATGTTGAGGCCGGCGACGACGCGCCCGCTCTCGTCGCGGATCAGATCGGGAAACGGCAGCGCGTAGGAGCGCGAGCCGTTCGGCCGTTCCACGATCACTTCGTGTCCCCGCACGGCATTTCCCGATTTCAGGCTCACCGCCATGGGGCACTTCTCGAGCGCGAGCGGAACTCCGTCGGGCTCATACAGACGCCATGAGCCGCACCAGCGGTCGACTCCTTCCTCGGGGACGCGTCCCCAGAGTGCAACGGCTGCGTCGTTCCACAGGGTGAGGTGACCCTCGGCGTCGGTCAGGTAAACCGCACCGGGGAGGGAGTGGACAATCTGCCGGAATTTTCGCTCGCTCTCGCGCAACACGGTTTCCGCGCGCTGACGTTCCAACTCCTGCGCAGCTTCCGCGGCCGCTTTCTCGTGGCGCAGCCTGCCCAGCTCGAGCTGCTCACGCACGGCATGTCCGAGCCGTGCGAGGCGATCTTTCAACACGTAGTCATTGGCACCTCGCCGAATCGCCTCGACGGCCAACTCGTCGCCGAGAGTGCCGGAGACGAGAATGATCGGGATGTCGAGTCCGCGTGCACGCACCGCGTCGACCGCAGCGAGCCCGTTCCATTGCGGAAGGCGATAGTCGGCAAGGATGACATCGAGCCCCGGATGCAGCGCTGCGAGGAAGTCGCTTTCGTTGTCGACGATCCAATACGAAGGCTGGAAGCCGGCGAATCGAAGTTGATTGAGCTCGAGGAGTGCATCTTCTTCCCGATCTTCCAGGATGAGGATTTTGAGCTCGTTTTTCATCAAGACACGTCGCCTACGCTCACCGTCGCAGGTGGAGTGTTGAGGAGAAGCCAGTACATGCCGAGCACACGCGCTGCCTCGATGAACTGGTCGAAGTTGACCGGCTTGACGATGTAGCTGTTGACACCGAGGGTGTAGCCCTCGACGATGTCGCGCTCTTCTTTCGAGGAGGTGAGGATGACGACCGGGATCGTTCGCGTCCGCTCGTCGGACTTGATGGCGCGTAGCACTTCCAGACCATCGACCTTCGGCAGTTTGAGATCGAGCAGGATGACTCGCGGACGCTCGCTGCAATCGCGGGCGGCGAAGGCGCCGCGGCAGAAGAGAAAGTCGAGCGCTTCCTCTCCGTCGCGTGCGATCTGGATCCGGTTGCTCAGATTGTGAATCCGGAACGCGTTCAGTGTGAGCGCCACGTCATCCGGGTTGTCCTCGACCAGGAGGATCTCAACGGATCCGTACATGTTCTGCCTCCGGTTTGAGTGTGAAGAAGAAGGTTGCACCACGGTTCAGCTCTGCCTCGGCCCACACCTTTCCGCCGTGCCGCGTGATGATCCTCCGGACGGTGGCGAGCCCGACGCCGGTTCCCTCGTAGTCCTCGGCGCGATGCAGGCGCTGGAACACGCCGAAGAGTTTCTCGGCGTATTTCATGCTGAACCCGACGCCGTTGTCGCGAACGAAGTAGATATCCTCGCCGTTGCAGAGGCAGCCGATCTCGATCCGCGCCTTTTCACAGCGGCGCGTGAACTTGAGAGCGTTCGAGAGGAGATTGAGCCAAACGAGCTTGAGCAGTCCGCCGTCCGCTTCACACATGGGGAGGCTATTCCGTATGAGCTCCAGCTCGCGCGCTTCGATCTCTGCATGAAGGAGCTCGAGGCATTCGTCGATTACGGTTTCGGGAGAGACGATCTGGACATGGAGAGACTGCCGGTTGAGGCGTGAGAAGGTCAGGAGATCGTCGATGAGATGCCCCATCTGCTGCGCATTGTTTCGGACGCGCGCGAGATAGGATTGAGCGCCTTCGGGAAGCCCCTCCGCATACTGCGTTGCGATGATGTTGGAGAAGCCGTCGATCGCCCTTAGCGGCGCGCGAAGATCGTGGGAGACCGAATAGGAGAAGGACTCGAGCTCGCTGACCGCATCCTCGAGTTGTTTCGTTCGCTCTCGGACGCGGTTCTCCAGTGTGGCGTTGAAATCGCGCAGCGAATCCTCCGCGCGCCGGCGCTGGACGATCTCGCCGATCAGGCGTGCCGAGCCGGCCAGCCGCTCTTTCGCCAGCTCGATGATGAAGGGCGGGCGCGGGCGATACTGCCGCGCGTTGTCGATAAGCTCCTGTTCGGCGATGCAGTATCGTGCTGCAAGCTCGCGAATCGTTGCACTGTCGGTCGGTGGATCTCCATATCCGAAGTTGATGCTGCCGATGATTTCGTCGCCCGCGCGGATCGGAACGGCATAGAGGTGAATCCCGCCGCGGCACTCGATGTCCGCCGGTGCGTTCGTCTCCATCGAAACGCGCGAGGCCTCGTTCCAGCATGATTCATGGCACTCCCAGCGGCCGCAGCGAAGCGCGATCTCCGGATCGTTCGTTCCGCATTTCTCGTACGAGGCCATGTCCATCGAGCGGCACCAGCCGGATGAGAAAATCCCGAGCGCGTAATCTCCATTCTTCTCGTACACGGCGGACGACGTTTCGAGCAAATTGAGATAGTCGCGCACGATGTCATCGAGGAGCTCCCTGCCGACCGAATCGAGAATGACTCGCTCGCGGTTCAGCTTCGTCAGATCACCATAGGCCTGACCTCCGTGCGAGACTGGCCCGTTATCCTCGCGGCGGCTCAGCATCCATTCGATGCTGCGCAGCTCCGATTCGGCTTTCTGCCGCGCCGAAATGTCGATTCCCATCCCGACCAGACAGGTGACGTTGTCGAGCACGATGCGGCGGCCGGTGAAATAGTAGGGGATCGATCGGCCATCCCTCGTCACGAAGCCGGCCTCCGCGGACGCCTCGCCTGACGCGAACGCTTCTCCGATCCGTGCTGCAATCAGCGATCGATCGTCGCCGTGGAAGAAGTCGAGCGCCGTGATGCGGTCGATCTCTTCGCGCGTGTAGCCGGAGATTTTCTCGAGGTTCTCGTTCCAGCGGAGGAAGCGGCCTTCTCCGTCGATCACGTAGAAGAGCCCGGGAAGCGCGTTGATCGCATTGGTGATGAACGTGCTCTCTCTCTTTGCCGATGCTTCGAGGTCTCTCCGTTCGGTGATGTCCGTGTTCGATCCGAACCACTTCACCACCTGGCCGTGGGAGTCGCGCATGCGCGTGGCGCGTGTGTCGAACCAGCGGTACTCGCCATCATGGCGGCGAACGCGAAATTCGACCTGAAGGTCGTTGCCGCTGGCCACCGCCGCGTTCCAGGTGTCGATCGTCCTCTGCTGATCGTCGGGATGGAGTTGCTGGAGCCAGCCGAACCCGAGCTGGTTCTTCTCGGCGATTCCGGTGTAATCGATCCACTGGCGGCTGAGAAAATCGCACGGGCCCTCGGGGGTGCAGGTCCAGACGAGCTGTGGAAGCGAATTGGCAACTTCGCGGAACCTCCGTTCGCTTTCGCGCAGTTCGGTCTCGATGCGCTTCCGCTCCGTGATGTCTTCGATCGCCGAGACGAAGTAGTGAGGCTTTCCCTCCTCGTCACGCACGAGTGAGACCGTCAGATTGACGAAGACGATCGACCCGTTCTTGTGGATGTAGCGCTTCTCCAGCGTGTAGGTGGCGATCTCTCCGGCGATGACCTTCTGCACCAGATCGAGATCCGTGGCGAGATCGTCGGGATGCGTGATGTCCTGAAAGGTCAGCCCCAGCAGCTCTTCACGCGAATAACCGATGATCGCTGTGATCCTGTCGTTGACTTCGATCCAGCTTCCATCAGGAGCGACCATCGCGAGACCGATGGCCGCCTGCTCGAAGGTGCCGCGAAAGCGCCTTTCAGATTCGCGGAGCTTCCGCTCGGTCTCATGACGGAGCGTGGCTGCACGTTCGACGGCGGAGGACGTCCAGCCGACGAGTGCGGCGAAGACCAGAATGAACGCCGCGACGAGCAGCAACACACCGAGCTCATGTCCGAACGCATCTCTGCGCTCGAGAGCAATCACCACCCAGCCGAAGAGAAACGGGACCGCGATCGCTGCTGGTAGAAGGCGCTTCAGCACCGCCTGGCTCTCGACGATTCGGGCAAGCCCATGGTGTTCGCGGAGTGCGGCGAGAACACCCGTTCCCAACAGTAGAAACGCCAATGCAGCCAATGGCGACATCCGTACTTGCGGGCTCCCGATCGCGGCCGCCGGCACGCCGTACGCGTAAGTCATCGCGCCCAGCAGGGAAGTGAACGCCATCGCGCAGGCGGCGGCTGCGACGACGCGGACGCGCGATGCATCGAAGAGGAGCAGCAGGCAAAGGCCGCTCATGAGCAGATTGAACGCCGTCATCTCCGGCACGAGCGCACGCGACATCGCGAGCAATCCCGCGGCCAGGAGTACGAGAGAGATCCCATTGATCAGATTTCGTCCAAGTGCCGGCAGCGTGCGGCCGGACAACGCGAGAGCGGCGCCTGCGACGATCACGAGCAGCGCTGTCAGCCCCTTCATCAGCAAGGCACTGCTGCTGCCGGTGACGTTCAGCGAAAGGGAAGTGATTCCGAGACACACCGCGATGGCTGCGGCGAACAGTCGCGGAAGAGGACTCGCATCATGGTTGAGAGATTCGTGCATGGACCGATCACTTGCTCCCAGAGGAACATAGCCGGTTGCGAAGTTGTGTTCTATGAGAGAGTTCCTGAGATCTCCTCAGGGAATCCCCTACACGCTGTCGAGGAAGGAGGACGCACGCCGCGGGACGGCGGGTCACACTCCCGGAATCAAACCGGTGCGCATCGCGTACTTCACCAGGCCGGGGATGTCGTGGATGCCGAGCCGCTCCATGATCTGTGCGCGGTGCGCCTCGATCGTCTTGATGCTGAGCCCGAATTCGAGCGCGATCTCCTTCGTCGATTTCCCTTCCGCGATGGCGCGCAGGATCTCCGACTGCCGGAGCGTCAAGTGCGCCGTCCTGGCCGCACCTGCACTGCGTGCCAGATAGCCGTCGACGACGATCTGTGAGACCGCCGGGCCGAGATAGATCTCGCCGCGGCTGACGGCGCGGATGGCAGCTTCGAGATCGCTCGTGGCGCTGTCCTTCAGCAGATATCCCGATGCACCGATGCGGAGAGCCTCCATCACGTAATCCTCCGTCGCATGCATCGAGAGGATGATCACTTTGACATCCGGCGATCGCAGCTTCACTCGCTCCGCCGCTTCCAGGCCGCCCATTTGCTTCATGGCGATGTCCATCAGCAGGATGTCGGGACGCAGCGAGGCGGCCAGCTCCTCGGCTTCTCCTCCGTCGCATGCTTCGCCGATCACTTCCACCGCCGGCAGGCGTTCGAGCAGCGAGCGGATTCCGGCGCGCACCAGCGCATGATCGTCCGCGATCACGATTCGCATCCGCTCACTCCTCCGTGTACCGACAGGGCAGCCACGCGCGTACCTCGGTGCGCGTTCCCGGTTCCGACTTCCAGGTGATCGTGCCGCCGGCCAGCGACGCGCGCTCGCGCATGCTCAGCAGTCCGAAGCTTGCGCCGTGCGCGGCCCGCTCCAGCACGTGCGGCACATCGAATCCTCGTCCATCATCCGAGACAGTGAGGACGATGCCGCCGTCGCGCTCTTCGACATGCGCCACGGCATTCGCCGCATGCGCGTGCCGCACGATGTTCGTCAGCGCTTCCTGTGCGATCCGGAAGCAGGCGGTCTCGATGGCAGGATCGAATCGTTTCCGCTGCAGCGCATCGTGAAAGCGGATTCTCGTTTGGGTCAGAGCTCCTTGCTGGTCGACGAGCCACCGCACCGACGGCCCCAGCCCGAGGTCGTCGAGCATCGGCGGGCGGAGGTGCAGCGACAGCGCGCGCACCTGCTGCAGCGTCTGGTCGACGATTCCGATCGTCGCGTCGACCGTGGAGGGGAGGGAGTCGGGAAAACGCTTCAGAGTTTCCAGCCCCATCTTGATCGCGGTGAGCTCCTGCCCGATCTCATCGTGCAGCTCGCGGGCGAGCTGGCGGCGTTCTTCCTCCTGGATGGTGAGTTGCCGGTGCGAGAGCGCGCGCAAGCGGTCGTTCGCTTCCTGCAGCGCATCCTCGGCCCGCTTGCGATCGGTGATCACTCGCGCCGAAGGAATGAGACAGGTGACTTCGCCGGCAACATCGAAGACAGGCTGGAGTGAGAAGTCGACGACGATGAACTTCTCGCGGCCGACCCGCGCCACGACGTCATAACGGGACGAGCGTCCGAGCAACGCCCATTCGATCGCCTCTCTAACGCCCGACTGCACCTCCTTGGAATAGGTCCAGCATTCCAGCTCGTCGAAGCGGCGGCCGATGACCATGGCGCGCGTGGTGTTCGCAGCGTCCAGCGCCGGCGCGTTGACATCGATCAGTGTTCCGTCCGGTGCGAGCATCCCGACGAACATCGACGGCCCCAGCCCGTCGATCAGATTGCGAAGCCGCTGTTCGCTTTTCTGGATCGCTTCCGCTGCAGCTCTCCGCTCCGTGATGTCGTGGTAATACATCGACAGCCCGTTCGGCGCGGGATGGATGCGGAGCTCGAACCACCTGTCGCGCAGCACGCTGAAGTGCTCGATCGTCCGCGGCGTCTGCGTCGACATTGCCTCTTCGAACGGTGGTAACAGAGTGGGAACCACGGAGGGGAACTCCTCCCACATGTTCCGGCCGATCAGGGTCTGCCCCATCAACTCCTCGGCCTTTGGGTTCAGATAGGTGAAACGCCACTCCTTGTCGAGTGCGACGACGCCGTCACTGATGCGCTCATAAATCTGGCGGCGTTCCTCTTCGGCGTGTACCCGGTCCGTCAGGTCGATGTGGCAGCCGAGCATGCGCTGCGGTTTGCCGGTGTCATCGCGAAACAGGAGCGACCGGCTCTCCACATGGCGTGTCGAACCGTCCTTGTGCATCATCCGATACTGGATCGCGCCGGTGTCGTTTCCTCCTTCGGCGAAGGCCCGTGAGAAGGCGAGCACGCGTTCGCGATCCTCGGGAACGATCCGCTCCGACCAGGCTTCGAAGGTGTTCGCCATCTCCTCGTCCTCGAGGCCGATGTTGCGTTTCCATTCGGGGGAGAAGTAAGCCTGGCCGGTCACGAGATCGCGCTCCCATAGTCCGATGTTGGAGCTCTCGATGAGGAGGCGCGTCCGCTGCTCGGCCGCCTCCCGCGCCGCCTCGGCATCTTTGCGTTCCGTGATGTCGACGTGACAGCCCATCATCCGGATCGGATTTCCTTCATCGTCCCGGATCGTTGTCGAGCGGCTTAGAATCCAGCGCCACGAGCCGTCCCTGTGGCGCAGCCGGTATTCCGCCTGGCCGCTCGCGGAATCGCGGCTCCTGAGCAAGACATCGAGGTCGGAAGGGTGAACCCGTTCCTTCCACGTCTCCAGCCGGTTCGGCAACTCTTCGTCCTGATAACCGAGTTGCCCCTTCCATTCCGGCGAGAGGTAGACCTCGTTCGCCCTGATGTTCCAGTCCCAGAGGCCGACGTTCGCCACGTCCACGATCAGCTTGATCGTCTCTGCGTTCTTCTCGCGCGCAGCCGCTTCCGCCTTCTGCTCGGTGATGTCCTGCACGGTGCCGAAGGATCGCAGCGCACCAGTGTCCTCGCGCGTGATGTGAAGGCTCAGGACGAGATCGCGCGAGGGGCCGAGCGCTTCGTTGGTGCGATATTCGAGGGTCCGGGAATGAGGTCCCTGCTCGAGCCCTGCGCTGAAGTCGATGACGCGCTGCCGGTCATCCGGATGAAGGAGCTCGAGAAACTCTGCCAGCGACGGCGGTCCGAGCGCGGAATCGCGGCGGAAGAGGCGGTACATCTCTTCCGACCAGTCGCTCGCGCCTGTCGCAGGATCCATCTCCCAACTTCCGAAGTGTGCGAGTGACTGCGCTTCGGCGAGTCCGGCTTCGCTCTTGCGGATTCTCTCGTCGCTGGCAACGCGCGCGGTGATGTCCCGGATCACGCCGAGCATGTTCCCATCCGCCAGCTTCGTGGCGTGGACGTCGGCGGGGAACCGGCTGCCATCGGCACGGCGGAAGGTCCATTCGGAACGGACGACGGGATCGAGATCCAGGCGCGCCGCTTCCGCGGCGATCCGGCCTGCTTCGGCCGGGTCGACCATGTCGGCGACCGTCATTGTCAGCAGCTCTTCGCGACTCCAGCCGAGCATCAGACTGAACGCCTCGTTCACGTTGCGAAAGCGGAAGCTGGTATCGACGATGGCGATGCCGTCGGGAGTCGCTTCGATGATCGAGCGGTAATACGCCTCGCTCCGCCGCAACGATTCCTCGGCGTGCTTCTGGGCGGTGACGTCGATGTGACAGCCGATCAGCCGCGACGGCACGTCATGCTCGTCGCGAACGATCTCGGCGCGAGTCAGGATCCAGAGCCAGCGGCCGTCGCGGTGGCGAAAGCGGAACTCGTTTTCGTATGCCTGGTTCGGATTCGCGATGTAGTCGCGGACACGCGCGAGAACGCGATCGAGGTCGTCAGGGTGACAGCGCGACTGCCATTCGCTGAAGTCGTCGGTGATCTCGTTCTCGGCGTAGCCGATCTGCGATTTCCACTCGCGTGAATACTTCACGCGGTTGGTGGCAAAGTCCCAGTCGAAGAGACCGATGTTGGAGGCGCTGAGTGCAAGCCGAAGTTGCGCCTCGAGTGAGGCATCCTCCAGAGTCGTGCCCGGCATCTCGTGTTCCCGGTTACGCTGAAGGAAGCGTTGGCCCAGGGCAGCGTCGCCTTCAACTCGATTGTTGGATGAGACCTGGACAGTCATCATCATACGCCCGTGCGCGCAATTCATCCCGAGCTCAGCGAGGGATCAGCGGCGACACCGGCAGGTAAGAAGGCCAGGAGCGGCAGTCGGTCGTTCTGCGTCTTTGGGTTTAGATGCTCGCGGTGTAGCCGTTGATCCCTCGCTGCGCTCGGGATGAACGGCGACTAACGCTTCTGTCGCTTCGCCGGTCTTCCCACGCGGAGATTCTCCGTTCGTTGCGGGAACACTGCGCCGCGCTTTCGTTCCATTCCGTCCACCGACGATGTGATGCAGTGCTCGATGAAGCCGTTGATGGTTAGACCCGGCGTGTAGAACACCGCATTGCGCAGGCGTTCGATGATGCCGCTTCGCAGCTTGACGGTGAGGCGCTCGCGCTTCTCCGTGCGGCGATCCAGCGCGGGGCCGCGAGGCATCAGCTTGACCTTCGCGCGCAGCGGGTGGCGCCGCTCTTTGGAATCGCGTGGACTACGGCGGCGCTCGCTCATCTGACCTGCGACGATGCTGATCCTGTTCCCGAAATGCGCGGAGCGAGCACAGCAAGAGTGAGTCGCCGGAAATACTCGTATTTCATGTTAGCCTCCTCGCCAGTGCCCCTCCGCTCTTCATGCGCGCATCGCACGCGCACCTGCCGGCTTCCCGATCGAAAGAGACCAACATGAGTGAATCCACATTCTCCGCAGACCTCACTGATGATGATGCAGACCGCGAATGGATCAGCACCGGCATTCCCGGCCTCGACGAGATTCTGCGGGGAGGCTTGCCGAAAGACTTCGTCTATCTGATTCAGGGCGATCCCGGCGCAGGCAAGACGACGCTCGCGATGCAGTTCCTCCTCGCGGGTGACAGGAACGGCGAGAAGGGTCTCTACCTCACGCTTTCAGAAAGCGCGCGCGAGATTCGGAGCGTGGCTTCGTCACACCGCTGGGATGTTTCGCGGCTGGACATCTACGAACAACTCGTGGGCGAGGATCTTCTGCGGCACGAGCGTGAGACGACGATGTTTCACCCGGCGGAAGTCGAGCTGGGAAAAACGATCGACGCGCTGTTGAAAGAGGTCGATCGCGTGCAGCCGCAGCGCGTCGTGCTGGACTCGCTGTCCGAGATCCGGCTGCTGTCGCAAAGCACGTTTCGCTATCGCCGTCAGATTCTCGCGCTCAAGGAATTCTTCTCCAGCCGGAAGATGACGGTGCTCCTCCTCGATGATCGCACCGAGAGTTCGAACGATCTGCAGCTTCACAGCGTCCCGCACGGCGTCATTCTCCTCGAGCGGCGCGCGCCGCTCTACGGCGCGGCACGGCGCAGGCTGGAGGTGGTCAAGCTGCGCGGAGTCGGCTATCGCGGCGGCTTCCATGATTTCTCCATCGTTCAGGGCGGCCTCGTCGTCTATCCGCGGCTCATCGCGGCCGAACGGCGGCGCGACTACATCGAGCCGGGGATACCCACGCCGCGCGCGATGGAGGTCGAGCGCCGCGAGGAGCAGGATCTCGGATCGATCTCCAGCGATGTCCCGGAGATCGACGCACTCCTCGGCGGAGGCATCGATCGCGGCAGCAGCACGATCATTCTCGGACCTGCCGGCGCCGGCAAGTCATCGCTCGCCGCGCAGTATGCGACAGCCGCGGCGCGTCATGGCGAAGTGGCCGCGATGTTCATCTTCGACGAAAGCAGAAAGAGTCTCGTCTCCCGTTCGGAATCGATCGGGATCGGATTGAAGGAGCAGATCGACGCCGGCCGTCTGACCGCGCAGCAGATCGATCCCGCCGAGCTCCCTCCCGGCGAGTTCGCGCATCTCGTCCGGCTCGCCGTCGAGAAAGACGGCGCGAAGATGATCGTCATCGACAGTCTCAACGGTTATCTCAACGCGATGCCGGAGGAGCGCTTTCTCACGCTTCATCTGCACGAGCTGCTCAGCTATCTCTCCGAGCGCGGCGTCGCCACCATCCTCGTCGTCGCGCAGCATGGTCTGATCGGCACGATGTCTTCGGCGATCGACGTCAGCTATCTCGCCGACGCAGTTCTTCTCCTGCGCTACTACGAAACGAGCGGCCGCATTCTGAAGGCGGTCTCGGTTCTCAAGCGCCGCAGCGGCGCGCACGAGACGGCCATTCGCGACTTCCGCCTGACGGGGGAAGGCATTCGCATCGGACCGCCGCTCGAGCAGTTCCGCGGGATCATGTCGGGGGTCCCGATTCTCAATGACGAACCAGGAAGCACAAGAGCCGGCCGGGACTGAGGGTGGCCTCGAGCACCGCGTGCTCGTGCTCGCGCCCACCGGAGTCGACGGAGAAATCACCGCGCAGATTTTTGCGGAGGCGGGGATTGCGTGCGAGGTCTATGACGACGTCGACACGCTCGTCGAGGAGATCTCGCGCGGTGCGGGCGCCGTCCTGATCACATCCGAGGCGTTGACGGCGGAATCGATTCCGCGTCTACGCAAGGTGATCGACGGCCAGCCGGCGTGGTCCGACATTCCGCTTCTCGTCTTCACGCCCGGCTCGAGAACGGCGCTGGCCGGTGTGCTCGGTCCGCGAGCGAATGTCACGCTGGTCGACCGGCCGATTCACGTCGACACGTTGCTCAGCGTGACGTGGTCGGCTCTGCGCGCGCGGCACCGGCAGTACCACATCCGCACGCTGCTCGAAGCTGAGAGACTCCACGCCGAACGGCTGGCCAGCCTTGCCGACGCATCGATGGCGATCGCGTCGACGCTGTCTCTCGGCACCGTCATTCAGATGCTCACCGACCGCGCGCGCGAGCTGCTCGGAGCGAGCATCGCCGTCACCAGCATCGAAGCGTCGGAGGAAGCGTATCCGCCGATCTTCGCCGCGTCGACGGACGACGATGCGTGGCGGCAGTTCCTGACCGAGCACCATCAGGAGCTGCGCGAGACATTCACCGAGACTCTCCGTCTTTCGTCCGGCGACTGCGCGGATTCCGCGTTGGCTCACACATTCTCGGCAGCCGGTTCTCCGGGCTCGCCGCACAATGCGATCTGCGCGTCGCTCACCGATGACCAGGGCGTTTCGTTCGGCTTCATCGCGCTGCTCAACAAGCCGGACGGCGACTTCACGGCCGAGGATGAAGCCGTGCTCGTGCAACTCGCGACCATGACGTCGGCGTCGGTGCAGAAGGCGCGTCTCTTTCAGGAAGCGCAGGAGGCGAACCGGGCCAAAGACGACTTCCTCGCAACGCTCGCGCACGAACTGCGCACGCCGATGACCGCCATCATCGGCTGGCTTCAGATGCTGAAGGAAGATCCGCACAGCGAAGATGCGAAAACGGCCATCGCCATGATCGAGGGGAGCACGCAGGTTCAAGCGCGTCTGGTCGAAGACCTCATGGATGTTTCGCGCATCATCGCCGGCAAGCTTCGCGTGCAGCGCGGCCCCGTCGAGCTGGGTCCGCTCGTGCAGCGGATCGCGTCGACCTACAGCGCGACGGCCGAAGAACAGGGGGTGAAGATCGAATCCGACATCACGCCCGATCCCGTCAGCGTCTGGGGCGATCCGACGCGGTTGCAGCAAGTGGTGTGGAATCTGTTGTCGAACGCGATCAAGTTCACGCCGTCGGGAGGAACCGTCGCCGTCAAGCTCGCGAAGGAAGGGAGCAGTGCAGTGCTTCGCGTGCGCGACTCCGGAGCCGGCATCGCTCCCGACTTCCTGCCGCATGTGTTCGAGCGATTCCGGCAGGCTGAAAAAGGGACGACGACCACGCGCAGCCACAGCGGCCTCGGTCTCGGCCTGGCCATCGTCCGCCATCTCGTGGAGTTGCACGGAGGGACGGTCGAAGCGCGCAGCGAAGGGCTCGGCAACGGGGCGGAGTTCGTGGTCACGCTGCCGATCCGCGCCGTGCATCCCGCCGATGCCGAAGAGATTCAGACGATGCAGCAGCAGCTCACCGGCTACAGGATTCTCGTCGTCGATGACGACGAGGAAGCGCGGCACATGCTCGAGAAAGTCCTCGAGCAGTTTGGTGCGGGCGTCCGCGTCTCGGCCTCGGTGGGGGAGGCGATCGAAACGCTGCGCTCCTACGATGCCGATCTCGTGATCAGCGACATCGCGATGCCGGGCGAAGATGGCTACGCGCTCATCCGGCGGCTCAAGGACCTCACGCACAAGATGGGCCGCGATGTTCCCGCGCTGGCGCTGAGCGCGTATGGCCGCGAGGAGAATCAGATGCGCGTGCTTTCGGCCGGATTCCGCGAATATGTGCAGAAGCCCGTCAACCCTGCACAACTGGCCCGCATCATCGCGGAGCTCGTCGCCGAGTGACGATGGTCGCGATCTTGCTTTGCGTCGCGCGTGCACACTAATTCGATCATCCGCGTGCTCGTCGTCGACGACGAGCCATCCATTCGCCTGCTGGTCACTCGAGCGCTGGAAAAGAAAGGATTCACCGTCGATTCCGCAACCGATGGGGTGGAGGCCCTCGAAAAACTCTCGGAGCAGAAGTACGACCTTCTCGTGCTCGATCTGATGATGCCCCGGCTCGACGGGCTGGGCGTCATTGAACAGCTCGGTGCGGCGGTGCAGCCGCCGAAGATCCTCGTCATGACCGCCGCGTCGCCGGCGATCCTCCATCAGATTCCCCGCGAGCGCGTGGCGGGAATCATCCACAAGCCATTCGACCTCAGCACGCTTCTCCATTGCGCACAGACGGTGAGCGGGGCGAGTGAGCAAGGTGGGGAGCGGCGTGACGCGCCGCGGCCGCGGAAATCGCGCAGCCGTACCTGAGCGCGCGGCTCACATGTCGTGCTGTTTTCGCCGCGTGCTCCGCACGATTACATCTGCAATCTGCGCGGGGCTCGCCGGCTTGGCGATGAAGTCGTCGAAGCCTGCGGCGATGAATCGCTTCCGGTCGCCGGCAGGAGCGTGAGCCGTCAATGCGATCGCCGTGAGGTCGCGATTTCGCTCTCGTACTTTTGCCAGCAGCGCGAAGCCGTCTTCCTGCGGCATCGCGATGTCGGTGATCAGGATTTCCGGCCACTCGCGCTCGACCGCCGCGAGTGCTTCGCTGGCTGAAGACGCGCTTCGGACTCTCGCGCCGCAGCGTTGAAGAAACGCCGTGAGAAACGCGATCGTCGCCGGTTCGTCGTCGACGACGAGAATCGATCGCCCGCTCAGGTTCGCGCGATCCGCGGCCGGAACATCGATCGCGGGGCCGGGCTGCGGCGTCGCACCGATGAGCGCCGGCAGCGTCACGCGAAACGTCGCACCGCGTCCGAGGCCTTCGCTCTCCGCGGCAACCGTGCCGCCGTGAAGCTCGACGAGGTGATGGACGATCGAGAGGCCGAGTCCAAGACCTCCTGCCTGCCGCGTCGTCGAGCTGTCCGCCTGGCGAAACCGGTCGAACACCTCGGGCAGAAATTCCGGCGCGATGCCTGCGCCCGTGTCCGACACTTCGATCACCGCATCGCGGCCGCGATACGCCACGCTGACGCTCACGCATCCGCCCTTCGCCGTGAACTTCAGCGCGTTCGAGACGAGATTCCAGATCACCTGCTGCAGGCGGTTGCCATCACCGCCGATGCGCGGTCCGCCGCGCGGTGCCGCGATCTCGAGCGAGATGTTCTTCGCCTCCGCCGCGGGCCGGAACGAATCGACGACCTTCTCGGCGAGTTGCGAGAGATCGACGGGCTCCATCTCCAGCCGCAGCCTGCCTGTGATGATGCGCGACACGTCGAGCAGCTCTTCGACGAGAGCAGTCTGCAGTTGGGCACTGCGCCGGATCGCCTCGAGTCCGTTTCGCATCGTCTCGAAATCGCAGGTGCCCATGCGCAGGATCTCGACCCATCCGACGATCGACGTGAGCGGCGTGCGCAACTCGTGGGAGAGGACGAGAAGGAACTCGTCCTTCGAGCGATTGGCTTTGTCCGAGGTTTCGAGAGCGCGGCGCAGGAGATCTTCCTTGAGCCGCAGCGCCGTGAGGGCGTTGCGCAGCTCGCTGCCGAGCTCCGCGAGATCTTCGCTGGAGCTGGCGAGCTCGCGCTGCATCAGCTCGCGCGTCCGCTTGATCGTGATGAGCCGCGAAACCCGCAGGCGCAGCTCTTCCGGCGTGAAGGGCTTCGCGACGTAATCATCGGCACCCTTCCGCAGAAGGTCGAGCGTGGCCCCTTCGTCGGCGCGCGCCGTCAGCAGCAGCACCGGCACATGTTTGAGAGACTCGTCGGCTTTGATGGCGCGCAGCAGATCCTCTCCGCTCATCACCGGCATCATCAGATCGCTCACGATGACGTCGGGCATGTGCACGCGCGCCTCCTCCAGCGCTTCGCGTCCATCGCGCACAGTGTGTACGGACCACTCGTGATTCAGCACATCGGCGAGAAATTCGCGCATCTCCGCGTTGTCTTCCGCGACGAGCACGCGCGGCGCTTCTGCTGCCTGCCTCTGCGCGGCATCAGAGGTTTCTGCCGCTGTGCTCCGGCTGGTTGCGAGCTCGGCGTGAATGCTCTCGGCTGCGATCCGCGTGTCGACGTGCGGCAACTGCGGACCGGCGCCGACGTCGGTGCCGGCGGGCGCCCAGCGCGGAAGTAGCAGGACGAATTTCGCGCCGCCGTGCCGCGAGGTCTCGATCGCGACGCTGCCGTGATGGAGGTCGACGAACTCTTTCACGATCGCCAGCCCGAGGCCTGTGCCGCCGGCACTCCGCGTCATGCCGCCTTCCAACTGGCGGAAGCGCTCGAACACCGCGCTGCGCGACTCCTCGGGGATTCCCGGCCCGTTGTCGCTGACGCTGATCGCGATCTGATGCTCCGCGGCGAGCGTCACTTCACAATCGATGATCCCGCCGTCGGGGACGAACTTGAACGCATTCGAGAGGAGATTCAGCAATGCGCGCTCGATCTTGTCGGGATCGATCTCGGCTTCGAGCCGCGGCGGCGTATGAATCTCGAGCTCGATGTGGCGTGAATCGGCGATCGTCTCGAAATGCGCGGCGACTCGCCGGAGAAATTTCGCAACGTCGACGCGCGCGTATCTGGGCTGAATCTTTTTTGCCTCCAGCTTCGCGATGTCGAGCAGGTCGTTGACGTGCTTGAGCAGCAGCTTCGCATTTCGCTCGATCGTCGCCAGTTGTCTGGCAACCTCGGGCGGTTGTCCGCCCTGCCGGAGCAGCGTCTCCGCCGGCCCGAGGATCAGCGCGAGCGGGGTGCGCAACTCGTGGCTCACATTGGCGAAGAACTGGTTCTTCAACTCGTCGAGCATGCGAATGCGCTCGTTCGCCAGCTCCAGATCGTGGTTCGCCGATTCGAGGCGGCGATTCGCTTCCTGGACTTCGGCGGCGCGCAGATAGATCTCCGCTTCCATACGCGCCGCCCTCGCACGCAGCTCTTCATTCATCTGATGGCGCTGCTGATCGGATTGCGTGAGCCGGATGAAATCGGTCACGTCTTCCACGCGGTGGATGATGTAGGCAAGCTCTCCCGTGGCGGGATCGAGGACGGGAGAGTTGAGCGGACTCCAATACCGCTCCTCGAACCCGCCGCCGGGGCGCCGCACGTCGTATTTCTGCACCGCCATCGTGTCGGCCGTACGCGTGTGCAGCACGCGTTCGAGCGACGTGCGGAGGTTGCGGACGCCGGTGGCCGCGGGATCGTCCGGGTTGTCGGGAAAGATGTCGAAGAGATAACGGCCGAGGATGTCATCGCGCCGCGTCATCGTGGCGCGGAGATAGGCCTCGCTCGCGGCGATGATGCGCAGATCGGGCGTCAGGACCAGATAGAGTCCCGGCGCGGACTCGAAGAGCAATTGAAAATTGGGAGAGGGCGGTGCTTCGGCCACGTTCGATGACTCCGGTTCATCAGCGTTGTGCAATCGCGCTGCCGAGGTTGGCTGGACAGGACACGACCGGCATCGCAGCGGCCATCGAAACGACCTCGGCGGGTGCTGATCCTGGGGAAAATACGGGCAATCCTTGACGTTCTGTAGAGGAGGGGTTATTTCTAGCCTGCTTCATCTTATTGAGGAGGGTGCCTAATGCCAAACCGGGATGGTTTTCGCCTTCTGGCGTTCCTTATGCTCTTCGTCGTAGTGACCTTGTTGACGCCGGCTGTCCAAGCGGCGACCAGCTTCGCCGGCACATGGAAAACGAGTTGGACGACAACGGACAAACGGACGGCCGCGGCGCCGGTGTCTTTGAAGGCCGATTCGAAAAATGCGAACGGAATTGACGGCAGTGTCGAAGTCGATGGAGCGAATGGGACCCTCTACGGAACCGTTTCCACAGACGGCAAAACGCTCACCGGCAACTGGTGGAATCCCGATGGGACAAAGGGGACGTTTACATTCAAGTTGACTGACAGCACGCACTTCACCGGCACGTATACGCAGGCCGGCGTCAGCGGCTCATTCAGTTGGAACGGCGCGAAGTAGCACGTTCGTGGTTTCGCTCGCGACTCGCAAGCGAGTCGCGAGCACCGCTGATGACGCCGGACGCCAGGACGTCAATCGAACTTGGTGGTTTCTCTGGTCAGCGAGAAGTGATCGTTTGCGGGATTGCCGTCGCCCGGGGCCAGGGTCGCCTCCCATCTGTATGACCTTGCACCGTTGACTTCGGGGGGGCGGTCGAAGGCGCGGGCCCAGGTCTCGCCGGGCGCGAGGTCCGGTAACGCAGTAAGCGACCCTACAGTCACGGTTGGCTGCCCTCCTTCTTTCATGACCGTACGTCGTAACGTCAGCACCCGTTTCCCCTCCTTCCACGGCACATTCCCGGCGTTTCGGATGACGACCACCACACGATCCTTACCGCCTTCATCGGTGAAGTTGATCCCGGTGACCGCCAGGTCCCCCGAGGGAACAGGAGGCAGGACGATAGCCTGCGGTGGGGTACCGGAGGACTTTGAGATCTTGATGACCTTCTGTTCCTTCGCGGCAACGGACACTGGTATTTCTGCCGATTGCACGTTGTTCGATTCGTCGGTCTCCGTGACGGAACGTCCGATGTCCGCGACAGCCACGACGCGGGCTGCTGCCGAAAGATCGATCTGGACATCCGCTTCGCGGAATTGATGTGCGCCGACGGAAGGAAACTGCTGATCGACGATTCGAAGAACCTTCTTGTGGGCGTCGATCGCGGAAACGCGGACTGCAAAGGCGCCGCTGTCCTGATCGCCATTGTTGGACACGAAGATCTTCAATGTATGGGTGTCCCGGATTTCGAGTTTTCGCAGGATCAGGTCGGGGGCGCCAAGAGCTGGAATGGCCGCCATGATGCACATGGCTCCGGCGATACATAGTCGCCTGCACGTTCCTCCGAGCTCGAGTGGGTTGAATTCTCGTGTGCGGGCTGTGTTCACCATCTCGATCGTCATTTCGGAACTGGGCGGCGAAAAGGCCAGGTTGGACATCATGGCATCTTGCTCGGCTTCAACGTCACGTTTGCGATTCGCGTTTCGCCGGGTGCCACGTCGACCTTGTCGCTCTCTCCGTAAAGAGTGTAGGAGACAGGCACAGCATCGCCTTCGAGAGCGGCACGTACGACGAGACCGGGATAATCGAGCACTTTGCCGAACTTGAATTTGATGGGTCCGGCGTCGTTCACCCCCGGCACGATCGCGATATACGTGCTGGCGATTGGTTCGCCCCACAGCGTGACGACAGAAATCAGCACTTTGCCATTCGCGGCTTTGTAACCGGAGGTCATGAAAACCTGACCTTCGAGCGAACCGAAGTTGGCCGGTTCCGACGACGTATTCACAGTGGGCGCACCTCCGGACCAGTTTGGTTTGCGTCGCACCAAATCGTTTGTGATCGGGACGCCGGTGCTGACGGTTTTCCAATCCTTGCCGTTCCTGGAGACCTCAAAATTACGGAACGATACAGGTACGGATTCAAATGGTTTGTATTTCTGTCTGTCAGGCGATGTCGTTACGCAATAGTGAAGGTGATCGTTGCCAGCGTCCGTCCCGGTGTCGCCGGCTTCCGCGATCGTTTCACCGGACTTGACCAGACGTCCGGGCCAGCCGACCCAGATCTGATTCTTGGGTGCGTACTTCAGATAGGAGCCCTGTCCGATGTGGAGGCTGGACGAATAGCGGGCCATGCCCAACCTCTGCATCACGCTGTTGCCTTCGTTCGTCTTGCCGCTTGTGAGATCGTCCTGAAATGCAATGATTGGTGCGTCGGCCGCCGAGGGAATGGGCTTGCCGGCCGTCTTGCCGAATTCGGAGGAAAAGTCATAGCAGTAAACCCACTTACCACCATGGCTGACGCCATTGTAGGTTTGCCCGACGCGCCACACTTCGCCCGGCGGTGTCGGCAGATCGACCTGCAGGTCTGTGATCTTGATCTCGGTCACGGCGTTGGTGGATGGACGCCAGATCATCTCTCCTCCCTGGAATTTCGAAACGTGTCCCCAGCCGTCGTACATGAGAATTTCGTCGGTGACCGGATAGCCGTAGCTGCTCAGCGGGCCGCCAAGTTTGAGCCAACGCTGCAGGATCAGCCCGTGGACTTCGAATGCGCCATGAGCGGAGTCGCTGTAGTAGATCCGGCCGTGCTCGTACATCTGATAGCTGTTGCCGCCGCCGAGGGCGATTTCCTCGCCGATCCTTTTGCCGAGAAATCCACCGGGGCCTCCCAGCGCGGCGTATTTGTCGCTGATAGGGGATGCGGCGACCGTAGTGACGAAAATCAGAGATGCCATCACACTCAGGAGACCTGCGCGCATATCGAGCTCCTCTCACTCATACGTGGCCGCGATCTCATGCGGGCTGCGGAGATCGCGTGGGATGGGGGATCTACTTCGAACAGACTTTGACGTCGCTATTGGGTTTGCTCTTCAGTATTACGCACAGGTTAAATCCGTCGGGCTTCGGACAGACGAAGTTCCCGATCTTGTTCTTCTGCGCTGTGCAGCCGTGGTCCGCCAACTGTTTGTCTGCCTTCTCGGACGACGGAAAGAGACTGTTGCGCGTGAACGTCTCAGGTGAGCTCCAGACGATCGGGTCGGTTTTCCATGCCGCCCGCACACTGCACGAGCCGCATCCGGGCAGATCCGCCTGAGTGAATCTCGTCCCTTTGTCCGCTGTGAGGTTCATGACATCGGGACTGATAGGGCGTTGGATCTTCGCGCCACTCATTGTGATTTCGAGCAGTGCGATACCGCTCGGCGCCGCAGGATCCTTCTCCACTCCTATGACGATGTCGTCGAGCGCGTTGAAGTTGTGGCCCTTGGGAAACTTCAGGATCGGCACCATCTTGACGTCTCCAGCTTGTGGGAACTTCATCTCGGACTTCGCCTGCGTTTTGAGCGCCGCGATGGTCGAGCTCGTAAGGGAGGCTTTCGTAACAGGAAAGATATCCGGTGGCTGATAGACGTTCTTGCACTTGCCACTGTCGATCCATGGGTCGGCATCGCACGTTGTCGTGAATTTCAACGGGTTCTTGACGCCGATGGTTTCTGTCGCCCGTTTCGTGGCCGGGTTCCACCGGCCCTCCCATTTGATGCCGACGGCGCCTGCTTGGGCAGCGGTTTCCCCGCTCAGATCGCCGGCTTCGCCGGTTGCGGGGTCGAACTTGGCGCACAATTCGAGAAAGTGGTACGTCCGGACCGCCGGCGAAATCTCGGCGCTCTTGTAGTCCGGTTTGATATGGCAGTTGCCAACCCATGGCGAATTCTTCGGAGACGAAGGAAAATCCTGCGCGAAGATGAACGCGGTGCACAGCAGCACAATGACTCCCAACTCTATCCGTCGCATGCTATCCCCCGTTAGATGATGCAGTCATTCTCACGGTCCATACAAACGACAGCCGATGTTCACGGAACCGGCGAGGATGTCTTGATGTTTTCCGACGTCCATTGATAAATGTCGGCGCACTGGATATTGACCGGACTGATGATGGAACCCTTCGTACCACTGACACACTGATTGTTGCGCCAGCCCAGCGACCATCTTTCATAAGTGTGGCTATGTTGTGAAAAACGCTTGTCGAGGTCGGCCAGCTTGTTCCCAGCCTCCGTCATCTCCTTCTTGACCTCGGCAGCGGACTGATTGGCGCCTGCCGCCAGGAGCTTCAGCGCGGCAACGTCACCGCTGATGCTTGTCAGCTTCTTATCCAGTTCGGCATTCTGCTTTTTCAGATCCGAAATATCCTTCTTCAATTTGTCGACTTCCGCCAGTACCGCAGCAGGTGATACGGAAATCTCCGGCTGCTTTGCAGGAGCGGCTGGCGGGCGCTGCGCATACGCCGTCACTCCGATTCGAATCAGACCAAGCGTGACCAGGCAGCCGAGGACGTGACGAATCTTCATAAATGTTTTCCCCCCACGAGAGATTGGGCCGCAGATCTGCACCGCCACGCCATCGCGTGCTCGGAAGTACGGCCGGCAATGATTCCGTGCACCAAAATTACCATAGAAAAAAATCGATGACCGCTAAGCGGACTCTGCGGGAAGGATTCGCACGCAAGTGTTAATTAAGCGAGTTGACTTGCGCGCGGCGCGCGATAGTGCGGGGAGACCCGGTAAACGCGCGATGAATCGTGCGCGGGCGTTGCGTTCATCGCGCGTTCATGCAATGCGCGCCGGCGGCGCGGGTGTTTTCCTTTTTGATTTCACAAGTCCCAAAGGAGACCCGATGAAACACAAATCGATTGCAACGTTCCTTGCTGCCGCCGCGATGGCGGTGTCCGCATTCGGCGCGACAACGGCGGCGAAACCGAAGATCACGATGGAGCAGGCGCGCGCCATCGCGCTGAAGAAGGCGCCGGGGAAGATCAAGAGCGCGGAACTGGAGAACGAGCATGGGAAGTTGATCTACTCGTTCGACATCGCCACGTCCGCAGCCGCGATCACCGAAGTCAACGTCGATGCGCTGAACGGCAGGATCGTCGCCGTGCAGCACGAGAACGCGGCGAAGGAAGCGGCGGAGAAGAAGCAGGAAGCGAAAGAAAAAGCGAAGCACTAAGAAACGTGCGGCGGCCGGAGCGACTCCGGCCGCCGCTGCATGCGCAAGGTCAGTGTGCCGGTGGCGAAACGACGACGAGATCGCCCGACCTGACGCCGCCGCCGTGGGCGAGATAGACATCTCCGTTCTTCGCCACCGCGGGATTTCGCGCACCGGCTGCCGTCGGCACCGCGGCCACGAGCGTGAGGCGGCCGGCGGCATCGACGCGCGCGATCGTGAGCTTCGCGTCGCGCGCGGCGCCGGCGTACACCATGCCCGATGCGAGATCGAAGTCATCGACGCCGTTGCCGGTATCGATCGACGAGAGCACCGCGCCGTTGCCGCCTGCGTTCAGTACTTCGACCTTTGCGCTGCATGCGACGAAGAGATGTCCCGATCTCTCGTCGATGTGCAGGCCGTGCGGACCATCTTCGCCGCATGCCGGGTTCCATGACGCCAGCGTCTTGTGCGACGTGAGGTCGATGGCCAGCGTGCGATCCTTGTCTTCGAGATTCGTGTAGAAACGATGGCGCTTCGCGTCGACGGCGAAGCCCTCCGGGTTTCCTTCGAAGGTCAGCACCGCTTTCTCCTTCAGCGTGCCGGCATCGAGGATGCGGATCGTCCTGTCGCGCGGCGCTGTGACCCACACTTCCTTCGTCGGGCCGACGTACGCCAGACCATCGGGCATCGACGCGAGCACTTCGCACCGTCCGCGCTCGAGCGTCTTCGGATCGACGGTGCAGATGCTGCTGTCCGCGCGGTCGCCGATGTAAACCTTCCCCTCGCCGAATGTGACGGAGCTCGGGCCGAGCACGCGCTGGCGGTCGCGCACGGTCACTTCCTTCGTCGGAAAGCCGGTCACTTCCCGGATCTTTCCACTTGCAGCGTCGATCACGTAGACGGTGCCATTGCTGCCGGGAACCCACACCGAGTTGGTCGCACCATCGAAGGCGATGTAGTCCATCGCGATCCCGGCGGCGGGGGCGCCGGGCAACGCCAGCGTGCGAACCGAATAGCCGGCGGCGAACAACGGAAGCGACTGCGCGAAGAGAACGGAGATGAGGAGCAGGCGCGAGCGTGTCAACATGAGTTCCTTTCATCCATGTGAGGCGGACAGACGAGACCGTAGTGCGGAACGCCTAAACGCGCGATGAACCGGCAGGAGGGCGGCGCAGCGGAAGCGTCACGACGAACACACTTCCGTCGTCGCCGGAGCGATCGAGCCAGAGGTTGCCTCCATGCACTTCGGCGATCCAGCGCGCGATCGGCAGGCCCAGGCCTGCGCCGCTTCCGTTGCTGGCCGTGCGTGCGGGATCGGCGCGGAAGAAGCGGTCGAAGATCTGCTCGCGACATCCGGCAGGAATCCCCGTGCCGCGATCGCTCACTTCGATGCGCGCGCGCTCGTCCTCGATCAGACAGCGAACGCGCACGTCGCTGTCGGGGCGCGTATGCCGGATCGCGTTCTCGATCAGGTTTCCGATCATGCGCTGCAGCAGGTCTTCATCGCCGGAGATCGGGAGATCGTCCGCGCACTCCGCGACGACGGTCACGCCGCGCTCGGCGGCCACAGTCTTGTAGGCGCGCGCGGTCTGCTGCACGAGATCGCCGGCGTACAGCGGCTCGCGCTTGAGCGGGATGTCGCCGGCGTCGCTGCGCGCAAGGAGAAAGAGATCGCGGACGATGCGGGTGAGCCGCCGGACCGTGCGATGCATCACCTCCAGGCTCTCGCGATACTCCGCCGCGTTCCGGTCGTCGCGCGAAAGCGTCACGTCCAGCTCACCCTGCAGGATCGCCACCGGCGTGCGCAGCTCGTGCGACGCATCGGCCATGAACGTGCGTTGATCGCTGAAGGAGCGATCGAGTCTTCCCAGCAGTTCGTTGAGCGTCGCAGCGAGCTCTCCGAGCTCGTCGCGCGGGTTCGCCACTTCGACGCGCTCGGAGAGATTGGTGGCGCTGATCGCGCGCGCCTTCTCGCTCATCCGCACGACCGGCCGCAGACTCTTGCGGGCGAGGATGTACCCGCCGAACGTCGCGACGAGGAGAGCAGCCGGCGCGGTGGCGAACATCGCCGTGCGGAGGTCCTCGAGCGTTTCTTCCTGACGCGCGAGCGACTGCGCGGCGGCGACGACGAACGTCTGCGCACCGAATTGCACCGGCGAGACGTACAGCCGCGCGCCGCCCGTCGTGATGAATCCGAATCGATGCGCCGCCGCCACGCGCTGCAGCAGCGCGCGATCGAGCGATCGCGTCACGGCGTTCCGGTGTGCCGCGAACTCGCTTCCATCCGCGTTGAGCAGCACGATGCCTCGATCATCATCGCGGTATTCCGCCAGCAGTTCGTTCGCAGCGCGGAGGCGCAGCGGCCCGTGGCCTTCATCGACTTCATCGCGCAGAGCCGCGATGAGATTGCGCGTGGTCGACACGAGCGCCGCGTCCGCCGATCGCTGGATCTGCTTGCGCGCGACGACGTACGTCACCGCGTCGCCGGCCAAGAGCGCGATCGCCAGCAGCAGCGCATACCAGGCCGTGAGACGCACGCGAATCGAATGGATGCTCATCGCGCCTCCAGGATGTAGCCCGCGAGGCGGATCGTGTGGATGAGCGCCGGCGTCCGCCCGCGGTCGACGATGCGGCGCAGCCGGCCGATGTAGACCTCGATCAGATTGGAGAACGGATCGAACTCCTCGTTCCAGACATGTTCGGCGATCTCCTCGCGTCCCATCACACGCCCCGCGTTCAGCGCGAGATATTCGAGCAGCGCGTACTCTTTCGTCGTCAGCGTCAGCTCCTCGCCTCCGCGCGTCACGCGATGGGCGAGGGTGTCGATGCAGAGATCCGCGATCTCGATGCGAGGCGCGTGCGGGGCGCCCCGCCGCCGCACCAGCGCGCGCACGCGAGCCAGCAGCTCCGCGAATTCAAACGGCTTGACGAGGTAGTCGTCGGCCCCTGCGTCGAGACCTTCGACGCGATCGCGGACGGCATCGCGTGCGGTCAGCATGAGGATGGGCGTGTCGGTCCCGTGCTGGCGTAGCACGCGGCAGACCTCCAATCCGTCGGGAGCGGGGATCATGACGTCCAGAACGATGGCGTCGTACGGCGTGGTCATCGCGCGCTCGATCGCCGCGTCGCCCGTCATGACGGCATCGACGGCGTAGGCCTGTTCGCCGAGTCCGCGCGTGATGAACCGCGCCATGTCGGGATCGTCTTCGACGACCAATACGCGCATGGCAGCATCGTAGCCGGATGCATGCGCTCTGAATACCCGGCGCCGGTTCATACGGCGTTTAGGCGCGCCTTGTAAGACTTGCGCGGCATGCTGAGCCGTTCGTTCGGGTGGATGTTGCTGGCCGTGATGCAAGCCGCCGGTGTTTCGCAGCAGCCCGCGCCGCCGCCGCCGCTCTCGCTCGCCGACGCCTCGCAGCGCGCGCTGCAGCAGGCGTCCGCGTATCAGCAGGCATTGGCCGACGAGCAGGTTGCCGCGCTCGACGTGACGCAAGTGCGTGCCGCGCTGCTTCCGAAGATCCGGAGTCTCTCGACCGTCACGTACAACAAGCCGCTCACCGCGCACTCGACCGATCCCGCGTTCATCGCGCAAAACGCGGCGCGGGAGTATCAATCGCTGATCGGTGCCGAAGGCTCGCTCGACTTCGGACTGCGCGCCGCCGTTCGTCGAAGCTACGAGCTCCTCGCGGCCGCGCACGCGGGAACCGAGCTGGCGCGGCGCGAGCTGCTGCGCTCGCTGCGCGAGTCGTACTTCGGCCTCGCGCTGGCGACAGCGAAGCGCGGCGCGGCGGAGGAGTCACTTTCCGCGGCCGAGGAATTCGAGAAGGTCACTGCACTGCAGCAGGAGTACGGTGAAGTGCCCGAGGTCGATGCGATCCGCGCGCGTCTGCAGACGGCGCAGCGGCGCGATGATCTCGAGCAGGCGCGCGTGCAGGAGACGATCGCCGCCGCAGCCCTGCGCGTTTTGATCGGATATCAATCCTCGGACGCGCTCGCGGTCTCGAGCCTCACGGCCGAGCCGTCGATGGCCGAGATCGAGCGGCTGACTCCCGTCTCAATCATGCAGCGCCCGCAACTCGTGCAGGCCGCAGCGCAGCAACGCGCGGCGCGTGAGGATGCCGCCGTCGCGCGCGCCGAGCGTCTGCCGTCGCTCACGTACTCGGCGGATGAGGGCTTCGACTCGCGCTCCCTGCGCGCGGACGAGATCCGCCAGCACGCGGGCTATCTGATTACGGCGAGTCTCCGCATTCCGATCTCCGACTGGGGAGCTGCGCGCGCGCGGCAACGCCAGGCGGAGATTCGCGCGGAATCGGCGGCGCGCCAGCTCGCGCTGACGCAGCGCGACATCGAACAACAGGATCTTCGCGCACGGGAAGCGGCGGCGTCCGCGGTGCGGCGCGCTGCGAATGCGCGTGCGGCCGTCGCCGGCGCCCGGCAGAATGCCGAGATCTCCATCGCGCGCTACCGCGCAGGCGAAGCGCCGATTCTCGAAGTCACCGACGCGCTGACCACGCTCGCGCAACAGCGGGTTAGTCTTCAGCAGGCGCTCTACGACTTCGAAGTGGCGCGCGCGCAATTGCAGGAGGCGGCAGCGCCATGAAACGAGCGATGTCATTCGTGCTTCTCTTCGCGTCGGCCGCATGCCAGCGGGGCGCGTCCGAGGAAACGGCGCCGCCGGTCGTGAGCGTGCGCGTGGCGAAAGCGGAAACCGGCACGATCGCGCAGCCCATCGAGCTGGTAGGGACGATCACGACGCGGCATGAAGCTGCGGTCAGCTCGAAGGTCAGCGGGCAGATCGCGCAGATGCCGCTGCTGAAGAACCGGCGTGTTCGCGCCGGAGACGTGCTGGCGCAGATCGAAGCGCGCGATCTCGCCGCGCAGCGCGCCGAGGCGGAGGCGGCGGTGGCGACGGCGAAGGAGGCGATTGCGCCGGCGGAAGCGGCGCTGGAAAACGCGCGAAGAACGTGGGAGCGGCGGCAGGGGCTGTACGCGAAAGGCGGCATCTCGAAGAAAGACCTCGAGTCGTCGCAGCTCGATGTCGCCAACGCACAAGGCGCTCTGAAAACGGCGCACAGCAAAGTGGCGGAGGCCGTCCATCATCTCGGATCGCTCGACGCGCAGTTGAGTTACGCCGCGGTGCGCGCGCCATTCGACGGCATCGTCACCGAGCAGTTCGCGTATCAGGGAGACTTCGCGGCGTCCGGCGTCAGGCTGCTCACCATCGCCGATGCCTCATCCGTCATCGTGAAGGCGCCGCTGTCCGCCGGCGCCGCCGCACTCGTCCATCCCGGCGACGCGGCCGCGGTCATGCCGGACGACCTGCCCGGCACCGTGCTGCAGTCGGCCGTTAGTCTCGTCGGGCGTTCCGCCGATCCGCAGAGCCGCGCGGTGGAGATCTGGGTCACGCTGCCGAATCCGAACGGCCAGCTCCGGCCCAACTCCGCGGCACGGCTAACCATCGACAGCAGCGCGACACGCGGGGCGGTGATCGTCCCGACGCCCGCGGTGACGCTCGACGCGTCGAACGCGAGCGGCGGGACGGTGATGATCGTCGACGCGCAATCGGTCGCGCACGAAGTCCATGTCACCGTGGGCGTACACGACAATCAGCGCACGCAGATCACCTCCGGCCTTCGCGGCGGTGAGACGGTGGTCATCGAGGGCAACTACGGATTGCCCGACAAGACGAAAGTGACGATCGCGCAATGAATGCGGGCCGCATCGTCTCGCAGCAGTCGCGCGCGGTGCTGCTCGTCATCGCGCTGCTGTCCGTCGCCGGCGTGGTGGCGTTCTTCCGCGTTCCGCGCGCGCTTTTCCCGCAGACTGATTTTCCGCGAATCGTCATCGTGGCCAACAACGGCGTCGCCCCTGCGCAGCAGACGCTCGTCGCAGTCACGCGCCCGATCGAAGAGGCGATGAACGGGATTCCGGGGATCCGGCGCATCAAGTCGGTGACGGCGCGCGGATCGTGCGAGATCGATCTCTTCTTCGACTGGCGAACGGACATCCAGCAGGCGCTGCAGCTCGTGCAGACGAAGACTTCCGGGCTGACGTCGTCCCTTCCTTCCGGCGCGTCGTTCGAGCGCGTCGAGCGCCTGACGTTCGCCGTCTTTCCCGTGGCCGGGTACAGCATCACATCGCCGAAGCGCGACTCCGGCACTCTGCGCAATCTCGCGGACGTGATCATTCGTCCTCCGCTCGCGCGCATTCCGGGCGTGAGCAGCGTCGCGGTGGCCGGCGGCCAGATGCGCGAGTACCACGTGTTGATCGATCGCGCGAAGCTCGAAGCGCGCGGCCTGTCGCTGCAGCAGACCGGGGACGCGATCAGGAATTCGAACGTCATCCTCAGCCCGGGATTGATCAACGAAAACCATCAGCTCGAGCTGGCGCTGGTGAGCGGTCAGGCGACGACCGCCGACGATCTCGCGTCGATCATCGTGTCGACCGTGAACAACGTTCCGGTGCGTGTTGGAGATGTGGCGACGGTGCGGCCGGGACTGGAGCCGCGCTTCACGATCGTCACGGCGGACGGCCGTCCCGCGGCGCTCGTCAACATCCTGCGCCAGCCGGCTGCGAACATCGTCACGGTTGCCGATGACGTCAGGACCACGCTGGCCGGTCTCGAGAGGCAGTTGCCGCCCGACGTGGAAATCAAGCCCTTCTACGACCAATCGATTCTCGTGCGCAGCGCAGTCAACTCTGTGCGCGATGCGATCGCGATCGGCCTCGTTCTCTCCATGCTCATCCTGTACGGCTTCCTGCGCAATTGGGGGACGACGATCGTTGCGGCGCTGGTCATCCCCATCACCGTTCTGGTCACGTTCGTCGCGATGTGGATCGCCGGCCTCTCCTTCGATCTGATGACGCTGGGCGGCGTCGCCGCGGCGATCGGCCTCGTCATCGACGACGCGATCGTCGTCGTGGAGAACATCTACACGCACCTCGGACGCGGCGAGAGCCGGCGCGACGCCGTGCAGAGAGCCATCGCCGAAATCTCCGGTCCGATCGTCGGCTCGACCATCACGCCGGTCGTCGTCTTTCTGCCGCTCGCGCTGCTCACCGGCGTCACAGGAGTCTTCTTTCGATCGCTCGCGCTCACCATGAGCGTGGCGCTGCTCACGTCGCTCGTGCTGGCGCTGACCTTCACGCCGGTCGTGGCGGAGCACTTCATTCGCGTCCCTGAGTCAGACGGGGAGAAGGGGCACGGCCGGATCCTGGAGAGGCTCGTCAACGGATACGAGTGGCTGCTGGCGAAGGCGTTGCGCAGAACGGGCGTCGTGATGATCGTCGTCGCGGTCATCGCCGTGCTCTCGTTCGCCGTCTACCGATTTCTCGGATCGGAGTTCCTGCCTGCCTTCGACGAACGGGCATTCGTTCTCGACTATGTCGCTCCCGCCGGCGCGTCGCTCGATGAGACGGACCGCATGCTCCGCCACGTCGAAGCGATGCTGAAGGAGACGGCCGAAGTCGACAGCTACTCACGCCGCACAGGCTTGCAACTCGGCCTGGCCATCACGGAGCCGAACACGGGCGACTTTCTCGTGAAGCTGAAGGACAAGGGGCGATCGACTGAGGAGGTCACGTCGGAGCTGAGGCAGAAGATCGAATCGAGCGAGCCTGCGCTGCGCGTGGAGTTCGCCGGGATCCTCTCCGATCTCATCGGCGATCTCACCAGCTCGCCCGCGCCGATCGAGATACGGCTGTTCAGCGAAGATGCGGCGGCACTGCGCGCAACGGCGGTGCAGGTCGCCGGCGCGATCGGCAAGGTGAACGGCGTGGTGGATGTCTTCGACGGTGTCGTCGTCAGCGGTCCGGCGGTGACGTTCCGCGTCGACCCGCAGCGCGCGGCGCTCTTCGGCCTGACGGCGAACGACGTCAACGAGGCGCTGACCGTCGCGCTCAATGGCGATGTCGTCTCGAGCGTCATCGACCATGGGCGCTCCGTCGGCGTGCGCGTCCGGCTTTCGACGCCGCAGCTCCAGCTCGACCAACTGCGCGCGCTGCAACTTCGCTCTCCGTCGACGAACAGCATGGTGCGCATCGGGCAGATCGCGAATGTCGATTACGATCCGGGCCAGACGGAGATCGATCGCGACGGCCTGCGGCAGACGATCGCCGTGACTGCGCGCCTCGAAGGCCGCGACCTCGGATCCGCCATGCGCGACATTCAGGCGAAACTCGGGCGGCAAGTCCATCTGCCGCCGGGAATGACCATCGAATACGGCGGGCTGTATCAGGAACAACAGGCGTCGTTCCGCGAGCTGCTGCTTGCACTCGCGCTCGCGGCGGCGCTGGTGTTCATCGTCCTCGTGATCGAGTTCCGTTCGTTCACGCATCCCACGGCCATCGTCTGCGGTGCCCTGCTGGCGCTCTCCGGCAGCCTCGGCGCGCTGCTGGTGACGCACACGACGCTCAACGTCGTCTCGATGATGGGGATGATCATGATCGTCGGCATCGTGTCGAAGAACGGCATTCTGATGCTCGACACGGTGGAGGATCATCTGCGCTCGGGGAAGGACCTGACGGCGGCGCTGCGCGAATCGGGGCGCCGGCGATTCCGGCCGGTGCTCATGACGTCGCTCGCCGCGATGCTCGGGATGCTGCCGCTGGCGTTCGCGCTCGGATCGGGTGCAGAGCTGTTGCAGCCGCTGGCGATCTGTGTGATCGGAGGGTTGCTCTTCGCCCTGCTGCTCTCGCTCGTCGTGACGCCGGTGGTCTTCGCGATGATTCACCGGAGGGCTGCAGCGAATGGTTAGGCAAGTGGCAAGGATGCCTGCTGTACGTCAGTCCTGATTCCCGGCGCCTGTTTTGACGGATGGGGTTGTAGCCATCATGGCGTCTCCGCTGTGCACTCCAGTTGGAGTTCGGAGCACACCTGCATCAGTGGTTTACAGCACGGTGCCTGGGGAGGATGAGGACCATGGCGTCTGGTGTCAGGGTCACGTCCGACGTTGTCTGTCCGTCGACGTAGATCCCCGACGCATACGTCTTCTGTGTCGCGGTTTCCACGTTTCCTCGAATCAGGATCGATGAAGCCCAGGTCACGGTCAAGGAACCGGCAAAGGGTGGGAACCCTTCCTTTGGATAGGGCAGCAGGTTCGAATTGACGATCTTGTTTGAATCGATGGTCACACCGCTTGCAGACGAAACGAGAATCGCAAGTCCGGGGTCATTTGCAATGAGGTTGTTCTCAATGACGATGCTCTTGTTGACCGCTGCATGGGCAATGGCGCCGTTGAGCACATAGGCGTCGGCGCTCACGACCGTCGAATCGGGATATCGCGTATACGTGCCCCACGTGCATGAGCGGAACGTGTTGCCTGTGACGACGACGTTGTCGCATCCAGGGCCCTGCCAGAAATACGCTGCGTCCGTTGTCAGGCGAATCCCGCCCTGGGAGACATCCTCGACGGTAGGTACAGACCGGGCACATAGGTAACAAAACAGACCGGGAACATAGGTAACACTTCTCTCCGACCGAAGGGAGGGAAGAGCATGCCGTGGAAGGAGACCGGTCCTGTGCTCGAACGTGAACGTCTTATCGATGACTACTTGAGCGGGTTCTACTCGGTGACAGAGTTGTCGGACCGCTACGGGGTGAGCAGGCGCATATTGCACAAGTGGCTCTCCCGTCACAATGAGGAGGGCATTAGGGGCCTTGTTGATCGGTCACGCGCTCCGTTGAGGATTCCACATCGCACGGACGAAAGCATTGCCGAGCGGGTGGTGGCGTTTCGTCGTCGGTTCCCACACATGGGGCCACGCAAGATCGTGGCGCGTCTGAGCGAGCTCCACCCCGATGTGGAATGGCCGGCGCCGAGCACGGTGGGCGACATTCTGCAAAGAGAAGGGCTTATCGTTCCGCGGCCACGTCGTAATCCTCCTGCACATCCCTTGCGGCCGCGCAGCGTCCCTCTGGAGCCGAACGACCTGATGACGGTCGACTACAAAGGGCAGTTCCTGCTGGGTAATCACCGCTATTGCTATCCGCTTACGGTCGTTGATCACGTGAGCCGATATCTCATGATGTGTGAAGGCTTCGAGTCGACCGGGTACGAGCACACGCGTCGTGCGTTCGAGCGTGTTTTCTCCGAGTATGGGCTTCCGCGCGCGATTCTTTCGGACAATGGCAGTCCGTTCGGATCTCCAGGACTGGCGCGGCTCTCGCGGTTGTCGTTGTGGTGGATCCGCATGGGAATTCGCGTCGAAAGAATCGTCCCTGGTCATCCGGAACAGAATGGTGCGCACGAACGGATGCATCGCACGCTCAAGGCGGAAACAGCACGGCCGCCGGCGTATAGCTTCGCGTCACAGCAGCCTCGGTTCGACCGCTTTCGAACCATCTACAACGATGAACGACCCCATGAGGCTCTCGGTCAGAAGCGCCCTGCAAGCGTTTATACACCCTCGCCGCGACCCTACACGGCGAAACTCCCACCGATCGAGTATCCAGGACACCTCGAAGTTCGAAGAGTCGATCCGAACGGCACGATTCGATGGAAGGACAAGCCGCTGTTCCTCAGCCACACTCTTGGGAAAGAAGTGGTCGCGCTCGAAGAAATCGCCGACGGCGTCTGGTCGCTCTATTACGGGCCTGTGCTTCTTGCGCGCTTCGATGAACGGGAGCGTAAGTTCTATGGATGAGCATCACGACGATTTATCGTGGATCGACCATCTACGTGATCGCACCACCGGTACTGGCGGGCAACAACGAGTGTTCGTGCGAATTGAGTCGGCGCTGACGCTCCGCGTTTCTGGGCGATTTTCGTTGAAAGCGCTCGACTGTTCCTTTGCACCGATCTAGAGAGAAGTGTTACCTATGTTCCCGGTCTGTTTTGTTACCTATGTGCCCGGTTGCTCGGTATTGTTCTCGATCCGCCCGTTTGCCGTTTGAATCATCATTCCTCGCCCGCGGTTGTTGTGAAAATGGTTCCCGCGCACGAGGAGGTTCGAAGAGCTCTCGTTGAGGTTGCAGACGAGGTCACCGCCGGCGGCCGGCCGATCGAGCGTGACAGACAGAATCGACCGTGTCTGATCGAAGTTGACGGCGCGGATCTCGTACTCGCCCTTTGTAGAAAGATCGCCGGACGAGGCAAAGCGGAGACGATCCCCCGGCGCAGCCATCTGCGGCAGGATCAGGAAATCCGGTGGCGATCCCTTGATCTCCACGACATTGGTCCCGTCATTCTTCGCGACCGTCAGCCAGCCACCGGCGATGTTGACGGAGTCGTCGCCCAAGCCGCTGAAGTCGCAGTTCTCGACGATGATGTCGCCGCGCGTTAGATTGAAATTGGCTCCGCCATCGCTGGTCGAGAAGCGGTCCGCACCCGGCTTCAAAGCGATCGTGCACGCCGACAATCGGATTCCGCGCCCGGCGAGAGAGAACGAAAAGCCCGCACCCGGCGCTTCGTAGATCGTGACGTTTTCGAATGTCAGATCTTCGTTTCCGAGATCGCCCTCGATGGCGTTCGACGTACCACTCGTGTAATGGCGGACGAGTACCTGGAGTCCCTCCTGGAGTCTTGCGAAGTCGGGCGAATACAACGTCTGAGGAGCCACGATCTGGACGTTGCGCGGGTAATAGACTTCGTAACGCCCCGTGAAATCCAGCCTGCTCTTCGCCCAGCTCCTGTTTGCGACGTCGTACTCCGATACAGCATCGACCGGCGTCGAGCTCGAAACGGGATAGCCGTCAGCTACGCGTACGGCGATACGGCCGTCCGGCATGCGAATGACTTGCCCCGGTGATGCCATCGGGATGTCCCAGTCGATGGCGATGTTGCGGAGCAGGACGCGCTGGCATCCGACAAATGCGATTCCTGGCTGGTTGTAATGGAAGACGAGCTCTGCTCCCTGGCCATCGATCACGAGATCGGTTTGAAACGGCACTGGAATGTGCGCCGCGCCGGTCCCTGTGTTTGGAATCGCAGGGTCGTCGAATACATATTGCCCGGGCGGGATGACCAGCTTTGCCGCGTGTCGCTGCCTGCACGCGGCGAATGCGTTTGCGAAGGCGCGATACGGTGTATTTCCCGGCAGGAACTCCGAAAGGTCAACGACTACGTTCGATTGCGGGTTCGGCGGATTGACTACCGGATTCTGCGCACGGCCTTCAACCGGTGCCAAAGCGATCATCAGCGCAGCACTGAGGATCCATCGCATGGACTTCTTCCAATGAAGACGAAAATTGATCTGAGTGATGCCAGCCTACCATCACTGCGCGGCATTGAGTTGCCTTACGGCACGTCCTATTTGTCGGTCTCCAGATCTCCTATTCGATTCGACAAGTGGGCGCGGTGTTCGGCTCTGAGCGCATGACAGGCTGCGTTACTCGATCGGCAGAGCTCTCAGCGCCTGGACAGGAGATGCTTTGTCCGAGCGGTTGCAATGCCAGACTCACGTCCATAGACTGACGCGAATCCATCCAGGCTCCTGACAACAACGCTGCCGCGAGGGTAGTGGAGGATGTCGATGCCTAACCATCGCTTAGGACTACGGATCATCGTGACGGGGCTGCTGTGCGAAATCCTCGCAGTGTGGCCGCTTCCGGAAGCCAGGGCATCGAGCGACGTCGAAGTCCAGTTCGACCTGCACAAGACGAACGCTGAGCTCTACGAACAGGTCAAAGCACTGAAGAGTGATCTCGCCCTTCCCGGCACGTGTGACAACGCAGCGTTGTCGGTCGCAAAGCAGGCACTCTTCTTCTGGGAAATCCAGACCCACTCCCGTTCTGTGATGAAAGAGACGGCGGGCGCGATTCGCGAGGGTGCGGACTCGGTCGGAGCGGACAACGCGGGGAAAGTAGCCGAGCTGGCCGGAGAGGTGATCGCGGCCTATGACACCGAAGATCCTGAAGGCGCCCTCGGCCAGGCGATCGTCAACAACGCCATGGACTGGGCGACCGAGAAGGCGAAGGGCAAGCTTCCCGCTTCGCTCAAGAAAGAAGCGGAGAAGGCGGGCAACGCGGCGCGCGACAAGATCAACAAGGCGCTGTTCGGCGGGCCGATCGGAAGGCGCGTCACGGAAAGCGTGTCCATTCCGGGAATGCGCTACTGCAGCCCGAAAGTGACGGTCGATTTTCAGCCACCCTCAGGCCAGAACAAAGGAGGGATGTACGTCCTGGTGGAGGGGAGATGCGACTGCCACCAGAAGGAAAACATCGAGAAGCTCCAGTACTTCTACATCAGTGTTTACCTCCCGCTGGAAGGGATGGAAGCAAAGCTGGACTGGTCGCGTGGCCAGGGCAAGGCGCTGATGGATGTTCGCGACGTGATCAAGTCCTCCCAGAAGCTCTACACGGGCGTAGAGAATTCGATGAAGAAGCAGGAAGGAGACGAGGAAAAGCCCGACCTGCAGAAACTGACGGAGGATCTGGCGAAGAAAGCGGGAAAGGCGTCGACCGTCGTGCCCACACTCGTGCTGGTTCCCCGCTTCGGTCAGATGAAACTCGAGAACATGAACATCCGGACGGTATGCGGGTGTGAGGCGGGAGGCGGGACTGTCAGCGAGACGCCACCCCCAGCATCGACTCCCATCGAGGTTACGCCGGAGCCGCCGGCCAGCCAGGCGCAAAGGCTGTGCGAGATGCAATGCCGGAATCTGGAGGAAGTCGCAAAGAAAAACAGAGACGAGCAGGCGGCCGTCTGCCTTCCGTACTATCAGGCGGGGAAACAGGCTACGGAGGAGATGAAGCAGAACTGCCGCGACGCGAAAGTGCGATCGGAAGCGTCGTGGCAGGATTACTACCTCTGCCTGGAGCGCTGCTACAAGCAGGCCGTCGGCGCAAAACTGATCGGCGCGGTTCCCGAAGAGGTCACAAAAGGAGCGCATCCTCTACGGCCCGCGGCGAAGCCGCCGAATGCCGGTCCGGCTGCGGCGTCCTCCGTGGGCACGACACCGCCGCCAGCCGCAAAGAAGAAGCCATCGATCTCCGTCGCAGCGTCCTCTGGTAACTACGGCCCGGGGGGGCTCGATGCCTGCCTGATAGGGAGGTGGCAATCCGAATCGGTGGTGCGTACTGCCAAGAGCGGAGGTCAGGGGATCGTGATGACGGTGGAGGACAGCGGACGAACCACCATCGACTACACCGCAATGCAAACCGTGAAGGAAACGATCGGCTCACGGACGTTTTCGGACAAATGGAGCGGATCGGCAACGGGCTATATCAGCGCAGTGAGCGGGGAGGTCAAACTCACAAAGGTCGAGAGTTCACAACTCACGTTGAAGTCGATCGGAGAATATGGAATCCGCTCGACGCAGGCTGGGAGACTCGGGCCTGTGTTCGAAGGCGGGCCCATTCAACTGAAGTACACGTGCGACGACACCAAACTCGTGATTCGCGGCGTCATCAGCGGACAGACAATGGACACGTATACCTTCCGTCGGCAGAAGTAGCGATCGCGAGGCGAGAAGAAGAGAAGAAGAGGAGAAGACATGCGCGGCCGAAGTCACAGGTTGCCGATCGTGCTGCTGATCTGCGCGGCGCTGCTGCTGCCAGCAAGCTGCTCGAAAGAGAATTCCGGCGGGAGCGCCAATCCGCAGAGCGCTACGGGCACACAGGCGGGCGGTGCTGCCGCAACGCGTGCAGCGGCGGCTCCGGCCGCACAGACGTCCGACCGCCAGAAGCCCGCAAGCCTTGTCGCACTCTCGGCAGGTGCGTACATCGTGAAGAGGCCGAGTGAGTGGATGCAATCGGAGTCAGCCTACGCGTTGCTGGACGAGAATCCGGCAAGCCTGTGGGCGACCGACCGCGGCGTGGTGAGCCCACAGACCATCGTCATCGCTCTGCCGGAAAAGACATTGCTGAAGACGATGGAGTTCGACAACGCCAGTACCGAATCACAATTCAAGGGCTGCAGTGCCAAAGACATCACCGTCGAGGTCTCGGATACGAGCGAGAGTGATGGCTTTCAGAAAATCGCTGACGTGTCGCTGCAGGACCGCGTGAACAACCAGCTCTTTCCCGTTTCCGCCGAGGTTCCCGCGCGATGGGTACGCCTGACGGTGAGGAACAATCACACCGCGGATACCGACAGCACGATCGAGCTCAACGAATTCCGCGCCTATGGGACACAGCTGACGCACACGGCTCCGGCCGATTTGAGCGGTACTTACGACTTCGAATTCACGGGAGGACTCCACCTGAAGCAGGAAGGAACGTCGCTGACCGGCTGCTACGAAAATCGCCGGGGTCTGATCAGAGGCGGAATTGAAGGGCATATCGCAAAGCTCACGTGGTTCGAGCAGAGCGGAGGTGAGGAGAGCAAGGAAATGGGTTCCGGGATTCTGCTCCTCACCGCCGATGCGAAACAGGCGATTGGAGTGTGGTGGAATGCCGGCAGCCAGGCATATACGGAGAGGCTGCTGACCGGACCGAGAAAGAGCAGCGAAACCGGGTCATGTCCGCACTGGCTCGGAGGCGTTGAACAACAACTGTCGAGCGACCTGGAAAAACTCGGGCGCGCACGGGTCTATGGCATCAACTTCGATAGCGACTCCGATCGCATCCGGGACGAATCGAAATCTACGCTGGATAAGATCGTCACGATCCTGAAGGCGAAGCCGGAATGGAAGGTCACCATCGAGGGTCATACCGATTCGACTTCCACGCCTGAGCACAACCAGGATCTCTCCGAACGACGCGGCTCTTCGGTCAAGGCGTATCTGCAGGCGGCCGGGATCGAAGGAGCGAGGCTAAGCACCGCCGGCTTCGGCGCGACAAAGCCGATCGCCAGCAACGACAGCGAGATCGGGCGGGCGCAGAACCGGCGAGTCGAACTCGTGAGGCAATAGCGTTCTCCGTGCAGAGAAGTGTCCGCCAGATCGTTAGCCTCCCTTCCTCAGTTGCCCGTCGCGTTCAAGCCCTGGCGAAACAGCGCCGCACGCGCGCGAGAAATCCCGCAGAATGGAGTGGCTGAGGTGGCGAATCAGCGTTCGGAAGTAAGCTGAATCAATTGCCGGGAGATTGGCGGGGCCGACGGGGCTCGAACCCGCGACCTCCGGCGTGACAGGCCGGCGTTCTAACCGACTGAACTACGACCCCGCTCAGGGAACTTCAAGAACCAGAGTGCGAACAGCCTCATTCCCGAAGAGCGCGCATCGTAAAGGGTGGGGGAGATGCTGTCAAGGATTTGGGCAGGGCGCCGGGCACATCCTGTCCGGCGCCCTCAAACGTTCACTTTCCGGCGATGGCAGGCGGGGCTTCTCCGCTGATTCCCCTCGCCGTCTCCGCCATCCGCAGAAACTCGTCGCGCCAGCCTTCGAGATCGGCGCCGCGCGCCGCGCGTGCCAGCGCGAGAACGTCAGCGTACGTCGCCGTTCCGCGGTACTGCGAGTTGCGCAGCAACATCCCGAACTCCGCCACCGCGAGCGCGAACTTCATGTCGGGCGATGCCGCATACGCGCTCGTGCCGTCGTCCCGGATCATGGTCTCCATCAACTCGCTCGCCGTTCCCTGCGGCTGCTTGTAGCGAAGGCGCAGCACGGCGGTGTTGCCCGTCGCCGATGCCGTTGGCGCCGGCACGAGCTCGTACAACGCGGTCACCGAGTGGCCCGCGCCGAGGTCGCCGGCATCCTTGCGGTCGTCCTCGAAATCCTTGTTCGCGAGCGCGCGATCCTCGTAACCGATCTGTCGGTACTCGGCCACCTGCGACGGCTCGAATTCGAGCTGCACCTTCACATCTTTCGCAATCGTCACCAGCGTCCCGGTCAACTCATGGACGAACACCTTGCGCGCCTCGTCAAGCTTGTCGAGATAGAGATACTGGCCGTTGCCTTTGTCGGCGAGCATCTCCATCCGCGCGTCTTTGAAGTTGTCGTCGCCGACGCCGATCGCCGTGAGAAACACGCCATGCTCGCGCTCCTCGGTGATCAGCTTTTCGAGATCTTCCGGCGATGTGATGCCGACGTTGAAATCGCCATCGGTGCAGAGGATCACGCGATTGTTGCCGCCGGTGATGAAGTTCTCCTGCGCGACCTTGTACGCGAGCTCGATGCCGGCGCCGCCCGCCGTCGAACCGCCGGACTGCAGGCGATCCAGCGCCGCCAGAATCGCCGCCTTGTCGGCGCCTGATGTGCGAGGCAGCGCGAGGCCGGCCGCGCCGGCGTAGGTGACGATCGCCACGCTGTCCTGCGCGCGGAGATGGTCGACGAGGATGCGCAATCCCGATTTGACGAGCGGCAGGCGCGCCGGCGGCTCCATCGAGCCCGAGACGTCGATCAGGAACACGAGATTGTTCGCCGCCATCTGCCATTCGTCCGTCGTGCGGCCCTGAATGCCGACGCGCAACACGCGATGCGTCAGGTTCCACGGGCACCCCGCCACCTCGGCCGTCACGCTGAAGGGGCGGCTGTCCGAAGGCTGCGGATACGAATAGGTAAAGTAGTTGACCATCTCCTCGATGCGCACCGCATCGCGGGGAGGCATCGTGTTGTTGCTGAGCATGTGCCGGACGTTGGCGTACGAGGCGCGATCGACGTCGATCGCGAAGGTCGTCGTGCGCGCGTCGGCCGTCTTCGCGAAGGCATTCTCCGGGAGCGGTGCGTATTCCGGGACGGGCGCCAGCTCCTGCGCTGCCGTGAAGGCAGGTGCGTACGCCGGTGCGCCGTTCGGCGCGATGGCTGCCGTCGTCTCGATGCTGCGCGAGACGGGCAGCGATTCCACCGGAATGTAGCCGCTGCTTCGCGGCGGTCCGCTGAACTGCACGCTGCCGCTCTCGAGCGCCGCCGGCGCCGCAGCGGTGACGGTGATAGCCTCCGCGACCGCGCCGAGCTTCATCGAGGTCGCGACGTGCATGGTTACCTGACTCGCCACGTGCACCATGCGCGTCGAAGCCTGGAGGCTCTCCATCTCGACCCGCACGAAGTAGTCGCCTTCCGGAAGCTGCACGAAGTGGTACCTGCCGTTCGCGTCGGACACCGCGATGCGGACACCCTGGAGCTGCGGGCCGCTGATCGTGATCGTGGCGCCGGGCAGCGGACTGCCGCCAAGCTCGACGAGTCCATCGATCGTCGAGCCGCGCGCGTTCGGCAGTGCGACCGTCGAAACGATCTTCGTCGCGCGCGCATTCGTCTCCTGCGGCTTCTTCGGATCAGCCGACCTGCAGGCACCGGTGATGAGGACAAGAAAGACTGCTGCGATTCGTTTTCCCATGTCTCCCTCCATGCCCGGGGGCCACGCTGCACGCGCACAGCCACGCATGCCGCTTCGCTAAGTCACGCGAAGGGAGTTGGATGAGGAAGTTCGCAGAAGCGAAACATCGAGATTTGTGAAGATTCCCGCCAGATTTGTGTAGGACAGGCGCCCCCGCCTGTCCCGTTCGAGTCCATGGAGCGACAGGCGGGGGCGCCTGTCCTACATGGCTCGGACTGCGTTGCTGAGCGGCACGCCTGCCTGGTCCTTGGCCGACACGATCGCCTGCGAGAGATCGATCGGCCAGGCAATCGCGAGTTCCGGATCGTTCCAGAGAATCGTCCGCTCACAGCTCGGTGCCCAGAATCCTGTGCACTTGTAGGTGAGGTCGGCGTCGGTGAGCGCGCAGAATCCATGGGCGAATCCGCACGGGATCCAGAGCATCCGGTGATTCTCGTCACTGAGCTCGGTGCCGAACCAGCGGCCGAATGTCGGCGAGCCTTCGCGCACGTCGACGGCGACGTCCCACACGGCGCCGCGCACACAGCGCACGAGCTTCCCCTGCGCGTTCGGCTCCTGATAATGAAGGCCGCGCACGACATTGCGGCGCGAGCGCGACTGGTTGTCCTGCATGAACTCGCCGGAGATTCCTGCCTCGCGGAAGCGCTCGCGGTGATAGGTTTCGAAGAAGAAGCCGCGCTCGTCGTGAAACAGCTTCGGTTCAATGAGAAGAACGCCGGGGAGTGAGGTTTCGGTAATTTTCAAGCGGGCGGATGATAACGCAGGGAATCTGATGTTGTTGCATGGGATAAAGGTTGAGCTATGGCCACGCAATCACGCTTTCTCGCGGTAGCAAAACCAGCCGTTGCTGCGGTGCCGGAACGATTCCGCGTTGCGATCATCGCGCGCGATCTCGCCAGCCGCACCGGCATGACCTCCATCGCCGGCTCGTTCGAGGACTTCTCGGTCGAGCAACTCGAGGCGGACGACTTTCTCGTGTCGCGCGTTCGCGTGTCGCGTCCCGACGCGATCCTCTGCGACAGCGAGTCGGCGCGCGATCTTCGCCAGCTCGATGCGCCCGTCGTCGTGCTCATCGATGACGCGGCGCGCGCAGCCGAGCTGCTGGCCGCGGGCGCGCATGGCGTGCTTCTGCGCGATGCGCCGCCGCGGCGCATGCACGCCGCACTCATCGCAGCCGCGGAGCACACCGTCATCATCGACGACGCGCTCGCACCGCTGGTGCTCCACCAGCCGAGAGCAGCCCGCGAGCTGCTCGAGCCGCTGACCGCGCGCGAGCAGGAAGTGATGCAGCTCCTCGCCTCGGGGCAGACGAACAAGGAGATCGCGAAGAGGCTCCACGTCACCGAGCACACCGTGAAGTTCCACGTCAACGGAATCCTCGGCAAACTCGGCGTGGCGACGAGGACCGAAGCGGTCGTGTGCGCGGCGAGGATGGGGATCGTCGATCTCGGCGTGAGCTGATTCTCGGGGTTCGCGGGCGCGCGGGCGCGCGGGCTCGCGGTAAGACCATCGCGTTTCTTTGCCCTGGCGAACCCTGCGTAACCGCGAGCCCGCGTAACCGCGAGCCCGCGTAACCGCGAGCCCGCGTAACCGCGAGCCCGCGTAACCGCGAGCCCGCGTAACCGCGAGCCCGCGTAACCGCGAGCCTGCGTAACCGCGAGCCCGCGTAACCGCTCGCGGTGGCGCGAACCGCGATACTGTTGGCCGATGCACGATTACGAATCGAACCGCGAGTGGCGCGTTGCCGGCATCGTCTTCTTCGGCCTCCTCGCGATCGTCATCCTGGGAGCGGCCGCGCGCATTCTCTGGCCGTTTCTCTCGGCCATCATCATCGCCGCCATTCTCGCCACCGTGACGTTTCCCGCGTTCCGCCGCGTTCGTGCGCGCCTGCACGGAAGCAGCACGTGGGCGGCGATGACGATGCTCCTCTCGATCACATTCGTGATCATCGTTCCGGCGGTGGTTCTCGCGGTGCTGCTCGTGCAGCAGGCGAACGCTCTCATCCCTCATCTGCAGTCGATCGAGGCGCAGAAGATCATGGAGAAGCTCGACCTCGCGGACCGCTTGCGGTGGGTGAATCGGTTCGCGCCGGGATTCGATGCGTCTGCGATCAACCCGCGGCGGCTGATCCTGCCGGTCGTACAGAACATCCCGGGCTGGGTCGCGGAACATGGCGGCGCGATGCTCGGCAGTGTCGCCGGCATCGTCATCGGCTTCGGGCTCGTCCTCCTCGCTGCGTTCTATTTCTACGTCGAAGGCGAATCGATCCTCGAAGAGCTGTCGGTTCTTTCACCGATGCCGTCGCGCTATCGCGGCGCATTCGCGTCGAAGTTCAAGGACGTGATCGACGCGACGTTCCTCGGCCAGATCGGAACATCACTCGCGCAAGGTCTGACGACCGCCATCGGACTCGCGATTGCCGGCGTGCCTGCCGCGATCTTCTGGGGCGCGGTCGCATCGATCATGTCGCTGGTGCCTGTCGTCGGCGCCGCGATCGTCTGGGCGCCTGCGGCGATCTATCTCTTCGTTCAGGGTGCGCACGGCCATGCATTCTTTCTCGCGATCTGGGGAACGGCGATCGTTTCCTCGATGGATCACGTCGTGCGGCCGTGGGCGATGAAAGGAAAGGCGCAGTTGCCCGCGATTCCTCTCCTCTTTTCCGTCCTCGGCGGCATGGAGGCGTTCGGGTTTCTCGGCCTCGTCATCGGACCGCTCGTCTTCTCGCTGCTCGCGACGATCATCGAAATCTACAAGGAGTCGTTCCGCGTCGTAGACTCTGTTGATGGATGATTTGGAAAAGCGGCGGGAGTGGCGCGTCACTGGCGTCATCTTCTTCGGCCTCCTGGCGATTGCGATTCTCTGGGCGGCCGTTCGGATCATCTGGCCGTTTCTCTCCGCGATCATCATCGGAGCAATCCTCGTCACGCTGACGTTCCCGCTGTACAGGCGCCTCCGCGCGCGCATGCGAGGCAGCGATACCTGGGCGGCGATCACCATGCTCGCCGGTGTGACGCTGGTGTTGATCCTCCCTACGGTCCTCGCCGTCGCACTGCTCGTGCAGCAGGCGAGGGAACTGATACCTCACCTGCAGGCGACCGAGACGCAGAAGATCATGGAGAAGCTCGATCTCGCCGGCCGGCTGCAGTGGGTCACGCGCTTCGTTCCCTCGTTCGATCCCTCGCAGGTCAATCCGCGCGCGCTGATTCTCCCCGTCGTGCAGAAGGTGCCGGCGTGGTTCGCCGCCAATGGCGGAGCAGTGATCGGCAGCGTTGCGGGTGTGGTCGTCGGATTCTTTCTCGTGCTGCTCTCCTCCTTTTTCTTCTATGTGGAAGGGGAGGCGATTCTCGAGGAGCTGGCGATTCTCTCGCCGCTGCCGGAGCGCTACGACCGCGAGTTCGCAGCGAAGTTCAAGGATGTGATCGACGCGACGTTCCGCGGGCAGTTGGTCACGTCGATCGCGCAGGGTGCCGCGACGTCGATCGGACTGGCGATCGCGGGCATTCCGAGCGCCGCATTCTGGGGTGCGGTGGCGACGATTCTCTCGCTGCTGCCGATGGTTGGGGTCGCGGTCGTCTGGGTCCCGGCGACCATCTACCTGTTCGTCGCCGGTTCGACCGGCTACGCGATCTTCCTCGCGCTGTGGGGCGTGCTCGTCGTCTCGACCATCGACAACGTCGTGCGGCCATGGGCGATGAAAGGCAAGGCGCAGCTTCCGGCGATCCCGCTGCTGTTCGCCGTCCTCGGCGGGATGCAGGCGTTCGGCTTCATCGGACTCGTCATCGGGCCGCTCGTCTTCTCGCTGCTGATGTCGGTCATCGACATCTACAAGCAGTCGTTCCGGATCCGGAGGAGCGGAAGCGAGCTGGCGTAGTCTCAGACGATCGTGATGCCCGAGGCCCGCAGCGCGTCGACGGCCTGCGCGTACGACTCGCTCTTCACGAGCAGGTAATCGGTATCGAACGTGGCGATGAGAAACACGCTGATGCCTGCGTTCGCCAACGGCACCGCGATCGCGGCCGCAACGCCGGTGACTTCGAAGGGAATCGGTCCCTCGACCCGCAGGAGGCCCCAGTCGCGTTCGGCGCGGACATCGGGGGGAACCGCTCCCTCTTCACAGACGACCGAGAGCTCTTCGTTCGTGCGCGTGATCGACACGAACGAGCCGGCGGCCCACTGCGGCAACGGATGGTTAGCCTCGAGCCGGCAGACGGCGTAGCTGCCGGGCAGCGCGGTCATCCGGAGAGGCTTCACTTCGCGACTCGCGTCACCGCATCGACGAGCTGTTCGCGCGTGAACGGCTTGTGCACCACGCCCGCGACTTCGCCCTCGACGGTGCGCACGACCGACTCCGGCGTCGCGGTCAGGAGCAGCGCTCGCTTGAGGAGCTCCGGTTTGTGCGCACGCAGATGCTTCACGACCGTGAGGCCTCCCTCGGTCGGCATCATGAGGTCGAGCAGGATCGCGTCGTACTCGGTCTTCTCGAGCTTCTCGATCGCAAGCGAGCCCTTGTCGACGACGTCGGTGCGAAAGCCGGCGGACTTCAGGATCGACGCCACGAGCCGCTGAATCGCGGCATCGTCATCGAGCAGAAGAACCCGTTTGGTGCGCCTGAGTGAAAGCATGGTGTCTGGTGCGGAGTGAGGGATTCGAACCCCCGACCCCCTGCGTGTAAAGCAGAAGCTCTACCACTGAGCTAACTCCGCATGCTGAGGGGCTGTGAGGATAGCATTGATCGTCCGTCCGATCATCGATCCATCGCCGCCAGCCGCTCGAGCGCGTCTCCCGCCACCCGGTACATCGTCCACTCGTCGAGCGGGACAGCGCCGAGGGACTTGTAGAACTGAATGGAAGGTTCGTTCCAGTCGAGGACCGACCATTCAAACCGTCCGCAGTTGCGATCCCTCGCGATGCGAGCGAGCCTTGCGAGCAGCGCCTTTCCGTAACCTTTCCCGCGTGCCTCGGGCTTCACGAAGAGATCTTCGAGATACAGCCCCGGCCGCCCGACGAACGTCGAGAAATTGTGGAAGAAGAGCGCGAAGCCCTGCGGGCCTTCCTGATCTTCGAGGATCAGCGTCTCGGCATAGGCGCGCGGTCCGAAGAGTGATTCGCGAAGGATGTCTTCCGTCGCCACGACCGAGTGCTCGAGCTTTTCGTAACGCGCGAGCTCGCGGATCAGCGAGAGGATGAGCGGGACGTCGGCGGGTGTCGCTTCACGAATCTGCATCGGCGCTCTGTCCTGCCGCCTGATCGGGCACGATCATCACCGGAACGCCCGCGCTGCGGATGATGTCGCGCTTCACGGGCCCCGGCTCGCCGCTCGCGTTCAGAAAGATGATGTCTGCGTCGATCTTCTCCGCCTGGCGGCAGATCTGCTTCTCGACGTCATCGCCTTCGATCACCGTCGTGATCACCGGAGTCTTCAGCGCCGCGGCAAGCTCCCGGAGGTGCTCCGCTGCACCGGCGTGGTCCTTCTTCTCGCAGACGCTGACGAGGTGCAGCTCCGCGTTGAGATGCGCCGCCATGGCACTCGCGAGATTCTCCACCGCGCGCGGCGTCTGCTGCGGCCGGACGGGGATCAGGAAGCGACGGAATGCCGTCCGCTTCTTCGTTCCGTAGCGAATGGCGAGCACCGGCGCGGGCGGCGTGCTGATGACGTTCATGGTCGTGGAGCCGATGATGAGGTGCGCGACGTGATGCCGCGCGTGAGTCGCAATCACGATCAGGTCCGCCTGCTCGCCGGCGGCGGCGCGGCACACCTCCGCGCCGGGATCAGGAGCCTGCCGAACGACGAGCCGCGTCGGAATGGTCGCATTCGCCCGCTGCACGCGGTTGCGCAACGCCTGCAGCTCATACTCCTCCGCATACTGATAGAGCGACGGATCGGCGGGCAAGCGGAGTTGATCCGGCTGCGAGCGATGCGTCATCCGGATGTGCAGGATGATCAGCTCCGCACCGGTGAGTCCGGCGAAGCGGATCGCATCATCGAACACCCATTCCGACGCCGTCGAGAAATCAGTCGGAATGATGATGCGGCGGAAGGGATACATGGTGTGAGTTTATCCTGCGTTTCAGGCAGCAGGAGACGACGCGATTCCCTGCTGTCTGCGTCTACTTCGACGCCGTCTGCACCGGCGCCGCTGCTGCCGGCGTCACGATGTAACGGATCACGGTGTGCGGCTCGGCTTCCGTCTCGGACACCTGCAGCGTGACCTGCTTGCCGCCGGGCGGAATCGTGTCGCCGGGGATGAACGGATCCTGCATCGCCTGATTCAACGGCACTTCCAGCGTGCGCCAGTTCTGCTGTTCCGCAGGTAACGGCGCCTGCGGTTGCCACGCGCGGAATTGCCCGAGGTACGTCACGTAGTAGTGATACACCTGAGGGAACGAGTCGTCGGTCGACATCGTGTACACCTCGGCGTTCGGTCCGTACTGGCCGCGGATCATCACGGAATCGCGGCGCGTCAGGTCATCGCGATACGCCGCGCCGGCGTAGAGAGGAATCGCGGGACTGATGGATTTCAATTGCTGCCGAACATCGACCGTGGGCGGCGGCGGCGCCGGCGATGTGGCGGTGACGATCGTCTTCTTCGGCGCCCGCTGTTCGGCGTGACTCTCGCGTCCGCCGTTGCACGACATCAGCGTCAGCGCCGCTGCAAGGCAGGTGAGGAGGGTCTTCATGCACCTACCCTGGAGCAATGGCTGTGCCGTGAGCCCGTTTGCCGCCATCAGTTGCGATCCGCGTCACGCTTCGGCGCCTGGCGTCCTGTCTCGTGGCGCAAACGCTCGAGTGCGGTTTCGCCGCCGAACGCCTCGACGATCTGTTCGTCATATTCGTCCGACACGTTGGCCACGATGTCGAGCGAGGCGATCAATTGTTCCGGACGCAGGCGGCGGCCGAGGAACGAGTGGGAGAAGAAGACGTCGCTGCCGACGAGGCTGAAGGCGCCGAGGACGACCTCGGAGTTGAGCCGGAGGAGCTCCTCCATCAGCTCGGCAGTCGGTTCGACGCCCTGCACGCAGAACGCGAGAATCTCGATCACCGCGTCATCTTCCTGATAGGGGTGGATCGAGATCTCGAGCACGGTCGAGCCGTATTTGAGATAGAAGTCGCAGTGCTCGGCATCATCGAAGTGTTCGTCGACGAGCTCGTCGAGGTACGACTTCACCTGCCGGTAGACTTCTTCCTGACATTGCGTATGGAACTGTCGCTTCTGCGCTGGGGACATCGCGGGGATTATAAGGGTAGTGACGAGTGACGAGTGATGAGTGATGAGAGATGAGTGATGAGTGATGAATGGTTTGCCGCATCGCGGCGGAAGCAGTTGACGCTCAGGCAGGGGAAGGAGCGCGTTGCGGCGAACCGGCATCCGTGGATCTTTGCGGGTGCGATCGGCCGCGAGAGCGGGCCGGACGATGCAGCGCTCGCGGATCTCTACGACGTGCGCGGCACGCGCATCGCGTCGGGGCTGCATTCACCGCACTCGCAGATCCGGATGCGCGCGCTGACGTTCGGCGACGAAGAGCTGACGCCGGAGCTGCTGCGGGCACGCATCGCGGCGGCGATCGCGCGGCGGCGATCGATCCTCGCGCACGACACGAACGCGGCGCGGCTCATTCACGCCGAGGGCGACGACCTCAGCGGACTGGTGGTCGATCGCTACGACGATCTGCTCGTCGTCGAGATTGCGAATCATGGGCTGGAGCGCCTGCGCCCACTCATCGCCGATGTATTGCGCGAAGAGCTGAAGCCGCGCGGCATCTACTTCAAGAACGATCTTCCGGCGCGGAAGATCGAACGCCTGCCGCTCGAGCCTGAATGGAGTGGTGAAGGGGAGTGCCAGACCACCATCCGCGAGAACGGCCTGCAGTTCATCGTGGAGCCGGCGTCTGGACAGAAGACGGGATTCTTCCTCGATCAGCGGGAGAATCGTGCGCTGGCGCGTGCGGTCGCGTCGGGACGGCGCGTGCTCAATCTCTTCTCGTACACCGGTGGCTTCGGCGTCTACGCCGCGGCGGGAGGCGCGCGCGAGGTCGAGAACGTCGACGTGTCCGAGGGGGCGATCGCGCTCGCGAAGCGCAATCATGAGCTCAACGGAGTCGAGGGCCGATTCACGACCGGCGATGCCTTCAGCGTCGTGCGCGAGCGCGCCGCGGCGAAGGAACAATACGAGCTCGTCGTCTGCGATCCGCCTGCGTTCGCGAAGTCGCGCGGCGAAGTCGAGCGCGCGGCGCGCGGATACAAGGATGTGAATCTCTACGCGATGAAGCTCGTCGCGCCGGGCCGATTGCTGATGACGTTCTCGTGCAGCGGCCACATGGATCTCGATCTCTTTCAGAAAGTGATCTTCTCCGCGGCGCTCGATGCCGGCCGCCGCGCCTCGTTCGTCGCGCGGCTGACGGCCGGGCGCGATCATCCCGTCTCGTTGTTCGCGCCGGAAGGGGAGTATCTGAAAGGATTTCTCATCGAAGTGCGGTGAGCGGAGGCTCTCTCTGTCGGAGTAGAATCACGTTCTCAGCGCGTTCCCACGATCATCATGACTGTCAGCCCGGCTTCTCACGTCAAGTCGCGCGAGATCACGATCTCGTATCTCGGCGAGCTCCTGCGTAACGCGGGGTTCATCGACGACAAGCAGAAGTTCGAAGTCGACAACCTCAGCAAGCAGGCGCAGTACCACGCCCGCGGATCGAAGGGGCGTTCGGAGGAGGATGCGAGTCCGTTCAAGGCGCTGGTGGCGATGAACCTCACCGACGCGTCCGGCAGCGGCACCCGCATCGACGACTTTCTTCTCGCGCGCCTGATCGCGGAAGAGGCGAAGCTTCCCTTCTTCAAGATCGATCCTCTCAAGCTGGACATGGAGATGATCGAGGCGAAGATCTCCCGCCCCTTCGCCCGGAAGAATCAGATGGTTCCCGTCGCGATCCGCGATGGCAAGCTGGTGGTCGCGGTCGTCAATCCATTCGACCGCAACTCGATCGACTCGTATCGCGAGCTGACTCGCCAGGACTTCGAGGTCGTCGTCTCCGCCGAGAGCGACATCATGGGCGTGATCAACGAGCAGTACGGATTCCGTGCTGCCGTCACGAAGGCCGGACGCGATCTCACTCGCGGCGCAATCGACCTCAGCAACCTCGAGCAGTTCATCAAGCTGAAGTCGGGCGCGGAGATCGAGGCCAGCGACGCACACATCGTCAACGCCGTCGATTTCCTCCTGCAGCACGCCTACGACTCGCGCGCCTCCGACATCCACATCGAGCCGAAGCGTGAGCACGCGATGATCCGCTTCCGGATCGATGGTGTGCTGCACGAGATCCAGCGGGTGCCGAAGGTGGTGAACCTCGCGATCACCTCGCGCCTCAAGACGATGTGCCGTATGGACATCGCCGAGAAGCGCCGCCCGCAGGACGGCCGCATCAAGACCGAGCATGACGGAAAAGAAATCGAGCTGCGCGTCTCCACGCTGCCGACCGCGTTCGGCGAGAAGATGGTCATGCGCATCTTCGACCCCGAGATTCTCATCCGCGATCTGAGCGGCCTCGGGTTCTACGAAGACGAGATGGGAGTCTTTGCCGAATGGATCAAGCGGCCGCACGGCATCATCCTCGTCACCGGCCCCACAGGTTCCGGTAAGACCGTCACGCTCTACTCGGCGCTGAAGTCGCTCGCCTCGCCGGAGGTCAACATCACGACGATCGAAGATCCGGTCGAAATGGTGAACGATCTCTTCAATCAGACTTCCGTGCAGACGAAGATCGGGATCACCTTCGCCTCGGCTCTGAGGACGATCCTCCGCCAGGATCCCGACATCATCATGGTCGGCGAGATCCGCGACGAAGAGACGGCGCAGAATGCGGTGCAGGCGGCGCTCACCGGCCATCTCGTCTTCTCCACGCTGCACACCAACGATTCGGCGACCTCCGTCACGCGCCTCGTCGACCTCGGCATCCAGCCGTTTCTGATCTCCTCGACGCTGATCGGGGCGATGGCGCAGCGCCTCGTCAGGAAAATCTGCGACGACTGCAAACGCAATCGCCCGCTGACGCAGGAGGAGTCGACGATGCTGAATCTGCAGGCGCCTCCCGGAAAGCGGATCATCGTCAAGGAAGGGGCGGGCTGCATCCGCTGCCGCAACACCGGCTACTTCGGCCGCACCGGCATCTTCGAGATTCTCAACATCGACAACGCGATGCGCGACCTGATCGACCGCGGCGAAGACTTCCTCAAGATCAAAGAGACGGCGATGAAGCGCGGCATGCGCACGCTCCGCCAGTCCGCGCTCCGCAAGCTCGCGGAAGGCGCCACGACGTTCGAGGAAGTCATCCGCGTCACTGGGATCTAGTCACCGTTCCCCTCTCTCCGCTTCGCGGGGAGAGGGGTCAGGGGTGAGGGGCGTCCCAGCCTGCTGTCTGCTGCATGCTCAGGGTGCTATCCTTTTTCCCATGAGCGTCCAGGCACCTCCCATGTCGCTCGAGCGCGAGCTCGAATATCGGAAGAAGCTGACGTCGATCACCAACAAGATCAACGCGGCGGAGTCGATCCCGCACATCCTCATGTCTTTGAAGGATCAGATCCTCGAGCTGCTGGATGCGGAGCGCCTCACGATCTACGCGGTCGACACCAAGAATCAGGAGCTCTACTCGCTGCAGAAGGTCGGTGATGTGCCGAAGGAGATTCGCGTGCCGAAATCCTTCGCGTCGATCGCCGGCTTCACAGCGCTCGCGCGCAAGACGGTGAACATCAAGGACGCGTACGATCCGAACGAGCTCGCGCGGTTTCACGCGAACCTCCGCTTCGATCAGCGCTGGGATCAGAAGACAGGCTTCCGCACGCGCGCCGTCCTCGCGGTTCCCATCCTCTTCGAGAAGTATCTGCTGGGCGTCGTGCAGCTCATCAACAAGCGTCACGGCCCGGCCTTCACCGATCACGATGAAGATGGGGCGGAAGAGATCGCGCGCATTCTCGGCATCGCTTTCTACAACCAGCACAAGGTGACGCGCCAGACGAAGCCTTCGAAGTTTGGCGGGCTCGTCGACAAAGGGATCATTTCGGAGAAGGACATCGAGCAGGCCGTCTCCAGCGCGCGCGTCAACAACCTGAACGTGGAGAAGGTCCTCATCGAGGACTTCAGCGTGCCGAAGGAAGAGATCGGCAAGTCGCTCGCGGCGTTCTACAACTCGCAGTTCTTCAGCTACGACGGGACGCAGATGATCCCGCAGGATCTTCGCGAGCGCGTCCCTTCCGACATGTGGAAGAAGTACGTTTGCGCGCCGGTGGAGCGGAAGCCGGGCGTGCTGGTCATCGCCGTCGATGATCCGCAGGACCTGACGCGCCTCGATGGAATTCGCGCGATGAATCTCTCGCCGCGCTACGACTTTCAGGTCGCGATGCGCCACGAGATCATGGCGTACATCTATGCCTCCTACGGTGAGAAGCCGCAGGATGCAACCTCCGAGGGAGGCGCCGATCTCGCGAAGATCATCGAGACGCTCGGCGACGGAGAGAAGGTCGAGCTCGACGACGAGCCGAAGCCGGATGAGCCGGAAATCGACGAGACGGACTCCGGCATCGTCCGCCTCGCGAACCAGTTGATCATCGAGGCCTTCAACCGCGGAGCATCCGATATTCACGTCGAGCCCGACGGTTCGAAGAATCCGTGCGGCATCCGTCTGCGGATCGACGGCGATTGCCAGAAGTTCATGGAAGTGCCGGGAGCGCATCGCAACGCGCTCGTGCAGCGCCTCAAGATCATGTCGAAGCTCGACATCTCGGAGCGCCGCAAGCCGCAGGACGGCAAGATCAAGTTCAAGTATTCGAAGGGAACGATCGAGCTTCGCGTCGCGACGATTCCCACTGCGAACGGCAACGAGGACGTCGTCATGCGTATCCTCGCCGCCTCGAAGCCGCTGCCGCTGGACAAGATGGGCTTCAGCGAGCGCAACCTCACGCAGTTCAAAACGCTGCTGCAGAAGCCCTACGGGATCGCGCTCGTCGTCGGGCCGACCGGCTCGGGCAAGACCACCACGCTTCACTCCGCACTCGGCTTCATCAACACCGAGGATATGAAGATCTGGACGGCGGAGGATCCGGTCGAAATCACGCAGAAGGGACTGCGCCAGGTGCAGGTGCAGCCGAAGATCGATTTCACGTTTGCCACCGCGATGCGCGCATTTCTCCGCGCTGATCCCGACGTGATCATGGTCGGCGAAATGCGCGATCACGAGACGGCTGCGATCGGCATCGAAGCGTCGCTCACCGGCCATCTCGTCTTCTCGACCCTGCACACGAACTCGGCGCCGGAGACGATCACGCGTCTGCTCGACATGGACATCGATCCCTTCAACTTCGCCGACGCACTGCTGGGCATCATGGCCCAGCGCCTCATCCGCGTCCTTTGTGCGAAGTGCAAGGAGGCCTACAACCCGACGCCGGAGGAGTACGAAGAGATCATGCAGGTCTACGGCTATGACTGGTGGCCGTCGACCGGCATCACGTATTCGGAAAATCTGATGCTCTATCGCCCGAAGGGCTGCTCAGCGTGCAACAACAGCGGCTACAAGGGCCGCATGGGCGTGCACGAGCTGCTCACGGGCACGGACGAGTTGAAGAGGGCGATTCAGCACAAGGCGCCGATCGACGAGCTGCGGAATCTCGCGTTGCAGCAGGGCATGCGCACGCTGCTGCAGGATGCGATCGAGAAAGCCTTCAAGGGAATCACCGACATCAAGCAGGCGAGAGCCATCGCCGTCAAGTAACCGCCCGCGTTGCACCCGATCCCTCTCCCCGCCACGCGGGGAGAGGGGCCAGGGGTGAGGGGCAAAGATTCAGAACCGGAACCCCACTCCCGCCGACGCGATCACAGGATTGATCTTCACCCGCGCGCTCGAGCTCGGGCCGGTGACGAAGACCGCCGTGGCGCTGGACTTGATCGGGACGTACTTCACGTCGCCGTTGATGGCGAAGTTCGAGCCGACCTTGATGCTGAGGCCTGCGTTCGCCGCGAAGCCGGCGTCGTCCTTGAAGTCGATGTGGTTCACGCCGATGTCGTTGGGACCGTTCGCGCCTTTGATGTCGTTGAAGAGGATGTACGCCGCTCCTCCGCCGACGTACGGATCGATGAAGCCGTTCGGCGCGAAGTGCCACTGCAGGACCGCTGTGAGCGGCACCATGTCTAACCGGCCGTTGCCGCTGTTGAATCCGGCTGCGGTGAGATTCGCCTTCGGCCGCACGCGCGCGGCGGCGAATTCCAGTGAGAGATTGCTGCCGAAGAAGATGTTGGCAGCTGCCCCGTAGCCGAGGTCGCCTTTGAAGTCGACGTTCACGGGATTGGCGCCGGTGCGGCTGAAGGTCCCGTTGCTGTTCGGATCAACCCAGACGGCATTCAGGTCGAGGTCGAACGCCCGATTCGCTGCAAAGAGCGGTACTGCGGCCACGATCGCGAGTGAGAGAAGCAGAAAACGAAATGCCTTCACGATGAATCCTCCGTCGCCGCGCCATTGCCAATTTTGCGCCCGACGCAATGGGCCCGTTCCGTGGGCTGATACACTCCGGCGCGAATGCGGCGCACAATTCTTCTGCTCCTCTCTACACTTCTCTCGATGCCGATGCATGCTGCCGATGAGCTCTCTGCTGCCAGTCTGGACAAGCGCCGGCGTGCGCTGCAGTTGCTTCTGAAGGAACAGTGGGATGACTCGCTGCGGCGCGCGCCTGAATATGCGTCGATCCTCGGCGACAAGCGCTGGAACGACCAGTCGAGCGATCTGTCGGAAGCGGCTGCGCTTGCGAATGTCGAACAAGCGCGGAAGTTCCTCAAACGATTTGAAGCGATCGACACGACCGGCTTCAGCGAGCAGGAGAAGCTCGACAAGGAGTTGATGCTCCTCGATCTCCGCAACGACATCGAGGATGCGAAGTTCACTCCCTGGCTGATGCCGGCGACGCAGATGAGCGGCTTTCATCTCAATGCGGCGCGGTTTCCCTCGATGCTCTCGTTCACGAGCGTGAAGGACTACGACGACTTCCTCACGCGCATGCACACCATGCCGAAGCAGTTCGCGCAGACGGAAGCGAACATGCGCAAGGGGATGTCGCGCAAGCTCATGCCGCCGAAGTTTCTCCTCGGCAAAGTCGCCGCACAGGCGGAGCAGATCGCGAAGATGGAGCCGGAGAAATCTCCGTTCGCGATGCCGCTCGCGAAGTTCCCGGAGTCGGTGCCGGAGAGCGAGAGGGCGCGCATTCGCGCCGCGTTCCTCGATGCGATCAGCAAAGACGTGCTGCCCGCGTACGCGAAGTTCTCACGGTTCGTGCGCGATGAGTACGCGCCGCATGGCCGGACCGAAGTCGGGGTCTGGTCTCTCCCCGACGGGGCGGCGCGCTACGCGCTGCGCGTGCGGCACTCGACCACGACGAACATGACGCCGGAGCAGATCCATCAGCTCGGGCTGCAGCAGGTCGCGGCCCTCGAGGCGGAGATGCTCGAGGTGGCCAAAGGCCTCGGCTTCAACGATCTCGCATCGCTGAACAAATCGATCGAGGCCAATCCCGATCTCCGCGCGAAATCGCGCGAGCAGATCCTCGACCTCTATCGCAAGTACGAGAGCCAGATGTACGCGAAGCTGCCGGAGCTCTTCGGCCGCCTGCCGAAAGCAAAACTGGAAGTGGTGCCGATCGAGCCCTTCCGCGAGCAGTCGGCGGCGGGCGCCGACTACAACACCGGTGCGCCCGATGGCTCGCGTCCCGGCCGCATCAACGTCAATACCTATGATCCGCCGTCGCACAAGACGATCACGATGGAGTCGACCGCCTATCACGAAGGTGTCCCGGGCCATCACATGCAGCTTTCGATTCAGCAGGAGCTGCCCGAGCTGCCCGATTTTCGCAAGCAGGGGGGCTACACCGCATTCGTCGAAGGCTGGGCTCTCTACTCCGAGCGCCTTGGCAGGGAAGTCGGTTTCTACGAGAATCCCTACAACAACTACGGCCGGCTGCAGGACGAGATGCTGCGCGCGATCCGGCTCGTCGTCGACACCGGACTGCACTACAAGAAGTGGACTCGTCAACAGGTTGTCGATTACTTCCACGCGCACTCCGCGCAGGACGAGATGGACATCCAGAACGAGACCGATCGCTACATCGTCTGGCCGGGGCAGGCGCTCGGCTACAAGATCGGGCAACTGAAGATCATCGAGCTGCGGGAGAAGGCGAAGCGCGAGCTGGGAGAGAAGTTCGACATCCGCCAGTTTCACGATGAAGTGCTCGGAGCCGGTGCGCTGCCGATGAATGTGCTGGAAGAGCGGATCAATCGCTGGATCGCGGCGCATTGAGTTCATCCCGACCGAGCGAAGCGATCCCTCGCTGCGCTCGGGATGAACGGTTCATTTGAACATCTGCCGCAGCGTCGTCAAATGCTGCGCCATCAGCCTTCCGCGCCAGCGGTCGGCTGCTTCGAAGTTCAGATGGTTCGACTGCATCGCTCTCGCGAATGGCGTCATGTTGTGCGTCAGCAGGGAGAAGGTCTCGTACCAGACGCGATCGCGATCGAGCAGCCGCCCGCTCTCGTACTCGACGGAGGGGAGATCGTCGATGTGCGGCGGGATATCGCGCGTGATCCGCTCCACGTCCGCCGGTCCGCAGAGGAATGCCGAAGCGAGTGTGCCCGGCTCTCCCATGCCGATCTCGGACAGCTCCTGCGAGACCGCCGGAGTCCAGTGCGCCGCGATCCGGTCGAAGGGAATCGGGCCGGGCTCCATCCGTCCGATGACGATCGTGAATGCGTTCGGGATGTTCGGCACGTACCAGATCGTCGTGTTCGGGAAAACATCGCGGAACGCGCGGACGATCTGCAGATAGTTCCGCGTCGTCAGCGAGTACATCGGGAGCCACATCGAGACGATGCCGCCGGGGTTCAGACGCCGTCTGCAGAGCTCGAAGTAGTCCTTGGTGTAGAGCGATCCGTTGCCCGCGTAGCGCGGATGAATCGAGTCGGAGAGGATGACGTCGAACTTCTCGCGCGCGGCCAGCACGTAGTTGCGGCCATCGTTGATCTCGACATGGACGCGCGGATCGTGCAGCACTCCATGATTCACGGAGCGGAGCTTCGCGTCGGATGTCTCGAGCACTTCCGGCGAGATCTCGGCGATGGTGATGTTGGAGACCGGATGGCGCGACACGGCCCATGCCGTTCCGCCGCTGCCGAATCCGATGTGCAGCACGCTCTTCGGATTCGGGTGCAGGAGGAGCGGGATATGGCCCTGCAGCTTCTGCGTTCCGATGAGGTCGTGAGACGTGCCCGCGACGTTCACGCCGTTGAGCTCGAGCGAGAGGTAGTTCGGTCCGAGCTGGCGAAGCGTCACGGTCGCCGTGACATCCTCGCGGAAGAGAAGAATCGGCGAGGGGTCCTTGAAGAGCCCCGCGGAGCGGATCACCTCATCCGGCTTCGCGAAGAAGACCGCCGCGGCCAGGACGGCGAAGGGGATCAGCGCCGCGCGCTCACGCAGCAGCCACGCGCCGATCGCGAGATTGATCGCGGCCATCAGGAACAGGCCGTTCTGTGAACCGATCGCGTGGATCAACAGGAAGCCTGCCGTCACCGATCCGGTGATGCTGCCGATCGTATTGGCGAGATAGACCTTGCCGACGGCACGCGTCTCCCCTTCGTCCGCGCTCATCTCGTACAGGCGCACCGTCAGTGGAAACGCGGCGCCCATCAATCCCGTCGGAATCAGGAGCGCGAGAAGAACGCAGATGAGCAGCGTGGGGAACTGCGACGTCAGTCCGATCGCGATCATCGGCCTGAAGACGGCGACCAGCAGGTCGGCGAAGTGGACGAAGAAGTGCACCTGCAGCGCGAGCGCCGCGCCGAGCGCGAGCTCGATGATCGCCAGGACGCGCACGATGTTCATGCGGTCCACGCGGCGCTCGATGAGCGCGCTGCCGATGCCGATGCCGACCAGAAACGAGAAGAGCATCAGCGAGTACGCATAGACGCTGCTTCCGAGGTGCAGGAGGAGGATGCGCGACCAGAAGACTTCGTCGGCAATCGCGGCGAAGCCCATCAGGAGCGATGCCAGGAGGACGGAGCGGGCACGGATACCGCCCGGCTGCTGCAACGGCGCATTAGCCGATTGGGCCGGAGTCGCGGACTTCGTCGCGCGCAGAAGCAGCAGGGCGACGAGGGCCAGCGCGAAGTTCAGCACGACCGCGGTGAAGATCGTGGCCAGGAGGCCGATGCGCGGGATCAGCACGAAGCCGGCGAGGGCGACGCCGCCTGTCGCGCCAAGGGTGTTGACCGCGTACAGCGCCGAGATCGCCGTTCCCGAGCCCTGGCGCTCGCCGGTGAACCAGCGGACGAGGAGCGGCAGCGTGCCGCCCATCAGCAGCGTCGGCGGCAGGAGAAACACCGCCGAGAGGCCGATGCGCAGCAGCGTCATCGACGCGAAGCTCCCATGCACGGAGGGAAACGCCGCGACGTATGCGCGGTCGAGCAGCGAGAAGAGATTGGGCGAGAACGCGCCGATCGTGCCGATCAAGGCCTCGACCGCCGCATATGCGAGCAGCGGACGGACTCGTGTCAGTGAGCGGCTGAAGAAGAACGCGCCGAGTCCGAGTCCGCAGAGGAACACCGCGATGAGCGTCGACGCGGCGTAGACGGTGTTGCCGAAAATCAGGCCGAGGTATTTGAGCCAGACGATCTGGTAGAGAAGAGCGCTGATTCCCGACGCGAAGAAGATTGCGAGCAGTACACCGCGTCCCGTCCTGCGAACACTGCTGTCGGCCGTCACCGCGCGAAGAGTAGCATGCGCGAATGCCTGAACTGCCCGAAGTGGAGGAGTACGGCCGCTACATCGCGCGGCATGCGCTCGGCCGCCGCATCGTCCGCCCCCGCGTCCTCGATGAGCGCATCCTCGGCGCCACGCGCGCCGCCGCATTCGTCCGGTCGTTGCGCGGCCGTTCGTTCACGCGCGTGCGGCGCCATGGGAAGCATCTCTTCGTCTACACGGACAGGAAACCGGTGCTGCATCTTCACTTCGGAATGACCGGCGACCTCGCCGCTTATCGCGATGCGTCGAAGCAGCCTCGCTTCGCGAAAATCGTGTTCGACTTCGAGGACGGCTCGCATCTGGCGTTCGAAGATGTGCGGCTGTTCGGCGTTGCGGAACTGATCGACGACCCCGACCACTTCATCATCGACCACTCCCTCGGCCGCGATCCGCTCGATCCGGCCTTCACGCTGAAGGACTTTCGCGCGCTGATGAGCAGGCGGACGGGCGCCATCAAGGCGCTGCTCATGTCGCAGGAAGTCGTGGCAGGGCTCGGAAATCTCTACGTCGACGAGACGCTGTTTCAGACCGGCGTCCATCCCCGCCGTTCGAGCGCGAAGCTCAGCGGAGAAGAAATCGCTGCGATCTTCAGAACGATGCGCGCCGTGGCGAGGAAGCCGCGGCTGCACGTGCCGCGCGAGGAGGGGAGCCCATGCCCGCGCTGCGGAGGAGTCATCCGCCGCGCGGTGGCCGCCGGCAGGACGACGTATTACTGCGCCAACCATCAGCGCTAGTGGCTACTCTCGTCGACGCATTCTTCATTCTGAATGCTGTGATTCTCATTCTGAATTTCGCTTTTCGTCCCTTCTCCCGTCTGCTTCTTCGACGAGAGTCAAAAGCGAAATTCAGAATTCAGACTTCAGAATTCAGAATGAAGAATGAAGCCGGGATACTTCGCCTTAGCGCGGCATCCATTCTTCATTCTGAATTCTGTGATTCTGCATTCTGAATTTCGCTTTTCGTCCCCTCTCCCGTCTGCTGCTTCGACGAGAGTCAAAAGCGAAATTCAGAATTCAGAATTCAGAATTCAGAATGAAGAATGAAGCGGGGAACTTCGCCCTAGCGCGGTATCCATTCTTCATTCTGAATTCTGTGATTCTGCATTCTGAATTTCGCTTTTGACTCGCGTGAAAGGGACGAATGGAGCGGGCTACGAAAAGCGAAATTCAGAATTACAGAATTCAGAATGAAGAATGGGTGAGGGGCCTCGGCCCCAATCACTCATACCCGAACGTCGGCTCGCGGAATTGGTAGCCGGGTGGCGCCAGGAACAGTGACGGGTCGAGTTTCTCCTCCGTCACGTTTGTCGCGGTCGCGGTGAACTCTTCACGGATCGGATTGCCGCCGCTGATCGTGCGCGTCACGATCAGCGTCAACTTCAACGGGATGCCGAGCCGGGGAAGGCTGCGCTCGATTCTGCGGTCGAGCGAGGGGAAGCCGCTCTTGAATGCGAACACGACTCCAAACGGCAATGCCTCATTGCGCATCTTCATCATCGAGAGGCTCGCCTGCGCGTCGACGTGAGCGGAGAGAGCCTCGTCTTCGATCTTCAGCTTCAGGTCATAGCTCGCATGTGCGCGGTGTTCCTGCACCTCGCGTCCGGCGACCGTCGCCTTGCCAGCGGGCTCGATGTCGAATCGGACATTCGACTCGCTGACGATGCCCGGCGCTCTCCACGTCGCCAGGGGGCCCGACATCGGCGCCGTCTTCCGGTAGAAGTACGTGTGCTGCTTGTGGTCGATGACCACCAGCGTCACCCCTTCATCGCGGGAGATCACCGTGATCTTCGGATTGAAGACGGGATGCGTCCCCTCCAGCACGTCAAAGCGCGCATTCGGCCCGTCGATGCTGACCCGCGTCGTGAAGGAGTAACTCGCCGAAGCGTTGGTGTGGCAGTCGTAGTCGATGACGGTGCCCGCGAACGACGGGGCAGAGAGGAGAAACAGCAGCAGGAGCCGTTTCATGATGGAGAGACTATCCCGATACACTGAGACGCAATGCAACTATTCGTCGGCACCAGCGGCTACAGCTACAAGGAATGGAAGGGCACGTTCTATCCGGAGGACCTCTCCGCGGCGAAGATGCTCTCGTTCTACGCGAATCATTTCTCCACCGTGGAGATCAACAACACGTTCTATCGGATGCCCGATGCGAAGACCGTCGCGAGGTGGGCTTCCGAAGTCCCGGACGGATTCACGTTCGTCCTGAAGGCGCCGCAGCGGATCACGCATCAGAAGAAGCTGATCGATTGCGGCGACGATGTTCACGCGCTGTTCGAAGCCGTGGAATCGCTCGGCGGGAAGCTCGGTCCCGTGCTCTTCCAGTTGCCGCCATTCCTGAAGAAGGATGCGCAGCGGCTTCGCTCATTCATCGCGATCCTCCCGAAAGAGCAGCGCGTCGCCTTCGAGTTCCGCCACGACTCATGGGTCGATGACGAGGTGATCTCTCTTCTGCGCGAACGCGACGCCGCGATGTGTCTCTCCGACACCGACGAGGTGACCGATCCCGCGTCCGTCGTCGTCCCGTCGGCGAGCTGGGGCTATCTGCGTCTGCGCCGCACCGAATATCCGGGGACGCAGCTCGAGGAATGGCGTGCGCGGATCGAAGCACAGCCCTGGAGCGCCGCGTACGTTTTCTTCAAGCATGAGGATGAGGGAAAGGGGCCGGCGTTCGCGAAGAAGTTTCTCGGGCACGGGTTAGCCGAGGAATGACAGCGTATAAACTCTTAGGCGCATGGGTCTGATCCGAAGCCTGACGGTGTTCTCGCTGCTGGTCTTTCTCAAGTACCTGAGCAAGATCTTCTACCGGCATGATTTTGCGTGGGTTGGGGAAGTGCCGAAGAAACCCTGGCGCAAGATCAGGGTCGTGGCTTTTCTCAATCACACGAGCCTCTTCGAGCCGGTCTTCCTCGGCGGCGTTCCCAACCACTTCATCTGGCGCCTGGCCGCGCATGGCGTCGTGCCGGCGGCGGACAAGACAACGGGGCGTCCGCTCGTCGGACTCATCTTCAAGTTCGTCGCGCATCACGTCATCTCCATCACGCGCGAGCGAGATCACACCTGGTTCGAGGTCCTGAACAAGATCGATCCCAACTCGATGATCGTGATCGCGCCGGAAGGCCGCATGAAGCGCGCGAACGGACTCGATGCGAATGGGAATCCGATGAGCGTGCGCGGCGGCATCGCAGACATCCTGATGGCGGTGAAGGAAGGTCCGATGCTGCTCGCCTACAGCGGCGGACTGCATCACGTGCAGATTCCCGATCACACGATGGTGCGTCTGTTCCAGACCGTCCGCATGCGGACGGAGATCGTCGAGATCGCCTCCTACATCGAGGAGCAGATGGCGAAGGGTGGGGAAGAGCAGTTCAAGCGGAACGTCCGCGAGGATCTCGATCGCCGGCGCGATCTCTACTGTCCCGTCAGCGCCGAAACAGTTGGCCCGCCGAAAGGAACAGCCCAAACGCAGTCAGCATGACGAGCAGACGATTGCGCTGGAGGATCTCGCCGATCGTCGCCGTGGGACGCGTCTTCGGACGCGGATGCAGGATGTCCATTCGCTGCTGCACGGAGCGCCGGATCGACGCGCCGACTTCGCTCTCGAATTGCGCCAGCGGCCTCGCCGATTCGGGAGCGGCCGCCGTGCCGCGCTGCGTGTCGATGAAGACCGAGCCCGTGGAGACCGGCTGCACGATGCGCGTCCCCTTCGAGTCACGCACGACGTCGTACGCACCCTGCTCGAAATAGAGAACCGTCGGACCGGATGGAGTGTCGCGGATGAAGAGGACGTTGTCCTCGCCTTCGCGGAACACCGGCATGCCGATCGATTCCTGATGGATTCCGTTCACCGATCCGCCGGGAACGACGACGGTGACTTCAGCCGGCTGCCCGCCCTTCATCGCCTTCTCGACCTTGAACGTCGACCACGTGAGGATCCACTTGTGATCGGCATCCCACCCTGAGCGTTGCTGCGTGCATTTGCCGAGGATGATCGCATTCGCGTTTTCGACTTTCTCGTCGAACGACGCGGCCTTTGCGAGGGAGGCCTGCGCTGCAATGGGGAGGAGAAGTGAGACGGCTGCGACGGCGAGCAGGGGTTTCATCCTGCAGCGAGAAACAGCAATCGGCGGGCCATTTCCGAATGTAGGACAGGCGCCCTCGCCTGTCCCCCGCCGCCCGTTCCAGGAGGGACAGGCGAGGGCCCCTGTCCTACAGGACTCTTTCCAGGAAAGAGGCAACCGTCCTCATCGATTCTTCGCTCACCTGATGTCCCATCAGGAACTCGTGATACTCGACATCGACGCCCTGTTCCTCGAGCACCGACCGCGCGCGCTGCGCGGCGAGGATCGGGATCACGTCATCCTCCGTGCCGTGCGTGATGAGCACGGGAAGCCTGCGGAACGGCGGCAGATCCTGCTCGTAAAGAGCGCCGCTCATGACGACGATGCCGGCGAGCTCGACCTCTGTGCGAAATCCGGCGTCGATCGACATCAGGCCTCCCTGCGAGAATCCCGAGAGCACGACTTTTCCCGGAGGCGCCGGATACCGCGCGGTGATCTCCCGCAAAAACTGCAGCAGCAGCTTGCGCGAGGCGGTGAGGGACATGTGGTCCGCGGGCCAGCCGTCGAACCATGTGTACCCGAAGGAGTAGCCCGGCATCGGCTGAAAAGGCTTCGGAGCATTCGGAAAGACGAATCGATAATCCTCGCCGAGGTAGGGAGCGAGATCGGAGAGGTCATTCGCATCCGCGCCGCGGCCATGAAGGACGACGACGAGTGGAAGCTCGTCGATATCAGGACGGCGTGATGGAACCTTCAGAACGTAGGGGAGTGAGAGATCGCTCAGCATCGCAAGAGGTTAGAATGATTCTTCAACAGCCTAGCGAGGTGACCCGTGCATATCAATGATCTGCTGAAGATTGCTGCTGAACGACGCGCGTCGGACCTTCACATCAAGGTGGGCTCGCATCCTGTCATCCGCGTCGACGGCGAGCTGCTTCCGCTCGTGGAGCTGAAGCGGCTGATGCAGGAAGACACGATCGCCATGGCTTTCTCGATCATGTCCTCGCGGCAGAAAGAGAAGTTCAAGAACAACTACGAGATCGATATCGCCTACTCGGTTCCCGGCCTCGGCCGGTTCCGCTGCAACATCTTCCAGCAGCGCGGTACGGTGGGCATGGTCCTCCGCGTGATCCCGGTGAAGATTCTCTCGATCCGCGAGCTGATGCTGCCGGTGGTGCTCGAGAAGATCGCCGAAGAGCGGCGCGGGCTGATCCTCTGCACGGGGACGACAGGCTCCGGAAAGTCGACGACGCTCGCCGCGATGATCGACTACATCAACTCGCATCGCACCGAGCACATCATGACCGTCGAGGATCCGATCGAGTTCCTGCATCGCGACAAGAAGTCGATCGTGAATCAGCGCGAGATCGAAGTCGACACGAAGTCGTTCTCGCAGGCGCTGCGCAGCGCTCTGCGTCAGGATCCCGACGTCATTCTCGTCGGCGAAATGCGCGACTACGAAACGATCGAGACCGCGCTCACGGCGGCGGAGACGGGGCACCTGGTGCTCTCGACGCTGCACACGATGGATGCCACGGAGACGATCAACCGCATCATCTCGGTGTTCCCGCCGCACCAGCAGAAGCAGATCCGTCTGCAGCTCGCTGCGGTGCTGAAGGCGGTCGTCTCGCTGCGCCTTCTGCCGCGCGCCGACGGCCTCGGCCGCGTGCCCGCCGCGGAGATTCTGATCTCGACCGGCTACATTCGCGACTGTATCGAGAACAAGGAAAAGACGAAGCTGATCAAGGACGCGATCGCGCAGGGCACGTCGCAGTACGGCATGCAGACGTTCGATCAGTCGCTCTACACGCTCTACAAGAACGGGCTCATCACGCTCGATGAGGCACTGCGCCGCGCATCGAATCCCGACGAGTTCCGCCTCAAGCTGCAGGGCATTCAGTCGACCTCGGACATCTCGAAGGAAGAGATGGAGGCGAAGCTCACGGTTTCCGGGGATCAGAACGATCCGTTCTCCGACGAGTCGCCGTTCGACTTCAGCAACTCGTTGTGACGCGGCGACGTCTCGGCGCACTGTCGCTTCTGTTTTTCGTTTCGGGGGCGGCGGCGCTGCTCTTCGAGACGCTCTGGTTCCGTCTCGCAGGCCTCACGTTCGGCAACGCTGCGTGGGCATCCGCCACGGTGCTCGCGAGCTTCATGGCCGGACTCGCGCTCGGGAATCTGCTGTCGGTGCGCTTTCGCGGCTCACCGCTGCGGCTGTACAGCGCGATCGAATGCGGCGTCGGCATCAGCGGCGCGCTGCTCGTCCTGCTGCTGCCGGTTTCGACGCGGATCATCGCGCCGCTCTTTCGCGCACTGGGCGATCACGATGCGCTGATCGCTCTGACGCGGCTCACGCTCGCGTTTCTCATCATGCTGATTCCGACGTCGCTGATGGGCGCCACGCTGCCGACGCTCGTGCGATCGATGGAGTCGGAGAAGTTCGAGCGCGTGCTCGCGCAGTTGTATGGATGGAACACGCTCGGCGCGGTCTGCGGCGCGGTGGTGGGCGAGCTGTGGCTCATCGAGAAGCTCGGATTGCGCGGCACCTCCCTGATCGCAGCAGCGTGCAGCCTCGCAGCCGCAGGCGGCGCCTGGTTCCTCTCCAACGCCGAGACTCCCATCAGTCCCATCGGTCCCATCCGTCCCATCGGTCCCATCCGTCCCACTCTCATCACTGCAACCGCGATCGCCGGCTTCGTCCTGCTCGCTCTCGAAGTCGTCTGGATGCGCCTTCTGAGCATGTTCTTCGAAGCGACGACGCTGGCATTCGCGGTGATGCTCGCGGTGATTCTCTTTGGAATCGGCGCCGGCTCTCTACTGAGTGGCGCGATCGCGAAACGGTTGCCGGATGCCGATCGATTCGCCGCACCCGTTGCCTCGCTCGCATCGATCGCGCTGTTGCTCTCCTATCGCTGGTTTCCGGCGGAGAAGCTCGTGCGGAAGGAAGTGATCGTGGGGAGCATCTGCCTGATGCTTCCGGTCAGCATCCTCTCCGGCATGCTCTTCCCCTGGATCGGCAAGCAGATCGAGCGCAGGGCGGGTGAGGGAACGCGGGCGACGGCTGCGCTGACGTCTGCCAACACGCTGGGTGGAATGCTCGGCTCGATCGCTGCCACCTTCATCCTGATTCCACGCCTCGGTGTCGACGGCGCGATGCTGCTCTGTGCCGTCGCCTACGTCGTGATCGCGCTTCTCGTCGACAGCGGAAAGGCCGTGCGGCTCGCTTCAGCAGCGGCGGCGATCGCCTGCATCGCGCTGGCGCCCAACGATCTCCTCTATCGCCGGTTCATTCCCGTGGCGACGTCGGACTACGCCTCGCCGAATTCGAAGATCGTTGCCGTCGAACAGGGGCCGATCGAGACGGCGATCTATCTCGAGAGCCGCGCCTTCGGCGGGCCGTACTTCGAGCGCCTCTTCACGAATGGTCATTCGATGTCGGCCACGACGATCGCGGCGAAGCGGTACATGAGTCTCTTCGTTCACCTGCCGGTGGCGGTGAAGCCTTCCGCGCGATCGGCGCTGCTCATCAGCTTCGGTGTTGGGGTGACGGCGCATGCACTCACGTCGACGCCGCAACTGCAGTCGATCGATGTCGTCGACATCTCGAAGACGATCCTCGGGCTTTCCGATGTCGTCTGGCCCGGCGCATCGAATCCGCTGCGCGATCCGCGGGTCCGCGTTCATGTGGAAGACGGGCGGTTTTTCCTCCTGACGACCTCGCGCAAGTTCGATCTGATCACGGCGGAGCCGCCTCCGCCGAAGCGCGCCGGCGTCGTGAACCTCTACACGCAGGAGTACTTCGCGCTGTTGCGCGACCGGCTCAACGAAGGAGGGGTGGCTACGTACTGGCTTCCCGTTTATCAACTCGCGCCGGATGAGGCACGGTCGATCGTGCGTGCGTTCTGCAATGAGCTCGACGACTGCACGATGTGGAGCGGTGCGGGAGGGGAATGGATCCTGATGGGCAGCCGCGGGCCGATGCCGCTCGTGCAGTCGTTTGCGCAGCCGTGGCAGACGCTGGCGAGCGCCGACTGGCTCTCGCGCATCGGGCTCGATCGGCCGGAGATGCTCGGCAGTCTTTTTCTCGCGGACACGGCAACGCTCCGCAGTTGGGCGAGCTCTGCACCTCCGCTTACCGACGACTTTCCTCTCCGGCTTTCGCCGCGGCCTCCGAAGCATGTCGATGCGTGGGTGACAAATCTCGATGCCCGCACGCGCGAAGCGAGATTCATGACCAGCGCGCATTTTTCGGAACAGGTGCGGCGTAGTGCAGCGCCGTACTTTGGCGTCGCGGAGCTCACCGACAAACGGCTCTTCGATCCGGCGAAACATCCTCCGATCGAAGCGAAGCCGATTGCGGCAATCCTCGCGCGCTCCGACCTGCGCGATGCGCCGCGCCTCCTCCTCGGCAGCGATCGCTGGCTCGAAGCGCTTGCCGTCGCCGCATGGCGCCGCGGCGAGCATACGCCGGAGGCGGCGCGCATCATCGGGATCGGCCTGCTCTGCGATCGGCGTTACGCCGATGCCGCGGCGTGGCTCGATGCGATCCCGAATGACTCCGAGGCCCGATCACTCGCCGAAGTGGCGAAAGCGGCGATGGCAGAGCCTAAACGGCCGCAGCAGTAGCTCCGTATCTGCCGGTATGCGGCGTGGATTTTTTCTCCTTCTGCTCCTGACCGCGATCCGCGCTGTTGCCGATTGCCGCGCGACGCATCCGCCCTCGCAGTACTCGCTCGAAGTCGTCAGCCCCGCGTGCAACAGCAGCGCGCCGTGCGTCGTCAACAAACCGGTGCATTTCTCACTCCGGCCCGCGGCTGGCTGTTACATCCCGTTCTATCCGGGTCCATGCCCGGCGCCATACGTCATCGACAACTGCGACACGGTGACCTGGAACTTCAACGATGGAACGCCGGTGAAGCAGGTGATCGGGAGCGGCGAAGTCGATCACACATTTCCCGCCACCGGAAACTTCACCGTCAACATCGACGTGCAGAACGCAGCCGGTACGGGATCGATGCACGGATCGGCTTATGTCTGTGCCGATCCGCCGGCGATCGTGCGCTTCAGCGCGGCGCGTTACGACGCCGGCGAGGCGGCGGGGTCAGTCACGGTCACGCTGGAGCGCAGCGGCGATACCTCGCGTCCCTTCACGCTCAACTACGTGACGGCACCCGGCATGAAGACGGGCGACTACGTCCGCAATCTCGAAGTAATCAACGAGCCGGTCTCCTTCGCGGCAGGCGAGGCCGCGAAGCAGGTCACGCATCGCATCAGGGACGACAGCGTCTTTCTCGGCGACTTCGAATACGGCATCGGCGTTGTCAGCGAGACCGGCGACGCCGTAATGGACGCAGGACCGGTGACCGTCACCTTCATCAACATCAAGGACGACGAGCCTGGGCCTCAGCTGACGATGGATGACGTCACGATTCCGGAAGGCAACGGACCGCAGACGGTTAACGTTCCGCTGCACCTCTCGAGTCCGGCCGGCGATTACGTCTACGTCTGGTGCGTGCCGCATGAGGGCTCTGCTCGCGCCGGCACGGATTTCAAGTTCCTCGGCTACTCCGCCGTGTTCGATCCGGGGCAGACCGCGACGACGTGTCAGGTGCAGACGATCGGCAATCTCGCGGTCGAAGCCGACAAGGCATTCACGGTGGTGGCCGATCCCGTACTCGGGCCGGTGACGGTGATTCGCGGAAGCGCGACCGTGACGCTGACGAACGATGACGCTCCTTACGTTCCGCCACCGCCTCCCGCGCAGACGCTCTGGTTTGCGCCCGACAGGTTTCGCCTCAACGCCGGTGTGAGCGACACGGTGACGCTCTACGGCTCGTTCAGCGGTACGGCGAATCTTGTCTCGTCGGATCCGGGCGTGATTCAGGTTGACGCCTCGGCATCGGTCCCGGGTCCGGTGAAGCTGACCGCGCTGAAGGCGGGGACGGCGACGGTGAGGGCGGCCGAGGGCGAGGCATCCGCGGCGATCGAGATCGAGGTGCTCCCTCCACCGCGGCGGCGTGTGTCGCGGTAGTGGCGATACACTCCTGTTCGTGCCGGACGAAGAGCTCGAACGCTGTCACATCGCCGCGCTGCGGATTCTCGGCTATCGCTGGAACAGCGAGGCGGAGTTGCGGCGCAAGCTCGCGCGGAAGCGTTTCAGCGAGAGCGTGATCAGCGCAACGATCGAGCGGCTGCGCGACGAGAAGTGGCTCGACGACGCCCGCTTCGCCGAGGCCTTCGTGAGGACGAAGGCATCGCAACGCCACGGCCGTGCGCGCATACGCGGCGGCCTTCGTGCCGCAGGCGTCGACCGCGATACGGCGGAGGAGGCGATTCGCGAGGCTCTCGATCCCGAGCGCGAAGCGGAAGGGCTGCGGCTGGCGTGCGAGAAACGAATCCGCATGCTCACGCGGAAACATGGCGCCGAGTACCTCGAATCGGACGAAGGAAGAAACAATCTAAAAGCCTGGCTGTTGAAACAAGGTTACGATGCGGACGCTGTCCGCAAATTGAAAATTGGAAATTGAAAATTGAAAATTGTAAGGTTGCGCGCTTCGCGCGACCCATTTTCCATTTTCAATTTTCCATTTTCAATTTCGCTTCATCCAAGGGGATTGCTTGCTCAAGACATCCGAGATCAGAAAACAGTTTCTCGACTATTTCGCGAAGAACAGCCACCGCGAAGTGGCCAGTTCGTCGCTCGTTCCGGCGGGCGATCCGACGCTGCTCTTCACGAACGCCGGTATGAACCAGTTCAAGGACGTTTTCCTCGGGCGGGAAGAGCGCGACTACTCGCGCGCGACGACGTCGCAGAAATGCGTCCGCGCCGGCGGCAAGCACAACGATCTCGAGAACGTCGGCCGCACGGCGCGGCATCACACATTCTTCGAGATGCTCGGAAACTTCTCCTTCGGTGACTACTTCAAGGAAGAAGCGATCCGGTTCGCATGGGAATTGATCGTCGACGTCTGGAAGCTCGATCCGGAGCGCCTCTGGTTCACCGTGTTCGAGGGCGACGACAAGGTGCCGGCCGATGATGAGGCCGCGGCGCTGTGGGTGAAGGCTGGCGCGCGTCCCGAGCGCGTGCTGCGCTTTGGCAAGAAGGACAACTTCTGGTCGATGGGCGACACCGGTCCGTGCGGTCCATGCTCGGAGATCCATTACTTCCGCGGCGATGACCTTTCGAAGAATGTCGCGGCTCTCGTCAACGGCGAGGGCGATGACACGATGGAGATCTGGAATCTGGTCTTCATGCAGTACGACCGGAGCGCGGAAGGCGTACTCACGCCGCTCCCCGCGCCGTCGGTCGATACCGGCATGGGCCTCGAGCGCATCGCCAGCGTCCTGCAGAAGGGCTCGACGAACTACGACATCGATCTCTTCGCGCCGATCATGCAGACGATCGAAGAGCTCAGCGGACATCGTTACGGGCGCCGCATGGATGACGAGCTCGACACCGCGGTGCGCGTGCTGTGCGATCACGCGCGCGCCTCGACGTTTCTCATCACCGACGGCGTCATCCCGTCGAACGAGGGCCGCGGCTACGTGCTGCGCCGCATCATCCGCCGCGGCATCCGCTTCGGACGGAAGCTCCCGAAACATGTAGTGCTCTCGAATCTCGTCGACGCCGTGATCGAGTCGATGGGCTCGGCGTATCCGGAGCTGCACGAGCGCCGCGAGGCCGTGCTGCTGACGCTCGCTTCGGAGGAAGAGCGTTTCGAGCGGACACTGGAGACAGGCATCGAGCGCGTGGGCCAGGTGCTGGACGACATCCGCGCGCGCGGCGAGCGGACGATTTCCGGCGAGGAGATCTTCCGGCTCTACGACACGCACGGCATCCCCGAGGATCTGATTGCGGAGATGGCGGAGGACGAGGGGGTTACGCTCGATCGCGCGGGATTCGAGCTGCTGATGAGCGAGGCCAAGGCGCGCTCGAAGGAATCGTCGAAGTTCAAGTCGGCGACCGATGCCGCGACCTTCGCGCGCATCGCGGAGAAGACGGGCCCGGTGGAGTTCGTCGGATATGATCAATATGTTGACGTTCCGTCCGTGGTGAAGGCGATCGTGATCGCCGGCGAAGAGCGCGATGCGATTCCCCACGGCGCGGAAGGAGAGGTCGTCCTCTCGCCGACGCCGTTCTACGCGGAGTCGGGCGGCCAGATCGGCGACAGCGGATTCCTGGAGTGGGAAGGCGGCCGGGCCACGGTGCTCGACACGCAGAAGCAGGCCGCGGATCTCGCCGTGTCGCGCGTTCGCGTCGATGAGGGACATCTCTCGCTCCACGCCAGTGTGCGCGCGACCGTGCCGGTGCCGCAGCGCCTCGACACGACTTCGAATCACACGGCGACGCACCTTCTGCACAAGGCGCTGAAGGACATCCTCGGCAATACGGTTCAGCAGGCGGGCTCGCTCGTCGCTCCCGATCGTTTGCGGTTCGACTACACCTGGAATCAGCCGCTCAGCGAAGAGCAGTTGCGGAAGATCGAGGATGAAGTGAATGCGCGCATCCGCGAGAACCTCGAGGTGACGAAGACCGTGATGCCGATCGCCGAAGCGAAGAGGACCGGCGCGGTCTCGATGTTCGGCGAGAAATATGGGGAGATGGTGCGCGTCGTTGCGGCCGGCGACTATTCGCGCGAGTTCTGCGGCGGCTGCCACGTGAATCGCACCGGCGACATCGGCCTGTTCAAGATCGTCAGCGATCGCTCGCTCGCGGCGGGCGTGCGCCGCATGGAAGCGCTCACCGGACGCGGTGCGCTGGAGTACTTCCGCAAGGTCGAAGCCGAGGCGGAGACGGTGCAGGCGCAATTGCTGGAGAAGCAGCGGACGCTCGAGAAAGAGATCAAGCAACTCAAGATGAAGCTGGCTTCCGGCGGAGCGGCGTCGAAGGATGAGGATTCGTCGATTGACGTGGCCGGCGTGAAGCTGCTCACGAAGCGAGTCGATGACATCAGCGGCGGCGATCTGCGCAATCTCGCCGACACGTTCCGTTCAAAGCTGAAGAGCGGAGTCGTCGTGATCGGCAGCGCAACGGACGGCAAGGTCACGCTGCTGACGGCGGTGACGAAGGACCTCATCGATCGCGTGCCGGCGAACAAGCTGATCGCCGAGCTCGCGCCGATCGTCGGCGGCAAAGGCGGCGGCAAAGCCGATCTCGCGCAGGCGGGCGGCAAGGACGCCGACCGTTTGAACGAGGCGCTGGAGAAGGCGAGCAGCGCGTTGAAGATGTTGCTGGATTAAAGGGAAACGTGGAGTGCGGACGCCTCGTCCGCACATCGACGCCGGAGGGGACGATTGCTCGATCTCGAACGCGAACTCGATTCTGTCCTGAGGGCGCTCAGCGAAAGGAAGATCGAGTACGCATTGTGCGGAGGTCTCGCCGTCGGCATTCACGGCTATCCACGAGCGACCATCGACATTGATTTGCTGGTTCGGGCCGAATCGGAAGACGCCGTCTATGAAGCCGTGGCTCCGCTCGGCTTCACATTCAAAGCGAATCCGATGAACTTCGGCGACATTCGCATTCGTCGCGTCTCGAAAATTGATGAGACAGATGGCGAAGTCCTGATGCTAGACCTTCTTCTCGTCACTCCAGCTTTCGAATTCGTATGGGATGCGCGTGAACGCCACGAGTGGTTAGGCAGGGAGATTGTTGTCGTTTCGCGCAAAGGCCTGATTGCTCTGAAGCGCGGTCGTTCGAGCACGCAGGATCTCGCCGATATCGAGAAACTCGAATCATGAGCGACGTCGACTACTCCGACCGCGCGATCACGTTGCGTATCCGTCAGATCTCGCAGCTCCGCAAGCTTTGCCTCTCCCTCGCGAAAGCGAAACGCCTCTCCCCACCGGAAGGTGAGGAGAGGCGCCAAATCGATCGCGAAAAACTATTGCGGAGAGACGACGGCGGCCGCTGAATCGGCGACGCCGCACGCGTTCGTCACGCGTACCCAGTAAGGATTCGTGTCGGTGATCGCAGGCGTCGTGTAGCTCGCGCCTGTCGCGTCGGCGATCGGCGACCAGGTCATGCCGGGATAGCCGTTGTACCACTGATAGAAGAACGGTCCGCTGCCCGTCGGCTTGATCGTCAGCTTCGCAGTCGAGCCGCGCGCGACCGTCTGCGCCGTCAACTGATTGCTGCCGAGAATCAGCGGCGGATCGCACGCGATCTCGACGGTGAACGTCGAGCCAACCGTCGTTTCGCCGCCCGTTGCGGTGATCTGCGTCGTGTAGAAGCCGGGCGTCGTGACCGCTCCCGTCGTGATCGTGAGCTGCGATTTTCCGTAGCCGGGTGCGGGGAGGACTGCGGGAGTCAATTTCCAGGTGACGTCATCGGGAAGTCCCGTGACGTTGAGCGCAACCTCGCTGTTGAATGTCGATGCGCGGTAGATCGTCACCGGCAGCGTGATGCTTGCGGAGTTGTTGACGGTCGTATCTTCAGGCGGGATGACCTGCAGCAGGGGCCCGCTCGGACCAATCACGGTTGCACTGCAGCCGCTGCGCGCCGTGCCGCCCGTCATCGTCACCGAATAGCCGCCCTGCTTCTCATTCAGGAAGGTGGAGATCCACACCGTTGCCGGGCCGGTGAAATCAGGTGTGACTTCGAGCGTCGCAGTGTCTTCCGTCGAGTTGCTCGTATCTCCGACGATGGGCAGCGTCGCTGTTCCACCCGTGTCGGCGAGGCCTCGCATCAGACCGACATCGGGGTGAAGGTCGCCGCTGGTCTTCGTCACGGTCAGCGTCACCTTCGTGCCGGTCGTGACGTTCATGCAATACCAGTCATAGCCGTCGATCGGATCGCCCCAGCCGATGACGCCAGTGGCGGCAACACCCGGCGCGAGGGGCCCGTCGTACGTGATGACCTGTGAGGGTCCGGGGACATGGGTTGCGAACGCTGCGACCGGAATCAGCAGCAGCACGAGACCGAAGAGGATTCTTGAACGCATACCGCCCTCCCGAATTGAGTTGCGAGGAATGAGTCCATGTTAGGCCTTCCAGCCGTTCTCAGGCAAATCTTCACGGGCCTTTGACGCAGAGGTGATGTGATGATGCGCACGGCGCGGCAGCCTCACTCCGTCTCACGCTGTCGGGGGGAGCCATCTGCGATGAACGCACTGCTCGAGAAACGTTCGAAAGCCGAGGATGAATACTTTGCGCGGCAGCAGCTCGAGCTGCGGAAGAAGTGGGCGCGCGAGCGCGCGGAAGAAATGGCTTCGGGTCAGGCGGAGCAGCTCAAGGCGCTGCACTTCATGAAGTGTCCGAAGTGCGGGATGGATCTGCACACGATCGAGTTGCATCACGTCCGCGTCGATCAATGTGCGTCGTGCCTCGGCATCTGGCTCGACCGCGGCGAAATCGAGCAGATGCTGCAGCCCGAGCGCGAAGGCCTCTTCGAGCGCATCATGTCCGTGTTCCGATGACACTCGTCGTTCCTGTTGCGCAGTGCACGTCTCGTGAGCTCGATGAGCTGCTCGCGCAGCGCGACCTCGTCATCGCGATCGGTGAGGGGCACCTGCAGGGCACCTCCGCCGCGGCCGCGTTGTTCGCCGGATGGTGTGTCCTCTCGGCGGATGCCGTGCTGCAGCTCGACTCGCCGGAGGCGTGGGCGGCGGCCACCTGGCGCATCGGCGAGCGCGCCTGGTCGCTATGGCTCAGCGGCTCTCATGAGCTCGATGCGAATGCCGCACTCGACGCCGGCCTCTGCGACGCGATCATCCCCCAGGGGAAGAATGCGGATGAGTGGGTCGCCGGTTGGATCGGAACCCGAAGCGAGCTCGCGCTCGATTCGGCAGCATCGCTCATCGAGAGACGTGGCGGAGACGCGCTCGAGCGCGCAGAGTTTGCTCGCTTGTTCGCCGCGGGAGAGCCGCAGGAAGGGCTGCGGGCGTTTCTGGGGAAGCGTGCGCCTCGGTTCTAACCCCACGTCATTCTGAGCGAAGCGAAGAATCAACCAAGGCGCCGGGAGACCCATCCTTCAGGTGCGCGGATGTGCCGCCCCCTCTTCGCGGCGCCGTCGTTGATCCTTCGCTTCGCTCAGGATGAGGCGTCGCTCGGGATAGAATCAGGCCATGAAGAACGACCTCGATTACAAGACGAAACTCGTCCCGATGCCGCCGGTGGAGGCGAAGCCACCCGAGCAGCAGTTGCCCCTCTTTTCCGCCGAAGCGATCGCCGGAATCGAGCAGGACGAGAAGAAGTGGCGGCGCGAGGTCCTCGAGCCGGTGACGTCGAAGAAGGCGCCCTGGAAAAAAGACTTCACCACCGTGAGCGGCATGGAGACCAATCCGTACGCCACGCCGCTGAACATCGCGAAGCAGGACTACTACGAGATCGCGAACCCGGGGCAGTTCCCCTACACGCGCGGCATTCATCCCACCGGCTATCGCGGCAAGCTCTGGACGATGCGCCAGTTCGCCGGGTTTGGCACCGCCGCGCAGACCAACGAGCGTTTCAAGTACCTCCTGGCGCACGGTCAGACCGGTCTCTCCACCGCGTTCCATCTGCCGACGCTCTACGGCTACGACTCCGATCATCACTTCAGCGCCGGTGAAGTCGGCAAATGCGGCGTCGCAGTCGACACGCTGTCCGACATGGAGACGCTCTTCGACGGCATCAATCTCGAGGACGTCACGGTCTCGATGACGATCAACTCGACGGCGCCGATCCTCCTCGCGATGTATCTCGCCGTCGCCGAGAAGCAGGGCGCCGACTGGAAGAAGATCAGCGGCACGCTGCAGAACGACATCCTCAAGGAGTACATCGCGCAGAAGGAGTACATCTTCCCGCCGCGTCCTTCGATGCGGCTGATCACGGACATCTTCAAGTTCTGCGCGGAGAGCGTTCCGAAATACAACACGATCTCGATCAGCGGCTATCACATCCGCGAGGCGGGATCGACGGCGCTGCAGGAGCTCGCCTTCACGCTGCGCGACGGGATGGAGTATGTCGAATACGGCGTCCGCGCCGGACTCGATGTCGACGACTTCGCGCCGCGCCTCTCGTTCTTCTTCAACTCGCACAACGATCTCTTCGAAGAGGTCGCGAAGTTCCGCGCCGCGCGCCGCGTCTGGGCCAAGGTGATGCGCGACCGCTATCATGCGAAGGATCCGCGCTCGTGGATGCTCCGCTTCCACACGCAGACGGCCGGCTGTTCGCTCACCGCGCAGCAGCCGTACAACAACATCGTCCGCGTTGCGATTCAGGGCCTCGCCGCAGTCCTCGGCGGCACGCAGTCGCTCCACACGAACTCGCTCGACGAGACGCTCGCGCTGCCGACGGAGCAGGCGGCGCGCATCGCGCTGCGCACGCAGCAGATCATCGCCCACGAGTCGGGCGTCATCAACACCGTCGATCCGCTCGGCGGCTCGTACTACGTCGAAGAGCTGACGAACCGGATGGAGCAGGGCTGCTTCGAGTACATCGAGAAGATCGATCAGTTCGGCGGCATGGTCGAGGCGATCGAAGCCGGATTCCCGCAGCGCGAGATCTGGGATGCGTCGTATCAGTTCCAGCGCTCGGTCGACAGCGGCGAGAAGATCGTCGTCGGCGTCAACGCGTTCCAGATGGAGCAGGAAGATCCGTACGACATTCTCTACATCGACGAATCGGCGACGAGCGTGCAGCTCGAGCGGCTGAATCACATCCGCGCTACGCGCGATCAGCAGAAGGTGAACGATGCGCTGCAGGCGCTGCGCAACGCAGCCGCCGATCCGAACGCCAACACGATGCCGCTCATCATCGACGCCGTGAAGGTCTACGCGACCGTGGGCGAGATCAGCGACGCATTCCGCGACGTCTTCGGCACGTATCAGGAGCCTGCGCTCTTCTAATTCTAAGTGGAGCGACAGGCGCCTCGCCTGTCGGCTCGGTGGACAGGCGAGGGCGCCTGTCCCTCCACTAATTCGTGACACGGACATGAGAAAACTCGCCATCGTGCTTTTCCTGGCAGCCGCTGCCGCAAACGCGCAAACCGTCGATGAGCTCGTGCAGAAAAACCTCGCCGCGCGCGGCGGCGCGAAGCTCAAGGCTCTGAAGTCGGTCACGCTCACCGGCTCGATGTCGATGGGACCGATGCAGGCGAAGTTGAAAGTCGAGAAGTCGCGCCCCGATCACTTCCGGATGGACCTCATGTTCGACGGCGGCGTCGTCGTGACGCGTGCCTTCGACGGAACGACGGGATGGGTGAAACAGCCCGACCAGCCTGCCGCGGTGAAGGTGAGCGGCGATGAGCTGGCCGCTGTCCGCGACCAGGCCGATTTCGATGGTCCACTAGTTGACTACAAGAAGAAGGGCAATCAGATCGAGCTCGCCGGCAAGGCCGACGTCGACGGCACGCCGGCCTACAAGCTCAAGCTGACGACGAAGGGCGGCGAAGAAACGATCGTCTTTCTCGACGCGGCGACCTACCTCGAGATCCGCGAAGAGCAGAAGCGCAAGCTCGATGGACAGGAGCTGCGGAGCGAGACTCTGATCGGCGGCTATCGCGAAGTGGATGGTGTGCGCTTCGCGACGCGCGTCGAGTCGCGGCAGGAGATGGGCCCTGATTCTCCCGCGCCGGTCGTCTTCACGATCGACAAGATCGACATGAATTCATCACCGTCTGCGGATGAGTTCGCAATGCCGCCCGCCGGCAAAGAGTGAGTTTGCTGACCACGCGCATGGGTCAATTTCGGTGACTCTGCGCACCGGCTGACCCGCCCTCCACCGCTAACTCATTGAAAATGCGTTGCCCGATTCAGGCAGCGCGTTTGCCCCTCGCCGCACGTCATGAGACATGCACTGCTTGCGGTTCTCCTCTCTCTCGTGAGCATCCCGGCATTCGCGCGCGGCATCCAGCCGCCCGATCCGCAGCTCTCATCGGATGCGCAGCAGCTCGACCAGCTGTTCGCGCGCGCGGGTGACGAGTTCGCCGTTCCCGCCGACCTGCTGCGCGCAATCGCGTTCGTCGAATCGCGCTGGACGAATCACGCGCCGGTCATTGAAGAAGAAGGTGCGATGCCTCCCTCCTACGGCATCATGGGACTGCGCGACGACGACTACTTCGGCCACTCTCTTCGCGATGCGGCAGCGATGATCGGCCGCCATCCCGATGAATTGAAGAACGATCCCCAGCTCAACATCCGCGGCACTGCAGCGCTGCTCTCCATCCTCGGCCGCGGCGCGGCGTCGATGGAAGAGTGGGAGCCCGCGGTCGCGAAGCTCAGCGGCATCCCTCAGGAAGAGATCGCACGCATCTACACCTATGACGTCTTCAACAGCCTGCGCGTGGGCCGTTCGAGCGACAGCTATTCGGTGCGCGCGCACGACATCGATCTGCAGAAGATCTATGGCGCGGATCGCCTGCAGATTCTCTCCGCGCCGCGCGTTACCGTGAGTGGCGGCCGCGTTGCGAGCGAGTCATCGGACTACGGCCCCGCGCTCTGGAATCCTGCGGCGAGCTGCAATTACACCGTCGGCCGCACGATGGCGATCACGCACGTCACGATTCACACGGCCGAGGGCTCGTATGCGGGAACGATCTCGTGGTTTCAGAATTGTTCGGCGCAGGTGAGCGCGCACTACGTCGTCCGGTCGTCGGATGGACAGATCACGCAGATGGTGTATGAGAAAGACAAGGCCTGGCATGTCGGATCGGAGAACGGCTACACGATCGGCATCGAGCACGAGGGCTACATGAGCCAGCCGTCGACCTGGTTCACCGACGCGATGTACAACGCGTCCGCACTGCTGACGCGCGACATCTGCAACTCGTACGGCCTCGATAAGACGAAGGTATACGACGGCTCGCTCGGCTGGAACGCGGTCATCAGCGACAAGAGCCTGTACAGTGTGAAGGGACACGTGAACTTTCCGAACCAGACGCACCAGGATCCCGGCTCGGGCTGGAACTGGCCGAAGTACAAGAACCTCGTCGTGGGTTCGACGTCGACGACGACGCAGCTCCTCGCGAATCCGGGATTCGAATCGGGAGCCACGAGCTGGGCCGCGGCGGCATCGAGCGACATCACGACATCCACGTCGTACGCGCCGCACGCGGGATCGTGGTACGCGTGGCTCGGCGGCTGGTCGACGGCGCATACCGACTGGATGTACCAGACGGTGACGATTCCCTCGAATGCAACCTCGGCCACGCTGAGCTTCTATCTCCGCGTGGCGACCGCGGAGACGACGACCACCACGGCGTATGACACGCTGAAGGTTCAGTTGCGCGATTCGTCGAACAACGTGCTGACGCAGCTCGTGTCGGTGTCGAATCTCAGCGCGTCGTGCTGTTACGCTCTGAAGTCGTTCGACGTCTCGGCGTATCGCGGCTCAACAGTCCGCGTTTACTTCGAAGCGGTGAACGACAACGGGAACCAGACGTCGTTCCTCGTCGACGACGCGGCGTTGAAGGTCGTGCAGTAGGGTCGCTGATGTGCGCGATGTGTGGACCCTCTCCCCGCAATGCGGGGAGAGGGGAACGACTCAATACCGGAAATCGAGGCTCACCATCACGGCGCGTCCCGGCTGCGGCAACAGCGAGTTGTAGAACCCGCCCGAGCCATGCCACACGCCCTTCGCATCGAAGGAGCCGGGCGTATCGCCGGAGCTCGCATCGCGCACGCCGGGCTGGTAGTAATGCTTGTCGAACAGATTGAGCACGGAGAGCGTCATGCCGATCCCCGGCGCCACCACGTCGTGCACGCGTCCCGTGAAATCGGCCGTGAAGTACGACGGCACGCTGTCGATCGGATTGGAGTCGACGGTCTTGCGCGACGACACATAGCGGCTGCGCAGCGTGGTCGTGATCTTCGGCGTGACATCGGCGGTTGCGCCGAACCACAGTTCGTCTTTCGCGAGATCGCCAATGAATCCGCTGCCGAGGTTGACGCCGGCTTTGTTGATCTTGTCTTCGTCGGCCTTGAAGATGTGCGAGTAGTAGCCCCAGAGCCGCAGCGCCGAAGCGAACGAGGCAACGTTGATCAGCATCTGTCCGTGCAGATCGAGGCCGTCGACGTGGCGGCGTCCGATGTTCTGCGCCCCCGCCTTCGTGTTGATGATCGTGTCGCGATTGCGCACGTCCCAGACGCTGAGCAGTCCTGAGAGATTCGACACCGTGTAGGTCCCGCTCGCCTCTATCGTGCGCGAGCGCTCCGGACGCAGATTGGGATCGCTCCCCGAGCCGGTCCATCCGCCGTACAGCAGGCGAGGCGCCGGCTCCTGGAACGCGTTGCCGGCGAGGACCTTGAAGCCCCACTTTCCAAGCGATTTCACATAGCCGCCGCGCACGGTGGTCGCTCCGCCGTACTCGGAATTGTGATCGTTGCGAACGCCGAGGTTGACGATGTTCGCGTCGTTGATGCGGTATCGCGCCTGGATGTAGAGGCCGCGATCTTCCGTCTTGATCCGGTTGTTCTGAATCTCGCTCTGTGTCGGAGGAACCGGATAGGGATAGGACGACGCGTGAATCTCATCGACCGGAAGTGTGGGCCCGTAGGGATTGTCGTAGGCCTTCTGCAGACTCTTCTGCTCGTACTTGATTCCGGTGGTGAACGAGAGGCGAGGGGAGGCCTTGATGTCGAAGTCCTGGAACATGCTGACGCTGCTGTTGAGCGACTGCCAGTACGAGAAGTCGGCGACGCGCGCGTAGGCACCGCCGGCGCGTGAGCCGTCGTAACTCTCGGTGAACGTCGAATCGTTCGTCAGATCGCTGCGGCGCCAGCGCAGCAGCGTAGTCGACGTGACATGCGGGCTCAGTTTCTTCGATGCGCGCGCATAGGCCGCGACATCGGGGCGGTCCCACACCGCGAGGTTCTGTGCGGAATCGCTCGAGTATTCGTTTCCGTAGCCCGAGTTGACCTGGTAGTACTGCACGCCTGCTTCGAATCCCTCGAAGAACATGCGCGCGTCGATCGCGCGGTGATGCCACGGCGAGGAGTACTTGCCTCCGAGCGCCGGGTTGTCGAGGAATCCGCCCCACAGCCGCCGGTCGCTGTAGTACTTGTTCTTCGTGTACTCGAAGCGCTCGCCCGCCGAAGGATCGAGATTGCCATCGTCGAAGCGGCCTGTGATGCTGAAGCGGACCGCGTCGTTCTTGTAGAAGTAGTTGATGTCGGCGATGCGCGCTCCCCACGATCCGGCGGTGAGGCTTCCGCGTTCACGCGCGCCGTTCTCCTCGCGGTCCCGGCGCGTGATCACGTTGATGACACCCATAAAGGCATTCGCGCCGTACACCGATGACGCCGGCCCGTAGACCACTTCGACGCGCTCGACGTTGGAGAGGGGAAACGCCACTAGGACGTCGCCGGTGTTGTAGTAGAGGTGATTGAACACCATCCCGTCGAGCAGGATGAGGAATGGCTCGCCGATCGTGTTTCGATAGCCGCGCCAGTAGTTCTTGAAGTAGGTGTCGCCGAAGGGACGCGTCACCTGCATGCCGGGGAGATCGTCGAGGATCTGCGACATCTCCGTGTAGCCACGCTGGAGGATCTCTTCGCGCGAGATCACGACCACGGTGGCAGGCGCGTCGGAGAGTTTCTCCGAGGTATTGGAAGCGGAGACGATGTTGAGGTTGAGCAGCTCCTCGAGGCTCATCTCCTCGATGGTCTTGTCCTTCTCCTGGGGGAAGGCGGCAAGCGCAGCAGCGACCAGCGGAAACAGAAGCGCGATACGAACGAACCGTAGCATGACGAACCTCCTCGAAGAGTTGTCAGAGCCTCGGAGTTGTTACGATCGGATGTCTCGGCGCGGGATCTGAGCGGACATTACTGCTCGGTCCGCAAATTGTCCAGAGATCGAAAATCTTCGGTAAACAAACCATTTATTGCCCGTCGCGCGCGCGTAAGATCGTCGCTTCGACGGAGGTTCTTCATGCGGCGCTCGCTGGTCGTGTTCCTAACCGTTTGCTGCACCACGCCTGTTCTGGCGAAGGACGTCTTCCTTTCGATTGCGGGCACGGTGAGTAACTTCCGCACCGACTCGAGAGTCTTCAATCCCTCGGCGACGAAGGACATCGCGATCCAGGCGTACTTCCTGCCGGTCGGGAATACCGACAACAGCGCAGTCCAGCCGGTGACCATCAACGTTCCGAAGCGCTCGCAGGTGATTCTCGACGATGTGGTGACGGCGGTCTTCCACACGAGCGGAATCGGCGCGATCAGGCTCTCGTCTGCCGATGATTTCACGGCGACCTCGCGCATCTACGCGCAGACCGCCAGCGGAACGCTCGGGCAATTCGTGGAAGGACTCGATTCCTCGAAGGCAAAGAAGAGCGGCGCGCTTCTCCAGGTGAAGTCGAATGCGGCGTTCCGCACGAACATCGGCGCGGCGAATCCCAACAACGTCGAGGCCAACGTCACGTGGCGGCTCTACGACAGGAACAATGCGCTGGTCGGGTCGGCGACGAATACGAAGATGCCGCCGTATGCCGTGATCGCGCCGCAGAACATCGTGGCGTTTCTCGGCGCCGGCTCCGCGGATCTGTCCGACGGGTGGGTGAGCTTCACCTCCGATCAGCCGCTCTTCGCTTACATCTCCGTCATCGACAGCGCGACGACGGATCCGACCTACATCCCCGCCGGCGACGACAGCGGCGCGACTGCGGCGACGACTCCGGGCGCGAAATCATTCGACGTCACACTGCGCAACGGCGCAATCGTCTTCAATCCTTCACCTTCGACACTCGTGCAGGGCGACACGGTGACGCTCCACATTCACGGTACCGAGGCCGTGCACGGCTTCGAGCTCGTGTCGCCGGGGAACGCGATCGTCGTGCCGAGTCTCACTCTCGATCCGGGAGCGAGCACCGATCGCACGTTCATCGTCAGCGAGCAGGGAACGTTCAGCTACTTCTGCACGAACTCATCGTGCAGCCCGCAGCACAGCACCATGTTCGGATCGTTCGTGGTGGGGAAAGGCGACGGCGGGGACGGAAACCCGCGCGGGTACTAGGCGCGGCTCCTTCTCGGGTCTCTCGTTAACGAGAGTCAAAAGCGAAGTTCAGGGGCATGGTGGTTTTCAGTGGGTAACTGCTTTGGCTATCCGTGCTCGGTGAAGCGCCCCTTTCGTCGCCCTTGGTGGAAGGGATTCTTCATTCTCTATTCTGCACTCTGCCTTCTGCATTCAATCTCTCGTCGGGTGCCGCTCGAGCTACGAAAAAGCAGAACGCAGAACGCAGAACGCAGAATTGAGAATTGAGAATTGATGTGGCGCTTCGCGCGTCGCTCTTTCTAAATTCTT
>Ga0070741_10000761_pt1 | contig 109031 bp, 101 predicted proteins | sample Coa_R1_4_FD_66440 | JGI IMG/M metagenome (GOLD analysis project Ga0070741, IMG submission 66440) | Surface soil microbial communities from Centralia Pennsylvania, which are recovering from an underground coalmine fire - Coalmine... | ecosystem: Environmental > Terrestrial > Soil >...
GCCCCTGCTCGCCCGGCCGGCGCCTGACACTACTCGGTTGGACGGCGCGGCACAAGTGTGCGCCGCGGTTCCTGGTACAACGTGCGGCGTCGTCTGCCGCCGCGGGAGGTTGTCAGGGAGTGCTGCGCGTCCTCGCCGAGGCCTCCTGCCTGGTCGACGCGCGACGGGAGGCCGGCATCGGGCGCTACGCGGCGCTCCTCCTCGACGCCATGCGCCAGGTCGAGGGCGTGTCCGTCGAGCCGGTGGTGCCCGCACGACCGCCCCGCAGCGAGTCGCGGCCCGGCCGCTGGCTGCACGCCCAGCGCCCGGTGGTGACCCGGGCCTGGCGGGAGCGGCCGGCGCTGGTGCACGGGCTTGGCGGTGAGCCCGTGTTCGGATGGCCGGCCTCGCGCCAGGTGGTCACCCTGCACGACGTCGAGCTGTGGCGCAGCGGCGCCGTCTCGGGCGGGGCGGTACGGCGCGCCGGCCTGGGCGTCTTCGCCCGCCTCATCTCGGGCGGGGTGCACCGCTGCGCGGCGCTGCTCGCCATCAGCGAGGTGGTGGCGGCGGAGGTGGTCGAGCTGCTCGGGGTGCCACGCGGGCGCGTGCACGTCGTCCCGCACGGCGTGCCGCCGGGCTTCACCGCGACGCCGGATGCACGCGACGACGAGCTGCGCGCCGCCTGCGGTGTGTCGGCGGCGGACGGGCCCTACCTGATGTGGACCGGGAGCCTGCGGGTGCACGACCCGCGCAAGGCCGTGGAGGTGCTGATCGAGGCGGTGGCGGGCCTGGGGCCGCGCGCCATCCGGCTGGTGATGGCCGGGGCGCCCGGCGCGCAGACGCGGCGGGTGGCGGCGCTGGCGCGGCGCTCGCAGCTGCACGTCGTGCTGCCGGGGCACGTCTCCGACGAGGCGCTGGCGGCGCTGCTGCGGGGTGCCGCCTGCGCGGTGGTGCCGTCGCTGGACGAGGGGTTCGGCCTGCCGGCGCTGGAGGCGATGGCCTGCGGGACGCCGGTGGTGGCGACGCGCGCCGGCAACCTGCCGGCGCTCATCGGCGATGCGGGGGTGCTGGTGGAGGCGGGGTCGGCGGAGGCCCTGCGCGAGGGGATGACGTCGGTGCTCGGTGACGCGGCGCTGGCGTCGCGGCTCTCGGCGGCGGGGGTCGCGCGGGCGGCCCAGTTCTCCTGGAGGCGGACGGCGGAGATGACGGCGGACGTCTACCGGCAGGTGGCGGGGCGCTAGCCGCGGCGTACGGCTATGTCGGTGCGGCGGAGTTGCTGCCGCAGTTGGCACCATCGTTGTAGGTGTAGGCGAAGCTCGCGGTGACCAGCACCAGCGTGTGGGAGTCGCGCTGGTACAGGGTCCAGTCTCCGGAGGTGGCCACCTTGGTGCCGGGCTGCGCGGGGGTCGAGCCGCGGCCGCGCTGGATGTAGGCGCTGCCGCTGTAGTCGATCTCCCCCGGCGCGTCGCTCGGGTACTGCACGGTGATGGTGCAGAGGCCGCCGGCTGCCGCGAAGTGCACGCCGGTGGGATCGGGATGCCCGGGCGCCCACGGGGTGCTGCTCACCACCGTCTGCGAGCCGCACCCGGCGAGGAGCAGCGCCGCTGCCGCCGTCACCTGCGCGCGCACGGACGACGCTCAGTGGCCGAGCAGGTCGGCGGCGAGCGCCATGCGCTGCTGCTCGCTGAGCGCGACGCGCGCCTCGAGATGGGGATGCTCGACGGCGACCTCCACGGTGCCTCCGCGCAGGAAGGCCTCGCGCTGCCAGTCGTCGAGGCGGAAGCGGAGGTAGTGGACGCTGCTGGTGCGGTCGTCGCGGCTGCGTCCCTCCTCGTGCACCTGGGTGACGCGCTCGCCGTCGACGAGCATCTGCACCGACTCCTCGATGCCGCGCAGCTCGCCGAGCCGCTGGGCCAGCTCGGCCTGGTCGGTGATCTCCAGGAACAGGGTGGCGCTCAGCTCGCGGTCGCCGGGGATCAGCTCGTTGAAGACCTCGACCTCCTCGGCGATGCGCTGCGGGTCGTCGATGCGCTCGGCGCGGAGCAGCTCCTCCACCACCGAGCGCACCGTCTCGCGGTTCTCGAAGACCAGCGAGAGGATGGGGCCGAGGGTGACGCGGCGATGCCGCTTCAGCTCGATGACCCGGCGCCGCGCCTCGGCGCGCACGGGCTCGTAGGCGGCAGGGGGACGCACGTCGCTGACGGCGAGTGGTTGCATGTCGTCCTTGGAGTGCTGGGGAGGGGGTGCGACGCCCGCGGCGCTGAAGGTGCACGCGCCGCGGGCATTCGCGAACAGGAACTACGCCTCGTTGAGGCTGACCAGTCCCTTGTTGAAGCGCCCGGCGTGCGACTTCTCGGCGCGCGCCAGCGTCTCGAACCACTCGGCGATCTCCTCGAAGCCCTCGTCGCGCGCGGTGCGAGCGAAGCCCGGGTACATCTCGGTGTACTCGTAGGTCTCGCCCTCGATGGCGCTCTTGAGGTTCTTCTCGGTGTCGCCGACGGGCACGCCGGTGACGGGGTCACCGACCTCCTCGAGGAACTCGAAGTGCCCGAAGGCGTGGCCGGTCTCGCCCTCGGCGACGTCACGGAACAGGCCGGCGACGTCGGGATGGCCCTCGATGTCGGCGCGGCGCGAGAAGTAGAGGTAGCGACGGTTCGCCTGCGACTCGCCGGCGAACGCCTCCTTGAGGTTGGACTCGGTCTTGCTGCCCTTGAGTGCCACTGTTCTTCTGCCTCCTGGGGTGGTGGGAGATGGGGTCAGCCGGCGCAGCTCGCGCAGCAGCCGAGAGCATGCACGCGAACCTCGTCGACACGGTAGCGATCGAAGCCGTCGCCCCGCAGGGCGAGCGGGCCGGAGTGCTGCGCCGGGATGTCCTCGACGGTGCCGCAGACGCGGCAGGTGAAGTGGTCGTGGTCGCCGGTGTTGGCGTCGTACCGCGTCTTGGGGCCGAGGCCGCGCAGCTCCCGCACCCAGCCGGCGTCGGCGAGGATGCGCAGGGTGTTGTAGACGGTGGCCACGCTGATGCTCGCGTCGCGCTGCCGCACCAGAGCGATGAGCTGCTCGGCGTCGGGGTGCGAGGTGACCCCCGCCAGGGTGTCGTAGACCAGGCGGCGCTGCGGGGTGAGCCGGCGGCCGGACGGGAGGTTCTGGGCGATCTGCTGGGGCTCGGGCATGGTCGGGCGCCTATTGTAGAACGATTCTAAGAATGGATCGCCTCCGGCCCGCAGGCCTTGCATCCCGGGTCGGTGGCGGCGTATTGTTGACAAACCTTATCGGGAAAGTCGACTTTCAGCCGGAAGCAGATGAGCGCCATCCCCTTCGACCGCAGCGTCCTCAAGGTCAACCAGGTCATCCTCATGGCCGGGCTGCTGGCCGGCTACGCCTTCTCCCTGGCCCGGCCGCTGGCCTCCGTCGCGCTGCCCGTGTTCGCCCTGATGATGCTGCACGGGGCCGCCGTCCCCTCCCAGTCGCTCCCCCGGGTCCTCTACCTCCGCCTGCTCAAGCCGCGTGGGCTGGTGCGCCCGCGGGTCGCGGTCGAGGACCCGGCGCCGCACCGCTTCGCCCAGCTGGTCGGCGGCGTCTTCCTCGCCGCCGGGTCGTTGCTCGCCCTCGCGGGCGCGTACGCGGCGGCCTGGACGCTGGGCTGGGTCGTGGTCGCGCTCGCCTTCCTCAACTTCGCCTTCGACGTCTGCGTCGGCTGCATCATGTACGCGCAGCTGGTCCGCGTCGGGCTGCTGCCGCTGCACCGGACGGCCGCGTGATGCTCGCCTACGCACCGCTCATGGCCGTCGCCCTGATCGCCATCGCCGCCGTGGCGCTGCGCGCGGGGCAGGCGCGGCAGCGACATCACCTGGTCGGCAACGTCGTCGGGTACGGAGAGGGGCGGCCGTCGATCCTCTACTTCTCGGGCGCCGCGTGCACCATCTGCCACACCGCGCAGCGCCCTGCGCTCGACCGGCTGGCGCCGGAGCTGCACGGGCTGGTCGACGTGCGCGAGATCGACGTCGCGGCGCAGCCCGACCTGGCACAGCGATTCAAGGTCATGTCGCTGCCGACCACGGTGGTGATCGACCGCGACGGCCGCGCGCGTGCCGTCAACGCGGGATTCGCCTCCGCGTCGTTGCTGCGCTCGCAGCTCGAGGAGGCGGGGCTGCTCGGCCTCGCCGCGGGAAGCGCCGCCTAGCGCCGTCAGATGTCGATGGCCAGGCCGACGGCCGCCATCGTCGCGTGCTTCACCGCCTCGCTGAGAGTGGGGTGCGCGTGCACGAAGCGCTCGAACTGCTCGGCGGTGACGCCCAGCGCCGGAGCCATGACCATCTCCGGCAGCAGCTCGGTCACCTCGGCACCGATCATGTGGGTGCCGAGGATCACGCCGCCGGCGTCGGTCACCACCTTGACGAAGCCCGTGGCGTCACCGGCGGCGTGGGCGCGCGCGCTGGCGCTGAAGGGGAACCTGCCGACCTTCACCTCGCCGACCTTCTCGCGCGCCTGCTGCTCCGTGTAGCCCACCGACGCCACCTGCGGCACGCAGTACGTGCAGCGCGGCATCTGCACGGCGTCGAGCGGCTGCGTCTCGCGCCCGGCGGCCGCCTCGGCCGCGACGACCCCCTCCGCGGAGGCGGCGTGCGCCAGCAGCGGCGGGCCGACGCAGTCGCCGATGGCGTACACGCCGGGGACCGAGGTGCGCATCGCCGGGTCGACGGTGATGCCGTTCTTCCCGGTTGCCACGCCGACGTCCTCCAGCCCCATGTCCTCGACGTTGGGGACGACGCCGATGGCGACCAGCACCAGGTCGCAGTCGATCGCCTCGCCGCCCTGGAGGTGCACGGTGGCGCCGCTGCCGCCGCTCTCGACGCCGGCAACGCCCGTGCCGGTGCGCCGCTCGATGCCCTGGCGCTCGAAGGCGCGCTCCAGCTCCCTGCTGACGTCCTCGTCCTCCTGCGGCAGCAGGCGGGGCAGCATCTCGACGACGGTCACCTTGCTGCCATAGGCGGCCAGAACGTAGGCGAACTCGCAGCCGATGGCGCCCCCGCCGATGATCACGGCGCGCGGCGGGACGGCACGGGTCTCCAGCAGCTCGCGCGAGGTGAGGACGCGCTTCCTGTCGACGGTCACCCCCGGGATGCTGCGCGGGCGCGCTCCCGTGGCCAGGATGATCTGCTGGGCGCGCACGTCCTGGCCCCCGTCGTCGCAGGCGACGACCTGCTCGGAGCGCAGCGTGCCGCGGGCCCGGCGCACCTCGATGCCGTTCTTGCGCATCAGGAAGGCGACGCCCTTGGTGGTGCGGTCGACGACCTGGCGGCTGCGGTCGACGGCGGCCGCGTAGTCGGCGCGGACGTCGCTGACGCTGATGCCGAACCGCTGCAGGTCGTTGACGAGGCGCAGCACCTCGGCGTTGCGCAGCAGCGACTTGCTGGGGATGCAGCCCCAGTTGAGGCAGACGCCGCCGAGGGTGGCCTCCTTCTCCACCAGCACCGTCTTCATGCCGAGCTGGGCGGCGCGGATGGCGGCGACGTAGCCGCCCGGCCCGCCCCCGACGACGGCGATGTCGTGCATCAGCGGCTCACACCAGCAGGGCCGTGGGATGTTCCAGCAGCCAGCGGATGCGGTCGAGCGCCTCGGCGCCCTGCGCCCCGTCCGTGACGCGGTGGTCGACCGCCAGCGTCATGCGCATCCGCTTGCCCGGCCTGACCTGGCCGTCGACGACGACGGCCTCCTCGCGCACCGCGCCGACGGCGAGCACCGACGACTGCGGCGGCGTGATGATGGCGCCGAACTGCTCGATGCCGAACATGCCCAGGTTGCTCACCGCCATGTGGCCGCCGGAGAGCTCCTCCTGCCGGAGGCGGTTCGACTTGGCCCGGCTGACCAGGTCGTGCAGGCGCTCGGCGGTCTCGCGCATCGAGATGCCGTCGAGGTTGCGCAGCGTGGGGGCGATGAGGCCGTCGCTGAGGGCGACGGCGACGCTGACGCTGCTGCGCTGGAAGCGGCGGATCCTCCCGTCGACCCAGGCGGCGTTGAGCTGCGGGTGCGTCTGCAGGGTGAGCGCGCAGGCGCGGACGATGAGGTCGGTGACGCTGAACCGGGGCGTCTCAGGGCCGATGCTGTTGATCTCGGCGCGCAGGCGCAGCACGGGCTCGGCGTCGACGTCGGTGGTGAGGTAGAAGTGCGGGATGGTGGTCTTGGCTTCGACCATGGCGCGGGCGAGGGCCTTGCGCAGCCGGGACGGCTCCTCCTCGGAGTAGGGGTCATCCTCGGCAGAAACCTGGGGAGCCGCGGTGGCGGGAGCGGCCTTCGGCTTCTCCTCCGACGACGGGGCCTCGGCGGGCTTGGCGCCCTCGGCGCCGGCGCGCTCCACGTCCTGGGCGACGATGCGCCCGCCGGGGCCGCTGCCGCGCACGCCGGTGAGGTCGACACCCAGCTCCGCGGCTCTCTTGCGCGCGTAGGGGCTGGCTTTCACGCGGCCGTTGCCGCTGGGTGCATCGTCGGTCTTCGATGCTGCGGAGGCTGGCTCCGCGCCGGCGCGTGGTGCTTCGGCTGCCCGCGCGGGCGACGGCTCCTTCTCAGGCTCGGTGGCGCCTTCGCCGGCGGCGTTCGCCGTCTCCGCGGACGGCTTCTCGGCGGATGGCTTCTCAGCGGATGCCTTCTCGGCGGAGGGTGTCCCGGCCGAGGGTCCGTCCGAGGACGGCCGCTCCGGCTGGCCGTTGCCCGCCGGCACCTCCTCGTCCGCCTCCCCGATCCAGGCGATCACCGTGCCCACCGGCACCGTCTGCCCCGGCTGCACCATGATCCTGCGCAGCACGCCGTCGGCGTAGGCCTCGATGTCGATGTCGGCCTTGTCGGTGGCGATGGAGGCGATGGTGTCGCCGCGCGCGACCTGGTCACCCTCCTTGACGCGCCACTCGTTGATGGTGCCCTCGGTCATGTCGTAGCCCATCTGGGGCATGGTGACCTCGTGAGCCATTCAGCTCCTCCCTCCGGTGTCGAGCAGGCCGCGCACCGCCTCGACGACGTTGCGGGCGGCGGGGATCAGCATGCGCTCCAGGTTGCGCGCGTACGGCAGGGGCACGTCGGCCATGGCGACGCGGGCCACCGGTGCGTCGAGGACGTCGAAGCAGCGCTCCTGGATCTCGCTGGCGAGAGTCGAGCCGAACCCCCCGGTGCGCCAGTCCTCGCCGCAGACGACGGCGCGATGGGTGTGCGCCACGCTGGCGACGACGGTCTCCACGTCGAGCGGGCGCAGCGTGCGCAGGTCGACGACCTCGCACTCGACGCCCTGCCCGCTCAGCTCCTCGGCGGCAGCCAGCGCCTCCGCCGCCATGCGCGAATACGCGACCAGGGTGACGTCGGCGCCCTCGCGCACCACCGCGGCCTCGCCGATGGGGACGAGGTGATCGTCGCCCTCGGGGACGGGACCGCGCTTCGAGTAGAGCAGCGAGTGCTCGATGAAGACGACGGGGTCGGGGTCGCGGATGGCCGTCTTGAGCAGCCCCTTGGCGTCGGCCGGCGTCGCCGGCATGACCACCTTGAGCCCGGGCACCGACGCGAACCAGCCCTCGAAGGTCTGCGAGTGCGTGGCGGCGAGCTGGCCGAAGCCGCTCACGGTGCGGACCACGATGGGGACCGACCACTGCCCGTTGAACATGTAGTGGAACTTGGCGGCATTGTTGACGATCTGGTCGAGGGCGAGCAGGGCGAAGTTGACGGTCATCAGCTCGGCGACGGGACGCAGGCCGCCCATGGAGAGCCCGATGGCGGTGGCCACGATCCCTGCCTCGGCGATGGGGGTCTCCATCACCCTGTCGAGACCGAACTCCTCGTGCAGGCCCTTGGTTACGGCGTAGCTGCCGCCGTAGCCGGTGATGTCCTCGCCGAGCAGCAGCACGTCGCCGTCGCGGCGCATCTCCTCGCTGAGCGCCTGGTGCAGCGCCTCGCGGTAGGAGATCTCGACAGTCATGTCCGTTTCTCCACGGGCGCCGCGTAGATCCCCTCGAACGCGGTGCTGGGATCGGGCGCCGGCGACTCCTCGGCGAACTGCACCGCCCGCAGGATCTCCTGCTCCACCTCGTGGTCGGCGCGCTGCAGCTCGTCCTCGGCGGCGACGCCGGCCTCGACGAGCCGCCTGGCGAAGGCGGGGATGGGGTCCCTGGCGCGCCACTCGCGCACCTCCTCGCGGGTGCGGTACATCTCGGGGTCGGCCATGGAGTGGCCGCGGAAGCGGTAGGTCAGCGCCTCGACGAAGTAGGGGCCCTCACCGCGGCGCGCGTGCTCGACGGCCTGCGACATGACGCGGTGCATGTCGAGCGGGTCCATGCCATCGGCCTGCGCCGCCGGCATGTTGTAGCCGCGCGCACGGTCGACGAGCTTCTTCACCGGCGACTGGTCCTGCAGCGTCGCGCCCATGCCGTAGAGGTTGTTCTCGCAGAGGAAGACGACCGGCGCCCGCCAGATCATCGCCATGTTCATCGCCTCGTGGAACATGCCGATGGCGGTGGCGCCGTCGCCGAAGACGTCGACGACGACGAGACCGGTGTCCTTCTTCCGCTGTGCCAGGGCGAGGCCGACGGCCACGGGGATGTGCCCGCCGACGATGGCGTGGCCGCCCCAGAAGTGCCTGCCGGCGTCGGCGAGGTGCATCGACCCGCCGCGCCCGCCGACGACCCCGGTGGCCTTGCCGTACAGCTCGGCCATCACAGCGCCCGGCTCGCAGCCGCGCACCAGGGCGTAGCCGTGGTCGCGGTAGTGGGTGATGAGGTGGTCGTCGGGACGGGCCGCATGCAGCGCGCCGACGGCGACCGCCTCCTCGCCGATGTACAGGTGCAGGAAGCCGCCGATCTTGGCCTGCGCGTACGCCTCGGCGGCGTGCTCCTCGAAGCGGCGGATGAGCAGCATCTGGCGGTGCATGGCCAGCAGCGTCTCGCCGTCGAGCCCCTGCAGGGTGGCGCGCTCGCGCTGCCGTGCCGGCGTGGCCGCGCCGCCCCCCGAGCGCCCGGGCCGGCGCCGTGTCGCCGAGGGGCGGGTGCTCGCCTTGGCCATCGGCTCGCATGATACCGACCGGGTCCGACGGGCTCGGCGCACCTGGCGACGAGCGTGGCACAGGCTGGGGGTGGCATGCTGACGCCCGTGGCGACGACACATCCGCGAACCCGCCCCGCGAGCCTGCCGCCGGCGACCGACCTCTACGCCGTCGACGAGCTCCTCGGCGACGACGAGCGGCTGGTCCGGGACACGGTGCGCAGCTTCGTGCGGGACCAGGCGCTGCCCGTCATCGGGGAGCACTTCGAGGCGGGGACCTTCCCGCGCGACCTGATCCCCGCCATCGCCCGGCTGGGCCTGCTCGGCATGCACCTCGACGGCTACGGATGCGCCGGCGCCTCCGCGGTGGCCTACGGCGTGGCCTGCGAGGAGCTGGAGGCGGGCGACAGCGGGCTGCGCTCCTTCGTGTCGGTGCAGGGCTCACTGGCGATGTTCCCCATCCACGCCTACGGGAGCGATGAGCAGAAGCAGCGCTGGCTGCCCGAGATGGCGGCCGGGCGGGCCATCGGCTGCTTCGGACTCACCGAGCCGGACGCGGGGTCGGACCCGGCCTCGATGCGGACCAGCGCGCGGCGCGACGGGGACGGCTGGGTCCTCAACGGCACCAAGCTGTGGATCACCAACGGCTCCATCGCGGACGTCGCCGTGGTCTGGGCGCGCACCGACGACGGTGTCCGCGGCTTTCTCGTCGAGCGCGGCACTCCGGGCTTCAGCGCACGCGACATCGAGCGCAAGCTGTCGCTGCGGGCGTCGGTGACGTCCGAGCTGACCTTCGACGACGTGCGGCTTCCCGCGGACGCGGTGCTGCCCGGCGTCGTCGGGATGCGCGGCCCGTTGTCCTGCCTCTCCGAGGCGCGCTACGGGATCTGCTGGGGTGCGCTGGGCGCGGCCCGCGCGTGCTTCGAAGCCGCGGTCGCCTACAGCAGGGAACGCACCATGTTCGGCAAGCCGCTGGCGGCCTTCCAGCTCACCCAGCAGAAGCTCGCCGACATGGCGACGTCGCTGGTGCAGGGGCGGCTGGTGGCACAGCGTCTCGGGAGCCTGAAGGATGCGGGCGACGTGCATCCCGTGCAGGTGTCGCTGGCCAAGCGGGCCAACGTGCGCATCGCCATCGACATCGCCCGCTCGGCGCGGACCATCCTCGGCGCCAACGGGGTGACGCTGGAGTACCCGGTGGCGCGGCACATGGCCAACCTCGAATCGGTGCTCACCTACGAGGGCACCGAGGAGGTGCACACGCTCATCCTCGGCAAGGCGATCACGGGCGTCGACGCCTTCGCCTGAGCCGCGGGGCGGCGGGTCGGGATCAGTACACGCTGTCGCGATCATCGGCGGCCCAGGTCGGGATGTCGGTCCACTGCTCCTCGCGCGCGAACGAGTGCCACGCGCGCCGCGCCACGACGATGTGGTCGAGCAGCGGCACGCCCATCAGCGCGGCGGCTTCGCGCAGCGCCATGGTCAGGTGGCGGTCGGCGCGGCTCGGCGTGGCGTCGCCGGCAGGATGGCTGTGGGCGACGACGATGGCCGAGGCGTCGCGGCGCATCGCCGGCGCCAGCACGTCGCGGGGTTGCAGGCGGGCGACGTTGGTGCTGCCGACGGCGACCACCTCGACGTCGATGGGACGCTGGCGCCCGTCGAGGAGGAGGACCATCACCGTCTCGCTGTGGGTGCCGGCGAGGCCGGCGAAGAGGAGCACGGCGTCCCGCGGCGAGGCGATCTCCGGGCGGGCGTCGGGGAACCATCGCTCGGCCAGCTCCCAGAGCGCGGCGAGACGCGCCGCCGCACCCGGCGGCACGGCGTGCTCGCGGACCAGCCCCGCGGCCCCCAGGGAACGCCGCTCCCAGAAGGGCACCCGCGCCAGGGACTCGGCCCAGCGCATGACCTCGGCCGCGGGCTCGGGGCCGTCGAGGACCTGGGCGATGAGGTCGGCCTCGCCACACGGGCGCGAGGCCGGCCGCGCGCGGGGATCAGGCGCGGTCGCGGGCGGGCGCGGCGCGGCGGGGGCGGCTGGGGTGAGGCTCGCGGCGGGCAATCTTTCCCTTCTCCACTGAGTGTTCGTCTTTGCCATACTACCAGCATGGCGAACCACAGGATAGTGGATGCAGGTGGCCGGTGGCGAGCTGCGGCGGGAGGCAGCCGGTCAGGCGGAGGCGATCGCCTCGCCGGCCTGCTGGGGGCTGTCGCTCGCGGTGGCGCGCGCCTCGTCCGTCGCACACAGCGCTCGCTCGAAGAAGGCGCCCACCGTTCGCAGGTACGCGTCGCGGTCGGCGAAGTACGCGCCGACGTGGGCCGCGCCGGGCACCACCCAGAGCCGGCGCGGCTCGCGCGCCGCGTCGTAGAGACGGCGGGCGTGGGCCAGCGGCACAGCCGCGTCCCGGTCGCCGTGCACCAGGAGGAGGGGTCGCGGTGCGATGCGGGCGACGGCGGCCAGCGGCTGGAAGTCGGCGAGCCGCGCGCCGGTCCGCCGCGCGAGCAGGCCGGCGACGGGCGCGGTCAGCACCGCGCCGGGGATGCGCAGCACACGCTCGACGCCGTCGGCGAGGACGCTCAGCGGGTCGCTGAAGGCGCTGTCGGCGCACACCGCGCGGACGCGCTGGTCCTCCGCCGCGACGACGATCGACACCGCGCCACCAAGCGAGTAGCCGAGCAGTCCGATGGGGACGTCGCCAAGGCGCGCCGCCAGGGCGTCGACGGCGGCCTGCAGGTCGCGGCGCTCGTAGACGCCGAGGGTGTGTGCCGCCGGATCGCTCCCCGGCGTGCCCCGCCAACCGTGCACGACGACGTGGAATCCAGCCCGCTGCAGCGCCGCGGAGATGCCGAGCACGTCCCCCGCCCGTCCGCGATGCCCGCCGCTGACGACGACCGCGGCCGGGCGGCTGCCGGGCAGGTACCAGGCGATCAGGCGAAGCCCGTCGCGGGTGCGCGCCTCCAGGCTCTCGTGAGGCACGCCGAGGTCGGCGGGCGTCCAGCCGCGCTCCGCCTCGTCGCCCCAGCTGACCGGGCGGAATGCGTGCCAGTAGAGGCTGGCGCATGCTCCCATCCACGCGGCGCCGGCCAGCGCGGCGGCACCGCCCCCCAGCTTCAGGACCCCCCGCATCAGCGGGTCACCAGAACCCCGACGACGAAGAGGATCACCAGAGCCACACCGAGCGCGAGCACCGGCAGCCAGCCGGCGAGCGGAGCCTCACCGCCGACAACGGTGATGGGCGCCGGCTGCACCGGTGCGGGCGGCGAGGATTCGGACGCGGCGGCGGCCTCCGGCGGGAGCGGCACGGCCACGATGGCCACGCGGCCGGGGGCGTCCTCGGGGACGTCCGTCGCCGACGGCAGGGGCGGGAGCAGCGTGGCGCTGCGGCGGCGCCGGCGGCCGTTGGCGACAGGGTCGACGTGCGCGACGGCGGGTGCCATGTCGACGGGGACGGGCGGCTCCGCGAGGCGGCGCTCGGCGGCAGTTGGGAGGTCGGGCTGGGCGCTCGGCGGAGCGGCGGTCGCCGCGAGGGCGATGTCCGCAGGCACCACCGCGGTCGCGGGCTCGATTGCGACCAGAGGCTCTCTGACAGGGACCACGTCGAGCGCTGGGCTCGCGGGCGCGCCCTCCGCCGCGGGCTCGATGTGGCCGTTGCCGGCGAGGGTCACGGGGGCGGGGGGCCGCTCCCAGGGAGGTGGCGGGAACGACTCGGGGTCCCGGGGCGGAGCCGCGTCGCTGATGTCCTGCGCTGTGGCGTGGAGCTCGACGTCGGTGATGACCTCGTCGAGGAAGGGGCGGAGGCGCTTGCGGGCCACTGGGGCGCCCCGCTAGGACCGCGGCCGGGGCTGGGCGAGGCTGACCATCGCTGTGACGAAGCCGGCGACCGCGACGACGACGGCGGCGATGATCGAGGTGGTGCCGCCGACACCTTCCAGGACGGAGGTCAGGATGAACACGATGGCTCCCACTGCGAGGCCGATGCCGAGCACAGCGTAGAAGAGCGGCCCCCGACGAAGCACGGCCGGAACGGGGACCGGGCGCTGGGCGACGGGCGCGCTGGGCTCGGATTCGGCCGCGGGCGGGGTGATCAGGCGGCTGCCGGGCTCCGCCTCGGCCGCGCCGGCCGCGGGCGCGGCGACGGGCATCGAGCCGTCGGCGCTGGAGGGCTCCGCCTCGGTGGCCACCGCCGTTGACGGGTCGGGGAGGTTGATGCGGATGACGTGCGGGGTGACGCCGGCGGCAGCCGACGCGTCGGCCGGGGCGACGACGACGACGGGCGCGTCGAGCGGCTGAGCGGCGGGCTGGGTCTCGGCGCTCGTCGCGTCGGGCTCGGCGGCGTCGGGCGCGACCGCCTCGGCTGCGGCCGCCTCGGACTCGGGTGTCTGCGCTTCGGGTGCGGCCGCCTCGACCGCGGCGCTCGGCGCTTCGGATGCGGGGACGTCAGGCTCGGCCGCCGCAGCGGCGGGTGCGGCCGCCTCGGCTGCGGGCGCTTCGACGAGCGGTTCCGCGGGTGCGGCGCCGTTCGGCCCCGCGTCGACGATGGGCGGCGCTTCGGCCACCGCCGAGATCTCGCCATCCTCGACCGGAACGGTCGCGACCGGGAAGCGGGTCGGATCGATGGGCAGTGGCTCGGGCGGGCTCGTCGGCGCGGTCTCGGCCGGCGCCTCGTCGGGGGTGGGCCAGCCGAGGGAGTCCTCGTCGACCTCCAGCTCGGGCACCGGCGGCGCCTCGGCTTCGGGCGCCGGCATGGCCGGGTCCTCGGCGGGGGCGGCCTGGGTGGCGGCCTCTTCTGCTGCGGGTTCCTCGGCTTCGGGGGCCGTGGCCGCCGGTTCAACCGCCGTGGGCACTGCCTCGGCCGCGGGCGCCGGTTCCACCGCGGCTTCGGGCGCTTCGGAGACAGGCTGTTCCGCGACGGGCTCTGCGGCAACAGCGCCCGCTTCGTCCGGAGCCTCCTCGCGCACGGGCGCGGTGCCGACCAGCGCCGCGGCCTCACCCTCCCCCATCCCCGCCACGACCAGCTCCGCCGCCAGCGCCGCCGACTCGCGCGGCGTGAGCCCGGTGCGCAGGACCGCATCCCACGATCCACCCACCAGCGCCTGCGCGTCGTTGAGCTCGCGCACCACGGCGGGCACCGTCGATTGCGCCGTGTCGCGCGCGGCGCGCAGGCGGCGTGCGCCGCTCACCACCTCGTAGCCGCCCTCCGAGTGCGGGCGCAGCAGCAACGGCTGCAGCACACCGCTGGCGCGGATGGAGGCCCTCAGCGCGCGAAAGGCCGGCTCGGTGACGTCGACCTCACCGCGCACCGCACGGTCGCGGATCTGCTCGACCGGAATCTGCTCGATGCGCGATTCCGTTGTGGGGGCAAGCCATTTCTCGAGGGTCCCGCCACTGGCGTCGGGCAGGGACTCGGTGAGGACGTCGCTGATCTGGTCTTTGAATCCCCGCCGTTCAGACATGGGCGAGGACCTCCGCGGCCAGGCTGCGGTACGCCTGCGCGGCCTCGGAGGAGGACGCGTACGCGGTCACCGGCACGCCGGCCAGGGAGGTCTCCTGCAGCTTCACGGTCAGCTTGATGACCGAGTCGAAGACACGCAGGTTGGGGATCTCGCGCAGGCCGTCGAGCATGTCGCGGCTGAAGTTGGTGCGCAGGTTGACGAAGGTGGGGACGATGCCGAGGATGCGCAGCTCGGGGTTGAGGCGCTGCCGCGCAGCGTGCACGGTGCGCAGCACCTCCTTGAGTCCCTTGATGGCGTATCCCGACATCTGCACGGGGATCAGCACCCACTGGATGGCGGCGAGTGCGTTGATGGTGTGGAAGCCGAAGTTGGGGGGCGTGTCGTAGAGGATGACGTCGTACTCGCCCTGCGTACCGTTGCGCGACAGTGCATCCCTGAGGAGCACCTCGCGATTCAGCTGCGTGGGCAGCTCCGCCTCGACCGCGGAGAGGTCGGGATTGGCCGGCAGCAGCGACAGGTTCTCCCAGCGCGTGGGCAGGATCACCTCGCCGTTCACCGACACCCGGCCGGCCAGGACGTCGCGAAGGGTCACCGGCAGCGTGTAGGGATTGAAGCCGAGACCGGAGGTGAGGTTCGACTGCGGGTCGCAGTCGATCACCAGCACGCGCTTGCCCAGCTCGGCGAGCGCGGCGGCGAGGTTGATGGTGGTCGTCGTCTTGCCGACGCCCCCCTTTCCGGAGATGCAGGCGATCGAGGTGGCCACGGTCTTTGGAGGGTGTCCTGACTGCAGTCGATGTGGACAGGCGGGCTCGGAGGGCGGAGACGTGCCCCCTGCAGGCGGTCAGTGTACGGCGAGGACCCTTCTCAGCAGGCGTCCCCTTTCCACTCTCGCCACGCAGGCGTCACTCCCGCGCGAGATCCCAGATACGGTTGAGGTGGCCCTGCTGGCGGCCCATCAGGACCAGCCCGCCGACCACAGGGAAGAGCAGCCAGCCCACCACCGAGGCGGGGCGGATCTGCGCGTCGGTGGTGACTCCTGCGTGCTCCTCGACCATGCGGACCCGCTCCGCGGTGCGCACCACGGCGATGAGGCTGAAGGGCACGAAGAGCACCAGGTAGGGCACCACGCCGAGGGCGCCGACCGCGGGGAGGATCTGCCGGGTGCCCACGCTGAGATGCATGTCCACCCCGAAGTGCGTCGCCAGCACCGCGCCGGCGGCGGCGGCGGAGACGAGCAGCCCCGCGAACCAGGGCAGGAACACCGCCCACGCTGAGCGGCCGGGATGGACGTGGATGCGCGGGTCGAAGTCGCCCATCTCCTGGTTGGCGCGGCGGTGCCAGGCGATGGCGTAGACGCCCAGGGTGAGGACGGACAGCACCGCCATGGCCGCCGGCGAGCGGTGCCTGCCGGGCGGCCCGAAGGTCGGGGTCGCCGTCTCCCCGAGTCGAGGACGCGGCGCCGCGACGACCGCCGGCATCAGCTCACGCGGCTGCGCCGTCGGCGGGGCGTTGGTGCTCGACGACGGTCGGGTCGGCATGGTGAAGGGGCGGTCCCAGGGGAGGCGCGCGGCCGAGGGGTCGGCGGCCGCCCCGGGCGGCTCGGCGACGGGGACGGGGACCGCGCCGACACGCCCCGAGGACTCCGCGGGCGAGCCGGCCAGGGTCGCCTCGTCCTCCTCGGGCTTGGTCGGGGCGTTGAAGCCGAAGGGCGGCGGCTCGGCGCCGTTCTGCGCCGCCGGCGACGGCCACGCATCAGCTGCGGGCGCACCAGCACCGCTCGAGTCGAGCACGGCGGTGGCCGCCTGGTCGCCGGAGCGCGTGGGGTGGGCGTGAGCGGCGGGGGCGGGAGGCTGGCCGCCTGGCGCGTCCTCGGATGGGGGGACGTGCGCGTCCGGAGTGTCGGTCATGGGTGCGTCCTCGAGGGTGGTGTGACAACCGAGCACGCCTACGCTACCAGGCTTGGAGCCTCAGCGGAACAACCGTGCGCACGCCGGGGCGAGCACCGGGCGGGAGAACCTGGCTCCGGGTACTGGATTCGAACCAGTGACCTTGCGGTTAACAGCCGCCTGCTCTACCGCTGAGCTAACCCGGAACGCGGAGGCGAAGTATACCCGCGGGCTGCGAGGGGCCCGGCCACGGCGCGCGTTACTCCAGGTAGTCCTTGAGCTTCTTGCTGCGCGAGGGATGGCGCAGCTTGCGCAGCGCCTTGGCCTCGATCTGGCGGATGCGCTCGCGCGTCACGCCGAAGCGCTTGCCCACCTCCTCCAGGGTGCGCTGATGCCCGTCGATGAGGCCGAAGCGCAGCTGCAGGACGCGCCGCTCGCGCGGGGTGAGCGTGTCGAGGATGTCCTCCACCTCGGTGCGCAGCATCGTCAGCGACGCCGCTTCCGAGGGCGCGGTGGCCTCCTTGTCCTCGACGAAGTCGCCGAGGTGGGAGTCCTCCTCCTCGCCGATGGGAGTCTCCAGCGACACCGGGTCCTGCGAGACCTTGATGATCTCGCGCACCTTCTCCGGCGTGATGCCCATCTCCTCGGCGATCTCCTCGTCCGTGGGCTCACGGCCGAGCTCCTGCAGCAGGCGGCGGGAGACGCGCACCAGCTTGTTGATCGTCTCGACCATGTGCACCGGGATGCGGATGGTGCGCGCCTGGTCGGCGATGGCGCGGGTGATCGCCTGGCGGATCCACCAGGTCGCGTACGTCGAGAACTTGTAGCCCTTGTGGTAGTCGAACTTCTCGACGGCGCGGATCAGGCCCATGTTGCCTTCCTGGATCAGGTCGAGGAAGGACATGCCGCGGCCGATGTACTTCTTGGCAATGCTGACCACAAGTCGCAGGTTGGCCTCGGTCAGCTTGTTCTTGGCGTCGTCGTCGCCCTGCTCGATGAGCTGCGCGTACTCGACCTCCTGCTCCGCCTTGAGCAGGGCGACGCGGCCGATCTCCTTGAGGTACATGCGCACCGGGTCGTCGAGCGACACCGAGTCGATGGCCTCGGCGGTGGCGATCATCTCGTCGTCGATCTCGTCGACCGCCTCGAAGTCCTTGTCCCCGTCGGAGACCTCGATGCCCATCTCCCGGAAGGCGCCGAAGATGCGCTCCAGGTGGTCGGGCTCGGCCTCGATCTCGGGGAAGGCCTGCAGGATGTCGTCCGGGGTCAGGTAGCCCTGCTCCTTGCCGCGGACGATGAGCGTCTCCGCCGCGGAGACCAGGAAGTCCCCCGACGAGGCGCCGCTCACCCCTGCCTTGACCTTTGCCTTCGCCATCGCCATGCGATCTCCTCTGCCCCGGCCCTACCTGCCGGAGCAGGACCACCGATGGATCAGTGTCGGAACCCGAGTATTTAACGCGCCCCGCGGCCAGAGCCGTCGGGGATCGAGGTCACACCCCCTGACGGATGTGCTGCCGTTCGGTTGCGAGCTGGTTGAGGCGGACGGCCAGGGCGGCCACCTCGGCGGTCCTGCCTGCGTCCCTGGCGAGCTGGAGCTCCCGGTGCACCGCCTGCCATTCGGCGTGCTTGGCGGCCGCACGGAGCTCGACCACGCAATCGGCCACGGCCTGCCTCACTGGTAGGGGGTTGTCCGGGTCCTGCAACTCGGGCAGGGAGCGTACCAGTAGACGGGCGGCGAGGCGCTGTTCTGACACCCCGAGTTGATGCACGGGGAAGGTCGACCCCGGTTCCAGGCTGATGGCCAGCTCGACGATGCGCCGGATCTGCGGATGGATGAGTTCAGCGGGCTGGAAGCCGAGATGCGCCAGCAGCTCCGCGGCCAGCGCCGGGCGGTGCAGCGCGAGCCGCCCGATGTACAGCTCCGAGGCGTTGGGCGGGGGCGCCTCGTCGACGGGCTCCTCGACCGCCGGCTGCGCGGGCGGCGCGCTCGCCACCACGCGCGCGGGCCGGCCGCTGCGCCGCACCCGCTCGACGTCCTGGGCGATGCTCGCCGGCTGCAGGTCGAGCCGCCGCGCCGCCTGCTGGATGTAGAGGTCGCGCGCCGCCGCCTCGGAGATCCTGGCCAGCAATGCCACGGCGCGCTCGGCCGCGTCGCGGCGCGCGTCGATGGACCCGCCCTCACCGCCGCCGAGGGCGCGGTCGAGCAGCACCTGCCACTCGCGCGGCGCATCCGCGACCACCTGCGCGAACAGCGCGGGATCGCGTCGCACCAGCTCGTCGGGATCCTTGAACCCCTCCGGCAGCACGCAGATGCGGCACTCCAGGCTCTCCGCGGCGACGACGTCGACGGCGCGCGACGCGGCGGTGCGTCCGGCGTCGTCACCGTCGAAGCAGAGCACCAGCGTGCGCGCGTGCCGCGAGAGGATGCGCACCTGCTCGCGCGTCAGCGCGGTGCCGCTGCTGGCCACCGCGTTGGTGACTCCCGCGGCATGCGCGGCCAGCACGTCGAAGTAGCCCTCGACGATCACCGCCACGCCGCTCGATTGCATCGCGGTGCGCGCCTGGTCGATGCCGAAGATCGCCTGCGACTTGTCGTACACCGCCGTCGCCGGCGAGTTGAGGTACTTGGGAATGGCGTCGCCGAGGGCGCGGCCGCCGAAGGCGATGGTCTCGCCGCGCTCGTTGCGGATGGGGAAGAGCAGGCGGTGGCGGAAGCGGTCGCGTGGCGGGCCGCCGCGGTCCGAGGTGTGCGCCAGTCCAGCCTCGGCGATCTCGGCGACGGTGCTCGCCGCGTGCCGCTGCAGCAGGTAGCGGATCAGCGCGTCGCCGGCCCCGCCACCCGAGGGTGCGAAGCCGACGCCGAACTGCCGCGCCTGCTCCTCGGTGACGGCGCGCTCGCGCAGCAGGGTGCGTCCCGGCTCGCCGGCCGCCGTGTTCCAGAGCACGTGCTCGTAGTACGACTGCGCCCGCTTGTGCAGCTCGACGGCCAGCTTGCGGCGGCGCTGCGCGTCGCGGCGCTCGCGGCCGCCGTCGCCGTCGCGGGTGAGCTCGACCCCGGCGCGCTCGGCGAGCAGCTCCAGGGTCTCGCGGAAGTCGAGGCGCTCGATCTTCTGCACGAAGCTGAGCACGTCGCCGCCCTCGCCGCAGCCGTGGCAGTGGAAGACCTGGCGCTCCTGGTTGACCATGAAGCTCGGCGTCTTCTCGCCGTGGAAGGGGCAGAGGCCCTTGTACTCGCGGCCGCTCCGCTGCAGGCGGACGTAGCCCCCGACCACGTCGACGATGTCGAGGTGCGACTTGATCTCGGTGACAGCGTCGGCCGGCATGGCTGGAGAGACGATAGCGGCTCCCAGCCGGCCCGGCGCCGCCGAGTCGCCTAGCGGCTGAAGAGCCAGCCGCGGCGGCGCGGCCGGGAGAGGATCTCGGCGACCTCCCGCTCGCGCTCGGCCAGCTCGCGGGTGCGCTCGGCGAGCTGGCGCTCCTTCTCGGCGAGCGCGGCGGCGTGCTCGGCGCGGACGGCATCCAGCTCCAGCTTGAGCTCCTTGACCTTGGCCTGGCGGTTGCTCAGCTCGGCCTCGAAGCGCTGGCGCTGCTCCGCGTAGATGCGCTGCTCCAGGGTGCGCTCCCAGCGGTCGAGCAGGCCGGCGACCAGCTCCCGCGGGTCGAGGTTCATCATCGCCAGCTCGGCGCGCGGCCCCTCGGTGGCGGTCTCCAGCGGGCTCAGCTCGACGGTGGTGCGCACCGGTGGCGGCGGCGGCAGCGCCTGGTCGACGTCCTCGGCCTCCTCGTCGTCCCCGGCCACGGCGACAGCGGCGGCGCTGCCGGCGAGGGAGGTCTCGTCGTGCGCGGCGTGGCCGTTGAGGGTGAGCGGTTCGACGGTGCCGCGGATCTCCGCGACCTGCTCCGTCGAGGGACCCAGGTCGGCGAGGCGGACGCGGTAGTGGTACCCGTCCCCGTCCTCGACCTGGCGGGCGGGGATGTCCCCCGCTTCGATGCGCCGGATCAGCATCGACGCCGGCAGGCCGAGGCGCTCGGCCACCACTTCCACCGGGAGCTCCAGTTCGTCGTCGTCGTGCTGCATGCGGATGCTGGTGGAGTGACTCAAGGTCATCGGTGGCAAAGCCTACGTGATGTGCGGCCGGTGTGGGTGCCTTTGCACTGAACGGAGAGAGCGCGGCGAAGGCTCCGCCGTTTCAGCGGCCGATGACCTCCACCGCGTATCGCGAGTTGTCGGTGAGCAAAGTGATGGCGCCGCCCTTGTCGGTGATCACGGCGCGCACCGGCGAGGTGTTGAACACCTCGGGCGCCTCCTCCTCCTCCATCACCGAGCGCCGCACCAGGTACGGCTGGCCGGGGGTCGGCGGCGTCACCTCGTCCCCCTCGACGACGTGGCCGTCGTCGAGCATCACCGGTCGCCCGTCGCGCGTGCCCAGCTTGCGGATGCGGACGTGCTCTCCCATCGGCAGCCGAGGATACCGGAGCCGCCACCGGATCAGCGGTCATGAGCGCCCGAGCTAGCGGTCGCGCTCCGCGGTGGCCAGGCGGGCCTGGGCGGCGGCCAGCCGGGCGACGGGCACGCGGTAGGGGGAGCAGGAGACGTAGTCGAGGCCGAGGTCCTCGCAGACCTGGATCGAGGCCGGGTCGCCGCCGTGCTCGCCGCAGATGCCGACCTTGAGCTTGGGGCGCGTCGCCCGCCCCTCGGCGACGGCGATGCCCATGAGCCGGCCCACGCCGTCGCGGTCGAGGGATTCGAAGGGGTTGACGGGGAGGATCTTCTCCTCGACGTACTTGAGCAGGAACTTGCCCTCGGCGTCGTCGCGCGAGTAGCCGAAGGTGGTCTGGGTGAGGTCGTTGGTGCCGAAGGAGAAGAACTCGGCGTCGGCGGCGATCTGCCCCGCGGTGAGCGCCGCACGCGGGATCTCGATCATCGTGCCGACCTTGTACTGCAGCTTCACGCCCGACTCGGCGATCACCTCCTGGGCGACGCGGTCGATCACCTCGCGGGTGCGGCGCAGCTCCTCGACGGTTCCCACCAGCGGCACCATGATCTCGGGCCGCACGTCGACCTTCTTCTTCTTGAGCTGGATGGCCGCCTCGATGATGGCGCGCGTCTGCATCTCGATGATCTCGGGGAAGAGCAGGCCGAGACGGCAGCCGCGCAGTCCCAGCATGGGGTTCTGCTCGTGCAGGTCGCGCACGGCGGCGAGCAGGCGCCGCTGCTCGGCGTACTCGCTCTCCGGCCTGCCCAGCGCCTCGGCACGGGTGACCTCGACGAGGAGGTCCTCCAGCGAGGGCAGGAACTCGTGCAGCGGCGGGTCGATGAGACGGATGACGACCGGCAGGCCGTGCATCGCTTCGAGGATGCCGTGGAAGTCGCTGCGCTGCATGGGCAGCAGCTCGCTGAGCGCCTCGCGACGCTCCTCGGTGGTGGCGCTGAGGATCATGCGCTGCACCACCGGCAGGCGGTCCTGCTCCATGAACATGTGCTCGGTGCGGCAGAGGCCGATGCCCTCGGCGCCGAAGGCGCGGGCGCGCTCGGCGTCGTGCGGGTAGTCGCCGTTGGCCCACACCCCGAGGCGGCGCACCTGGTCGGCGTAGCGCAGCAGCTCCTCGAGGTCGCCGCTGATCTCCGGCTCGATCATCGGCACGCTGCCGAAGATGACGTGGCCGGTGCTGCCGTCGATGGTGAACTCCTCCCCCTCCTTGATGGTGCGGCCGCCCGCGGTGAACTGGCGCTTGACCAGGTCGACCTTCACCGACTCCGCGCCGGCGACGCAGGGCTTGCCCATGCCGCGCGCCACCACCGCCGCGTGCGAGGTGCGCCCGCCGCGGCTGGTGAGCACCCCCTGCGCGGCGATCATCCCGTGCACGTCGTCGGGATTGGTCTCGATGCGGACGAGGATCACCTTCTCGCCGCGCTTGGCCCACTCCTCCGCCGTGTCGGCGTCGAAGACGGCCTTGCCGTAGGCGGCGCCGGGCGAGGCGGCGAGGCCGGTGGCCAGGACGTCGACCTTCGCGGCGGGGTCGATGCGGGTGTGCAGCAGCTGGTCGATGTGGGCGGGCTCGACGCGCTGCACCGCCTCCTGGCGGTTGATGAGGCGCTCGTGCACCATGTCCACGGCGACCTTCACGGCGGCCGCCGCGGTGCGCTTGCCGCTTCGCGTCTGCAGCATGTAGAGGCGGCCGCGCTCGATGGTGAACTCCATGTCCTGCACGTCGCGGTAGTGCTTCTCCAGCCGCTGCGCGATCTTCTCGAACTCCGCGTAGACGCGGGGCATCTCGCGCTTCATGTCGGCGATGGGATGCGGCGTGCGGATGCCGGCGACGACGTCCTCGCCCTGGGCGTTGGGCAGGTACTCTCCGTAGAGCACGCGCTCGCCCGTCGAGGGGTCGCGCGTGAAGGCGACGCCCGTGGCCGAGTCCTCGCCCATGTTGCCGAAGACCATGGTCTGCACGTTGACGGCGGTGCCCAGGTCGTGGCTGATCTTGTTGAAGTTGCGGTAGTCCATCGCCCGCTTGTTGTTCCACGAGGAGAACACCGCGCCGATGGCCTGCTCCAGCTGGTCGTGGGGGTCCTCGGGGAACTCGACGCCGGCCCGGTCGCGGACGATCTGCTTGAAGTTGTCGATGAGCGCACGCAGCGCCTTGGGCTGCAGGTCCGCGTCGGTGGCCGCCTTGGTGCGCACCTTGGCGGCGTCGAGCGCCTCCTCGAAGAGGGCGCCGTCGATGCCCAGCACGATCTTGCTGAAGAGCTGGATGAAGCGGCGGTACGCGTCCAGGGCGAAGCGCTCGTTGCCGGTGAGCGCGGCCAGGCCCTGCAGCGTCTCGGCGTTGAGGCCGAGGTTGAGGACGGTGTCCATCATGCCCGGCATGGAGAACTTGGCGCCGCTGCGCACGCTGACCAGCAGCGGATTGCGCGCGTCGCCGAACTTCTTGCCGGCCTTCTTCTCGATGTGCTTCAGGGCCTGCATCGCCTGGTCCCACATGCCCGGCGGGAAGCGGCGCCTGTTGGTGTAGAAGGCGTTGCAGGCCTCGGTGGTGATGGTGAAGCCGGGCGGGACGGGCAGCCCCGCGCGGGTCATCTCGGCGACGCCGGCGCCCTTGCCGCCGAGCAGGTCGCGCAGCTGGGCGTTGCCCTCCTCGAAGAGGTAGACCCATTTGTGCTGGGTGCGCGGGATGCGCAGAGTGGCGGCGGCGGCGCTCTTGGCGACGCGGCCGTTGGCGGGGAGGCCGGCGCGGCCGGTGACCACGGCGCCGCGGATCGCCTTCTTCGCGGTGGCCGCCTTCGCCTTGGCCGGTGCCACCCGCTTCGCGGCCGAGCGCCCCTGTCCCCGGGCCGCTGTGTTGGACGCGGCTTTGGCCGTCCGGCCGCGGCCCGCGGTGGCCGTCTTCGTGGCGGTGGTGGAAGCGCGGCCTTGAGTCTTCTTGGCGCTCGACGTCTTCGCCGGCTTCTTCGCAACCGCCTTCTTCTTCATCGAGGGCTCCGCAGTGATCGGGGTGGCTGGGGTACGGGGGAGCCGAGCGTAGCATCGCCGCGATGGCGGGCGCGCAGCTCGGCGAGGCCCTCCTCCACGCTCACCACGGGCCGGTAGCCGAGCTCCCGCCGCGCCTTGGCGTCGGACATCGTCATCTCGTGCCCGACCAGGGCCAGCGCCGCCGGGGTGAGCAGGGGCTCGTTGCGCGCGCGGGTCAGCGTCGCCCAGCCGGCGAGCAGCGAGGCGACGCCGCGGACCAGGGGCAGCGGCACGCTGCGCGTCGGGGCGGCGACGTCCTGGGTGGCGAGCATCGCCGTGATGAAGTCGCGGAACACCACCGGCTCGCCGTCGGTGACGAAGTAGATCTCGCCGCCGCGGCCGCGCTCGGCGGCTGCGATCAGCCCGGCGGCGGCGTTGGCGACGTGGGTGGTCGAGGTGCGGTAGCGCCCGCCGTCGAACCAGGCGAGCTGCCCGCGGCGGGCGCCCTCGACGAAGCGCGGCAGCAGCGTCGAGTCGTCGCGACCCCAGACGAAACGGGGGCGGACGACCACGGTGGCCAGCCGGTCGGAGCTGGCGGCGACCACGTGCTGCTCGGCGATCGCCTTGGTGACCCCGTAGGGGCGGATGTGACGGCGCGGATAGGGCTGCGTCTCGTCGACCATGCGCAGCGGCCCGCCGCCCGCCAGCACCGCCTCGGTGCTGACGTGCACCAGCCGCGGCACGCCGGCCCGCTCCGCCGCGCGGATCACCGCGTCGGTGCCGCCGACGTTGACGCGGAACCACACCGACTCGTCGCGCGGGCCGCCGCCCACCTGCGCGGCGCAGTGGTACACGACGTCGCAGCCGCGCATCGCCTCGCACATGGCGTCCTCGTCGCCGAGGTCGCCGTCGACGGCGGTGGCGCCGCGCGAGCGCACCGCGTCGGCGGACGGCGCGGAGCGCGCCAGCGCACGCACGGCGTCACCGCGGGCGACCAGCGCCTCGACGAGGTTGCGTCCGAGGTAGCCCGAGCCGCCGGTGACGAACGCCTGCATCGGAGCGCGCTCGCCTACGAGCCCTGCGACCCCTGGGCGCGCTCGGCGGCGCGCCGGCGCGACACGTCGAGCTGCTCGCGCAGGGCCGCCTCCAGCCCGGCCATGGGGACCCGCACCTGCTCCATGGTGTCGCGCTCGCGGATGGTCACCGCCTGGTCCTGCAGCGAGTCGAAGTCGACGGTGACGGCGAGCGGCGTGCCGATCTCGTCCTGGCGGCGGTAGCGGCGGCCGATCGACTGGGTCTCGTCGTATTCGGTGGCGAAGCTGCGGCGCAGGTCGTGCTCGATACGGTGGGCCACCTCGCTCAGCTCGGGCTTCTTGCTGAGCGGCAGCACGGCGACCTGGAAGGGCGCGATGTCGGGATGCATGCGCAGCACCACGCGCTCCTCGCCGCGCACCTCCTCGCGGTCGTAGGCGTCGACCATCACCGCGATCATGCTGCGGTCGACCGACGTGGTCGGCTCGATGACGTAGGGCAGGTAGCGCTCGTTGCTCACCGGGTCCAGGTAGGACTGGTCCTTGCCGCTGTACTCCTGGTGGCGCGAGAGGTCGTAGTCGGTGCGGTTGGCGACGCCGCCCAGCTCTCCCCAGCCGAAGGGGAAGAGGTACTCGACGTCGAACGTGCCCTTGCTGTAGTGCGCCCGCTTCTCGGCCGGATGCTCGTACATGCGCAGGCGGCCGGCGCGCAGGCCGAGGTCCTCGACGTACCAGGCCCGCCACTCGCTCTGCCAGTAGTCGAACCACTCGTCGTCGGTCCCCGGCTTGCAGAAGAACTCCATCTCCATGATCTCGAACTCGCGGACCCGGAAGATGAAGTTGCCGGTGGTGATCTCGTTGCGGAACGCCTTGCCGATCTGGGCGATGCCGAAGGGCATCCGCGCGCGCGTCGCGTTGACCACCTGCTGGAAGTCGACGAACATCCCCTGGGCCGTCTCAGGGCGCAGCCAGACCTGGGTCGATGCGTCCTCGACCGGGCCGGCAAAGGTCTTGAACATGAGGTTGAAGTTGCGCGCCTCGGTGAGCGCGCCGTCGCACTCGGGGCAGAGCCGCTGCGACGGGTCCTTGCCGCGGACGCGGCGCTCCTCTTCGAGATGGTCCTCGCGCCAGCGGCGGCGGCACTTCCCGGTGCAGTCGACCAGCGGGTCGGTGAAGTTCTGCACGTGGCCGCTGGCCTCCCAGACGCGGGGGTGCATGATGATCGAGGACTCGATCGGCTCCACGTCGTCGCGCAGCTCGATCATCCGCCGCCACCAGGAGTCGCGGATGTTGCGGCGCAGCCGGGTGCCCAGCGGGCCGAAGTCGTACAGCGCGTTGATGCCGCCGTAGATCTCGCTCGACTGGAAGACGAAGCCGCGCTGCTTGCTCAGCGAGACCAGCTTCTCGACGACGTCGGCGGCCGGCGGCGCGGGCTGGGCGGAGGTGGCGGCGGGGTCGGTGGCGGTCATGGTGGACTGCGAAGTCTAGCGGGGGCCGGAGCGCCGGCGGCGGGGCCGCGGGGTCCGGGGCGGGCGCGCTTGTGGCACCATCCTGCGACCGTGAAAGAGCGTGTCCGCCGCTGGAGCGGGGTGGTCTTCCGGCCCGTGGCGGTCGCCTTCGACCCCCGGCTGGAGGGCCTCGAGCACCGCGTCGTCGAGCGCATCCTCGCCCGGCTCGACGCGCTCGAGCGGCACGTGGCCACCGACGCCGACACCGCCGCGGAGATGGGCATCGTCCAGTCGCGCCTGCTGGCCAGGCTGGAGGGGAGGCTGGCGGCGCTGGAGGGGGGTGCGGGAAGGGGCTCGGACGCAGCGGCGATGCTGAGCAGCAGCCATCCCGTGGCCGTGGCCTGGGTTCTGGGGGCGCTGTCGGGGTTGACCCCGCCGGCCCGGATCGCCCTGTCAGCGCCCGGGGATGCGGGGCTGCCGCTGGCGCTGGTGGGCCTCGGGCACGAGGTGGCGGTGGTCGACGCCGTGCCCCTGCCTGAGCACCCGCGGCTGCGGCGGGACGGGCCCGAGGCCGGAACGCTCGACGCCGCCGTGGTGCTCTGCGCCGAGGGCGCGGACGGTCCTGTCCCGGTCGACGCCGCGGTGGTGGCGGGACTGGCCCCACGGCTGCGCCCTGGCGGCTCGCTGCTGGTCAGCACCCCGCAGCGTTCCGGCGACGACCCCGAGGCCGCGCTGGCCGGGCTGCGCCTGGTCGAGCGCAGCGCCGTCGTGCCCACGCCCGGCGGCCCCTGGGAGGTGGCGGGAGACGGAAGCGCGGGCGACGGCGTGGGCCTGCTGCGCGCCGTGGCGGAGGGGTGAGCGCGGCGGCCGGCCCTGCAGGGCTGCTCGTCGACGTGGGGGCGGCGCAGCGACCGGGGACCGCGGGCGCAGGCTTCGTCGAGGAGTGCGCGGCGGCCCTGCTCGCCCGCGGTGACGCGGTGCGGGCGCTGCTGCTCGATCCCGGCGCGCCGATCCCGGGGACGCTGCACTCGCGCGTGCTCGGTTCGGGACTGCTGCGCTGGAACACCGCGAGCGAGGTGCGGCGCGCGCGGTCCGGCGGCCCCTGCGTCTACGTCACCTTCGGGGAGGCGGCGGTGCCGCCGCACGTCGAGCGGCTCGGCGTACCGGTGGTGGTGATGGCGACGGGGGACGCCGCGCCGGCCGAGGTGGCGGAGCGCGTCGTGGCACTCGCCCTCCGCGCCGGTGACGTCGCTGCCGCAGGACCGATGCGCGTCGCCTTCGTGGCGGCTGCGTCACCGCGCAATCGCGCGCTCGCCGGCGCGCTGGCGCGGCGCTGCGAGGTGGACACCTTCGCGGGCGGCGCGCTCGCCGGCACGGTCTCGCCGGCGGAGTACGACGGCGTGGTGCACGCGCTGAGTGGCGACGGCGGCGACCTGGAGGTGCTGCGCTCCGCACGTCGCCTGCCCGGTGTGCTGTGGTTGCACGAGGTCTCGCTCGCGGACGTGTATCGCGCCGAGGCTCGCACTGCGGTCGGGCTCGCCGCGGTCCTGCGCCGGCTGTACGGCGAGCGCGCGCCGGCGCCGGCCCTGGAGGCGCTGGATCGCGGCGACGCGCTGGGGTTCGACCCCGCCGCCGAGCGGCGCTACGGGTTGCTGCTCAGCAGCGAGGTGGTGCGCGGAGCCCGCGCCGTCGTCGTGCCCGACGAGCGCGCCGCGCGGCGGCTGCGGCTCGACCAGGGCGCCGGTGGCCCGTGCCCGCCGATCAGCGTCTGCGACGTGTCCGACCCCGACGCGGCCGCCACGCACCTGCTCTCGCTGCTCGATCGCTCGGGCGAGGCGGCGGCGTGACCGCGACGCGGCTCGTCCTCGACCTGCAGGGCTGCCAGGACGTCCGCAACGGCGACCGCGGCATCGGCCGCTACGTGTCGGGACTGGCCGCCGCGCTGCTGCGCCGGGGGGACACCGTGGCGGCGATGGTGCTCAACGCGCAGCTTCCCTTTCCGGGCCACCTCGACGCCGAGCTGCTCGACTCGCCGCTGCTCACCTGGAACACGGCCGGCGCCATCCGTGCCGCCGCCGCGGGCGGCCCCTTCGCCTACCACCTCCTCTCCCCCTTCGAGATGACCACACCGAGCGCCGTCGCCGTGCCGCGTCACGCGCTGGGCGAGGCGACGCCGCTGGTGGTGACCCTGCACGACCTCATCCCGCTGCACGATCCCACGGTGCTGCCCGGGGAGGACGTGCAGCGGCGGTACCGGCAGCGCCTGGAGCTGGTGCGAACCGCCGACCTCGTGCTCTGCAACTCCGCCCACACGCGGCGCGATGCCATCGCGTCGCTCGGCGTCGACCCGGCCCGGTGCGTCGACGTCGGCGGCGGCGCGTCGTCGCGGTTCCGTCCCGCGGCGCCCGGCGAGGACCCCGGTGCGGCGGTGCGCGCGTCGCTGCCGCAGGTGCGTCGCGGTGTCGTGCTCTGCGTGTCGGGCGGCGTTCCGCGCAAGAACACCGAGCGGCTGATCAGCGCGTGGGCGCTGCTGCCGCAGACCGTCCGCGACTCGCACCAGCTGGTGATCGCCTGCGAGCTGCACCCGCAGACCCGCGCCGCCTGGGAGGACCATGCGACGCGCGCGGGACTGCGTGGTGACGACGTCGTCCTCACCGGGTTCGTCTCCGATTCGGTGCTGCTCGCGCTCTACCAGACGGCCTCGCTCGTCGTCATGCCGTCGCTCGACGAGGGCTTCGGGCTGCCGGTCGCCGAGGCCGTCGCGTGTGCGCGGCCCGTGGTGACCTCCGCCGCCGGTGCGCTGCCGGAGATCCTCGACCTCCCGGAGTCGGCGTTCGACCCGCGCGACGTCGAGGACATGGCGCAGGTGATCCATCGCGCCCTCACCGACGAGGGCTTCCGCGAGCGGCTGCTCGACGCGGGACACCGCGCCGCGCCGCACGTCACCTGGGACGCCGTCGCCGCGCGTACCGTCGCCGCGCTGCAGCGGCTTCGGCCCGCGCGGGGGCCCGCCCGTCGCGAGCGGAGGATGCGGATCGCGCTGGTCGGTCCGATGCCGCCGGTGAAGTCGGGTGTCGCGGACTACAACGGCCGAACCGTCTCCGCCCTCTCGCGCCTCGCCGACGTCGACGTCTTCGTGCCACCCGAGGTGGTGCGGCCGGGCCACGGTGGCGCGCAGCCGGCCTTCCGCTCCCCGGCGCTGGGCCGCTCGCTCGACCCCTCCGGGTACGACGCCGTCCTCTACACGTTCGGCAACAGCGAGCACCACCTCACCACCTACGACCTCCTGCACCGCCATCCCGGCGTTCTCTGGCTGCACGACGTCCGCCTCAGCGGCTTCCACGCCAACTACGCCCACGAGCGCACCACCGATCCCGCACGCTGGATGCGCGACACCCTGCGCGACACCTACGCCGGGCAGATCGCCGACCTCGAGGACCGCGAGGATCTCTTCGAGCGCAGCTGGATGCACCGGAGCGGGGTCTTCCTCACCCGCTCGCTGGTGCGCGCTTCGCGCGCGGTGATCGTCAACTCGCGCTTCGCCGAACAGCTCTGCCGCCTCGACCAGGGACCCGACGGCGTGCAGCGGCCGTTGATCCGCCTGCCCTTCGCCGCGCCCGTCCCGCCCGCGCACGTCCACGGGCTGCAGCGGGACTCCGACCCGCCCCTGATCGTCAGCGCGGGCTCGGTGGACTGGATCAAGGGATCGGACCGGCTCATCGAAGCCTTCGCGCGCATCGCGGACCGGACGCCGGCGCGGCTCGTGTTCGTCGGCGTGGTGGTGCCCCCGCAGTACCAGGCGGAGCTGCAGGCGCTCGCCGACCGGCTGGGCGTCGGCTCGCGCATCGACTTCACCGGCCGATCCGACGAGGACGACTGGTGGACGTACCTCCGCCGCGCCACCGTCGCCGTGCAGCTGCGGCGGCTCACCAACGGGGAGACGTCCGGCGCGGTCGCCGACGCCCAGGCGGTCGGCACGCCGGTGATCACCAACCTGGCCAACGCGCGCATCGACTATCCCGAGGGCGCGCTGGCGGTGGTCGACACTCTCGGCGAGGGCGAGTTGGAGGAGGCGCTGCTCCGGCTGCTCACCGACCGCGAGGCGTGGACGGCGCAGAGCGCCGCCGGCCTGGCGCATGCGCGCTCGGTGCCCTTCGATCGCCTGGCGCAGCGTCTCGTCGAGCGTCTCGACGCCCTGCTCAGCGGGCGGCTGGAGGCCGCGTGATCGACGAGATCGCCCGGCCGCGCGTCGGCGTCGTGATCCCGGGCGGCGTCGACGAATGGGAGGCCGCCGTCGCCGCGCGAGTGCTGACGCTGGCTCTGCTCGACCGCCTGCCGCGGGCGCGAGTGTCGGTGCTGGTGTCGGGCGGAGCGGCGCCAGCGCCGTCGGCGCTGGACTGCGGCCGGCCCTGGCGGCGGCTGGTCGCCGCCGACCGCCGCGATCACGACGCGCTGATCGTCGCCGGAGCGGAGACCACGGTGCCCGGGAGATCCGGGTGTCCGGTGGTGCGCGTGCCGGGCGAGCTTCGCGACGTCGTGCGTGCCGCGGCGCACGCCGGCGGTGAGGAGCTTCGGCGCAACCGGCGAGAGACGCTTCGACTGCTGGGCTGGTCGGGAGAGCTGCCCGAGCACGCGGGCGTGGACGAATGGATTGCGGCGGCCGGCGATGGACAACGGGACGACTGGTCGCGCCCGGTCGTGGCCGCGATCGCAGAGGGGGCGCGCGACCCGGACGGCGGCGCGGCGTTGCGCGCCCTGGACGGCGCGGCGCGCGCCGCGCTGGACTGCTGGCGTGGTCGCGGCAGCCCCGGCGCCGCCGCCGACATGCGTGGAGCGCGGCGCACCGCCTCGCAGTACGCCGCTCTCCGCGTCGAGATCCGCATGCTGGAGCGCGAGGTCGAGGCGGCCGAGCAACGCGCCGCGGCCAGGGACGCCGAGATGCGACTGGTGCTCGGGTCACGGACCTGGCGCTACACCGAGCGGCTGCGCAGCGCGTACCACTCGACGCGCGGACGGCTGCACCGCTGATGGGCGGCATCGCCGTCCCCCGCTGCGACGCGCCCGAGCTGTCGGTGGTGCTGGTCACGTACAACGCCTGGGAGTGGACCGAGCGCGCGCTGCAGGCGCTCACCGCCACCACCGAGTCGCCATACGAGCTGGTCGTCGTCGACAACGCGTCGTCCGACGAGACGCGCACACATCTGGCGTCCCTTGCCGGCGCACGGGTCGTCTACGAGGACCTCAACCGCGGCTTCGGCGCCGCCGCCAACCTCGGGGTGATGATCTCCCGAGCGCCCCGCGTTCTCCTCCTCAACAGCGACGCCATGGTGCAGCCCGGCTGGCTGCCGCCGCTGCGCGAGGTGCTCGACGGCGAGGACGACGTCGCCGCCGTGGGCGCCCGTCTCGACAACCTCGACGGCACGCTGCAGGAGGCGGGCAGCATGGTCTGGGGCGACGGCGCCGGTGACAACTACGGCGACGGCGACGACCCGCGCCGTCCCGAGTACCGCTTCCGCCGCGACGTCGACTACCTCAGCGCCGCGTGCCTGCTGGTGCGGCGCAGCGCCTTCCTCGACGCGGGCGGCTTCGACCCCGTCTACCACCCCGCCTACTACGAGGACACCGACCTGGCGATGCGCTGGCGCTCGGTGGGGATGCGCGTCGTGTACCAGCCGCGCAGCGTGGCGGTGCACAAGCGCTGGGCGTCGTCCGGCGACCGCAGCGGGATGCTGCCGCAGCTGCTGCGCAACCGGCCCATCTTCGTGGAGCGCTGGAAGGAGCTGATCGGGTTGCGGCCGCCCCGGCCCAATCCGGATGACCCGGCGTCGTTGCTGGCGATCCGCGATGCGGAGTGTGTGGAGCGACTGCTGGTGGTGGCGTCCCGGGCGGAGGATGCGCGCGATGTGGCGGGGGCGCTGGGCACGGTCGCGCCGAGCTGGAGGATCACGCTCCTGTGCTGGGACGACGACGGCGAGGGGGACGTCGCGGAGTCGCTGCGGGCGGGCGGAGTCGAGGTGGTCGGGGCGCGCGGCGTCGACGTGGAGGCGTGGCTGCGGTTTCGGCGGCATCACCACAGTGCGGTGCTGCATGTTGGCGAGGTGCCGCAGCGGATTCGGGAGCTGCTGCGCGAGACGCAGGCGCAGGCGTCGTGGATCGATGCTGGCGACCTGGCGACGCCGGATGCGGCCGGGCGCGTCGCGGCGTTCGTCGAGCGGTGGGACTTGCGTCTGCCCTGAGGCGGCGGTGCTCTATGGCCGGCGCCGCGGCTCAGTTGGTTCCGCGGGAGCCCTGGCCGTCGGCGCCGATTCTCAGGCTCGACCGTGCGGTTCGGCACGCGCACCGATCAGGTGTTCAGTCGCGTGGCCGGCCCATCCGCACCGCACGCCGGCGCACCGCGGCGGCGATGCCGCCGATCCCGTCGGCGCGGTACCGCTCGACGACGCGCTGATGCAGCGCGCGCGGTAGTGGTGTGACCTCGACGGTCGCGAGCGGCGGCGGCGGGTTGCGCCGGTCCGCCGCAAGGCGTGGCTCCCTGCAGAAGCGCACCAGCGGCTCGACGACGCGCGACCAGCGGAACTCCTGCGCGGCCTCGCGGATGCGCTCAGCCGCCACGGTGCGCCGCGCCGGATCCGCCAGCTCCACGATGGCGTCGGCCAGCGCCTCGGGCGAATCCGGTGGAACGGTGAGCCCCATGCCACGCGCGGCGATCATGTCGGCGAGGGTGTCGCCGCGCGTGCAGATCACGGGAAGTCCAGCCCAGATGCAGTCGAGCAGCCGGGTGCGGAAGGCGAACTGCGTCTCGACGTGGTCGGGATGGGTCGACACGCCGACGTCGGCGTCGAGCAGGTGGCCGGCGCGGTCGGCGTAGTCGATCCAGCGGTCGTTGAAGAAGACGTGTTTGCCGGTGAGCCCGAGCTCCTCCGAGAGGGCGCGGGTTCGCGACGCGATGTCCATCTCCCCGACGGCGGGATTGGGATGCGGGGCCGCCATGAAGTACAGGCGCAGGGAGGGAACGCGTGACGCCGCCTGGGCGACGGCGCGCACCAGTGTCAGCGGGTCGAACCAGTTCCACAGACCGCCGCCCCAGAGGAGCACGTAGTCGTCCGCGCCGATCCCCGGCACCACGCCGCGCAGCGCAGGACCGGGGCGCGCCGGCGGGTCGTCCGGAACGCCGAACGCGACGACGTCGACGAGCCGGCGCAGCGTGGGGTCGTCGTCGTAGGTCGCCGGGTTGACGCGCCCCGCCGCGCTCAGCACGCCGAGCCAGTAGTCGCGCTGGCGCTCGCTGGCGCAGAGGAAGAAGTCGCCGTCGCGGACCTGCTCGGCGAGCACGCGCTCGCGCCCGCGGTGGTCGTGCCACCGATCCGCCAGCGGCATGCCCTCGTGCGCGGCAAGTCCCTCCAGGACGAAGGGATCGTAGAGGTCGACCACCAGTGCCGCGGGGCCGCCGCGCAGGAACGGATGGACGTCGAGAACCCACCCCTGCCCCACCACCACGTCGCTCTGCGACGCCAGCGAGCGCAGCCGCGCCTCGTCGTGGTCGACCACCGTGAACGGCAGGCCCTCGATGTCGGTGCCGCCCGTCGCGGCCAGCGTCACCTCGAGCCCCGCCGCGGCGAGGGCGCGGGCCAGCTCGAAGTTGCGGATGCCCGCCCCGCCCATGGCGCGGCGGACCAGGTCGTTGGAGACGACGAGGACGCGCGGCATCAGGACACCGGTCAGAACACGGCCCGCAGCACGTCGAGCGAGCGCAGCCGCCGGTCGACGTGCTGGGCCAGCTCGCGTTCGACGACCAGCTCCAGCACCGCCAGCGTCTCGCCGTCGAGCCGCAGCCGCGCGTACAGGTCCGCGTCCCCCGCTGCGATGACGCGCAGCACCTTGATGACGCGGACCGAGCACTCGACGCCGGCGGGATCGCTCGGCGCGCACCGCTCGCACAGCAGGCCGCCACCCGCCGCGCTGAACACCGCCGCGCGTTCCGGCAGCGACGACCCGCACGACGCGCACACCGTCAGCTCCGGCGCGTAGCCGAGCCGGTCGATCATCCGCCGCGCGAACCAGGCCACAGCCGCGCGAGGGTCGCGCACCGGGTCGGCGCAGGCCGCGAGCGCGTCGGCGACGAGCTCGTAGATCCCCGACTCGAGCGGGTGGTCGCCCTCCAGCACGCGATCGGCCAGCTCCGCGCACAGCGACGCGCAGGCGATGCGCCGGGCGTCACTGGAGGGCAGGGCCGGTCCCACCCGCTGCGCCTGGGTGAGCACGTCGAGCTCACCGCGCCCGCGCGCGATCTGCATGGTGCTGCGCGCGAACAGGTCGGTGTGCGGCGCCATCCGGCCCGGAGCCTTGCGCACGCCGCGCGCGATGACGCCCACCTTGCCGTGGTCGCGCGTCAGCACGGTGAGGATCCGGTCCGCCTCCGCAAAGTCGACGCGCCGCAGGACGATGCCCTCGTCGGTGTACGTCGGCAACGCAGCCCTCAGCGCCTGGCCGCGAAGAACCGCTTCGCCGTCAGCGCCAGGATCGACCCGTCCACCACCGCGCCGGCGAGGTACGGGGTGCGCCGCTCGCCGGCGAAGCGCCGCAGGTACATCCCGCTGGACACCGCCTTGCTCAGCAGCAGCGGCCAGACGAAGGCGCGGCGCCGCCGCACGTCGGTCGCCGCCATCGCCGACAGCGCCGTGATGGTGGCCATCAGCGACACCGCCAGCGCGTTCCAGTAGCGCTCGCTCGACGGCGGCAGCGCGGGTCCGGGCAGCAGGTTGAGGCTCCCCGTCGAGCGGTCGGGATCGACCGCGAAGCTCACCGCCCCGGCGCCGAAGAGCAGCGTCCAGGCGCGCAGCAGCGAGCGCAGGCTGCGCTCCTCGTCGGTCAGCGCGATCTCGCTCATTGCTGTGCCTCCCGTGGCTCGGTCCCGCCCTCCTCCTCGCGGTGGCCGTTGGGGTGGTCACCGGCGAAGGGATGGTCGCTGACGACGCGCAGGGTGCGCAGGCTCTGCCGGCGCACCGCCTCGACGATGATGCGGGCGTGCCCGACGGTGACGGTGGCGCCCGGCTTGGGGATCTCGCCGAGGCGCTCGTAGACGTAGCCGCCGATGGAGTCCGCGTCGGTGTCCTCGATGTCGAGGTGGAGCATCTCGCGCACGTCGTCGACGCTGACCCGGGCGCTGAGCAGCACCTCGCTCTCGTTGAGGAACTGGATCTCCTCCTGCTCGGCGATGTCGTACTCGTCGCGGATGGGGCCGACGATCTCCTCGAAGAGGTCCTCCATGGTGACGATGCCGGCGGTGCCGCCGTACTCGTCGACCACGATGGCGATGTGCACCTTGCGCACCTGCATGTCGTGGAGCAGCTCGCCGACCTTCTTCGACTCCGGGGTGAAGTAGGCCTCGCGCACCATCCCCTTGACGGGACGGGCGGCGGCCTGCTCGTGGTTGCGCAGCAGGTCCTTGGCGTAGACGACGCCGACGACGTTGTCCATCGTCTCCTCGTACACCGGGATGCGCGAGTGCCCGCTCTCCACGATCACCGGGATCACCTCGGCGACGGTCTTGTCGTCCTCCACGGCGACGACGTCGACGCGCGGCACCATGATCTCGCGCACCGCCTTGTCGGTCATCTCCAGGACGCCCATCATCATCTGCCGCTCCTCCTGCTCGACCACCCCCTGCTGCTCGCCCATCACCACGAGCATGCGCAGCTCCTCCTCGGTCACGAACGGGCCGGGCACCTCGCCACGCGCCGCGGTGCGCACCGCCAGCGTCGCCACCCAGGTGAGGATGGCCACCACCGGCCGCATCGCCACGGTGAGGACCGCGATCGGCTGCGCCAGGGAGAGGGCGACGCGCTCGTTGAAGCGCAGCGCCAGCGACTTGGGCGCGATCTCGCAGAACACGAGCAGGAATGCGGTGAGCAGCCCTGTGACCAGGGCCTCGGAGACGTGCGCACCCTGGTTGAAGGCGATCAGCGTGGCGGCGGTGGTGGCCACCGTCACGGCGGCAGTGTTGAGCGTGAGGATCGTGGAGAGGTACTGGTTCGGCCGCGAGTGCAGGGCGGCGACGCGGCGCGCCCGGCGATTGCCCTCCTCGGCAAGGGTCCTGATGCGCAGGCGCGAGACGCTGCTCAGCGAGGTCTCGGCCGCGGCGGCGAAGGCGGCGGTGATCAGGGAGACGACGAGGAGGACGACGTAGGGGGTCATCGCTCTCCGCGGCGGCGATGACGCGCCGAAGCGCGCCCTGGGGGCGCGGTCACCGGTCCCTCCCCGCGTCTGACCCGGTCATCGGAACAGCTCGCTGACGCTCCGTCCCTCGTGCACCCGGACGATGGCCTCGGCGATCAGCGGGGCCACGCTGAGCACGCGCAGCTTGGGCGCGTCGTCGAAGGCGAGGCCGTCGTGCAGGGGGATGGTGTCGGTGATGCAGATCTCGTCGATGGGCGCGTCGTGCAGGCGCTGCAGGGCGCCGTTGCTGAGCACCCCGTGCGTCGCCACCACGTCGACGCTCACCGCGCCGTTGGCGCGCAGCGCCTTGGCGGCGCCGATCAGCGTGGAGCCGGTGCTGATCAGGTCGTCGATGACCACGCAGGGCTTACCCTCGACGTCACCGATGACGTTGAGGATCTCCACGTCGTCGTCGCGCGGACGGCGCTTGTCGATGATGGCGATGGGCGCGTCGAGCAGGCGTGCCAGGCCGCGCGCGCGAGCCGTGCCGCCGGTGTCCGGCGAGACGACGACCACGTCGGCACCGTGCCGCTCCCGGGAGTGCCGCGCCAGGATCTTCGAGGCGGTGAGGGCGTCGACGGGGATGTCGAAGAACCCCTGGATGGCCTCGGCGTGGAGGTCGACGGTGATCACCCGGCTGGCCCCGGCCAGCTCGATGATGTTGGCCATCAGCTTGGCGCTGATGGGGTCGCGCGCCTGGGTCTTCTTCTCCTTGCGCGCGTAGCCGTAGTAGGGGATGACGGCGTTGACGCGGCTGGCGCTGGCGCGGCGCAGGGCGTCGAGGATGATGAACAGCTGCACCAGGTTGTCGCTGACGGGGTGGCAGGTGGGCTGGACCACGAAGACGTCCTTGCCGCGCACCGACTCCGCGATCTTGACGTCGAACTCGCCGTCGGAGAAGCGGGTCACCTGCATCTCGGCGAGCGGGATGTTGATCTCCCGCGCGATGCGCTCGCTGAGCTCGGGGTTCGCGGTCCCCGAGAGCAGGAGAAGGTCCCCGTGCGGACTGCTCATCGACTCGTCACTCCCACGACTGCTGTTCACGACTCCCCGGCGTTGGCGGCCCGGGCGCGGCGGCGCGCGCTCCAGCCCTCGACGTTGCGCTGCTCGCTGCGCTCCACCGCGAGCGAGCCGGCGGGCACGTCGTGCGTGATCACAGAACCCGCGGCGACGAAGGCGTCGTCGCCGATGCGGCGCGGCGCCACCAGCAGCGAGTCGCTGCCGATGAAGGCGCGGTCGCCGATCACCGTGCGGTGCTTGGCGACGCCGTCGTAGTTGACCGTCACCGTGCCGGCGCCGATGTTGACGTCCTCGCCGACGTCGCTGTCCAGCACCGCGCTGAAGTGGCTGATGCGGCTCTTGGCGCCGATGTGGCTGTTCTTCACCTCGGCGTGGGTGCCCAGCTGCACGCCCTCGTCGAGGCGGGTGCCCGGACGGATGCGCACGTAGGCGCCGATGCTGACGCCGTCGGCGATCTCGCACTGCTCCAGGAAGCTCGGCCCGATGCGCACGCGGTTGCCTGCGCGCACGTCGCTGAGCGTCGCCATCGGGCCGATCTCGCAGTCCTCGCCGATCTGCGTTGCGCCGCTGAGCGTGGTCATGGGCCTCAGCGTGGTGTCGCGCCCGACGCGGACCTGGGGCTCGACGTAGGTGGTGGCCGGATCCTCCACGGTCACGCCGTCCAGCATGAGGGATTCCAGCGTCCTCTGCCGGATGATCCGCGCCGCCTCGGCGAGCTGGACGCGGTCGTTGACGCCCAGCGCCTCGCTGGGGTCGTCGGCCTCGACCGCCTCGACGTCGCCGTCGATCAGCGCGACCACGTCGGTGAGGTAGAACTCGCCCTGGGCGTTGTCGGTGGTGAGGCGGTCGAGGGCGGGCCAGAGCGCCTGGGCGTCGAAGGCGTACACGCCGGCGTTGGCCTCCCTGTGGGTCTCGGCCTGCCCGGGCTGGAGGTCCTTCTCCTCGACGATGGCGGTGACCCGGCGGGTGCGCGGGTCGCGGACGATGCGCCCGAGGCCCCTGGCGTCCTCCGGGGTGACCGTGAGGACGGTGGCCGCGGCGCCCGTGGCGGCGTGGTGGTCGAGGAGGCGGCGGAGGGTGGCGGCGCGGAGCAGGGGGACGTCGCCGCTCAGGACGAGGAGCGTGCCGCGGGCGGGGCGCTCCGGCTCGGGGATGCTGCGCAGCGCGTCGCCGGTGCCGCGGGCCTGCTGCTGCACGGCGACAGCGGCGTGGGGCTCGATGGCCGCGACCAGCTCGGGCTGGCCGGGCGGGACGACCGCGATCGGCCGGCGGGCGGTGGCCTCGGCGGCGACGCCCAGCGAATGGAGCACGAGGGGCCGGCCGGCGAGCGGGTGGAGCATCTTGGGCACGCTGCTTCGCATCCGCGTGCCCTGCCCGGCGGCGAGCACGACCGCCAGGGGACCGTCAGCCACGGCGGGAGTATACCGGGCACGGGCGCTCTCGACCGGTCCTTTTGTTCGGTGCCCCTCCGCCTCGGGCGGCGCGACGGGGAGGGCGTGTAGCCTTGCTCGCCTGCCATGCCGCTGCACGTCTCGCGCTCGGACCTGGGGGTGGTGACGCTCCGCCTCGACAACCCGGCGCGGCGCAACGCGCTGGACGCGGAGCTGGCGGAGGCGATCCGGGCGGCGGTCGCGTCGGTGGCGGAGGATGCCTCGGTACGGTGCGTAGTGGTCACCGGGACCGACGGGTCCTTCTGCTCGGGGGCGGACCTGGGCGGGCTGCTGTCGTCGGGGGCGGTGGGGGTGCTGCAGCGGCGGGAGATGCTGGCCGCGTACTACCGCACCTTCCTCGACGTGCGCGAGCTGGACGTGCCGACCGTGGCGGCGGTGAACGGGCCGGCGATCGGGGCGGGGTTGAACCTCGCGCTGTGTTGCGACCTCCGGGTGTGCGGGGAGTCGGCCCGGTTCGGGGCGACGTTCGTGCGCCTGGGGATCCATCCGGGCGGCGGGGCGACGCATCTGCTGTCGCGGCTGATCGGGCCGGAGCGGGCGGCGCGGCTGGTGCTGACCGGCGAGGTCGTGTCGGGGCGGGAGGCGGTGGGGATGGGCCTGGCGTCGTCGTGCGTGGCGGACGGGGAGCTGGGCGAGGCCGTCGATGCGCTGACATCGCGGATCGCGGGGAATGCGCCCGCGGCGGTGCGGGCGGCCAAGCGGTCGCTGCGGCTGGCGGCGGACTCCTCGTTTGCGGCGGTGCTCGAGGTCGAGGCGCTGGCGCAGGCGGCGTCGCAGGCGGGAGAGGACGCGGCGGAGGGCTGGGCGGCATTCCGTGAGAAGCGGGAGCCGCGCTTCACCGGGCGGTAGGATTCGGGCTCTGGGCCGCACTTCGGTGGGGAGTCGCCAAGTGGTAAGGCAGCGGACTTTGGATCCGCCATTCGAAGGTTCGAATCCTTCCTCCCCAGCCAAACCCCCGTATTCGAACTCGTCCACAGGCTTGCCCTGGACGTGGGCGGCGAGGATCAGGTCGAACGGCGACTGGAGCGCGAAGCTCTGGACCTGGCCGTTCGCGATTCGGATGGACTCGAAAACGACGGTGTTGAACAGGCGCCGCAGGTCGGTCTCTTCGGCGGCCGAGGTGTAGGTGGTGGCGCAGTCGGTGATGAGGTCGATGGCATCGTCCAGCAGCGACTGCCACTCCGCGAGGGTGGCATCGGAGGCGGCCATCAGGCGCTCGGCCTCGTGCCCCTCCGCGCTGATCCGCTCCTGCTCGGAGCGCAGGAGGTCAATCTCGATGGCGCCCTTGTAGTAGGCGTCCATGACCTTCCGGCGCTCGTCCTCCAGCCGGACCAGGCGCCGCGTCTGGAACGCCCGCTCGTCGCCGTTCACCGCGTGACGGGCAACGATGTCCGCCTCCAGCTTGCGGCGCACCTCGGCAGCCACAGGCGGCGTGAGCTGCACCCGCTCGTACAGCCGCTCGACGGCCTGCTCCAACCGCTCCACCGGGACGTAGGGCTCGCGGCACGTCTCCGGCTTGCGCTTGTCCTTCTGGCCTAGGCAGTACAGGTACTCGTACTGCCCCTTGGAGCGCTGGATCGACAGGCCACGACCGCACACGGCGCAGGTCAGGATGCCCTTGAGGTAGTGGTGATGCTTGCGCTCGCGGGTGCCTCCCGGCGACCGCGTGGACAGCAGGCTTTGCACGCGATCCCAGGTCGCCTGCCGGACCAGCGCCGGGTGCGTGCCTCGGTACTCGATGCCGTTCCACTCGACCACGCCCGTGTGGAACTTGTTGATCAGCAGGTCGTGCATGCCCGAGACGGTCACCGGCATCGCAGGCCGACTGCCACGTGGCCGTGAGGTCAGTCCGCGCGCCGTCATTTCCTCGGTCAGCGACTCCAGGGTGTACTCCCCGGTCGCGTAGAGGTCGAAGGCTTCCGTCACCAGGCGGGCCCGGTCCTCGTCCACGTCGATGTACGCGACCTCGGCGCCGTTGGTCTTCTGGCGGATGTTGACGTACCCGAGCGGCGCCAGATGCGGGAAGCCGCCCATGCGTGCCTTCTGCAGCTGGCCCTTCTTGACCTCGGCCGACAGGTTGTCCGAGTAGTGCTCGGCCAGGACGGCCAGCAACCCCTCGATCATCTTCCCGGCTGCGTTCTGCTCGATGGGCTCGGCGACAGAGGCGAGCGTGACGCCGTATCGCTGCAGTGCGGACCGGATGCTCAGGTGATCGCCCGCGTTGCGCGCGAACCGGTCGAACTTGTGCATGACAACGACATCGACGTCGCGCTGTGTGGCGATGCGGTCGAGCATGGCGCGCAGAGCGGGGCGATCCGCCGTGCGACCAGAGCGGCCCGGCTCGACGTACTCGTCCACGAGCGTCCAGCCCTTGTCACTGATGTGCTTCACCACCAGGTCGCGCTGCGCCGGGATGGACAGACCTTCCTCGCGGCCGTCGCGCTTGGCCTGCTTCTTGGATGAGACGCGGAGGTATGCGACTGCGCGCTTCATCGTCCGCGCTTCTCCAGCCGCCCCGTCTCGATCGCCCAGGGCTCGATGTCCGTCCAGTCCCAGGCCGGACGGCTGCTCACCGTCCAGCGCGCCGGGGGCAGAAGACCGCGTGCCATCCACCGGTTGACAGTCATCGGCTGCACACCGAGACGGTCTGCAATCTCGCGCTCGCCGACAGGATCGGCCGTGATGCGAGACTTCTGCGACCGTGGCATCGTGTCCCTTCCGTGATGATCTGTTGTACATGCATACTGTACAAGATTCAACGCCCCTTCGTCAAGCCTTCCATCTCGCGACGACGCGCGCGCAACCGGATCGCGAGGTCCACCACAGCGTGCGCGTAGATGCGCAGGCGCTCGTCCGCCGCGTCGTCCCACGGACGCGGATCAGGCGCGGGCGGAAGAGGCGTGCGCAGGCACGGACGGTTGGGGCGGCTCACGACGCGGGCTCCATATAGGGGGCACCACCACCGCCCCGACGCGGCGGCTGCGCCGCCGCGTCGGGGTCCCCTTGCATGTCCCCTTGTTGGCACCGTCCGACCGTGAAGGACGGTTGCGCACTCAGACGAAGGGCGCGCTTGCGCGCGATCACATCGTCCAGGGACATGCCGCGATGCACGACGTACCGCTGCGCCGGCGGCACCGTCTGAATCAGCGAGGCCACGTCACCGATCGCACCCGCCGCAGCAAGGGAGGTGCTGTAGCCCACGAAGCCGCGGACCAGGCGCTCGACGCTGGCCTCGTAGATGCGCTGCCGCACCAGGCCAGATCTCGGCGATCCCATCCGAGCGTCGCGGATGACCGTCCAGGCGTTGGCCTCGGGCCATCGGCCCGGTCGCAGTCCTGGCACACGGCGCCGGAGCGACAACCAGCGTGTCCCGTACTCCCAAAGGTCTTGCCGTCCTGCCAACAGCTCGTGGACGTGGCCGACGCCGAACTCGTGGAGCGCACGGCGGCGGAACTGGAACTCCACGCGCCAGACCGGCCGAGCCTCGTCGTATCCAGTCCACACCACCTGCGGCCAGGTCTCGCCGCGGTGGGCCAGCTCCAGGGTCTTGTCGTAGACGCGGGCCACGACATCGCCCTTGCCGAACACGAAGCCCGAGAAGCGGCGTCCGATGCTGTGCAGCCGTCGCGGCACCTCCACCTCGGTGACGGGCTCCTCGAACAGACGGCGCCACGACGCCCGGCAGATGAAGCGGTGGAGGTCGCCAGGGACGGGACGCCAGCCCTGCACGTCGGCGTACACGTCGGCGCGCGACACCTGGAGCGGGACGGGAGCGCCGAACAGGTCACGCTCGACCATCTCGCGCGTCAGGGCCACGGCGTCCTCGGCGCCCATGTGGTGCAGGAAGGACGACCGGACCATGACGTACACCGGCGGGAACGGCTTCGCGGCACCGATGCAGACGGTGTAGTTCGGCGCATCCATGCGCACCGGGTACCCGCGCCAGCCGTGCGGCCGCAGCAGGAACGCACCGGCGTCTTCGCGTAGCTCCACGACGACGGGCTCGCTCTCGGTGGCCGCGTCGTGCTGCAGCGCACGCAGGACGGTGAGCAGCCCGTCACGCAGGACGCCGTGCGCCGAGACGTACACGCTGTCCAGCCCAGCAGCAAGGACGCGCACCCCTCTCATCGCACACCTCTCGCGCGCGTGGAGTCGTCTCCGTAGTTAAGGGGCGCCTCCGGCACTGGCTTTTGGGGGCACGGTGTTACTTGCATCGTGCCCCACCGATCCCGGAGCAGCTGCTCACTCTCGGCGGCGCTGATGTAGACGGCCTGGAATTCCTCCATGCGCTCGTGCGCCCACACGGCGCGGCCTGGTCGAGGCGGCAGCATGGCGGCCCGGTCGGAGTCGAGCAGGATCTGGCTGTTGACCCGCGAGCGCACGCGGAACGCGACCGTCCCGGCCAGGTTGGCCTTGAGCTGCCCAGGCACGGCCTCGGCGTCAGGTCGCTGTGTGCAGCAGAGCAGGTGGATTCCCGCCGCGCGTCCCAATCGGGCGATCTCGCACAGCCGCGCGCTCGCCCCTTGTTGGTGCTCGCGGGCGGCTTTGTCTTGCCCGTGGTCCCGCAGCGTGAGCTCGGCCAGCTCGTCGACGGCGACCAGGACGCGCGGCCAGCGGGGCAGCCCGGCGGCCGCCCTGGCCTCGAGATCGCGATGCCCCGTCGCCCGCAGGGCAGCCAGCCGGTGATCCAGCTCGGCCCGCACCATGGTCAGGACGGCGTTGGCCGCCTCGACCGTGTCGGCGACCGGTGTGAGGGCGTGGGGCAGGCGGCCGAAGAGCGTCAGCTCCACACCGCCCTTGAGGTCGATACAGACCAGCTGCAGCTCGGCGGGCGTGGCGCTGAGGAGCAGGCCTGTCAGGGCTTGGGTGAGGAACACCGACTTGCCGCCGCCGGTCATTCCGCCGACCAGCAGGTGCGGCACGGTCGAGAGGTCAGCCCACAGCGGTCCCCGCCGGCCGACCCCCAGCCCGACGGCCAGCGGCGAGGCAGGAGGGGGATCAGCGTAGAAGTCGGCGAACTCCACACGGTTCGGGATGCGGCGGCGCAACAGCTCGACGTGGAGCAGGCCCCCCTCCATCCAGCAGGAGAGCTCGCAGGACAGCCGCTGCTCGATGACGTCCTGCCGCTCCTGGACGGCACGGAGCGCGAGGCCAGGCGGCAGGAGCCAGCGGGTGAGCAGCGTGTCGCCGTAGCGGCGGGGGCGCCCCTTGAGGACCGGTCCCCGGACGTGGTCGACGCCGGCGCGCTGGTGGAGGCCCACGTCGACCATCGCGCGGCGGAGCTGCGCCGGTGTCGACAGGACCATCGTCCAGAGCGTCAGGGCTCCGCCGAGTGTGGCCACCGCGGCGCCGACGGCGAGGGAGACGCCGCCAGGGAGCCGGAGCTCCCTGACGACGAGGAGGGCCGCGATCCCCGCAAGCGCGGCCGGGGTGGTGGCGGCGCGGACGGCGCCGTCGACCAGGGCGTCCGCAAGACTGCGGCTGGGCGGGGCGCCCGTTCCCTGCGTCACCGGCTCTTCGCCGTTCCCTTGGCGGCGGCGGCCGTGTCATCTGTCGCGGGCGGAGTGAGGTAGACGATCTCCTCGGCCACGACGACGGTGCGGAGCTGGCCACCGCGATCGCCTCCGTCCGGGTTGTAGAACTCGCCGCGGATGCGGCCGGTCACCGCGATGCGCGAACCCTTCTCGTTGAACTTCACCAAGTTGCGGGCCTGGCTTCCCCAGGTCTCGACGCGGATCATGTCCGCCTTGCGCGCCGCGTCGGTGCGGCGTGCCACAGCACGGCGCACCGCGATCAGGAACGAGGCTTTTGCGCGCGTGTCGCCTCCTGTCGAGGCACCGAACTCCTGAAGCTTGATATCCGACGCGACCTTGCCGACCAGGTGCACGGTGTTCATGTGCGCACCTCGCGGCGCGCGCGGTCACTGAACGCTCGTGCCTTTCTGCGTAGCGCGCGGTCCGACAGCCAGCGCCGGCGCGCTCGGCCCGTCAGCACCACGACGTTCGCGGGCATCTCGATGGTGGTCATGCTTCACTCCTCCTCTATGATCTCCGAGGCGCGAGTGCTGCCGGCCAGCACTGCACAGGACGAGGAATAAGAGCCAGGAGCGCCGCATGCATTACGGTCAGCGGCATCCGGAATCGTCAAAGCTCATTGCCGTGTTCGTGGGGAGGGGCACGAGCCGCATCTTCATCGCCACCGCAACCGGAGGCCGGACACACGCCTTTCGTAGTCCTGATCGTGGCCCGACCCAGTGACGCAGCAAAACCGCAGTCACGGTGGACCACTCGCTCGTCTACGCCGCCCGGCCTATCACTGCCCGGCGTGGTTCCCTCGGATGGCAGAATGGTTGCGTGTCGACCTTGTCTTGGAAACCCATCAACTTCGACCGTTGGCTCTGCCTAGCCGAAGCGTGTCGGGACGCTGACCCTGCCGGTGCGACAAACCTGGCCACCGCCGTTGAGCGGATGCGGTTGGCTTGGAATCGACTATGCACCGACCTCGGTGAGCTGTTTCTGCCGTCCGGTCCCGCCGGCACGCACGCTCACCATCACTATCATGCCCCTGCCGACCCAGACGTTCGTGAGCGTGTGCTCAACGCCTGTACTATCGACTATGAGACTTTCCTCATCTACCTGGAAGTTGGCCTGCAGCTGTCGACCCGATGCGTAGCGGCCTTTGGTGTGCTACCGATGAAGAATTGGTCCACCCTCGCCACCGCCGCGGAACGAGGCGACGGCGGCCTAGCCACGGACGCACAAGCGACGATCTTGTATCTGCACCGGGTCGCGTTGCATGTCCGCCACAAGGGCATCGTCCATCCGAAGGACCACTTAGCTGCGGTGTCTTTCGACAACGTGGGGAACCTCACCTTTTGGCGTCTGCCGCTAGAACCGGACCCAGCGCTTGTTAGCGAGCTCGATCGCCTCCTTCATGAAGTGCGGCCCGATATACGGGAAGACGCGAAGGTCGGCTCAACGCTCGCAGTGCAGCTGGCGCTCACTTGGATTGGCTCAGTGGTGCACAGGGTAGAGGACCTACAGCGCCTGGAGAAACTGCGCGATGCTCTCGGATATACCTTTCCAGGTCCGTATGAAGTGGCACCAGCCGTAGACGCGATGGTCGACGCCTTCATCCAAGCTCTCCCCGAGAGTGACTTCGGCCGGGTGGCCTTCGCTGCGGGTCCCACCAGCTCTCGAATCGCCACCCCGCAAGCTGATGCCGCCGCCGCGGCCGCACAGCACGATCCAACGATGGTCGAGAGGCTCTTCGAAGAGGCAACTTCCGCTGGCGAGCTTGGGGACCACGCGACCGCAGCGACCAAGTTCTCCCGCGTCCTGGAGCTCGATCCCGAGAACGGTGATGCGCGTCTCAATCTCGCCGAAGCGTTGCTCCAGTTGAATGAGCCTGAGGCTGCAATCGATCACCTGGTGGCAGCCACGGCTATCGGGATATCAGCGGCTGAGGTTGGTGACCGTCTCGTGCGTGCATATTTCAACGCGGCAGCTGCCGCCTATAACCGGGGGGCGCTGGCGACGGCTGTAGCCAACTACCGGCGTGTTTGCGAGCTCGCGCCCTCTGATGTCGAAGCTCGCCGTCGCCTCGCTGTGACCCTAGCGCGCGACGGGCACCTTGACGCCGCTCTCATGGAGGCCGCTCGGGTCAACCGCGTCGCCGCCGAAGACGCCGATGCGCAATGCGACATCGGTATGGTCGCGCTCCTCGCTGGCCAAGTCGATCTGGCAGGGCGTCATCTCCACCGTGCACTCGACTTGCGGCCTGGCTGGAAGTTGCCCGCGGAACTGTTGCAACAGAGCGGCTGACGCTACCACTCTCCACTTGTCATGACCTACGCGCGATCTCGTCCATGCAGGTTCACCGACGCCTACGCGAAATCGCCGAAGCGCACGTTAGTCGCCGCCGTGGGTGGTGGCCGACGGCGCGGAGAGATCGCCGCGCTCCACTCCCATCCTGACTGCTCCTAGCGCCATCCGATGGAGGGAGAGTTCGACGGCAATCTCGTTGAGAGCGTGTGTGATTAATGACTCCGGTTTCATCGCGCCGGCAGGCTGCCAGTATCTCGGAGACCTTCTTCCCTTGCTGCACCGCCCTATCATGCCATTCGCGGAACGCCTCAGTCCAGCTGCTGGTCATAACGCCTTCCCCTTGTAGCACCCTAGCTCTTACCTTCATGGTAGCCGCCGGCCTATGATCGCCCAATGCCCGATCGGAGCGTGAGAGCGCACCAGGAGTCCTACCGGCAGGACGCCGCGACGAAGGGCGCCATCGTCTGGTCATTTGTAGGCACCAAGGACATGGCTGAGAGCCTTCGAGGCATCATGCTGATGTGCGCCACCGGCGTTGCTGGCGCCGTGGTAGGAGCCATCGCATTTCCGCAGACTGCGGTGAGGATCGCGGGACATGTCGTCGCAGAGCCGGACACCACAGGCGCTACGGCGCTTCGGGCTTCAATTGGCGGTGTCGTCGGCCTGACGGCAGCGCTGTTCATGATGTTCCTTTGGTGCTTTGTACGGGCTCCCTATCAGCAACGGAACCAACTGCGACGCGCAATGGGCGCGTTGTCGCGCAAACCGCTCAATTCGAAGCACGAAGCCGACTTGCGAAGCGTACTGCCGCTTCTCACGAAGGTCGACGCGTCGCCTTCGTATAGGGACCTGCTCCTGTTTGCGGACTTCGAAGCACATGTACCGGATAGCCCGGTTTGGCGGTGGCGTGAGGAGTATGCCGACTTGGCACCCAAACTGGACGCCGCGATCCAACAGTTCCGAGGCCGATTGCCACAACTCATCAAGGATCGGAACGTCATGGCCATGTGGCAACGATGCGGTGCCTTGGAATCGATCCTAACTGAACGATTCCGGCAACTATTAGAGGGCCGCCCCACCCCGGTCCCCCCGTGGGAATGGACGTTCGAGCCTGATGACAGTGGGATCGGTGACGTGGCTTTAGACGGCGGATGGGTCTTGGCGTCTCGTCAACGACCGGAGGAGTTCTCCAGCATAAGGGACTTTGTGAATCGTCTCTGGACCGAGATGCCGACGTGGCCCGAGGTCTGCGATCGGCTGCAGCTTGAACCGAGAGTGAAGAAGTTGAGGACCGCCCTTGAGGTTCACGGTGCCGACCTACAACTTACAAACCTTGCCGGGACCGGACCCTGCGACCATTGTTGAACGACCACTTCATCGTCCATCAGCGCGATTGGTGGGTCGTGTACGTATCGGCGAGGGCTGTCGTGTAATCAAAGTGGATTCGCCTTGACCGGCCGTCGAAGCGGATGATGCCCTTGCTGTCGCGGTCGGTCCAGTAGTCCCCCTCCAGGCAGTAGGCGGGATCGCCATACACTCTCAGCACAGCGGCGCCTCGATGGACCGGACTCCGGGATTGGATGCTGATGGGAGGTTCGTTCCGATAGACGTAGGCCATCAGCGTTACACCGTCTGGTTCTGGGCAAATGTCCGCGGCAAGAGTAGTAGACGCGGTCTCCTGGGTCAGTAGACGGACCGACAGTCGGGAGAGCGTCTGCCGCACCACGAGGAATACGAGCGCCGGCGCCGGGGGCTGGCCCGTTACTGGATCGATCCACATTGTGCTCAACTCACCGCGCCAAGTCCCTCGCAGGACCGGCGTGGCCACGAACCACGGATGCAGAATACGTAACCGCCATACCAGCGTTTCAAAAGCGCCAACGACGAGCAATACGGCAGCGATGACAACGCCAACTGGCCGGTAGAAACCCGCAGGTAGGGCCGTTCCGGAGAGGATCAGGGCCGCGATCCACAGCCCACCCGCCAGATAGAGGATCGCCTGGAGCTGAAGGCGTGTCAGTCTCATGAGAACCCAATGAAGTCCCACGCCGCGTCAACAAACGCATGCGCCTGCTGCCGTGACCAGGGCTGCCATGGACGAAACAGGTACTTGAGCTCATTCACCTCGCCCCATTCCCCACAACCTTCGTCGCTCGTCGTGTTGTTGTACAAGTGCGCCAGAACATGCCGGATATCGGCCACGTAGTTGCTATGCCCGAAGTCTCCGTTGGGGACGTTCCACACCAAGCACTCCACCAAGTACGAGGGTATGCCCTTCGCTGCAGCGACGCCCTGCTCTTCCATGTAATAGCGAAGTCGCTTGACAATGCGGACCAGTTGCTTGAACCGACGACTCGTAGCGTCGTTCTTCTTGACGCCATTCGCATAGTGCTGATCTGGCCAATTGAGGATTAGACCACCCGAATCGGGCCGAAAGGCAGTCCCCTTGATTGCCGAGAACCGGTCCGCGGTGCCCGTGTATCGGCGATGCTCGAAACAGGCTACGACGTCGGCGTCCACCCGATAGCTGTTCTCATGGATGTCGAAGGCCTTGTCGCCGCGGTGCACCGCAGCCTTCCCAAAGTGAGCTACTAACGCAGCCTCGACCTCGCTCTTGAAATCCGCATACGCATACGTGGCGGGCTCAAGACCAACAGCCGCAAGGTCCAATCCTTTACCGAAAGTGAAATCGAGGTCGATGGTGTCGGTGCACAGGACGCAGATGTCGACATCACTCTCGATCTTGACGTTCGTGTTGTTGCGATAGGAGCCCTGGGTGAAGACGCTAACGTTGCGCCTCGCCAGGGTGGCACTCGCCTTGATAGCCGACTTAACGGCCCGCTCTGCGTTGGCGCATTTCTCTTGTTCTGTGTCGCTGGATGGACCTGTCCAGCCCCGAAAGGTCCTCTCCCATTCCGATGGCGCCATAGGGTCAAACTCCCTGGACCTGCCAGCGCCAGACGCCTCGCGATTGATCGCGATGGGCGCTCGGCGCTTGACCACCCGTCAACAGCCGTCCGGGCTGGGGGCCCGCACGCGGCCACGCCAGTCTAGCCGAACTAACGTTCTGGAACAACTAGCCGCCCCTTTACTACCGGTCAGCTAGGTCTCCGTTCCCCCGTCCGGCTCGATGAGCCAACATTCCCGTGAGCTGTACAGGTGCTCCACCATTGCGCTGTGCTGCCCGACTTTCCAGAGCGCACATCCTCGTGGCAGGGCGGCGATCACCTGGGCTTCGGCGTCGGTCAGGCCAAGCAGAGTCCGGCTGGCCTCGAGCTCGTCCGGGCGCAAGGAGTGGACTACCCTCGTCTCTGAGTCGGCCAGTAGCCCGCGGGCGAGCTGCACCTGCTCGCTGCCGGCGTCACCGGCGGCCGTCAGGTCGGAGAGCCGATGAGTGACCGCGATGCACTGGACGCCGTGGGCCCGGGCGAGCTTCCATGAGGCGGCCAGCCACCGCGCGACGCCTAGGTTTCGCAGGATCGCCCAAGCCTCGTCCACGACGAGAATGCGTCGGCCAGCGGCTGGACGGGTCACGGCCCGGTGCAGCCAAGCGGCGGCGCAGGCCATGAGGACCGCGAGGGCGGACGACGAGTAGACCGCCGAGAGGTCGAGGGACACGAGGGGCGCCTCTAGGTCAATGCCGCCTGTAGTGGGCCCGTCGAACATGCCCCGCAGGTCGCCATCACAGAGGCGACGGAGTTCGAGTGCCGCCGCCCGGCTCTGCTCGGCGAGCTGGTCCCGCCGCATGGCGATCCGATCCGCCGCTTCAGCTGACGGGCGGAGCATTGCGGCCACGACATCAGGGACCACCGGCTCCTCCGTGGTGGTTGCTACCTGGGCCAGGGCGAGTTCGCACGCGGCCCGTTCCACTGGGGTCAGGCTCCGGCCCAGGCTGGCCTCGGCGATGGCTTGGAGGACGGCCAGCTGGTCCAGCGCGATCCTCTCCGCAGACGCCTCGGGTCCGGCCACGGCAGGGTCGAGCGGGTTCAGGCGGACCGCGCCGGGCTCGAGCCGGATGGGTGCGACGCCGACGGCCTCGCAGAGCCGGTCGTTCTCGCCGGGCTTGACGCTGAGCATGACCGCCCGGCGCCCCATGGCGAGCTGCCGGTGCACGTAGGCCTTGACGATGGCCGACTTCCCCTCGCCCAACTCGCCGAGCACGATCATCCCCGGCCCGGTCAGGGCTCGGCCGCTGAGCTCCCAGGGGTCGTAGACGAAGGAGCCGCCGCCCCCGCACAGGTCGGTGCCGATGTACACGCCGCGGGAGCCCAGCCCGTCCTCGGCCATGAAGGGGTATGCCGCCCTCAGGGTCGCGGTGGTCGCCCGGTGCGCCGGCTGGCGCGACCGCGTCCTCATCGCAGACCTCGCGCCAGCGGCAGGGTGTAGGTCCAGGCCACGTCCTGCTCGCCAACCAGGCGGAGCAGCTGGAGCTGTGCCTGCTGTGCCTGCTGCTCGACGTCGGCGCAGGCCTCGTCCAGTTCGTCGACGGTGGCCGCGCTGACCGTCACATAGCCGGAGAAGCGCACGGACGCATGCCCCTCAGCGACCTCCTCGCCGCGGCGCACAACGTTCTCCTGCTCTCGCTGCCGGCGGAACCCGACGATGAAGCCCGCGCGCTGGCGCATGTCGTCGTCGGCCAGGTCCGCCGTCAGTGCCGCCTCCGCCTCACGCTGCGCTCGGGCCGGCGACTCCACTTCCATCGTCACGGCCACCGTGCGACGTGCCGAGCTCTGCAGGAGCAGCGGCGCCAGCACATCGGCCGTCACCTCGACCCGTGGCCACTCGCGGATCCAGTACGTTGCGTGCACCGCGCCGTCGGTCCGGTAGTGGTTCCAGGACACCACCGTCGCCGACGGCCACGCGCTGTCGGGGTCACTCACAAGGCAGTCCGGATCGGCGACAGTGCGGATCACCGTCGCAAGGTGCGCAGGGCCAAGGACGCCATCGACGGTGACATCCCCGCCCGTCAGGTGCGACCACAGCGCGGACAGTTCGCGCCCCAGGACGGCGCATGCTCCGCGATCGCCACCACCGGCACGCCGGATCGCGCGACGCGCCGATGCCTTCCGGAGCTGGACGGCCAGGTACACCTCGTGGCGCTGGGTTGTGGGCATAGCGCCGGCGACGAGCTCCTGATACGACTGCACGACCGGCGAGGCATCGGGAAGCGTGCACCTCTCGGTGAGATACGCGACCAGCGCATCACTGCTCTCGGGAATCGTCCGTTCCACCCACTGCATGCGGTGGATCGGGCTGCCCTCGCGCGACAGGCCGTCGAGCACGCCACCCCACCAGCTGAGCCGTCGCGCCTTGTCGTGGTCATCGAGCAAGGAGAAGCCGCTCCCGCGCACCGCAATCACCGCGGTGTACGTGCCCGCCGGGGCATCCTTGATGACGGCCATGTCGGCACCGGAGGGCGCTGGCGCGCTGAGAATCGAGACGCCACGCAACGGCGGAGGCGGCGGCAGGTTCGGCGCCTGCACGCCATCACCCACCAGCACATGACCGCGCAGGTGAGCGATTGGACGGTGTCGCTGCCCGCCCGACACCAGCGACCACAGCCACCGCACCATGACCGGCGCCCACTCATCGGCGGTACGGCCTGCGAGCGGCACCGCACCGACGACCACACCGCCGACCAGCGCCGACAGAGCGAGCACGACGGCTGCGGCCGACGTCGACACTGCAAGGATCATCACTGCGACGACGGCGCCCGCCACCATGACCGCGAGCTGGCCGAGGCGCAGGCCCAGCAGCAGACCCCGCCGCTCCAGTGGCCCGAACCGATATCGCCGCTCAGCCATCGGCGCGCTCCGTGTCCTTGCCTTCAGGTCTCGGGCTCGTAGGTAGCGAGGGCGCGTGCTTCCGCTCCGTGCTTGTCGCCACCGACGGCGGTGTGCGCAGTCCGCTCCGTGGCGTCGCTGCATTCGTCTTCTGCACGGCATCACGCACCGTCGCTGCGGCTCGTTGACCTGCTCGTGCCGCGGTTGCGGCCGCCGCTGCAGCCGGTCCAGCCCACGTTGCCACGGTCAGTCCCGAGCTCGCGGTCCGGGACAACCAGCCGCCTCCGCGGGGCCCGCGACCACCGCCGGTCGGGACGGGAGCGCGCCGGGACGCCGCGCGCATGCCGCCGCTGAACCAGCGTCCGGAGATCGCGAGCTCGACGCCGGGCAGAAGTCGGAAGACGAGATAGGGGCAGATCGCCGCCAGGATCAACAGGACGACGCCCACCAGGATCGCCTTGATGCCGCCATCGTTGAGGTTGTCGGCCAGCGCCGCTGCGGAGAGCGCGAGGACTGCGACGATGACGAACTTGGAGAGGACGACGGCGGCGAGGGTGTTGATCAGGCGGCGCAGCCAGCGCGCCGTGCTCGGCCAGACAAAGGCCGCGAGCACCAGCGGAAGGAACAGCACGCACACGTCGATGGCCGCCTCTCGGATCAGCAGCTCCAACCACAGGATCACGGCAACGACGACGGCGAGCAGTGCTCCCAGGAACGCGAGGAAGAGTGACCCATCGCCGGTGACGCGGCTGGCGACGCGTATCGCGATGCCGACGCGCTCCGCAATGCGCGCAACATCGTGGTGCATGTGCGCCGAGACGGCGGAACTCATGGCGTCGGTCGCCTGGAGTCCGCGGGACACTAACGCGACTGCCAGCACGGTGCCGATGGCGGCAATGGGCGCGTGCAACAGGTAGGCACGCAGGATCACGGAGGGCCGGCCAGCGATCAGCCCTTGCACCGTGGCGAAGAACAGGAAGATGGCGAGCAGCACGCCGGCGAGGGTCGCCATCGTTGCGTAGTTGCTACGGAACCACTGCGCATTGAGGTCGGGCGTCGTGGAGCCGTCGATGAGGCCGGTCACTTGGCTCAGCACCCACGCCGCGCCGTCGGCCACCCACCGCGTCACCGCACCTATGATCGAATCACCGATGCCCGACGCGACATCGCCAACCACAGCGCCCGGCACGCTCTGGATGGCGTGTCCGACGGAGCAGAAGGCGCTGAGTATTGGAGAGATACTGCACGGCCCTGCGTCGCTCGGTGACGCCAATGGCGACGCCATCGGTGATGGAGCAGGCGTCGGTGTGGACTGCGGGCTCGCAACCGGAGTCGGCGAGGCGTCCTGAACGGGTATCGCCGTCGGCCCGGAAGCTGTCCGCAGCATGGGTTGCACGGGCGCTGCGCCGACCGCACGCGCCGACCACCGAGGCAACAGCGCCACCATCACGACGAGCACGACCAGCGCGACGAGTGCCGCGCTACGGCGTGGGGACATGGCGGTATCCCTGGAAGCTGTCCACTTCGGGCGGCAGAGCAGCCGAGACGGTCGCCTGCTGCTGCGACTGCGGTACCGGCCCGCCGACGGTTTGCACGTCATCCAGGCGCCATCCGGCGTCCGTCCACTCGATCGCGAACGTCCCTGTCGCCCACACCGCAGTCGCGGGGAGACTCCCGTCCTCCCCGACCAGGCCGACGGCCCAGATACGCACGCTGGCGCTGGTGCCGGTGTAGCTGTCGACGTGCCAGCTGACCGGTACTGTACGCACGGCAACGGCGGCACCTTGCCCCGAAGCGCTGACCACGCCGAGCTGCGCGTCGACGGCCGCAACGAGCTGGTCCGCGCGAGCAAGCAACGCGTCCCGGTGTCCCGGCGCAGCGATGGCCGCGACGCCCGCGCGATAGGCATCTGCCTGCGTCACCGATGAGCCGCTCAGGATCCCGGCCATCTCCGTTGCAGCGGCGGCGGCGCCGGAGCTGCTCCGCGTCGTCATGTCGGCCACCACGCCGTTGTCGGGGGACAAGGGAGATGGAGACGGTGCCGGGCTTGCGGCCGGGGTGCCGGGGACGGCGTGGGTCACGGTGATGGAGCACGTCGCGGTGGCCCGACCTAAGGCGAAGCCCGATCCGGCAACGGCCAGCGCGGCCGCGGTCGTGATCGCGATGCGCACGCCGCGCGCCGAGACGCTGACGTCCATGTCGGAGGCGTAGGTCGAGCGTCGCATCAGTGCAGCGCCTGCCCCGCCTTGAAGAAGAAGTTGATGATGGTCGCCGCGGCACCGATCAACAGCGCGGCGACCACCGCCGCGCCGACTCCGCGGCGACCCATCGAGGCGTACTGGAAGTTGCCGCTGAGGCCCCCGAGGCCCCAGGTCGCCGCGCTGACGAGAAAGGCGATGCCCGTGACGACCAGCGCGAACGCCATGACGCCATTGGCGATGCTCTGCAGCGTCGTGCCGCCCGGCAGCGCCTGCGGGTCCGGGGTGAGGTTGATGTCGGCAAGGTGCAGCATGACCATTCCTCCTGACGGTGGATGCGACATGCACGCCCTCGACCGCGACGCGGCGACGTGCTGATCCGCTCCCGCGGACCCTGGTGCGGCGGGCGGCGCGAACCGCCCGCCGGCTTGGGCCGTGACCTACGAGAGAACGAGCGCGCCGGCTGGCGCGGTGACGGTCACGGGGGCGTTGAAGTCGGAGAAGGTGGCGGAGTCGATGCCGTTGCTGGCGCGGCACGGGAAGGCGCCGAAGCGTGTGACCGACACCGTTCCGCTGTCGTCTCCGAGCACGATGATCTGCTCGCCGTTGAGCGTGTCCGTCCCGGCGAGACGCAGCGTCCCGTCGACGGTGAACTGCGTGTCTGCGAGTTGCCGGGGATCTCCCCACACGGAGAGCGTCCGGTCGATGATGGTGGCTTCGTCCTGGCGCGGACCGCCGGTGAGCTGCAGCCAGCCGTTGCCGAGTTGCGCGGCCTGCTCGGCGGTCATGCCGAACATGTCGGGATGGTCCGCGATGATTGGCCCCTGCGCGTACAGGACGCCGTTGACCTTGCGAACGGAGAACCGGTCCGCGCTGGCGATGGCCAACGTCACCGTTCCCATGTAATCGCCGCTGCGAGAGAACCGCACGTCGAACTGCGTCACGTCGTCGCTGAGCGAGGTCGTCGCAAACACGATGCGGTAGCCCTGCGCTGCTCGCGTCGTGGTGAGCATGTCGGCCCAGACGGCTTCCGCACTCTTGCCGGCCTCGTCCTGGGGTCCAGTGGACGCTGTCGGCGCCGCGGTCGCCGACACCGCTGTTGCCGTGTTGGCAGGAGGCGGCGCTGAGACAGTGGGAGCTGGGGCTGACGCCGCCCGCGCATGCGGGGAACCGTGGTTCGTGACGGCGGCGACCCCGCCGGCGATGCACGCGGCTCCAGCGATTGCCGCGAGACCCACTGCTCCCATGGACCGCCATGCGCCGGGTCGGACTGCTCGACCACGCACGGAGCCAGTCGGCGGTGAGGGCTTGACCGCTGCCGCTGCCGCACGATGGAGCCACGACGTGTCGGCGAGCTTGGCCGGAAGAGGAAGCAGCAGCACGCCCCCCAGCAGCTCTGCAGGTGCCGTCATCCGGGTCGCCAGGTCGGCGCACTCCGTGCAGGTGCGCATGTGGTGCTCGACGCTGCGGCGTTGCTCCGGCGTCAGCGGACCCTGCTGTCCTCGCGGCACCAGCTCGTGCAACCGAGGACACACCTCCCGCGCTCGCGCAAGCGCCAGCGTGCGGACCGCGATGCGGAGCGCGTCGTGCGCCCGGTGCAGCAGGACCGACGCGTGCCGCTGCGACGTGCCGAGGACGATCCCGATCTCCGTTGGGGTCAGGTGGTGCCGAATGCTGAGGTCGAGCACTGTGAACTGCCGCGGGTCGAGGCTGCGCGCTGCGGTCCAGACGAGCTCGATCATGTCCTTCGACACCGCGCTCTCCTCAGGGCTGAGGTCCGGTGCCTCCAAGTCGAGCATGTCGTCCAGCGACTCCGCCTTGGTGCTGCGCGTGATGTGGCGTCGCGTCACGTTGTGCGCGATGGTGTAGAGCCAGGACTGCACGATCTCGGGATCACGCAGTCGCCCGACGGTCTCGAACGCATGCAGGAACGCCGTCTGCGTGAGATCGTCGGCGAGGGTTGGGTTGCGGACCAGGCTGTAGATCATGTCGTGGATCGACCGCGCATACCGTTCGTAGAGCTGCCCGAATGCGTCGGCGTCGCCATCCCGGGCGCGAGTCGCCAGCTCGGCGTCGGTTGCACCGTGGGTTGTCTGCGCCGCCGTCGTGATGTCGCTCATTCCGGTCCTCCGTCACCATCGGGTGTGAGGAATAGGAGCCATGGCGGGCGCCGACATTACGGTCAGCGCCCGCCCGGCACTCACCTGGCGAGAACAACCGTCCCGCCGGCGCGGTCGTACCAGGCCTGCCGCTTCGGGTCAGAGCTGAACAACAGGACCAGGAAGGCGAGGTTGCCGATCACGTAGAGGACGAGGAAGCGGCGCCATGCCTGGCCACCGCTGAGCGGACCTTCCGTCCTCGCGTCGGCGACGTAGATCCCCGCGATGCGCATCCCGAGCGTCGCCCCCCAGACCATCCAGGCGCCCACGAAGTACCCGGCCGCAAGCACCGAGGTGATGAGGAGCGCGCCGAGCTCCATGGTGTCGGGCGACGGGCCGAGCGGCCCGGCTCCGGCGACGAGGAACGCCGCCAGGCCCTTCTCAACCAGACCGAGCAGGGTGAGGTCGATCAGGCCTCCGACCGCTCGCCGTCCCCGGCTGGCCGGGACCGCCTCCGGGATCGGGGTGTTCTTGAGGCGCTCGAGCGCCTCGTCGGCCGGGTAGTAGGTGCGCACCGCCTCCTCGACCGCCGCGTGGCCGGTGATCCGTCGCTCTCCCCAGGGTGTCTGCGTGCTGTCGATCTGCTGGCTCATTCCGGGCTCCTCCCGCCATCGGGTGGGTGTGACCTCCCTTAGAAGCGCGAGGACGCCGATTTTTTCGCTCATCCCACGTTTGGGGCATTTGAGGTGTTTGTGGTTGGCCTGCTAGCACGCCTGGAGGCCGTCGAGACAACCGGCCGCGATACTCGCTACGGTCTTGGCCCATGACGACGGACAGCAGCGGCGGTATCGGGGACGAGAGCGATGAGCCTCATCTCAACCTGGAAACGCTCGATTTCATCTTCGAGCACATCAAGCAGGCGCCCTCGGAGCAACACCAAACATGGGCCAGTCTCGATGGCAAGATGGTGAGCGTCTTCGGCGTGGGCACCGCGGTTGTTGGCCTCTCTGGTCTCACCGTCTCCCACGGAGGCTCATCCGGCACCCGCGCTGTCGCTGCGCTATTGGCCGTTGCGTTGGTCGCCTACGCCGGACTTGTCGCTGTGGCGCTTGTCCAACTCTGGCCCAAGGATGCTCGGAAAGCCAGCTACGGCGACACCTTATGGCCTGATGCCTGGAACCGACTCATCCCGGAGATCAAGCACGGACTGGTTACTGATATCAGCGAAGGGACCGCGGCCAACCGCGCCGCTTTGCAACGAAAGGCACTCACGCTTCGTATCGGCCTCGCCGCAGCCGGCGCGGAGGCGTTATTCGTCGGCGTCGCATTCATAGTCCGGTTGCTGACCGCCTAACCGCGGCGGAACGACGCAGAACTCAGCCGCGGCGGATTCGTGTTGGCCGTCGGCCTTCGTCTAGGTGGTCCGGCTGTGGACGCCAATCGGGCTGCGGGGGAGGCGGCTGCGCCGGTCGCGAAGGCTGGCGTGGAGGCGGAGGCGCGGGCTTTTCGTCCGTCAATGCGCGCCGTCCCGGCGTGGTCGCCAAAGTGGATCCGGAGGTCGACTAACGGGTTGAGGAAGCGCGCGCGGCTCCCCCGTCGGCTCATCCGGCGCTGGGGGCGGCGGATCCTTGCGCAACGGCGACTTGGTCTTGGGGGCCGGGTCCTGCGACGTCACTTCCTCTCGCCCGACCCCTTGTCTTTCCTGACCTCGTCGGGTGTCGGAATCCACCGCGGTTGAGGAGGTGGAGGGTTCGGCGGCTGAGCCGGCCGAGGGCGCGGGCTCGGAGGATCAGCCACCGCGGCGCTCCGAACCCGGACGTGTGCCACGCTGGTCGCTGTCAGGCGTGGGCCGCCACTTTGGTGCCGGCGGGGTCTGCACGGGCTTCGGCGACGGAGGCTTGGGGCTCTCGGATCCAGATGGCACGGGCCGAGTATTGCACGCCTCCGAACGGCGGGGGGACGTGGCGCGACCTCCGCCCGTCAGGTTCCGCCGTAGTGGTCCACGAGCAGACTGACGTTCCCCGAGAAGAGCCGAAGGTATCCGCCCGCTCCCGACTGGAAGCTGAGCGTCCACCCATCGGCAGAGAGCCACACGGTCGATGGGTCCTCACCTGGCGCAAAGGTGAGCTGTTCTCCGGCTGGCGGCGCCAGTCCGACCGTGGCCAGCTGACTCGCCGGGATGTACGGCGCCACCGCGCTCGCGATGGTGGCGACCGCCGCCTGGTGGCGCGCCCCGGCCAGGGGGATCCACGCGTCACCGATCCCACTCACGTCTGCGCCGGTCAGTCCGAAGAACGTCAGGGCGTCCATCGGGGCTCCGGCCACGCCGGAGCTTCCCAGCGGGTTGATATCGCGCACCGCCAGAACACCGCCGACGCGCCGCAGGTCGAACTTCCCGATCTCCGGACTGCTCGCCGTGTACGTGCCCTGGTAATCGCCGTTCGGCTGGACGGCAAGAGCGAAGGCGACCGGCGCTCCCGGCGCGGTGACCGACGCCTGGCGCCCGACGTCGTAGTCGACCTCATAGCCTGCGGTGCCCTGGATCGTTCTCTGGATGTCTGCCCAGTGGGCCGCGGCCGACTCGGTCGGTATGGCCGTCGCGGCGTTGGAGGGGCGGGGCGGCACCGCGGCGTTGTGTGCAGGGTGGCCCTGGTGTGGAGCGCCGTGCGAACCGTGCGCAATGATGACCACCCCGCCGATGGAGCCGCCGAACAGAAGGAGTGCGGCGCCGCCTCCGATGAGAGCCAGCCGCGGAAGGGCAGTCCTCGCCGCGACCCGCGCAACTGTTCCCGATGCGGACGCCGCCTGCTGGTGGAGCCGCTGCAGCCAGCCGTGGCCGAGAGCGGCCGGGAGCGGCATGAGCGCGATCCCGCCCAGGAGCTCGGTTGGTGCCGTCAGGACGGCCGCACGCTCACGGCAGGCCGCGCAATGCCGCATGTGGTGCTCGACGCTCCGTCGCTGCCACGGAGTCAGCTGGGCGACGGCCGGCGGGACCATGGCGGCGAGCTGGTCGCAGTGCGTGCGGCTCTGGGCCACGAGCAGCGACCGGATCGCCGTTCCGAGCGCGGACCGGGCACGGAACAGGACGAGCGACGCTTGGGCCGTCGAGAGGCCGAGCACTCCGCCGAGCTCCCCCGTCGACAGGCCGTGCCGGACGGTGAGGTCGAGCGCGGCCTGCTGGCGCGGTTCCAGGCTCGCCATCGCCGTCCAAACCAGCCGCTCGTCGTCGTGCCGCACTGCCTCGTCTTCGGGGTCGGCTCCATCGGCCGCAAGCTCGGCAGGGACCTCAACCTGCTCGCCTGAGCGGCGCTTGAGCTCGTCCCGCGCCAGGTTGTAGGCAATGCTGAACAGCCAGGCCTTGACCCGTTCCGGCTGACGCAGGGTCGAGCGGCGCTCGATCGCCCGTAGGAAGGTGCTCTGCGCCACATCCTCGGCGAGCGTGGGGTCGCGGACCAAGCGCGCGACGAAGTCGTGGATCGGCTGGCCCAGGCGGACAAACAGACCTTCGGTCGCAGAGGGATCGCCGGCCTGGAAGGCCCGTCCCAACGCCTCGTCATTCGCCCCGTCTCTCGTGCTCCCCACACCTCATCAACGACCCACGGACCGCCTTCCTACACTCCGCACCCATGCCTGAGGACTCCCACTTCCTGAAACCCACCAAACGCGCCGCAGCAGTCTTGGTCGCCGGGGTGCTCGCCGCAGTCGGGCTCCTCGTTGCGGCTGACTTTGCGCTCCGACACTCCGGGGCCAGTGGCGCGGACCTGATCGGCGTGGACTCCACCGCTATCGCTTCAGTCACCGCCGCATTCGCCGCCGGCAGCCTGTGGTTTGGCCGCGAGGCGGTCCTGGCCGCCCGTGCAACGGTACCGCCATTGGAGAGCATCGCCCGCCAGCTCACCGACCTCGACCGCGAGCAGCGGACGACGGTTGAACAACTCCAAGCGGTCGTCGACACTCTCCGAGAGGCGAACGCTGCCACGGCGGCGATGCTTGATGCCGTCCGCCGCGCTCGCCGCCAAGATCGTGCGTCGAGCCGTCTGCAGGCGCTGCAAACCATGCTGGCGGTGGTCCACCTCTGCGAGCAAGAGACGGTACGCATTGCGTCTGGATTCCCTGCGATCAACGCCATCAACCTTCAGGCGCAACTCCGCGCCCATGTCGCGGCCTTCGGAGAGAAGGAGGTTCCGCACGCTCGCGGGGTCGCCTATCACCACGCGCAATCCCTGTCATCGTCGCCACCACACTTCGGCGACGCGCAGTTCGAGTTGGAGGCCCTGATCGAGAAGGAGCAGGAGGAATTGCGGAGTGTCACCGAGGCATAGGCGACGCCGCCCTCAACGGGATGTCGGGGAGGCCGCCAGCCTCCCCGACCAATGAGCGCCTATCGACGCGGGCGCGTTCGCGGCTTGCTCGACTCGCGGATTACCCGCACGACAATCGCCGCAACGAGTTCGAGCCACGCCTGTAGGGACATGACGTCTCCTTGTTGTGACGCGCTACATGCCCCCAACGTCGCGCGCATGTTGTCCAGCATGTCGGGTGGGTTGGGGACCGGGAGCAGCAGCGCTTCGGCGTGACCCGGCGCACGGCCATTTCCTGTGGCCACTGCAGAGTCTAGCGCTTCGCCTCTTGCAGCGCAACGTTTTCGCCGATGTTGACTGCAACTCATTTAACAGACGCGCGCGCGCGGTTTAAGGCTTAACAGTTAACGGCATACCTAGTCATTAGGCGTACCGGAATAGAGGAAGAATTCAATCGACTCTAGACAGCAGACTCATTGAGGCTGTATGCTTCAGCCGTCCAGTATGTCGGGAGGGTTGGGGACCTGATCTCCCGGTCGGGGGCTTACAGCTTTGCAGTTTGGGCCCCCCACCCCCCTTTCCCCCCTCCCCCCAATTCTACCGCGCGCGGGCGCGCGCGGCCGCGAAGGCGGTCGCCGGCGGGATCGACCCTGATCGACCGCCCCAAGTCGACGGTGACGCCAGCGTCAGGTCCCAGGCCCGCAGCCGTGATGCCACTGGGGCGCACCAATCCGGGAGGCCGGCGGCGCCACGCGCGACGCGGCTCGCACTCGACCACAGCTCGCCTTTTTTGCAGCCTCGCCTTACCCTGCAGCACGCTTCGCCCAGCCCCCTCGCATCGCCACGCGGACGTGATCGCCCTTCGGCCCCGACCGCCTCCTGGTTGTTCGGCTGGCAGAGCTGATCCGGACTCTGCTCACCGCTGGCGGTGAGCACCTGCTGCTTCGCAGCGCCCGCCCCCCACCCCTTGCGGTGCGGCTTCGCCGCGATGTCGCCGGCGAGTGGAGGGCGCCAATCGCCGCGTGAAGGCTACGGGGCGCCATCGACGCCCGGACGCCTTGCGTCTTTGCTCGACAAGGGGAAGGGGGCATCTTGGGCCGACCTCACCGTCTGCCGGAACGGACGGTCCGGGGACCGACACCGCGCGCCGGGTTGGGCCGTCGTCCCGGGAGAGGAGCGGCGTCCAAGGTTGACAGCACTCGGCCGACCTGTACGGCGCCGCCTCCGGCGGTCTCTCGCGGCAGCGGCGTGCCGTCTCCGGTTGGGAACCACGCCCCGCGGCTTGGGGCCGTGGCGGGGTTGGAGGAGAAGTCGCCCCCCGCCGCGCCCGAGCAGAGCACCGACGAGGGGACGACCGGGAGACCGTCCCCCGCCGCCGATGCAGACGCGCAATACAGGGCGGCGACGGGGGACAGCCGTGAGGATCAGGCGGAGGCGGCGAGGGACAGCACGGGCCATTCCTCGCGGGGCGCTGGCGAGACGCCCTCAGCTGCGCACGTCGGGCCGACGCAGGCCGGGTCGATGATGCCGCTCTTGTAGCCACATCCCTTCACGATCCGTGCCAGGTCCAGCTCCGTGGCCTGGTACGTGTCGGCGAGCCGTCCGAGGATCGGCGCTTGGATGGGGGCGATGGCCAGGATGCCGTGCTTGCTCGCGATGTCGTGAAGGTTGGTGCGCGCCTCGATCCAGCGCCCGTGCGTCGGCACGGGGAACACGACGCGGCGAAAGGCGGTCAGCCCCTCGCCCCAGCCAAGGTCGACGGCGCCGGGGATGGTCGCTTCGATGTCGCGCGCAGCGTCCTCCAGCGGGGCTCCGAAGCCCCCTGGATGGACGAGCAGGGCGACACCGTGCTCACGAGAGGCATCCAGCCCGGCTGCGGCGGCAGCTGCGCCGACCGCCTCGTGGGCGAGGCGACCGTCGATCAGATGCCGCAGGACGGTCGCCTTGTCTCCGCCCGACGGAGGCGGACCCGCCATGCCCTGACGCAACTCTTTCTTGGCCTCGGTCGCGAAGGCCTCGGCTTCGAACTTGAGGTGGTCGAGCACGCCCACCCACGTGCGGAAGGGGACGGAGTCGTTCTCCATGTTGGTGCGCGCCGTCGCGATGGCTCGGTCGATGCCGGACGTCAGCGCGGCCATGACCTCGTCCTCCGACAGTCCGGCCCGCATCGCCAGGCCGCCGAGCATGCGGAAGATGCTGGCTTCGCCGTTCCACATAGGCCGCTTGCTCTCCCACACCCATCCGAGGGTGAGGGCGCCCTGGCAGGCGATGTGCAAGGCGGCGAGGCGGTGTGCATCGGCGTGCGGCGAGGCGTCCTGATCGAACTGCTGCATCACCGCCTCGACGCACGACGCGTCGATGCCGACGGTCAATGCCTTCCGCACCGCTGTCCGCATGCGCCGCTCGGCATTCCACCGCTCGGCGAAGGTCCGGCCTTCGGTGCCGGTTACCAGCGGGTAGGTAGAGTCCACCATGTCAATCACCTCATCCGTGATTGGCCACGACCCCGGGTGCGTCAACACCGCGGGGTCACTACTTTTGTGAGTATACACGACGTTGTCGTGGTAGCGCAACCTAGACGGCTGCAGGCGGTGGACGCTAGACCTCCACTGCTGGCAGCCCAGGACGGCGCCTCGGGGCAGCGAGAGCAGCGGTCAGGCGCGCGAGGCGGCTGCGGATCTCCGAGAAGTTCTCATAGCATCGCCTTAGCTCAGCCAATCGATGTGTGCTCAGAGCGGGATTCCGACCTGGGCGGGCACCGGCGCCGCGTTCCACCGGCTACACTCCAGCCCGCCTACGAGTTCGGGCAGGGGTCGCCCGCGTGTCGAAGGGGTCGCTGTGATGAAGCTCCGCCGCACCGCATTCCTCGGCGCCGTGCCGCTCCTCGTCGCCGCCGGCCTCGTCGCCGTCCGGCCCTCGAACGTTCACGCCATAGGCGGCGACAACTTCGTGGTCGACACGGCGGCCGACTTCACGAACGCCAACAACACCCCGGGCGTCTGCTCCGGAGCGGGCGCAAACGCCATCCACTGCTCCCTGCGGGCGGCGGTGCAGCAGGAGGACGCCGACGGCGGCGGGACGATCACCATCTCCGCCGGCATCAGCCCTGCGCTCACGCTCGTCTCTCCCGCCAACGGCCCCGACGACGGCACCACCGGCGACATCCACATCACCCAGCCCATCACCATCACCGGGCAGGGCTCGGGCCGGCAGGGATCGACGTCGACGACGATCGACGCGAGCGCGGTCCACGACCGCGCGTTCGAAGTCGACAACTTCAGCGGCAACTCCACCATCCAGGGGGTCCACATCACCGGCGGGGACGCTCCCGCCGCCCCCAACGTGTCGCAGTCGACGAGCACCGACGGTGGCGGGATCCTCGAGGACGACATGGACCCCGGCACCCTGACGCTGACCGACGTCTTCGTCACCAACAGCAGTGGCACGAACGGCGGCGGCGTGGCGGACGAGGGCGGCGGTCTCACCGTCAACGGCCTCTACCTCGGGAGTGGCAACACCGACGGCAACACCGCGGTGGCGAACAACCAGAACGCGAGCGGCGACGGTGGCGGCCTCTACGTCAACCTCGACGGGGAGAGCGTCGAGAGCATCTCGCTGACGAACGTCAGCGCCATCGCGAACACGGCGCAGAGCTTCTGCGCCAAGGGCGGCGGAGGCGTCGGCGTCGTCGGCACCCTCGCCGGTCCGTTCAGCCTCACCAACGCGACGCTCGAGAACAACAGCACCGGCGACGGCGAATGCGGCTCCGGTGAGGGCGGCGGTCTGTCCTTCGATGTCACCGGGGTCGGCAGCAACCCCGTCGCGGCCGTGGCGTCCAACCTCACCGTGTCGGGCAACACCGCCGACGAGGGCGGCGGGATCTTCGCGCAGATCGGAAGCTCGGGCGGCACAATCGCCATCTCCAAGGCCGCCCTGGTCAGCAACGACGCCAGCAACAGCAACGGCGGCGGCGACGGCGGCGGCATCGACATCGGCCGAGGCGCCACGCTCGACCAGGCGTTCGTGAGCGGCAACACCGCGGGCGCGTCCGGCGGCGGCGTCTACTTCACCAGCGGCAACGCCACCGGGGGCGGCACTGTCCAGAACACCACGGTCAGCGGCAACACCGCCAGCAGCCAGGGAATCGGAGACGGCGTGGCCATCGGGTTCAGCCGGACGGGGCTGCTGCAGGAGAGCACCGTCGCCGGCAACAACCCCAACGGGACAGGAAGGGGCATGCAGCTGGGAGCTGAGCAGTCGACCGACGCGCTCACGCTGGCCGACGACATCGTCGGCCTGCCCCACGGCCACGACACTGATTGCGGCGGCGCCGCCCACCCGCTGTCCTCCGGCTACAACGTCGTCACCGACTCCTCGTGCCTCCTCGGCGGAACGGGCGACCTCCAGGGAGTCGACCCGCAGCTGACTCTGGTCTCGTCAGGCCTGCCTGCGTGGCAGCAGCACTACTCGATCGCCTCGACAAGCCCAGCGCGTGACCACGTCCCCACGGCCTCGTGCCCGGTCAGGTACGACCAGCTCGGCACCGTGCGTCCCCAGGGGCCGGCCTGCGACTCCGGCTCGTTCGAGCTCCAGCTCGTGGCCTCCACCCCCACGCCGACGCCCACCCCCACCGGGGCGCCTGCGGGGACCATCCAGGCGCCCGCCGCCGGCGGCGGTCCGGTCTCGAGCCCGGCCAGCGGCGCGATCCCGATCGCCTCGGGCCTCCTGATCCTCGGCTTCACCGCTCCGATGGCGGTGCGCCGCCGGCGCGGCCGGACCCGCGCTCCCGGATCGCGCCCCCTTCGCGGGTCGTGAGGGCGGAGGCCAGGCGGACAAGGCGGCTGCGGATCTCCGAGAAGTTCTCATAGCATCGCCACAGCTCAGCCAAACCCCGTAAACGAACTCGGCTCCAACGACGCCTGTCCCGAGGATGCTTTTCACGCTGCATCGGCGTACAGTCGAAGGCCAGATTCAGAGGCCGCGCCTGCCTAACAGCAGACGTCCCGACGCCTGGTCCCACCGGAGGTCGTCGACATGGCGTTCTGTTCCGCCTGCTCCTCACCGTTGCCTGCCGGTGCATTCCATTGTCCGCGCTGCGGGGCTGCCGTCGGCCAGCAGCCCCAGTCCGCCACCGCCGGGCTCACCTCCTTCGTCCGGGTGTCCGGACGAACCAGGAAGGCGGGGATCTGGATCGCTGCGGGCGGGCTTGGCATCGTGCTTTCGGCCTTCATCCCCTGGGTGAGCGTGTCCGGGATCGTCACGGTGTCGCAGTCCGGCGGCGCGGTCGCCTACATCGCCATCTTCGGCGGGGTCTGCACCTACCTGGGCAGCCGGGTCCTCATGGGCTATGGACGCCAGTGGATGCGGGTGCTGCTCTGGGTGCTCTGTGTCATCGGTGTGGCCAACGTGGTCACCCTCTTCAACGCCCTGAGCACTGACAACGCGGGCGGCGCCGTGCAGCCGTCGGTCGGCGTCTTCGCAGCATCGGGCGGGGTGGTCGCCACCGTGGTGGGAGCCATCCTGCTGCAGACGGTGCGCCTGTCGAAGCGGACGCCGGCGGTCGCTGCCGTCCCCGTGGCGGTCGCCGTCGCGCCCGCCACGGCGGCTCCGACACTCTCCCCGGACAAGCAGTTCTGGTGGGACGGCGCATCGTGGAGGCGCGCCGACGACGTGCCGCCCCCGTCAGCGCAGCGCTCGCCGGACGGGAGCTACTGGTGGGACGGTGACGCGTGGCGCGCTGTCCCGTCGGCATAGCGGGCCGCGTTCCGCCAATCGCACCGCGACAGCCACCCGCTTCGGTTCGGTACCGTACGGACGCTCGACATCCGTGGCCATACACATGACCTTCGGCCCTGGCGCCGGGTGATCCGCATGCCTAGCGTTCGGGGCTCAGGAGGCACATTGCCTCCATGCCGGAGGCCACGCGCATGAAGCGCTTCCTCGCCGTTCTTGGGTTGCCGGCACTGTTGCTGCTCGCCGCATGCGGTGGGAGCAGCACCTCCTCCATCACCGGCCAGCTCAGCTCCGGCGGGCTGCAGGGCTCGATGGTGGTCACGACCGACTCGGGCGCGATCGCCGCAGTGAAGGCCAATCTCAACCTCGGCCAGCTCAGCTCGTCGGGTGTGACCATCGTCGACGGTGATCAGCACAACGGCAACCACGTGTGCGGTTTCAACGTCAGCAAGAACGGCCACAGCTACCAGGTCGACTACTACACGGACTCGTCGCAGCTCGCCTCGCTGCTGACGCAAGGGTGCAGCAGCACCGAGCAGCAGCGGTTCCTCAGCGAAGCTCCCTGAGGCATCGCTCGAGTCCGGGGTCAGAGGTCGGCGCTCGTCCGAGACTGCGCCCGCATCCACGGCGCGTCAGCCTACCAGGGAACTCCCAGTGCCCCCGCCAGGAACCGCGCGAACGGATTCGCCGTCCTGCACGCGTCGACGAAGCGGTCCATGAAGTCCGCCGCGCAGAGCTCCGCTTCGCTGAAGCTCCTGTGGCAGGTGAAGCTCGATGCGGAACATCGAGCCGCCCACGGGACGCGGGTCGGCGACGACGTGCCTGCTGATCCTGTGCCGGGCGGGCCCGGCGTCCTCGAAGAAGAGGAGCGCCGGGGCCCTGACGTCGCGCTCGTAGCGCACCTTGTTGCGCTGGAACCACTCCCTGTCGTTGTGGGCGCGAAGGTCGCGCAGGAAGTCGAACAGCGCCGGGGTGAAGCGGGCGGGCAAGCCTACTTCGGCTGCGAGGTGATCCGCAGGTAGGGCTTGGGTGCCCTGAAGCCGGGGAACTTCTGCTTGGCGTCGTCGTCGGAGACCGAGCCGGCGATGATGACGTCCTCGCCCTGCTTCCAGTTCACCGGCGTCGACACCGGGTGCCGGGCGCTGAGCTGCAGGGAGTCGATGACGCGCAGCACCTCGTCGAAGTTGCGGCCCGTGGTCATCGGGTAGACCAGGATCAGCTTGACCTTCTTGTCCGGCCCGATCACGAAGACGTTGCGCACCGTCTGGTTGTCGGCGGGCGTCCGCGTGGCGGGATCACCCGAGGTCGAGGCGGGCAGCATCCCGTACAGCTTCGACACGTTGAAGTCGGCGTCGCCGATGATCGGGTAGTTGGGACGCGCCCCCTGCGTCTCCTCGATGTCGTCGGCCCACTTGCTGTGCTTGTCGACGGGATCGACGGACAGCCCGATGATCTTCACACCCCGCCGGTCGAACTCGGGCTGGATGCGCGCCATGTAGCCCAGCTCGGTGGTGCAGACCGGTGTGAAGTCCTTGGGATGAGAGAAGAGGACCGCCCAGGAGTCCCCGATCCAGTCGTGGAAGCGGATGCGGCCCTGCGTGGTCTCCGCCTCGAAGTCGGGCGCGGTGTCGCCCAGGCGGAGGCCCGCCCCGGCGCCCGTGTCGGTACCGACGGATGTCATCGCTGTTCTCCTCGCTGGCGAGCTGCAAGTACCCCCCACCCCGGCCGAGAGCACCGGGGCGCACGGCACGATGCTAGCACCGCGCGCGCGGGCTCGCCGCCCGCCGCAGGCAGGCTCAGAGGCGGGGCCTGAGCGTCTCCAGCCCCTCGCCGCTGAGGTCGGCCAGCGCCACCTTGCGGCCGGTGATGGCCAGGATCAGCGACAGCGCGGGACCGCTCACCTCCGGTCCGTCGCCGGCGGCCCAGTCGACGTCGGTGGCGCGCAGGCGCAGCCCGTCGCTGCGCTGCTTGCCGTGCAGCAGCGGCGAGGTGCGGCGCGCGTACTCGGCGACGGTGACCAGCGCCTGCGGCGACACGGCGACGGTCCGCCCGGTGGGACGCGCCGCGTCCTCCCCGTGGATGACGGCCTCGGCCAGCCAGGTCTGCTTGGGCCCGGGCGGGGCGGTGCTGCGCGGCGCACTGTCGCGGAACTCCTGCAGCAGGTCGGCGGTGCTCTGCGTGGCGTGCCGGCCGACGTCCTTGGCGGAGAACCTGTCGAAGTTGAACCCCGCACCGATGAAGCGGCCCATGAAGCGCGGCGGCGTCATCTGATGAGTCTCGACCATGTGCGCCACCACGTCGCGCACGCGCCAGCCGGCGCACAGCGAGGGCGTCTCCCACTCCGCGTCGTTGAGCGTTGCCAGCATGTCGCCGACCTTCTCCCGCTGCTCGTGGGTCAGCGCCCAGAGATCCGCCGGGCTCGCCACCTGGTTGGTCGCCATGGCTGGTTCCTCCGCGACAGTCGCACGGATGTGCCGTCCGCGGCATTGTAGGCGGACGCCGGCGCGGACGCCGCGCTGAGCACGCAACGGCGGTCAGCCGAGGTCCACCTCGCGCAGCATCTCCGCGCACACCTCGGGCGCCTCGATCGGCGGCCAGTGCCCGACGCCGTCCAGGAGTCGCCGCGGCGCCGCGGGCAGCTCCGCGACGATCCGCTCCGCCATGTGCGCACCCGAGATGGGGTCGAGCATCCCCCACACGAAGCCCAGCGGCACGTCGGTGGCGGTGAGGGCGCCGACCCAGTCGGCGGCGCGCAGCCTGCGCTCCTCCATGTAGCGGATCAGCAGGTGCAGGTTGTGATGGCCGTCGCCGTGCGACATCACCGCCCAGGTGGCGTGCAGCTCGCCGTCCGAGGGCTGGTGCGACGGCCCGTAGGTGAGCCGCAGCCCCGCGGACATCGCCTCCTCGGTGATCGACGCCGCCACCGCCGCGCCCCGCTGCGGATCGGCCAGCGCCGTCTGCAGCGGCAGCGGCCGGTGCAGCTCCGGGAAGATGCCACCGTTGGCCAGAACGACGGCCCGCAGCCGCACGCCGTCGAGCCGGCCCGCAGCCAGGCGCCAGAGCAGCTCCTGCGCCACCGTCGCGCCGAGGTCGTGCGCCAGCACCGCGGTGTCGCGCACGCCGTTGGCGCGCCACATCGCCACCACCGCGTCGGCCTGCTCGCTCACCGAATAGACGTGGTCGAGCGGTCGGTCCGACTCGCCGAAGCCGACCATGTCCAGGGCGAGGGTGCGCCGCGACGCCTGCAGCAGCTCGGCCACGGCGCACATGTCGAAGGACGACGTGGGGAAGCCGTGGATCAGCGTCAGCCACGGCCCCTCCCCCGCAGCGCGCGTCCAGACGCGGTGCAACGCGCCGGTCCCGGTGGTGCAGGGCACCTCGACGAACGCGCCCGAGGCGCGCCACGCCTCCAACCGCGCCATGGCATCTCCACTCATCAGCGATCCTCCCTGTTCCGCCGCCGCGACAGCAGCAGCGACACCGCGGCGCCGGCCACGACGACCACCACCACCGCACCGGCCGCCCACGGCAGCCAGCCGAACCGCGACGAGGCCGGCGGGAGTGAGGCCACCACCAGCGCAGCGTCGCCCAGCGCGGTGGTGTTGGCGGCGAAGATGTCAGGACCCGCCACCGGCGTGGTGGAGAGCGGGTGCCAGCCGCTGCCGTCGAAGGCGTCGACCGTCGCGGCGCCGATGCCGGTGGGCCCGCGCAGCACGAGGGTCACCGGCTTGCCCGGCGAGACGCCGACGGTCGCGCCGCCGTCGGTGACGATGCGGAAGCGATAGGTGTTGCCGGCGACGACTCCGTTCGGGGGATCCGTGCTCGGCGTGTCGACGGGCGTGATCGTCGCCGTGATCGAGCGCGCGCCGGCGGGCACGGTCAGCCCGTTGTCGCCGACGATCAGCTGCGCCTGCGGAGGGTTCTCGGGAGTGGCCAGCACCAGCGCCGAGACGCCCTGCGCGGTGATCGGCTGCGTCGTCGTCGCCGAAGCCGGATGGCCCGCCTGGCCGTCGCCCGGATGCAGGTAGACGTACGGCGACGGCGCGGCGAAGCTGTCGTACAGCGGTGGCATCCCTGCCGGGGCGACGAGCCGTGCCGCCACCGCCACCGCGCCACCGGCGGCGAGCAGCGCCAGAGCGGCGCGCCGGGAGCCGGTCACAGCAGGAGCCAGGCGCCGCAGTCGGCCAGCGCGTGCGCCAGGGCGGGCGCGGCCACTCCGCCGCTGAGCAGGCGCAGGCCGCCGAGCCACATCCCCACTCCGGCGTCGAGCGGCACCACACCCCATCCGTAGAGCGGCACGTGCACCAGCGCGAAGGCGAGCGCACACACCAAGGCCGCGACCGTCGCCCCGCTGAGGCGCGACACCGCGTCGAAGAGCACCCCGCGGAACACCAGCTCCTCCGCGGCGGCGACGCACACCACCAGTGCCGTCCACGGCAGCACCTGCGCTCCCGACGGGCGCGGCCACACATGCGCCGGAGATCCGCGCAGCGCGGCCGCCATCACGACGAGCACCGCGCCGCCGCCGGCACCCAGCGCGACCGCGCGCATCGCCGATGCCCGGCGTGTGCGCGCCGGCGCATCCGGCGCGAGCCGCCGGTGCCGCGGCGCCAGCGCGCCCACACACAGCAGCAGCGCCGCGAACGCCGCCGCAGCCGGCAGCGAGGACGACGCCCCCCCGGCTCCCGCGACCAGCAGGCGCGCCAGCAGCGCCGCCGCCACCGCCGCCCCGATCCCGAGGGGCGGCAGCAGCGGCCGGGCGACCGCTCTCACCGCGGCAGCGGGACCATGGTGACCGAGCCCGTGGCATAGGCAGGCGGCCACACCACGACGCTGTGTCGCACGCCCTGCCACTGCCAGATGACCGCCGCCGCCCGCGTGTTCTGCCCCATCTGCGGGCCGCTCGTGTCGAAGAGCAGGCCGCCGCCGTCGGGCAGGCTGCCGGCCGGCAGGTCGACGGTGCGCGCCGCCGCGGCGATGCCCCGCGCGTCGAGCGCCGCCGCCCGCGGCAGCACGTCGTGGAACAGCGCCCAGGCCGAGCTGAAGCCCGCGATCCCCTCCTCACTGGGCGCCCGGCCGGTGCGTTGCTGCCAGACCTGGGAGAAACGCTCGTACAGCGCCTGGGCCTCCGCGTCCAGGCCCGCGGGGTTGAAGCTGTCGTCGGGACGGTCGGAGGCGAACACCCCCACCGCGTCGGCTCCCAGCGCGTCGCCGAAGTCGGGCAGGCACTGCGCCATGGTCGTGCCCATGAAGGCGTCGACGTGCAGGCCCGCCGCCAGGAAGGCACGCCGGAAGGCGATGCCGTCGGGGATGTGCGAGGACAGCAGGAGGATGTCCGGCCGGGCGGCGCGGATGGCGCTGACGGCAGGCGTCCAGTCGGGGAGGAACGGGTCGTACACGCTCTCCCCCACCACCGTCGCGCCGCCGGCGGTGAGGGCGGCGCGCGCCGCGTCGGCGACGGAGTGCGCGTAGGCGTCGTCGGCGGTCACCAGGTAGGCACGCAGCGTCGCGGCGGCGCGCTGCAGCCGCGGCGCAATCTGCTGCAGGACGAAACGGCCCGAGTTGCCGCCCAGGTCGGACCCGTTGGCACCGACGCGGAAGACGAGCGGCTGCGCCTGCCCCGTGACCTGGTCGGCGACGGCGCCCGTCTCCCAGTACACCATCCCCTGCCGCGCCACCGCCGCCGCCGCCGGGATCGAGAGGGCCGACGAGTATGCGCCGATCACGGCAGGAACTCCGTCGCCGTGCAGGCTGGCCGCCAGCGCGGGCGCCTGGTCACCGCTCTCCAGGTCGCGCAGGTCGAACTGGATCTGCCGGCCGTCCACCCCGCCGGCGCCGTCGACCATGCCCGCGGCGATCTGCGCCCCGAGGTACTCGTCGTGCGCGTCGGCGGCGAGGCTGCCTCCCAGCGGGAAGAGCGCTCCGATGCGCAGGACCGGTGCCGCACCGCCGCCGCCCGCCGCGCCACATGCGCTCACCGTCGCAACAAGGAATCCCCCCATGGCCAGCCGCAGCCCGCGCGCCGTCCGCATCCTCACTGCACCGTGAACACGATGGACTGCGAGTACACGCGCGGGTTGAAGGGGAAGTGGTCGGAGGCGACGAACTCCGCCTTCAGCGTGTACACGCCGGGATGCACCGGCACGTCCTGGGCGAGTGCGTAGGCCATGTAGATGAGCTGGTTGTCGAGGTAGAGGTGCACGTGTCCCTCCGTCGGGGTGATCTGCGTGGTGGTGGTCTTCACCACCGTGGCGTTCTGCAGGGTGACGACGACGTGCACGGTGCTGCCGTGCACCACCTCGTTGGGCGTGGGGCTGCTGATGGACAGGGTCGCCGGCGACGACGGCCGCGTCGACAGGTCCGGCGTCGACGGCGCGCTCGGGCTGGGCGTCGAGCCACCGCCACCCGGCCCGCCGCACGCGGTGAGCACGAGCGCGACCGCGACCGGCAGGATGGCGCGTGCAGGGATGCGTCGCATGGATGGGGTCCTCATTGTCCCGCGGCCACGTCGAGTGCGACGGAGATGCTCTCACCGCTCGCCGTGCTGCCGCTGATGACGGCGTGGTATCTGCCACCGGCCATGGTGACGTCGGCCACGAAGTGCCCGGGCTCCAGCATCTGCACGCTGAGCGGCGCCGCCCCGCCGCCCGGTGGCGCCAGGGTGATGGTGCAGGTGGTCACGGGGAGCTCGGTGCCCTTGGCGTCGAAGAAGGTGCTGTGGAAGATCAGCGGCCCCGGTTTGTTGGGGTCGAGGTAGACCTGTACGCTACGCCCGTCGGCGAGCTTGGCGGTGTAGAGGGTGGGGATGGGGCCCTTGCCCTCCTGCACGGTGATCACCGGCGGGACCGTGCGCGTGGCCAGCTGCAGCGACACCTGCGCCGACTGCACACCGCGTTCGACGAGGACGTCGACGTCCCACCTCCCGTCCAGCGAGAGGTTGCCGCCGGAGCCGGTGAAGGTGCCCACGCCGCTTCGCTTCAGGTCGAGGGACGACCCGCCGACGTCGCTGCGCGCGGGGAGGGAGAAGCGCAGCTGCACCCCGCTGGCGTCGACCGGCTGCCCGGTGTCGTAGTCGCTCACCGTGACGGTGAACTGGTTGAACCCCGCCGTCCCCGGCGAGGCGACCAGCCGCGCCTTCACCGTCGTCCCCGGGTCGCTGCCGGTGGCGACGATCTGCGCCGGCGGGCCGGCCGCTCCCGCCGAGATGGGCGGCGAGACGTTGACCAGCGCCGCCGCCACCAGAACAGCCATGCCGCCGAGCAGCACCTCGGTGGATGCGACGCGACGCAATCCGGTGACGCCGCGCCAGGCGCGCGGGACGTGGCGGAAGCGGTTCACCGCGCCGAGCCCGGCGAGCACCGCCACCAGCACCAGCTTGAGGATGACCAGCTGCCCGAACGGCGTCGCGCCCAGCGCGTACCACGACTGCACCTCGACGACGGAGCGCACGATGCCCGTCGCCACCACCAGGGCGAGGGCGACCGCGGCAGCCGTCGACATGCGGCGCACCGCCGCACCGCGCCGCTCGCCGTCGAGGCCGCGCAGCGAGAGGAGCAGTGCCGCGAGCCCGCCGATCCACACGCCCACGGCGACGATGTGGAGCCACTGCAGCAGCACGTTGATCCAGACGGTGGCCTCCCCCGCCGCGTGGCTGGACGCCGCGTCCGCCCACATGCCACCCGCCGCCGCCAGCCCGGCCGCGACCACGGCGAGCCGCCGCGGCGCCGGGCCGCGCGCCAGCCAGGCGGCCAGCACGGCCGCGCCCGCGATCGCCGCCGGGATGATGCGTCCGACCAGCTGGTGCCCCAGCGACGTGCCGAAGAGGGTGGTCCACGATGCGCCCGCCGCGCTGCGCTGCGACTCCGAGACGCCGTAGGTGCCGAAGGCGGCCATCCCCCAGGCGGCCGCGCAGAGCCAGAGGAGGCGGCGCGCCGGCTCGCCGACCACCACCGCGGTGACCAGCGCCGCGCCGAGCAGCAGCACCAGCCCCGCGAAGAGCGCCCAGCGCGCGGCCACGGCCAGCGCCGAGGGCGGGGGTCCCGCGCCGGACACCGAGGCGGTGCCCACCGTCGCACTCTGCGGCGAGACGCCGACGCCGAACACCAGGCTCCCCGCCGCGTAGTGGCCGTCGACGCTCGACACGGTGCGCCAGCTGATGGTGTACACGCCCTTGGGAAGCGTCTTCACCGGCACCACCAGGGTGAGCGGGTCGCCGGGCGCCGCGCGGGTGGGTCCGGCGGCGAAGGACTGGCCGGAGGCGTTGAGCACCTGCAGCGTGGAGAGCCCGGGGTCGGGCGCCTCGCCGAAGGTGACGCTCACCTGGGTGGGTGGCTGCTGCACCGCCGAGCCGGCGGCGGGCACTGACGACTGGGCCAGGGCGTGGGCCGACGCCGCCAGCGGCAGGGTGAGCGCCGCCGCCAGGGCCAGCCCGAGGCCCAGGCAGGTGCGCAGGAGGCGCGGCACGCCGCTACACCCTGCGGCGCCTTGCCGCCACGCCCAGGCCCGCGCCGCCGAGGAGCACCCCTGCGGCCAGCGCGACGACGCCGATCACCATCGCCCGGCCGGCCGAGCTGGAGGCGTCGCTCGCCACCTGCTGCGCCGCCGCGAGTCGCGAGGCGGTCGCGTCGAGCTTGGTCGACAGCGCCGCGCTGGAGGGCACCTTGGCGGGGAACTGGTCGTCGCTGGGCTCGGTGACCACGGCGAAGGTCTGGTCGGACGCGGTGACCGTCTGGTCCACCGGCGTGCCGTGCACGCTGCCGGTGACGTGGAAGGTGTACGCGCCCACCACCGTGGGGATCAGCGGCACCTGGTAGTCGCCGGGCGTGCCCAGGCCGGTGTCGGGGTCGAAGGTCGGCGCCAGGTCCTTGCTGTCGCTTCTCTCGCTGCCGATGCTGACCTGCACCTTGAGGTCGCCCGGCTTCAGGTCGCCGACCGGCTTGCCGGAGGCGTCGCTGGCGATGACCTCGACCGCGTTGTCGAAGCCGACGTAGCTGGGCTCCACGGCCCAGCCGATGGCGAGCTTGTAGGCGCCCACCTGCTTGACCGCGTGCGCGGACGCCGGCAGGACCGCGACGAGGGCCAGGATTGCGCCGCCGAGCAATGCGGCAGCGCGCCGGGGCAGGGCCGCGCGAGGGCGGCCGGCGTGAACGGCTGGCACTGAGTTCGTGCTCCTTGTGTCCGAAACTGACGTGTCGCGCGGCACCCGGCGGGGTGCGGCGCGGAACCGGGGGATGTCAGGCGGAGTGGAGCGCGGGCGGGGGGCGGGACCAGAGCCGCCCGAAGCGGTCGAGCGGCGCGGGACGGACGGCGGCGGCGGCCCGAGGCGCCTGCGGGCGCATCGAGCCGAGGCGATCGAGGAGGTGGCGGAGCAGGGCGATGGTGCGCTCCACCGCCTCGACGCGGCGGTGCAGCAGCCGCGAGCCCAGGGCCACCGCCGCGAGCAGCAGCAGGGCGACGGCCGCGTGGACCAGCGGCGCAAGCGCGTGCACACCGGTGACGGCGCCGAAGCCGGGCGCCGGTGCCCCGGCGATGCCCGCCTCGACGTTCTCCTGGAACAGGTACAGGCCGATCTGCAGGACGGTCAGCGGCAGCCACCAGGCGGCGATGCGCACCCCGCCCCGGGGTCGCCACGTCGCCTCGACCCGGCGCGGGGCGGCGGCAACACGGTGCCCACGCAGGGCTCCGGCCAGCGCCGGTCGCAACCCGCCGAGCTGGCGTCCCAGCCGCAGCCACAGCCGCAGGCCGTGCATCGCGCCCGCCGCCGCGGCCAGGGCCAGCAGCATGCCGACGGGAAGCATGTAGGCGTGCAGCGAGCCGACCATCACCCGGCCCAGCCCGGCCGCGCCGTTGACCCGCCAGTACTCGATGGTGTGCCCCAGCCAGACGCCCGCCAGGGCCAGCAGCACGCCGCCCGACGCGGCGAGCCTGATCCGCCGGGGCGAGGGAGCCGCGGGCGAGGTCATCGCCGGAAGGATACCGAGGCGGCCCGGACGTCGCGGTCGCCGTGCGCCGTATCCTCCCGTGGGGCCGATGCCCCAATCACCCTGAGGTCCCCACCCCACACCCTGCCGATGCGCGTCCCGTCCTCCCGCCGCTCCGCGCTGCTCGCCGTGCTGGCGCTCCTCTGCGCCGCCTGCGGCACCACCGCCTCCGGCTCGGGTGGCGGGGGCACGGCAGGCGGCGACCTCACCGTGGCCCCACAGAACTCGACGCTGCTGGTGGGGGTCAACCGCATCAGCATCGCGCTGCTCGACTCCCGCCAGCAGCCGGTCAACGGCGCCACCGTCAGCCTGGAGGTCGACGCCGGCGGCACGCGCGTCGAGTCGCGCCCGCTGGACTGGATCGGCCCCACCTACGACGACAAGCCAGTGTACAACGGCACCGCCAGCTTCCCCAGGAGCGGTGCGTACACGCTGGTGGCGCATGCCGTCCTCGAGGACGGGACGGTGCACAGCGGCAGCGCGCAGGTGAACGTGACCACCAAGTCGCCGGAGCTGCCGGTGGGCTTCCAGCCTCCCGCGGTGTCGCAGCGCATCATCACCGACCCCAACACCAGGATCACCGACCTCGACAGCGGCGTGCCGCCCGACGACTGGCACACCATGACCATCGCCCAGGGCCTCGCCCAGCACCGGCCGATGCTGCTCTACTTCGGTGAGCCGGGCTTCTGCGTCAGCCAGGTGTGCGGGCCCGTGGTGCAGATCCTCGAGCAGCTCTGCAAGACCTACTGCGACAAGCTCGTCTTCGAGCACATCGAGGTGCGCATCCCGCCGGGCGCGCAGGGTCCGTTCAACCCCGCCTACGTCGCCTTCGGGCTCAGCAGCGAGCCCTGGATCTACTTCGTCAACGCGCAGGGCGTCGTCGCCGATCGCTTCGAGGGCCCGGTGACGCTCGCCGACCTCGCTCCCGCGGCCGACGGCACGCTGGCGGGACGCGTCCCCGCGATGGACGTGACCGCCGGGTGAGGCGCCCGGCGCTGCTCCTGGGGGGACTCGCGCTGGTCGCGGCGGCGACGGGCGCGACGGCGCTGGTGCTGCGGCTCTCCGCCGGCCCGGCGCCGGCATCGAGCGACGTGGCGCTGGTGGCCACCACGGCGGCGACGCTGCGTGCGCCCCTCGACGTGGGCGACGTGCGGCTCACCGGGCTTGGCGCGCCGGTGACGCTGCTGAGCGGGACCGGCGCCGCCTCGATCGCCCCCGACCTCGGGCAGCTCGGCTACTACAGCGTGCCCCCCGGGCACTACACCGGAGTTTCAGCCACAGTTGGCGGCATCGTGCGCAGCGCGCAGGGCGACATCACCGTGCAGGCCGGCGTGCTCACCCCCGTCCTGCTGGTGGCGCGCAGCGACTCCATCAGCGTCGCCGCCGGAACCGACGCCGTCAACCACGCCACCCTCGACGCCGCCGGGCAGCTCCTCCACCCGCCCGACGTGACCTTCGTCGACCAGCACGGCAGCAGCGTTCCGCTGCACAGCCTGCGGGGGAAGGTCGTGGTGGTCGCCGCGCTCGACACCGACTGCCACGACACCTGCCCGCTCTACACCGCGATCTGGGCCGACCTGCAGAACGTCATCCGCGAGCGCGGCTGGGGCGACCGGGTGGCCATCGCCGAGGTGAGCATGGACCCCGAGCGCGACACGCCGGCGGAGCTGCTCGCCTACGCCAACCTCACCGGCGCGAGCTGGCCGCTGCTGCGCACCGACGTGGCCAGCACCTTCCAGTTCTGGCTGTCGCTGCACGCCACCTACACCAAGGCGCCGCCGCCCAGCCCGGCGCCCACCGACTGGTACACGGGCAGGCCGGAGACCTACCACCTCGACCACGACTCGCTGGCGGTGGTGATCGACCAGAGCGGCGTGGCGAGGTACATCCTGCAGGGGAACCCCAAGCTGGGACACGCGCTGAGCCCGGCCCTGGCGGCGCTGGTCGGCCCCGGCAAGCTGGGCGGGCTGCAGCAGAGCGCGTCCTGGACGATCAGCAACCTGCTGGACTACGTCGACGTCAGCCTCGGCCTGCCGCCGGAGAGCGACCGGGGCACCGAGCAGGCCGCCAGGGACGGCGCGCGGCCGCCCGTGTTCGCGCTGCACGCGCTCGACGGCAGCACCGTGTCGGTGCAGGCGCAGGTGGGCAGGCCGACCATCGTCACTTTCTGGGCGACCTGGTGCGCGCCCTGCCGCAAGGACCTCCCCGCGCTGGCCGCCGCGGTGAAGGCGCACCCCAACCTGGAGGTGCTCGCCGTCGACGAGGGCGAGAGCGCCGCGCAGGTGCGCGACTATCTGCGCTCGGTCCTGGGCGGCGACGCGTCACTGCTCACGGCGCTGCTCGATGCCGACCACTCGGTCGGTGCGACCTACGCGGTGCAGGGGCTGCCGGTGACCGTGTTCGTCGGCGCCGACGGCATCGTGCAGTCGGTGCGCGTCGGCGAGTTCCGCGCGGACGACCTCTCCAGCGGGCTGGCGGCGATCGGCGCCTGACGGGTCAGCGGGCGGCGGCCGGCTCCGCGGGCGCACCGAGATGGGTGCGGGCGAGCGAGGCGATGCGCGCGGTGACCTCGCGATGCGCCTCCAGCTGCAGCATGTGGCCGATGTCCGGCAGCTCGACCAGCTCGACCACGTCGGGCAGCGTGCCGGCCAGCTTGCGCGCGTGCCACGGCGGCGTCAGCTTGTCGACGGCGCCGACCATGACCACCGTCGGCACGGTCAGCTTGGGCACGGACTCGTAGAGGTCGATGGTGTTCAGGGAGCGTCCGAAGCCGGCGCGCACGGGCGCGGGACAGTGCGAGGTCATCTCGTCGCAGAAGGCAACGGTCCCAGGGCTCGCGCCCGGGCTCAGCGCCACGTAGCGGATGGCGCGATGCGAGAGCGGGGTGCTGTGCTGCGGCAGCTTCAGCGGCAGAGCGACCGCACGCGGCATCAGCGCGCGCTGGATTCGCGCACCCCAGCGCGGCCGCAGCACGAGGAGCTGCTCGAGCAGGTCGCCCATGCCGGTGCCGATGAGCATGGCCGCGGCGGCGCGCTCGCGCACCTGCTCGGGATGGCGCCCGGCCCAGGCGACGATGGTCATCCCGCCCATCGAGTGCCCGACCACGACGCACCTCTCGCCCTGCGGCACCGCCGCCTCGATGACCGCCTGCAGGTCGTCGCCGAGCGCGTCGGCGGAGTAGACGCTCGCCTGCGGCGGGTCGCTGCGCCCGTGGCCGCGCTGGTCGTAGGCGACGACGCGGAACTCGTCGCCGAGGTCGCGCACCTGGTGGTGCCACACGGCGATCTCGTTGGTCCAACCGTGCACCAGCACCACGGTGGGCGCGTCCTCGCGGCCGAACACCTCGACGTGCAGGCGCGTGCCGTCGGGCGACCGCACCTCCAGCTCGCGGCCCTTGATGCGACTGCCCAGCTCGGCGGTGGCCGGGTCGGCGGCGATGGCCCGCTGGTCGCGGCGGCGCTGCAGCTCCCAGAGGGCGCCGGCGGCTCCGGCGACGGCGACAGCCGTTGCGGCGCGGCGTAGGGTGGTCGAGGGCATGGCCGCATCATCGCCGAAGCCCCACCTGGGACGCCAGGGTCGTGCGGCCATGACCTTCGGCCCTGCCCTTCCCGCGTGCAGCGGTGCAAGGTGAGGGCAGCGGCGGAGCGAACCCCCATGCTCACGGAGGCGTTGGGATGAGCACGACACTGCGAGAGCCGGTCAGCAAGGTCGACACCGCGTGGTGGCACATGGAGTCACCGGTCAACCACATGGTGGTGACCTCGGTGCTGCTCTTCGACCGCCCGCTGCGGCGCGAACGGGTGCGCGCCCTCTTCGAGGAGCGCATGCTCCGCTTCCCCCGCTTCCGCCAGCGCATCGTCACCTCCCTGCGCGGCCTCAACGAGCCGCAGTGGGAGCTCGACCCGGACTTCGACATCGACGCCCACATCCACCACCTGGCCCTCCCCGCGCCAGGCGACGAGCAGGCCCTGCGCGACCTCGTCGGCGACATCGCCAGCCTGCCGCTCGACCCCTCGGCGCCGCTCTGGGCCTCCTGGATCGTCGACGGCGTCAACGGCCGCGGCAGCGCGCTGATCTCGCGCATCCACCACTGCATCGCCGACGGCATCGCGCTCACCCGACTGCTGCTCTCGCTGACCGACGAGGACCCCACCGACCGCAGCGGCCAGACGGAGTGGTGGGAGGCGACGCCGCAGCGCACCCGCGGCGAGCCCGAGCACCGCGGGCTGGTCCGCGGCGCCGCGCACGTGGCCGGCATGGCTGCGCGCGAGTCGCTGCAGAGCGTTCGCCATCCCCAGCACGCCGCCGACCTCGCCGGCGAGGCGCTCGGCGACGCGCGCGCGCTGGCCCGCGTCACGTTCCTGCCGGCTGAGGCCGAAACGTCATTGCGCCGGCCACTGGGGACGCACAAGGCGGTGGCGTGGACCGAGGAGATCCCCCTCGCCGGCGTCAAGCGCATCGCCCACAGCGTGGGCGGCACGGTCAACGACGTGCTCGTCGCCGCCGTGACCGGCGGCCTGCGCACCTACCTGCTGGAGCGCGGCGAGGTCGTCCCCGAGGGGCTCGAGCTGCACGCCACCGTTCCGGTGAACCTGCGCCCGCTCGACGGGCCCATCGCCCTGGGCAACCGCTTCGGGCTCATCTATCCCACCCTGCCCGTCGGCGTGCCCGACACCATGGACCGGCTTCGCGCCGTGAAGAAGGCGATCGACGACATCAAGGCGACCCCTGAGGCGGTCGTCGCCATCACCGTGCTCGACGCCCTCGGCCACACGCCGAAGGCGGTGGAGGAGCTCTTCATCCAGTTCTTCACCAGCAAGTCGAGCATGGTGCTGACCAACGTCCCCGGCCCGCGCCACCGGCGCCGCTTCGCCGGGGTGCCGCTGCGCCGGGTGGTGAGCTGGGCGCCGCCGTCGGGCAGCCTGCCGATGTCGGTGAGCATCTTCAGCTACGCGGGCCAGGTCACCATCGCCGTCCTCGGCGACACGCGCTGCGTTCCCGACGCCGAGGGGCTGGTCCGTGCCATCGAGCACGAGGTGGCCGAGCTGCGCCGCGCCGGCCTGGCGCAGCGGCGGGCGGCCTCGCGCTAGGCGGCGTCGGCGTGGCGTCGCGCTGGGGCGGTCGCGGTGCCGGAGCGGAAGCCGGACCACCAGCTGGCCCGCTCGGCGGCGACGGCGACGGTGGCGCGCGTCGCGCTGCGGCGCTGCACACGCCCCTCGCCACGCAGGATCACGCCGCGGAACCCGGAGGGTCGCAGGCTCTCCGAGTTGTGGAAGGTGATGCACGCGGCGGCGCGGCGCGCCCCGCCGGTGACGTCGAACGCGGCGAGCGGCACCTGCACCTGCCCGTCTGCGGTCGCCTCCAGGGCCGGCAGGGCGACCGCGCCGGTGGGCGAGGACCAGCCGAGGCTGGCCGACCGGGGATGTTCGAGAGCGTCGAGCACCGCGGGCGGGAGCCCGGCCACGAGGTCGTCGAGCGGCGGCACGTGCGCGTGGGGCCGCGGCACCTCGGGAGTGCGCACCCGGCGCCAGCGGCCCCAGGTGTGCAGCAGGCGGTCGCCGTCGAGCAGCATGCCGCGCTCCGGCTCGATGGCGACGAGCACGCGGTCGTACACGGTGAGGTCGCCGGTGCCGGCGAGGATGTCGCGCAGGAAGCCGCCCAGCAGGAGGCGCGAGTTGCGCAGCGCGTAGGTGGCCGCGGCGCGCGCGACGTGGCCCGAGTTCATGACAATTCCGACTGTTTCCGAGGGCCGCCAGAAGGAGAGCACGTCGGCGCTGCCGGAGATGACCACGCTGCGGCTGCCGTGGCGCACCAGCACCGAGGCGTGGTGGCGGCGGCGCACCGAGCGCACCCGGAGGGTGCGCCGCGAGCTGACCACCCAGAGGCGCCCGCCGGCCGCGGCGAAGGCCGCCGGGGTGATGTGCGGGCCGCGCGCGGTGTCGACGGCGACGTCGGCGTACGGCGTCGAGCCGAGCACCGTGGCGACGTCGGGGCGGTCGAGCGGCGAGGCCATGATCGCAGTCTAACGCAATGCGTCATGGCGCGTCAGGTCGACCCGCAGGGAATGTGTTGCCGCGGCCGGACCGCCCGGCTAGACTGGCTGGGCGTCCGGCTGGAGCCGGACCCTCCCCCCTGCTCGGCCCTTCCCCTCTGTGTCGCACGCCTGGAGCTTCCCGACGGAGGACCTCGTGCTCACGTTTTCCTGCCTGGAGACCACCCCGTGGTGATGGTCGGCGGCCCGGACCTCGCGTCCGTCGAGCTGCGGCCCGCCGAGGACGCCGACGCCGCCTTCCTCTTCGAGGTCTACGCCGCCTCGCGGCGCGACCCGCTCGCTCCCCTCGGCTGGGACAGCGCCACCGCCGACGGCTTCCTGCGCCACCGCTTCGAGGCCGAGCAGCGCGACTGGCGCAACCACAACGCAGGCGTCGAGTCCCTGGTGGTGCTCCGTGACGGCCTCCCCGTGGGGGGACTCACCCTCGCCCGCAACGCGCACGAGCTGCGCATCCTCGACCTCACGCTGCTGCCGGAGCACTGCGGGCGCGGCATCGGCACGGCGCTGATCGGCGAGCTGCTCCGCGAGGCGGCGCGCACAGGGCAGACGGTGCGCGCCCACGTCGAGCGGACCACGCCGGCGGTGAACCTGTTCCGCCGGCTCGGCTTCCTGCACGCGGCGACGCGCGCCACCACCTTCCTCATGGAGTGGACGCCCCGAGCACCGGTGCTGGGCGTCTGACAGGGAGGGGTGGCGCGGCGGGCGAGCCGGTGGCCCGCCTGCGGCGCGCGCCACCCCCGGGGTAGGGGAAGTCCGGTTACTGCATCGGCGGCAGGACGCCGGCGGAGGCGGTGGCCGCGGTGGCCAGGATGCTCAGGGCGACTGCGACGACGAGGGCGAGTGGGGTGCGGACGAAGCGGCGCATGTGGTGGCTCTCTCCAGGAACGGCTGCGCCGTCCACGCCAGGTGTGAACGGCGCGATCAGCGTAGGAGGCACCCGCGGCCAGCGCCGTCCTGTTCCTGTCACGCATGTCACGATCTCGAATCGTCGCGACGCCACCGGTGACGGCCCCGGAAACGGGCTGTCACGGCGGTGACACGGACCACCCGGTCAAGACAGCCCGTGTAACGACCGTGCTACGCGAGCGGGCGTGGTTTTCGCCGAGTTCGGCGCGAACTCGTGAAGCCGGCTCAGGCCCCGGCGGCGGCCCCGGCGGGAGCCCGGAAGCGGCGCACCGCCCAGGCCACGGCGCCCACCAGGCCGGCGTCGGTGCCCAGCGCCGCGGGCACGATCCGGCAGCGCGCCAGCGGCGCGGCGAAGGCCAGCTCCCCCACAGCGGCGCGCAGCGGGGCGAGCAGCAGCTCGCCGGCGTTGATCAGGCCACCGCCGATGACCACCACCTCGGGGCTGAGCAGGTTGAGCAGGCCGCCCACGGCGAGCCCCAGCGCCCGTCCCGACTCCGTGTAGAGGCGGATGGCCAGGGCGTCCCCGGCCTCCGCGGCGTCGGCGACGGCGTGGGCGTCGAGGCGGTCGGGGTCGAGCTGCGACAGGCTCGACGCCTCGCCGGCGGCGAGCAGCTGCAGGGCACGGCTGGCGATCGCCGTCCCCGACGCCGTCCCCTCCAGGCAGCCCCGGTGGCCCTGGGCGCAGGGCGGCCCGTCGGGGTCGTAGATCATGTGGCCCGCCTCGCCGGCCGTCCCCGCGAACCCGCTGTAGAGCTCGCCGTCGAGCACCAGGCCGCCGCCGACCCCGGTGCTCACGGTGATGAAGATCATGTCGCGCGAGCCGCGCGCGGCACCGGCGATCCACTCGGCGAAGCCGGCCAGGTTGGCGTCGTTCTGGATCGCCACGGGGCAGCCCAGCCGCTCCTCCAGCAGCCGCTGCACGGGCAGGTCCTTCCAGCCGTCGAGGTTGGGCGCCGCGTAGACCACGCCGGCGACGGGGTCGAGGGGGCCGGGGATGCCGATGGCGACGCCGGCCGGCGTCACCCCGCCGCTGGCCTCGCGCACCGCGGCGGCGACGGTGTCGAGCACCGCGCCGGGGGTGGCGTTCTCCGGGGTCGGGTGGCGCGCCGGCGTGCCGTGCGTCGCCTCGCCCGTGGCGGCGGCGGCGCGCACCAGGGTGCCGCCGAGGTCGACGCCGACCAGCGGCGCGCCGTCGCTCACCCGTCGTCCTCGAGGGAGTGCCAGTGCGAGGGTGCGGCCAGGGCGTCGGCGGCATCCGGGCCCCAGCTGCCGGCCGCGTACGGGAGCACCGCGGGCAGGTTGCGCAGGACGGGGTCGATGATCGCCCAGCCGCGCTCCACCTCGTCCTCGCGGATGAACAGGGTGTGGTCGCCGACCAATGCGTCGTGGAGCAACCGCTCGTAGGCCTCGGGCGGGCTGGTCTTGAAGGAGGTGCCGTAGCTGAAGTCCATGCGCACCTCCTGGGTGGTGATCTCAGGACCGGGACGCTTGGCCACGAAGCTCAGCGAGATCCCCTCGTCGGGCTGGATGCGGATCACCAGGAGGTTGGTCTCGACGCTCCCCACGTCGAGGCCGCGGAAGAAGTGCAGCGGCACGTCGCGGAAGGCGACGACGATGCGGGTGTCGCGGCGGCGCAGGCGCTTGCCGGTGCGCAGCAGGAAGGGCACTCCCGACCAGCGCCAGCTATCGATGTGCAGGCGCAGGGCGGAGAACGTCTCCACCGTCGAGTCCGCCGCCACGCCGGGCTCCTGGCGGTAGCCGCCGACCGCCTGCCCGTCGATCTCCCCGGCGGTGTACTGGCCGCGCACCACGTCGTGGGGGCGGATCTCCTGCACCGCCTGCAGCACCTTGATCTTCTCGTTGCGCAGCGCCTCCGCCTCGAAGCACACGGGCGCCTCCATGGCCACGATGCTGAGCACCTGGAAGAGGTGGTTCTGCACGATGTCGCGCAGCGCGCCGGTCTCCTCGTAGAACCGGCCGCGCCCGTCGACGCCGATCGACTCGGCGACGCTGATCTCCACCCGGTCGACGCAGTCGCGGTTCCAGATGCGCTCGAAGATGGCGTTGCCGAAGCGGAAGACGAGCATGTTCTGCACCGTCTCCTTGCCCAGGTAGTGGTCGATGCGGAAGATCCGCTCCTCGGGCAGCACCTCGTGCAGCGCCTGGTTCAGCTGCTGCGCCGATTCCAGGTCGTGGCCGAAGGGCTTCTCGATGATCAGCTTGGTGCCCTCGGCGAGGCCCGCTGCGCCGATCGCCCGCACCATGGGCACGAACGCCGACGACGGCACCGCCAGGTAGACCAGCCGCTGCTCGCGCTGCAGCCCCTTGCGAACCGCGGAGAGGTCATCGTCCTGGCCGATCTCCACGAAGCGCAGGCGCGGCGCCAGCGCCGACCACGCCGACTCGTCGAGCCCGCTGCGCGAGTACGTCTTCACCGCGTCGTGCGCGTTCTGGCGGAAGTCGTCGTCGCTCCAGTGCACCGGGGCGACGCCGACGACGTCACCGGAGGTGGGCAGCAGCCCCTCGGCGCTGAGGTTGTAGAGGGCGGGCAGCAGCTTGCGGGAGGCGAGGTCTCCGGATGCCCCGAAGACGACGATGTCCTGGTCGCCTGGCGGCCGGAGCTGCATGCGGTGCGCCGCTAGCGCCTGCCGCCGAAGTGTCGCGCCGCAGCGTCGGCGATCTTCACCACCACGGCCAGCCCGAAGCAGACCAGCACGCCCATGAAGAGCGGGAACTCCGCGTCGGGCGTGCGCCAGTCGTAGACGGCGAGCACGCCACCCACACCGAGCCCGAGCACGGCGAGGACGAGGAAGAAGACGGCGGTGCGCGTGGCCGGATCGAGCGCGGCCTTGCCGCCGTAGCGCTCCGCCGGGCTGGGACCGAGCTGCGGCATGGGGAAGAAGTGGCGCAGGGTGGCCGCGCCGACCTGCAGGAGGATGGCGCTGCCGAAGAGGATCAGCGTGACGATGACCGCCGGCCACTCGGCGCTCGGCGTGCTGTACGTGTACACGGCGAGGACGCCCGCGTAGAACCCGCCGATGATGGCCAGGGTGAGCAGCAGGGCGGTGAGCCAGGTCAGCGCGTCGAGCTGCGGGAGGGTCACCTGCGGCAGGGTCAGCACCGGCTGGGGCGCCTCGGCGGGGATGAGCCTGCCCACCAGCCGCGGGTCGAGGCTCAGGCCGCTGACGCGCGCCTGCATCCCGAAGGTCTGCACCTCCGGCATGGCCGTGGTGGGCACGGCGATGAGGCCGGGCTGGGCCCCCGGGAAGAGGCGGCGCTCCTCCCTGCGGCCGTCGGGGTAGCTGAGCCGGAGCAGGCCGCAGACCTCGCAGTGCCAGGCCTCGATGGGCAGGCCGCCGACCACGGGACCGTAGTACATCGTGGTGCGCCGCAGCCCCTCGGGACCCTGGGCGCCCTGGTAGGGGGCGAACTCGTGGGCCATGATGCCGAGGACCGGCGCCGGGTGGTCGCACTCCTCGGGAGTGGGCGGGGTCGTGCGGGGAGCGGGGGCGGTGTCGGGAGCGACCACGGGCGGGATTGTACCTGCGAGGTGCGCGCCTCCTCCGGGCGCGCGCGCCGCGCTCACCGGCGGCGCGGGATGGGCGCCCTCCCCTTCTCGGCCGAGGCGATGCCCTCGGCGCGGCGGTGGGCGTCCAGCTCGACGCTGTCGTCGAGGGGGGCGAGCGGCCGGGGCTCGGCCTGGCCGTCGCGATGGGCCAGGGCGGCGGCCAGCAGCCAGTCGGTGAGCGCGGGGTTCTTGGGCAGCAGCGAGCCGTGCAGGTAGGTGCCGACGATGCGGCCCTGCAGCACGCCCTCGCCACCGTCCTCGCCGTTGTTGCCACCACCGACCACAACTCGGCCGAGCGGCCGCAGTCCCGGGCCCAGCCAGGTGCGGCCCCCGTGGTTCTCGAAGCCCACCAGCGTGGCCGGCTGCAGCCGCAGGCTGGGATCCGCCTCGACGAGCACGTTGCCGATCCAGCGGTCGTGGCCCGCGCTGCTGCGCAGGTCGAGGATGCCCAGGCCCTCCAGCTCCCGGCCGTCGGCGTCCGTGTAGGAGTGGCCGAGCAGCTGGTAGCCGCCGCAGACCGCGAGCACCGCCACCCCCTCGGCGACGGCCCGCTCCATCCCGGCGCGCTTGTGGTCGGTGAAGTCCCGGAAGATGCGCGACTGGTCGCGGTCCTGGCCGCCGCCCATGAAGAGGACGTCGCAGCCGGCGAGGTCGGCGGGTCCGGCCTCGACGGCCACCACCTCGACGTCGATGCCGTGCCAGCGGGCGCGCTGCTGCAGGGCGCGGACGTTGCCGATGTCGCCGTAGATGTTCATCGCCTCGGGGTAGAGGTGGCCGATGCGCAGCGGGCGGGTGGTCATGCGCGGCCGTCCGCCCAGAAGGCGCTCACCGCCCCGGCGCGCTCGGCGACCGAGCGAAGGTCGAGCATGGCGGTGTAGGTGGGGAGGACGGCGACCTCCTCCGCTGCGGTCGCGAGGCTTGCGGCTGCGTGCAATGCTCTGGCCGGGTCGGTCTCGACGGTCACGTCGCCGGCCGGGACGCCGGCGTACTTGAGGCGGACGGCGAGGTCGTGGGCGCGGGTGCCGGCGGCGACGATCCTGGGACGGCGGCCGGCGCGGGCGAGACGCTCGAAGTCGACGTCCCAGATCCACGACACGTCGCGGCCGTCGGCGACCCGGTCGTTGAGGGCGATGAGGTAGGTGGCCGCGTGGCCCAGCTCGTCGGCGGTGCGCAGCACCTCGTCGAAGCCCGCGGGGTTCTTGGCCAGCAGGAAGCGCATCGTGCGATCGTGCAGACGCAGCGTCTCCTGGCGGCCGAAGCGCGGGGTGAACCGGGCGATGCCGGCTGCCGCGGCGTCCTTCTCGATCCCCAGCGTGCGCAGCGTCGCGTAGGCGGCGAGGACGTTGTAGGCGTTGTAGACGCCGCCGACGTGCGCGTCCAGGGTCGCCCCGTCGGCGGTGGCCAGGCGCAGCTCGTCGAGGCTCGGCGCCTCGATGCGCGTCAGCGCGAAGGCGGGTTGCGGTCGCGCGAAGTCGCAGCCGGTGCAGGAGTACGTGCCACAGTGGGCCAGAACCACCCGGCTGAAGCTGAGCGGCATGTTGCAGACGGGGCAGGCGCGCGCGTCGGCGGCGTGGGGCAGGCCGGGGAGCAGGAAGTCGGTGGCGTCGACGCCGATGGGGACGAGGCCCGGGAGGTTGCGGGTCTGCCCCGCCACCAGGGGGTCGTCGACGTTGGCGACGACGCGCGCGTGGTCGCCGAGCTTGCGCAGCGCGTCGCCGATGCGTGCGGCGGTGGTCTCCAGCTCGCCGGAGCGGTCGAGCTGGTCGCGCAGCAGGTTGAGGACGACCACCAGGCGGGGGTTCGTCTCCTGCACGGCGCGGTCGAGGTGCAGCTCGTCGACCTCGAAGACGGCGGTGTGGGAGCGGGGGCGCCCGCGCAGGTCGGAGTCCGCGATCGCGGCGGCGACGATGCCGAACACGAGGTTGGCCCCGCTGCGGTTGGTGAGCACCCGCTCGCCGCCGGCCTGCAGCGCGGCGGCGACGATGCCGGTGGTGGTGGTCTTGCCGTTGGTGCCGGTGATCAGCACGGTGCCGCCCGGAAGGCTGGGGGCGATCTTGCGGAGCACGCCGCGGTCGACGGCGAGGGCGACGTCGCCTGGGACGGTGGTGCCGCCGCCGCGACGGAGGAGGCGGCTGGTGGCGGCGGCGGCCTTGCCCGAGGCGACGGCGGCGCTGAGGCGGAGGTCGGCGGTCATCCTCGGCTCGGCCCTTCTGCGGCGCGCCCTGCCCGGGGTGGCAGGGGCCCGAGCCGGGTGGCGACCGTGCGGCAGGCGCGTGCGGGGAACCCGGCGTTCCGTGCGCTCGCGGCCAGGCTCGCGGCCTCAGCGGCGCCGGCGGCGACGGCGAAGGCGGCACCGCCGCTCCCGGTGAGGTGCCAGGGGGTCTGCGGCGTCAGCGCGCGGAGGCGGGCGAGCGAGTCGGCGAGGCCCGGCGCGGCGCGGCAGGCGGCGGCTTCCAGAGCGCTGCCCAGCAGGGCTGCGGGCACCTCGTCCTCCTCGAGTGCGGCGGCCAGCCGGGCGACCCGGCCGGTGGCGCGGCGTTCCTCGTCGGTCAACGCAGCGTAGGCGGCCGCCGTCACGCTGGCGCCCGCGACGGCGATGGCCAGGTGGAGCGTGGGCACGCGCAGGGGGGCGAGGCGCTCGCCGCGCCCCCCTGCGAGCAGGCCGCCGCCCGCGAGCACCGCGGGGACGTCGCTGCCCAGCTCGGCGGCGGCCGCGGTGAGCTCCTCGGGGGCGACGGCGGCGCCCTGCGCGGCGAGGAGGGTGGAGCCGGCACGGAGCACGGCGGCGGCGTCGGCCGAGCCGCCCCCCAGCCCGGCGGCCGCCGGGACCTGCTTGGAGAGCCAGAGCTCGAAGCCGAAGCCGGTGGCGCCGGCGATGCGGAGGAGCAGTGCGGCGGCGCGGACGGCGAGGTTGTCCTCGCCCGGCGGCACGCCCTCGGCGAAGGGGCCGCTCAGCCGGAGAGCTGCCGGGCCGGACCGCCGGCAGAGGTGGACGCCCGCGAGGTCGTGCCAGTCGACGGTGCAGAGGGCGGTGGCGACGTCGTGCCAGCCATCGGGGCGGCGGCCGGTGACCTCGAGGGCGAGGTTCACCTTGGCGTAGGCGGGGACGACGAGCATGCCGTCGCAGACGGTACCGGGTCGGCGAGGCCGTGCGGCCGCCACACGCTATACTCCCGCGGTTGCCTGCCGGAGGTGGCTTGCTGCCGCCTCGCCCACGCTCAGGAGACCCGTGGCCAACTCCCGCTCCGCCCGCAAGCGCATCCGCGCCAACGAGCGCAAGCACGTCCGCAACCGCACCGTCCGGTCTGCCGTCCGCACCCGGATCACCAAGGCGCGGCGCGCCCTCCTCGGCGTCGAGGAGGCCAACACACCCGAGCTGGTGCTGGCCGCGGTCCGCGAGCTGGACCGCGCCGCCGAGAAGGGCATCCTCCACCGCAACAACGCCAACCGCCGCAAGTCGCGGCTGATGTCGATGGCACATCGCCTGCTCTCCGCCGGCGAGGGGGAGGCTGGTGAGGGTCGCGCCGCGGCCCGCAGCGCAGCGGCCGGCGGCGAGAAGGGGCGCGGCCGTGCCGCCGCGGCGAAGAGCGGCGCGAAGAGCGCGGCCAAGAGCCCCGCGAAGAGCACCGCCAAGACCCGCGCCGCCGCGGACAAGCCGAAGACCACGCGGGCCAGGAAGGCCTAGCCAGGCGGTCTCATCCGGCGCGCGCGCGGGCCCTGCCCCGCGCCTCGGTGACCTCTCGCGCCGCACGCAGAGCGAAGCTCCGCAGCGCGCTGGCGTCGTCGACGCGGCCGCCCTTGACGTCTGCGTCGAGCCGCTGCAGTGCGCGCAGCCAGCCCTCGAGGACCTCGCCGGGCACGGCAACGGCCTGCCGGGCCATCCGCTCCGCCTTCCACGGCGGCGCGCCGATCGCGGCGGCCAGCGCCGCCGCTCCTCCCCTCTTCTCCCGCAGCACCTCCTGGGCCTCCAGCAGGTCGCGGATCTGCCCGCTCATGGTGGCGATGAGGTACTGGGAGGACATGCCCCCGGCCAGCCCAGTGTCCACCGCGGTGGCACCGGCCCCGGGCGCGGGGCCGAGCAGGCGGTCGAGCACTCCCCACACCTCGACCTGCTCGTCGCCGCCGACCAGGCGCTCCACCTCGCCGGCGTCGAGCGCCTGCCGTCCCGCCGCGTAGGCGCGCAGCTTGGCCACCTCGTTCTCGAGGATGCCCAGGTCGCCGTTGGAGACGGCGAGCATGTGCTGCACCGCAGCGGGTGGCAGGCGCAGACCCGCGTTGCGCAGGCGCTGCTCCAGCCAGGTGCGGAGGTCGCGACCGCGCACAGGACCGTGGTAGTCCACGCGGCCGCCCAGCTCGCGCAGGGCGACGAAAACCGGGTTGGCCGGCGCCACCTTGCCGTGCACGACGAGGCAGACGACCGTCGTCGGTGAGCGCTCGCGCAGCGCGGCGACGAGCAGGTCCGGCGGGTCGGCGCCGCGGCGCCCGCGTTCGCTCAGCTGCGGTGCGTCGCGCACCATGACGTGGCGGAGCGGGTCGAGGAAGGGCATCTCGCTGAGGCTGCGCCGCACCTGGTCGAGCTTCGCCGGTGCGTCGATGACCTCGATGTTGAGGTCACTGCTGGACTGCGCCCGAGCGGCGTCGAGCCACTGCAGCGCCTGGGTGTCGACGAGGTGCCGCTCCTCGCCGTGGATCAGCAGCAGCGGGGGCGGCGGCTGCGGCATGACGGTCATGTCTGCACCGGTTGCGCATCCCGCATCTCGGCGACGAGACGCAGCAGCTCCTGGCCGTAGAGCGCGAGCTTCGACGGGCCGACGCCGGGAACGGCGAGCAGCTCCGCCTCGGTGCCGGGCAGGCGCGAGGCGATCTCGACGAGGGTGCGGTCGGGCAGGACGACGTAGGCGGGCACGACTCGTTCGCGTGCATGGCGCGCGCGCCATGCACGCAGCTTCTCGAAGCGCGCGCTCTCCTCGGGGGTGCTGAGCTGTGCGCCGGGACGGGGCGCCTGCTCCCGAGCGCGCTCGGGGCGTCGCGGGTCGTCGATGTCGACCGAGCGGTCGCCGCGCAGGATGGCCACGCCGTCGACGGTCAGCGCGACGGCCGGGTACGGCGGCGAGGTCTGCTGCAGCGCGCCGCATTCGAGGAGGCGGTGCAGCAGCTCCTGCACGTCGGCCTCGCGCCAACCCTCGAACATCCCGTACTCGGGGAGCTGCGTCACCCGAGGGACGGCGAGCACCTGGCGACTGCGCGAGCCGACCAGGATGCCGGCGAGCTTGCCCAGCCCGACGCGCCCGTTGAGGTGCGCCACCAGGCCGAGCGCCTGGCGCACCACCTCGCTCTCGATGCGCCGCTCCACGGACGCCGGGCGCGAGCACACGTCGCAGGCATCGCCGCAGGACTCCGGGGCACCGGACTCGCCGAAGTACTCCATGATCTGGCGGTGCCGGCAGACGGGTCGCGAGAGGTACTGGGTCAGCGCCTCGAAGCGCCGGTACGCCGCGCGCCGATGGGTGGCGATGCGGGCATGGTCGATGCCGGGGAGGCGCGCGTGATCCACGAGGGCGCGGCCGTTCTCGACGATGCCGTGCTCGCGGAGGATCTCGCGTGCTGCGTCGCCGGCCACGTCGCTGAGTGAGCGCACCGACTCCTGGCGCGCGGTGACCAGGCTCCAGGCGCCGGGATCGCCGCCCATGTCGCGCAGCGAGCGGCGCACGCCCTCGAGCGTCGAGGGTGTGGGATGGGCGGCCTCGATGAAGAACTCCTGGAGCCGCCGGTCCGCGGGCGCATGGAGGAGGACGCAGCGCGCGGGACGTCCGTCGCGACCGGCCCGTCCCGCCTGCTGGTAGTACTCCTCCAGCGACGCGGGCAAGGCGACGTGCACCACCTGGCGCACGGTGGCCACGTCGACGCCCATGCCGAAGGCGCTGGTGGTGACCGCGACACGGACGTCTCCGCTGACGAAGCGCTCCTGGGCGCGGGTGCGCGCGTCCGGCGGCATGTCGCCGTGGTAGAGCATCGTCGGGAAGCGCGCCGAGAGGCGTTCTGCGAGGTGCCGGGCGCGGGCGCGCGTCCCCGCATACACGATGGCGTGGCCGCCGGCGGGATCGAGCAGCTCGTCGAGTCGCGCCAGCTTCTCCGCCTCGCTGCGCAGCCGCTCGACGGAGAAGTGCAGGTTGGGCCGCGCGAAACCGTGCACGACGACGCGCGGGTTGCGCAGCTCCAGCCGGGCGGCGATGTCGGCGCGGACCTCCGGCGTCGCCGTGGCGGTGCAGGCGACCACCTGCATCGGGGCCAGCTGCCCGGCCACCTCGCCGATCCGCAGGTAGTCGCGACGGAAGTCGTGTCCCCACTCGGAGATGCAGTGCGCCTCGTCGACGACGATGCGGCACGGTGGCGTTTGGGCCAGGAGTGTCCTGAAGTCCTGGCGCACCAGGCGCTCGGGCGCGACGTAGAGGAGGCGCAGCAGACCCTCGCTGTAGGCACGCTGCACGGCGTGCTGCTCCGCCATGTCGAGGTGGGAGTGCAGCGCGGCGGCGGCGATGCCACGACCGCGAAGCGCGTCGATCTGGTCCTTCATCAGGGCGATGAGCGGCGAGATCACCAGGGTGGTGCCACCGCTCAGCACCGCGGGCAGCTGGTAACAGAGCGACTTGCCGCCGCCCGTGGGCATCACCACCACCGCGTCGTGGCCTTCGAGGATGGCCTCGACCACCTCGCGCTGGCCCCGCCGGAACTCGGGATGACCGAAGCGGCGGCGGAGCGCGTCGAGCAGGGCGTCGGAGGGAGGGAGGGCCGCCATCCCGGCGATCATAGGGTCCGGCTCGGGGGCCGGGAGGGGATGCAGCGTCATGTCGCAGTCAGGCCTCCATCGCCTCCGGCGTACGCCAGCGTTCCGGAGTCGCCGGTGCGACGCACGCCGGGCCCGGCGAGCAGCGTGGTGGATGCGGTCCGCGCGCCGCGCACACTGGGCACGGCGATGCTTCGGGGGCGGGCGGCGTCGAGGAGGACGGGCACGATCGAGCCACCGGGTGGGGCGACGAGGAGGTCGGCGCGGAGCGAGTCCCCCACGGCGCCCGCGAGCTCCTCCTGGGCGGTGGTGTCGAGGTTGCCGACCAGCAGGGCGCTGCCGGTCGGGTCGGCCACCAGCAGCGCGGCGGCAGGCGTGGCCGCACCGATGGCGGGCATGAGCCGCCACGTGGCACCACCCCAGGTCCAGGCGGCGTCGCCGGTGACGGTGGTCACCTGGGTTCCGCGGTCGGCCAGCGCCGTCAGCGCGTTCCGTGCGGCGGCCGGCAGGCCGTCGAGGGCGACGGCGCGGTCGACGCTGTAGCGACCGGCGAGACCGGCGAGACCGCCGGCGCCGAGGCGGTCGCCGGAGGTGAGGACGACCATGCCGAGGCTGCGGGTCAGTGGCGGGAGCGCCGGGCCGAGGGCGTCGAGGAGCTGCTGCGGATCGGAGCCGCTGTCGACCAGCGCGTGGTCCCCGCTGCCCGTGCGCACCAGGTCGGCACGGGCTGCGCCGACGTCGAGCACGGCGAGGTGCAGGCGGCCGTCAGGGCGGCCGGCGGCGAGCAGGATCAGCGAGGCGAGGAGCGTGGCCGCGGCGCCGCTCGTCGCCAGAGCGGCGGGACGGCTCAGATGCCGACGGCCCCCGCGCCGCGGGACGTCTCTCGATGTGCTCGCGGCGCCGCCGGTCGGCGGGCGGAGGAGCGCGCCGAAGGCTCGCCTGTCGGGAGCACGGTGCCGCGCCGCTCTCCAGACCGTCGCCGCCGCCCCGATGGCGCCGAGCTCGGCGACGGTGAACACCGGCGGCCAGCTGCTGACGTGCACGGCGAGGGGCAGCCCCGCCGTCCACGCGGCGACGTCGGCGATCGCGCCCGCCAGCATTCCGGCGATCTGCAGCGGCACGAACCCGAGCATGGGAGCGACCAGCGCCAGCGCAGCTCCGATGCCGCTGGTGACCAGCAGTGGTGCCAGCAGCGGCACGGCGAGCGCGTTGGCCAGCGGGCCGACCAGTGAGATCACGCCGAACGTCGAGGCCATCACGGGCAGCGTCACCGCGGATGCCGCGAGCGTCACCGCGAACGGCTCGCGCAGCAGTCGAGGGCCGGGCAGGCGCTCGCCGAGCGGCGTCGCGAAGAGCAGGATGCCCAGGGTGCCCAGGAAGGTGAGCTGGAACCCGACGTCCTGGGCCAGCCCGGGGGACACCACCAGCATCGCCGCCGCGACGGCGGCGAGCAGGGGCAGCGGATCGGCGGATCGACCGCTGCCGTACAGCGTCCATCCGGTCGCGGCCATCAGCGCGCTGCGCACCGCGGCGGGGCTGGCCCCACAGAGCAGGATGTATCCGCCCACCGACGCGGCCATGAGCGTCAGCCGCAGCCGCGGCGGTGTCGCCAGCGCGGCCAGCAGCGACCCCATGACGCCCGCGACCAGCACGACCTTCAGTCCGCTGGTGGCGAGCATGTGGGCCAGGCCGGAGTCGCGCAGCGCCGCGGTGAGTGTCGCCGGCAGCGGCTGCGGGAGCGCGAAGGCGAGCGCGTTGACGAGCGACGACCCCGGCTCCGGCAGCGCGGCGTCGACGGTGGAGGCCAGCCCCAGCCGCGCCTGCGCGAGGAGCCGCGACGGGGACGGGCCGCCTTCGGCGAGAACGGTGATCGTGGCGGACTGCGCCACGGCGCTGACACCGTCACGCAGCAGGCCGGCCTCGGCGCCGGCGGCTCGCAGCGGGCGCAATCCGGTCGCGTCGAGCTCGACCTGGTCGCCGGGCAGCACCTGCGCGGGTGTTCGCAGCGTGGCCAGCACGCCGCCGCTGACGTCGACCGGGCCGTCGGCGGTCTCCATCCGTTGCGCGTCGACGATGACCTGCGATGCCGTGCGGCGCGAGCCCGTGCCGTCGCGCACCGTGCCGGTGAGCACGGTGGTGCCGGAGTGCGGTGCGCGGACGAGCACCGGCGGCCCGCCGTCGACGGCGCCGCGCAGGAGTCCCATCGCCGCCGCGGCCGTGATCAGCGCGGCGACGCGCCAGAGATGCGCTGTCCGCGTTCTCGCGACGAGCACCAGCACTGCCGCGCACAGCGCGGGCGCCACCGAGACGGCCGGACTCAGGCGCAACGCCGCAGCCAGGGACACCGCCGCCGCCAGCGTCGCGCAGGCGGCCACCGCGACCCACCCGGCGGGCGTGCTGACGAGCCGGCGATTCACGGCGACACCGGTGCGACGTAGAGGTAGGGACGCAGTCCCGTGACCGTCGGTCCGTCGACGCCCAGCATGGTCCGCAGCTCGGTGAGCGAACGGATCATGCCGAACTGCGTGCGGTAGTCGACGATCGCCTCGGCCAGGCCATAGGGCATGGTCGGGATCGCGGCCAGCTCGTCGAGGGTCGCCGTGTTGATGTCGAGTTTGGCGGCAACACCGCGAGTCGAGCTGGTGCGCAGGAAGGGCACGTTGATCTGCTTGCCTTCGTGCACGGGCCCGGCCATGTCGGGGAGCTTGCCGGGGTCGGCGCTGGGAAGGAGACCGCCCGCGGCCGCGATCGCGTCGGCGATGCGGGCGCTCGAGGAGAGGCGGTAGAGGCCGGGATGCACGACCGCGCCGCTGACGAAGACGAGCGCCATCGCCGGCGCTCCGGCGTCGACCGCGGGAGCGGGACCGAGCGACGCACGCGCCGGTTGGGCCGTGCGCGACGCCAGCCACGCGACAGCCCCGCCCACGACGACCAGGAGGGCGGCCCCTCCGACGAGGAGCCGGCGCCCCGGCCATCGACCTGCCGGCGAGCCTGCGCTGGTGAGGAGTTTTGTGATTGCGAACATGCTGGTGCGACATGCTAGACTAACCACAAATTTGTTGCAACCCCCTGCCGCGCCGGAGGTCAGCCGATGTCCCGCCTCACCTCAGAGCTGCCAGCCGCCCCGCCCCTCGCGCCCCGCGCGAGCTCAGACGCGGTAGCGGCGCTGCCCGTCCGGCCCCACGGAGGTGTTCGCCCCGGCGCGCTCGGCGATGAAGCGCACGGCCCGCCCCGACACGGGCACTCCCGCCTTGGTGATCTCCGCCGCCACCTCGGCGGCCGTCGCCTCGCCGAGCTTGGCGAGCACCGCACGGACCACGTCGGCGGTCACCTCGGGAGGAGTCGCCCGCCCCTTGGCGCCCTTCGCTCGCCGGCCGACGATGGTGCGTGCCGCCCGCCGCCCGCCGTTGCTCTCCGCCACGGGACGCCCGCGCCGGCGCACCGTCCCCGATCCCAGCGCGGTGCTGGCCCGCTCCATCAGGGTCACCGCGTCCTGGAGCTCGCGCCGCAGCGCGTCGTTGTCTGCCCGCAGGGCCGAGATCTCGTCGACCAGCGCCTCGATCTGGCCGACCATCCGCTGGGCGGTCTGCACGACGGAGGGGTCGCCGGCGGCGCGTGCCGGCCGCCGGGCGGAGATGGACGTGACTGCACGCGTACGGGGCATCGACGTGAACCTCGATGGAAGGGCATGGGAGGGGCGCACCCGGGCCTGTGCGCATGACCACCCCCGAAGGGGCGACTGCGCGTGATTCTGCTCGATCGCCCCTCCGGACTGCAAATCACGATTGTGTGCGGATCGCCAATGTGAACTGCGGCCCGTTTTCACCCGGGCGACGCCGGACAGCAACCGCCCGGCAGCCTTCGGATACCATGTACGCCTCCGCCCGGGGCCTTAGCTCAGCTGGGAGAGCGCTTGCATGGCATGCAAGAGGTCGGGGGTTCGATTCCCCCAGGCTCCACCACCACAGAAGTCGCGATTCGCGTTCGCTAAGAGCCCGGCTTGCGGCTGCCTCCCCGCCCGCTCACCCGTCACGACCTCGACCGTCAAGTCACAGGTTGAGGTGGCGGCGCCGATACTGCGGGCATGAAGACGGCGGTGTCGATCCCTGACGATGTATTCGAACAGGCGGAAGAGTTGATCAGGCGGACCCGAGAATCGCGAAGCCGCCTCTACAGCCGCGCGGTTGCCGAATACGTCGCACGGCACGCCCCGGATCGTGTCACGGAGGCGATGGATCACGCGCTCGCGGATGTCGACCAGCCGGCTGATCCGTTCGTCACTGCAGCGTCGCGTCGCGCGCTGCAGCGCAATAGCTGGTGAGTGTCAGCCAGGGCGACGTGTGGTGGGCTGAGGTGCTGGAGCCGCAGGCTTCCGAGCCTGGGTTTCGGCGCGCTGTGATCGTCGCCCAGGGAGACGCGCTCAACCGGAGTCGCATCAGCACGGTCGTGTGCGTCCCGCTGACGGGCAATCTGCGGTGCTCGAACGCGCCAGGGAATGTGTCCCTCGACGAGCGTGCCACAGGTTTGCCCAAGCCGTCGGTCGCCAACGTGTCCCAGGTCGTCACTCTCGACCGGGCAGACCTGACCGAGCGAACGGGCCGGGTGCCTGCAAGGAAGCTCGACCTCGTCCTCGCCGGTATCGATGTGGTGCTTGGACGCTGATCCCGCGGCGTGGAGTTGCCGAAGAGAAGCGGTGCTCCCGGCTCAGGCGTCGTGGGTGGTCTTCGGACAGCCAAAGGCGGCGACCCAACAAGGGCAGGGCGGTTCGACATACCGGAACCTGGGTCCACCCCGAACCTCTGTTCGTGTCACGTTACCCCGCCGGCTTCCCATCCTTGGCGAAACCAGAGGTAGCCGAGAAGAGCGCCCACCGGCGAGCCGATCAGCAGCACGGCGGCTTCAGCTGCGAGACCAGCCCACGAGCGTCCGGGCCAGAGGCCATAGAGGGTAAGTGCCCCTCCGCTCGGGGCGACGTAGCACGCCAGGATAGGTATCACTGCCCGCGCCACCCAGGCGGGCCGTTGGCTGACTTCGAAGAGGAACTCCTCCCACGAGGGGACGTCACCGCTCAGGGGAAGACTGCGGATGTACGGCCACAGCCTTCCTCGGATATAGCCACCGATGCTGAGCGTCATGAATCCCAAGTCGGCCCACACCAGTATGAAGACCAGCGAGAGGGGCATCACCAGGAGCAACAAGTGCTCGGTTGCGTGCGAAGAGTAGATGAGCGCCACTACTGCCCCGACGGCGGTCAAATCGAAGACGAGCACCTGCAATTGGAGCGTTAGCCGTGTGCGAATCTCATCCGTCAAGAATCCGTACTCGGCCAGCGCAATGTTGAGGGGGTCGCTACGACCCTCGCCGGGAGGTCGCCTTCCCGCCATATCCTCTCCGCCTCGGAATCCGTTTCCTTCGACGCCGGTCGGGCGTCCGGCGACATGATTGCACGACGTCCACCATGGCGAGAAGCGACGCCCGCATCCTGTGCAGGCGGCCCGGGGTGGGGCCATCCATGATCAGCGAGTGAATGGATCGGCCGAAAGAAGCCGCACTGGCGGAAGCTGTGCCCGGCGCTCGAGCAGTGGCTCGAAATCACTGCGAACCCCACGCCCAGCGCTCACCGAGCTATGGCCAACCCCGGCCCAAACACACGCGACCCGAGGTCAGGAGCAGGTCCAGGTGAACGAGCCCGATGCGCTGCCCGACCCGCCCGTGGACGGCACATTGTTGAAGGTGAAGGACCCCGAGCCGTCGGCTTTGATCACAGCGACTCCATTGCTGTTGTTGCCATGAACGCCGGCGAAGTTCATCCCGCCAACTCCGATGGCACCTCCGAACTCACTCGGATACGTGCCTGGACCGTGGTACGTCTGACCGCCCGTGTTGATGGTGATGCGGAAGGGGTTGCCGTCCAGCGTGGTCCCGTAGTCCGGCGTCGGGATGCTGAATGAGCTCGACGTGGCCTTGCCCTTCGCCCATGCCGAGCACGAGCTGACATCGGTGCCGACCTGTATCGACCCGGGGATCTGCACCGTCCCGGAGACCTGCACAGCTCCCGTCACCGCCACCTGCATCGTGAAGCAGATGGCGCTGCCGGCGCAGGAGCCGCTGCCGGCGCCGCCTCCGTTCGACCCTGCGCCACCACCCGTGTCCTGCCCCGAGCTGCCGCAGGCGTTGAGCCCGAGGATCACCGCTGCGGCGGCGACGCCAAGACCCGCCCTCCGGTATCGAGTGGTCATCGCCCTGGCCCCCGCTGTCGGATCGGTTGAGGCGCTCATTGTAGTGGCGACCACTTCCTGTGGAACGCCCGACAAGAACGGCCTTCCTGTTCGCTATCGGGTCACCGACCGGCGATTCGTGTCAACCATGTCTCGATTCACAGGGGGATGGCGCGGCGGCCTGCGAATCCCGCCTGCCGCTCCGGCGCCTGACCGGCGTCGGTGTCGCCCCGAGGTGATCACCCCTCGGGAGCCAGGAGCTGATCCACCAGCGTGCGGCTGAGCCACTCCGAGTACGCGCCGGCATCCCACCCCCGCAGCGAGCGCAGGAGGAGGAAGACATCGATGCTCCCGATGGCCCATGCCGTGTCGACGCTCTCCTCGAAGGGCCGTCGCAGCCGCCGCTCGGGAAGCATGCGGATCATGCCGCCAAAGGTCGTGTGCCGGCGCTGGTGCGCGGCGACCAGGTTGGCGGCTGCCTTGGCGTCGACCGCCGCCGCCTCTCGGTAGGCCAGCCAGACGGGAGCAAGCCGCTCCATGGTGGCCGCGATCAGGGCCGCGATCATCTGGACCTGGCGTTCGGGGCTCGCCTCCCGCGCGACGGCCTGGTAGCTCGGCCGGTCCAGGAGCATCACCTCCTGGTCGTCGCCGGCGACGGCCAGGTCCGTCACCAGGTGGAGGAGGTCGGCCTTGCTCCGCCCAGCCTTGTAGACGGACTGCAGGGCAACCCCCGCCTCCTTGGCGACGTCGGCCATGGTGGTGGCGACGTAGCCGCGGCTCAGGAAGAGCCGGCGGGCCCCCTCGACGACGCGCAGACGGGTGGCTCTGCGCTCCTCCTCCGCGCGTGCGCGGCGGCGTCGGGCGTCGTACGGCGCCTTGGCGGTCATGGATTGACATTAGATCATGATTCTGCGCAGAATCACGCTCTACTCTAAAGCTCGCCGGAGGATGTCGGCCATGGCAACCACTCCACGGAACCCCGGATGGACCGTCCAGCTCGCCGTTCACCGGGCGGTGCGCCGGGACCTCGACCGCCTCTCGGCTGCGTCCGCCGAGGGTCGGGAGACCGCCCCTGCCGCACTGTCGGCGTACTGGGCCGAGACGGCGACCCAGCTCCACCACCACCACGAGTTCGAAGACTCGGTCGTGTGGCCCCTCATGGCGGAGCGCCTCGGCGACCGGGTCCGACCCCTCCTCACCCGGAACGGGCAGGAGCACCTGGCCATGGCCGCGGCCATGGACGAGTTCGACGCCGTCTCACGCGCGACGACGCCCGGGACCGGCGCTGCCGGCGAGGCTCTCCAGAGATTGCGAGCAGCGGTCGAGACCCACCTCGCCCACGAGGAGGCCGACGTGCTCCCGCTGACCCCCGAGGCGTTCACCCTGGACGATGTCGCCTTCTTCCAGGCGGAGTCGGCCAGGACAAACCCGCCGCAGGCCTTCCTGCCATGGGTGCTCGACGATGCGCCGGAGGACGACGTCGCCTTCTTCTCCGGCCACATGCCGGCACCCGTTCGCGAGCTGCTGGAGTCGACGTGGATGCCCCGGCGCCGCATCACGGTCGACGCCTTGCAGTCCTCGCACGCTGAGAGCGCGTCTCGCCGGGGCTGACCGGCGCTAGTACCGGGTCAGGTCGAAGCGATCGATGACCGGCCGCAACCAGCGGCTCTCCAGCTCGCGCGCCGCTCCCTCACGTCCGGTGTCGCGCAGCACCCGCAGATAGTGGTCCTTCGACTGCCGCACGTAGAGCGACCCGCCTTCGCGACACACGTCGAGGAGCGGGTCGCGCCCTGCGTCGGCGGCGACGTCGCACCACCAGTCGAGCATCAGCCGCGACAACTCCGCCGCCAGTGCGGGCTCCGACGCCACCAGGTTGCGCTCCTCGTGGGGGTCGGCGTCGAGGTCGAAGAGCAGCTCGTCGGGCATCGGGTCGAGCGCCTTGTGCAGCGTGCGGATGTACATGTGCGAGCCGCGCACCACGGCGCGCTGCACGAACCAAGCTCCCTGCCCGAGCACCAGATACGGCCGCACCACGGCGGGATCGGCACCGGACAGCGTGGGCGCGAAGGACGTGCCGTCCCAGGCCGCCGGCGCCTCCACGCCGAGCAGCTCGCAGAGCGTCGGCGCCAGGTCGAGGTGGTAGAGCAGGTCGTCGCGCACCGTGCCCCGGTCGCGTCCCGGCCAGCGCACGATGAGCGGCAGCCGGTTGGTCGGCTGGTCGGCGGTGAGATGTGCGCCGTAGAGGTTCAGCTCCCCCTGGTTCTCGCCGTGGTCGGTGCTGATCACGATAGCGGTCTCGTCGAGGACGCCGAGCTCGTCGAGGGTGGCGACGATGCGCGACAGTGAGTCGTCGAAGAAGCGGATGCCCGTGTCGTAGCCGTCGATCCAGCGCTTGAAGTCGTCGCGCGTGCGCATCTGCTCCGGATGCCACGGCGAGAAGGTCAGCATGCTGGTGAGGTCGCGCGCGCCGAGCGGCCCGTACGTCTCCTGCGCGGCGTCGAGCGTCTCCTGCGACGGGAAGTCGCCGGCCGCCACGTCCTCGAACGGCTTCCCGAAGGACTCCGGAGTCCGGTACACCGTGTGCGGATCCCAGAAGTGCAGGTGGAGCAGCCAGTCGTCCTCGCGCCCGTTCTGCTCCAGCCATCGCCGCGCCGGCCCCTCCAGGTCGGTGGCGATCTCGTCGCCGATGCGGTTGCTGAAGCGGTGCACCTCGTTCCAGCCGGAGGTGAAGTGCCAGGCGAGATGGCGCTGGTGGAAGGTGCTGAAGGACACCGTGCGCATTCCCCGGTTGGCGAGCGCCAGCATCAGCGGTGCACGCGCCGGGTCGGTGTCGTGGCCGTCGCCGGGATAGCGCACCTGCGCCGAGCGCCCGGCGTGGGTGACCACGCCCGTGCGCATCCCGAAGCGCCCCGAGAACAGCGCCGTGCGTGACGGCAGGCAGGGCACGTCGCTGGCGTAGCAGCGGGTGTAGCGAACGCCCTCGGCGGCGAGCGCGTCGACGGTCGGCGAGGTGTCCCGGTGGTAGCCGTAGCAGCCGAGGTGGTCGGCCCGCAGGGTGTCGCAGTCCACATAGAGAACGCGCATTGGGACGGAATTCTTACAAATTCGGGCGGGACGGCGCGGGTGGCCACAGGCCCGCCGGCTGTGGTACACGGCGCCATGACGATGTCCACCCCGACCCAGAGCGCCGACGCGCCCCTCCGGCTCCACGGGGGATGGCGCGCCGCCTTGGCCCGCTTCGGCCACGCCTACCTCAGCTCGGGCGCGTCGCAGTACGCGACCATGGTCGCCTTCAGCCTGTTCGTGGCCCTCATGCCCCTGCTGCTCGGCGTCCTCAGCCTCTGGGGGCTGGTCGCGCGCAACGTGCGGCGCTTCGACGCCGTCAGGTCGATGCTCGTCCACCTCTTCCCCAGCGACCTGCAGGGCGCGGTGGGCCAGCTGGTGAGCGGCACCGGGAGCCACGTCGTCCTCATCGCGGTGGCCTCGGTGGTGAGCCTCTTCTGGTTCAGCACGGGGCTGTTCTCGACCATCGGCTTCGCGCTCAACCGCATCCATCACCTGCCCGACCGCAGCTTCGTGCAGCAACGCCTGCGCGGGCTGATGCTGCCCTTCCCGCTGATCGGGGCAACCTATCTCGCGGCGGGAGTCAGCCTGGGCGCGAGGCAGTCGAAGATCCCCATCTGGCTGGTCCCTGTCGCGCTGTGGATCGGTCTGACCTGGCTCATCGGGTTCCTCTACCGGCGCGCGCCCAGCCGGCGCGATCCCGTGGCGATGATCTTCCCCGGGTCGGCGCTGGCGAGCGGCCTCATCGTCGGGCTCGCCTTCGTCTTCCCGCTGTATGCGGCGGTCTCGGAATCGATCAGCAGCGGTGCACGCCTGCTCACCGCCGTCTTCGTGCTGGTGGCCTGGATCTACTGCACGGCGCAGGCGCTGATGGTCGGCGCGCTCGTCAACCTGCTGCGCGCCACCCGCGCCTGACGCTTTACGGCACTTGACATATCTCTACCGTGATCGGTCCACGGCCGCGCCTACACTCGCGTGATGCGACCGCGTCGCCGTTTTGCCAGAGCCGTCACCCTGACGGGCGCCGCCGTGGCCGCGCTGGCGGCGAGCGCACTGCTGGCACCGCCCGCACACGCGGACGGTCCGGTTCCCGATGCCAGCTGCGCGCAGCAGGCGGGCCACCGCTCGCTCAACGACAACACACCGGCGGTCATCGAGTTCGTCAACCACTCCTCGATCACGGTGCAGACGCTCTGGCTCGACTTCTCCGGCAAGCGTGTCTTCTACGAGAAGGTGGCCAGCGGCGGGTCGTACAGCCAGAAGACCTGGATCACCCATCCGTGGGTGGTCGCCGACCTGAGCGGGAACTGCCTGACCTTCTACGTCACGGCGGCCACGTCGGCGACGGTGACGGTTGCCGATGCGGCAGGCACGGCCGCGTCGTCGACGGCCACAGGCGGCAGCGACACGGCGACGAGCGAGAGCACGACCGGCGACGGCACGACGGCGTCGCAGGACGTCGCCGGCGCCGCGGGCGGAGCGTCGAGCGGTGGACCGGGCACCGGCCCGGGATCGCCAACCGGTACGACGCCGACCGCTACCTCGCCGAGCGGCAACGGTCCGCCGGTGACGCTCATCGCGGCGGCCGTCGCCGCGGCCGCAGCGGCGGCCCTCGCCGCGATCGCAGCCGCGCAGGGTTGGATACCCGGACGCAACAGCCCGCAGCTCCCGCCCGGTGCGTCGCCCCTCGATGCACAGGTGGGCGGGTCCCCGTCCGGATACGACCTGCAGTCGACCCCGCCGTCGACCAGTCCATCCGGCTACGACCTGCAGTCCACTCCGCCGTCCACCAGCCCGACCGGCTACGACCTCCACTCCACTCCACCATCGACGAGCCCGCCCGGCTACGACGCCGGACCGACGCCGCCCTCGACGTCGCCACCGGGCTACGACGCCGGGCCCACTCCCCCGTCGACGTCGCCGCCCGGCTACGACTCCGGGCCCACCGGGTAGCTCGCCCACGACCGTGCGCTCGCGCCGGCGGAAACAGCGCAGAGCTGGCTCACCTGGAGCGACGCAGGGAGAACCTGTCGGGGTCGGGGACGCCCAGCGCGAGCCCGGCCGACCATCCCGGCGCGCTGCCACCCAGCGGCGGCTGGATCGCCGCCATGTCGAGCCCGGCGCCACAGAGCAGCCACGAGACGAGCGAGTTGGAGTTCCACATCTCGCCGGTGCCCATCTCGTCGCGCCCCCAGGTCAGTCGGGGAACCCGCGGAACCAGGTCGAGCACCCCCGCGGCCGTGTCGCGGTCGGCGCTGACCCGTCGTGGGCTCTCGACGGCTTCCTCTGCGTCGGGGATGCGGCCCTCACGCCAGCAACGGACCTCGTAGCGGAATGCCCGCAGCCTCCCCAGCCATGGCGCGGCGACTGGCCCTTCGCAGACCACTCCGCGATCGGGGGCGGACTCGTTCCACACAGGCGCCATCTCGATGACGTGGCTGACCCCGTCGAGATGGACCGTCAGTGCGGAGTGGTACAGGCTGCGGGCGGGTCGGTGCTGGTGCCGTGCGGCAAGCGCCTCGTAGACCCGGCCGTTCCAGCGGACTGAATGCCCGCCGGCACCGAGCGGAAGCCAGAAGAGGTCGACGGCGCCGCGCGTCGCGCTCACCGGACTGCTGACTGCCAATCCGTCGCCTGCCATGCGTCGATGCTCGACCCGAGCCGGCGCGCGGACAAGGGTCCTTCCTCCCGCCCCGCACCGGCCATTGGTCTCCCCGAGTCCGCGAGTCAGTCGAGCAGCGCGCGCAGACGGGTGGCGACGCGAGCAGCGGTCGGGACGGTGTCCTCGGCCTCGCGCAGCAGCGCCTCGGTGGCACGGGTGAGCGCCTCGCGCAGCGCGTCGCGGTCGCGTGCGGTCACCCGGACGGCGTCGAAGCCGGCGAGGACGTCGGGCGGCAGGTCGTCGAGGCCGCGGCCGAAACGCGCGGGCAGCCCGCGTCGCGCGCAGGCGATGGCGAGCGCGCTCTCGCGGATGGCGTTGATCGCGTGCTCCGCCTGCCAGAGGCGGCCGCGCTCGATGCACGCGCGCGCCTCGCGGACGTAGACCGCGGCCCAGCCGAACAGATCGCCAGTGGGTGCGGGCCCCGGCTCGTGGTGCATGCGCTCCTCGCCGAAGACGAGCCGGAAGCGCGGACCGCCGGCGCCGAACTCCGCAGCCGGCGTGAAGGAGAGGTCCATCTGCAGGCCGCCGGCGAGCAGGAAGACGCGGTAGACGATGTGCCCGGCCGGGAGGTCGAAGAGGACGGCGGCGTCGAGGTCGGCGGCGAGCCGCTCCGTCCAGTCGTCGAGCACCGCGCCGACCGGGACGGGGTCGTCGACGGCGAAGGTGAGGTCGAGGTCGGACCAGCGGTCACCTCCGCTGACCAGCGAGCCGATCACCGCCGCGGCGACGATCCGCCCGTCGGCGCGAGCCATGGCGAGCACGTGGTCACGAGCCGACTCGCGCTCGGCGATGGTGAACACGGCGGTCAGGACCCGGGGTCGCCGCGCGCCAGGCGGTCGCGCAGCCAGTCCACCTCGAACTGGTCGTCGGGATCGAGCGCCATGCCCATCGACTCCAGGCTGTGCATCCCGGAGTCGAAGAGGCCGCGCGCCGTCGCGGCATCACCGCGCAGCAGCGACACCGCCGCCCAGTTGATGTCGTGCCAGGCGTCGCCGTAGGCGTCGCGGTCGGCGCCCTCGTCGCGCTGGGTGAAGAACCCGGCGGCGCTGTCCACGTCGCCGCGATGCACCTCGATCCAGCCGAGGTTGTGCTGCTCCATCTTCACCCATCCGCCGTTGCCCAGCTCGGCGTTGAGGGAGAGGCTCTCCAGGTACAGGGCGCGCGCCGTGTCGTACTCCTGCCGGAGATGCGCGCCCGCGGCCTGGAGATGCAGCGGCGCCGCCTCCGCAGCGCGGTCGCCGGCCGCCTGCGCCCGCGCCCGCGCGCTCGCCGCCAGGGACAGCACGTCGTCGTAGCGCCCGTCGCGCAGCGCGATGCGCGCCAGCCCCGTCAGCGCCTCGCACTCCCCCTGCACGTCGTCGAGCCGGCGCGCCAGGGCCAGGGCGTCCTCGTTGCGCGACAGCGAGCGGTCGCGGTCGCCCGCGCGAAAGGCGAGCAGCCCGTCGGCGCAGAGCACGCGCACCCGCCACACCGACTCGCCGCCGAAGGCGGCCAGCGCGGCGGCGGCCACCTCCGCGCCCTCGTCCAGCTCACCGCGCGTCGACCACACCCGCCACGTCCGCCCCACCAGCTCCAGAGCACGCTCGTCGTGGAGATGTGCGATCGCCTGCGGCACCTCGCCGCGCCGGGCGGCGAATGCCTCCAGGTCGCCGGCACGCGCCAGGGCGAGCAGCTCGTCGACGCTCATCTCGGGAGCGCCCCACCGTGTGCCGCGCCAGCGCGTCTCATCGGACTCGAAGCGTGCCACGAACACGGGTCGCATGGCATGGCCCCGCTGGCGGTGGCCGGACCTGCGGTCAGCTCAGACTGCGGCGCACTCGCCTTCGCCGGTCTTGCCGGTGAAGACGTGGTCCTGGTCCCAGTCGTAGACCTCCTCGCGGCTGGGCGCCTCGGAGAGCTGCAGCGGCAGGAGGAGCTCCTTGACCTCGGCCTTGTCGACCGCCTCGATCCACTCGGCGAAGGTCTGGCCGACCAGGGCGTCGGTGCGGTACCGCGCCCAGAGCAGGTCGAGCGCCTGGGGCACGCGACGCGCCGGGATGCGGATGATCGGCTGGGCCAGCCGGGCGCCACGGGAGTCGATCCCGCCGGCGAGCAGCATCATGTAGTGCGGCACCGGCTCGTCGGTGACGTTCTTGTTGTTGCCGTAGAAGCCGACGGTGGCCAGGTGATGCTGCCCGCAGGAGTTGGGGCAGCCGCTGGCGCGGATGGTGGTGCCGGCGAAGGCGGGCAGGTCGGCGAGGCGGTTCTCGTCGAGCCAGCGGCCGACGGCGCGACCCAGGCCGCGCGACGACGTGATGCCGAGGTTGCAGGTGTCGGCACCCGGGCAGGTGACCACGTCGCGGACGCCGAGCGCCTCGCTGCGCGCCAGCCCGTGCGGCTCCAGCGCGTCGTAGACAGCGGGCAGGTCGGTGAGGCGCACGTCGCGCAGCACCATGTTCTGGCCGGCGCTGGTGCGAACCTCGCTGCGGCTGAAGCGGCGGGCGACGTCGGCGACGACACGGAACTGGTCGGCGGTCATGTCGCCGAGGGTGAGCCGCACGGTGACGATGGCGTGGCCCTGCACCCGATGCTCGGCGACGTTGGTGACGCGCCAGCGCGAGTACTCGCTGCCGCGGCGCACCTCCTCCAGCGAGATGACGTTGCCCAGCGGCTGCACCTCGGCGCGGTTGGCCGCCTCGCGGCCGACGCGCTCGTCGAGCTCGCGCGCGATGCGATGCGACCAGGCGTCCTCGGGAAGCTCGGCGACGACCTCGTCGACGCGCGCGCGGAAGGTCTCCGCCGTGTACGTCTTGTCGAAGAGGAACTTGAGGCGCGCGCGGTTGCGGTTCTTGCGCGGTCCGTCCGCGTCGAAGATGCGCACGATGGCCTCGATGACCGGGTAGAACTCGCGCACCGGCACGAAGTCGTAGAGCAGCGT
>Ga0070741_10000762_pt1 | contig 108823 bp, 110 predicted proteins | sample Coa_R1_4_FD_66440 | JGI IMG/M metagenome (GOLD analysis project Ga0070741, IMG submission 66440) | Surface soil microbial communities from Centralia Pennsylvania, which are recovering from an underground coalmine fire - Coalmine... | ecosystem: Environmental > Terrestrial > Soil >...
GCGAGGGTTGTGAACAGTCCCTGCGGGACGTGCACAGGGTAACGGAAGCAAAGCAGATTCCTCGCCGCCGTCCAGACTGCGGCCGGGCTCGGAATGACAGGCATTCCGGGGCGAGGGTTGCGATTGAGAGTCACGTCAAACACCATGCACAAACCCGGATCGCATGCTGTTGAGGATGCGTCAGCGCCTCGCCGGCAGGAAGGGCGTCGTCATGGCAAAGGGAGGCACCGGCGTTGCCACGAGCGGGGGCATCAGGCCCACATACGGAGGCATCGGGCTGACCGACGGAAACGAAGGTTCAATGCCGATGTGCAAAGACGAAGGTTCGAGACCGAGGTGTAGATTCGACGGCTCGATGCCAACATACAACGTCGCAGGTTCGATCCCGACGTGAAGGGTTGAGGGTTCGATGCCGACGTGCAAAGTGGATGGCTCGGTACTCACGGCCATGTTTGACGGCTCGGTGCCGAAGCTGAGATTTGCGCCATAGGCGTAGGCGGCGCTGGTTTGAGGCGCCGGGACCCGCTGCGGCGTTGCGTATGCACCCGATGGCTGTTCAGCTTGAGGCGCAAGGGCTGTTCGCTGTGCAAAGCAGGGGCTCGCGGCAAAACCTGCCGCGCACAACAGCAGGAGGGAAGCGGCTTTCATGTAAGGTCTCCTGCGGCCACTATGCGCGCCGTCTCCAGCCTGTGCAATCGGCCAGATCATACATGGAACTGGTTCATTCCGGGGGCGCAGGTCAGCAGAGGAGGCCCAGCGCGGCGCCGAGCGCCCAAGCAGCTACACCGTGTTGTAGACGATGGTGAGGAACTGCTCTGGCGTGAGCAGGCCTTTGCCCCAGGCCTCGTCGAATTCCGCTGACGGCTTGGCGGCGACGACTTCTTCGAGCTTCTTGCCGCCATTTTTCATCTTGACCACGCGTTCGCGAATAGCGCTCAGCACGTCATGATATTTCTGGAGCGCGGCCTTATCGCCCAGAGGGCCGTGCCCCGGAACGATCTTGGTATTGTTGTCGCTCATCTTCAGCAGCTTTTCCGCGCCGGTGACCTGGCCGGTGATGCTGCCGCGCGTGCCCGCGTCGATGAAAGGATACATGCCGTTAAAGAAAACATCGCCGCAGTGCAGCACGTTGGCTTTCTTATACCAGACGTAGATATCGGTATCGGTGTGCGCCGGCGGGATATAGCCGAGTTCCACCTCTTCGCCATTGGCCTTGAGCGTGTGGCGTTCCTTGAACGTCTGATTGGGCAGCGCGCCCGCGGGCGAAGGATCAAAGTGCATGCCCAGCAGGTCGTGCGATTCCATCAGGCGCTTCTTGGTGTTGTCGTGCGCCAGGATCATCGCACCGGCCTCGTGGAAGTGCTCGTTGTTGTCGGTATGGTCGAAATGCCAGTGGGTATCGATCAACAGCTTGATGGGCTGGTTGCCCATGCCATCGAGATCCTGCTTCAGCTTGGGCCAGGCCGGCTGCACAAATGAATCCACGACAATCTTGCCGTCAGGTCCGTGCAGGACGACGACGTTTCCCCCCGGGCCGGAGAGCAGCGTCAGATTGTCGGCGAGTTTGGTGGGCATGATGGGCGCCGCGCCCATTTGAGCGCGCATCTCGGCCAGCACTTCGGCGGGCGATTTGGCCGCAGCCTGCGGCGGAGCGAATCGAGGCACGGCCCCCGCGGCGCGGACCCGAGCCGACAGGGTGGCAGGGAAGAGTTGCGCCAGGATGGCGCTGCCGGCGAGTACGCCACCGCCTTGCAACAATTGCCGCCGTGAAATTGCTTTGTTCTCCGACTCTCGATGCATATTGGTTCGTCCCCTCCGGCGGTGCGCCGCCCTTTACCTGGTTGTGTAGCCCCGCCCTTCCCGGGTCCCAAACATACGGCGGTTCCACGCGTGTTGCGGTGGATTGAGGGCGGCGGCCGCAAAAATTTGCCGGGCTGAAGCCCGGCCCTACAGGAGCGCAATGTGATAACACAAGCTGGTTGCCCGAGCAACAGCGCCCCAGCGTCTAAATGACTTCGACTTGCACTCCGGCGCCGGATCGAGCCAAAGCCCGGTCGCGCGTCACCAGTGTGGCGCTAAGTGCTTCCGCAAGCACCAGATAAGAGGCATCATAAGCGGTAAGAACGTGCCGCAACTGCCACATGCGTGGAAAAAGGACGAAATGAGGATGCCGGGTAATCGGGAACTCGCTCATATCGGCCAGAGCTTCGGCGCCGCGTTCAGGCGAGATGACCGAGTTGCGCACGTAGCGCCGTAATACCTGGGCCACCTCGAGGTCGATAAGATGAGGGGCATGCAGCGTTTGGTTTGAGGCGAAAATCAAGCGGCTCACGCGCCGCGCATCGCGCGTTTGCAGAAGAACTTCGAGAATCGCGGAAGCGTCAACGACAATCAGCGGCTATTCCTCTCGGCGCGAACTGCCGCTGCGGGCTGGGGATGAACTTTCACCGGCTGGCGGCGCTCGAGACGCTTGCGCATTTCCTCAAGCGTAGGCCGCTCCAGGGCATGGCGAAGTTCCCGCAGCAGGTACTCCGAGAGAGACATTCCTTCGAGCGCTGCACGCGCCTTTAGCTCGCGATGCAAATCGGCGGGGACGTTACGGATCTGCACCATGACCGACATGCGATCAGCATAATTACATGCACAACGCATGTCAATACCCGATATGTGTTGACGCTTCGGAGAGTCGCGAGCACGTTGTTCGCGATATGCGCGTACAAACACGCAATATTTAAGCTTCAATTCGCTGTTTTGCAGTTCGGATTCAGAAAAGGCAACGGCCCATCGTTTAGCGCTGTTGGCCCTGCGCTAAGTGATGGGCCGCTCGGAGGAGCGATGCGAAAGAGATCAACGCGAGCGAACTGCGCCGCTATGAAGGACCCTCGCCGGCTTCATTAAAATTTGGCGTACCGCGAAGGCTGCCCAGGACAGCACCACGAAAACCCGCATCATTTGGCCCTCCCCCAGAGTTTCGGTCTGCCGCTTCGCTCGCGGAGAGAGGCCGAGCCTGATGGCGGCCTCTCCCGCGGAACCTAACCCTGGTCGATCCCAACTATTACGATTCAGAAAATAGCCGCCGGGATGGTACCGGGACAATGAACAGATGGTGCTAAACCCCTGGTACCGTAGGTAATAGACCGAAGTACTGCTGTCCGGCCCTTTCTCTACAGGAGTCGCAGGGCCATTCGGACAAAAAACATGTGAGGGTTTGCGTTTGACCAAGTGACACGGCGACGCAAGCTGGTGTTTCATGGCGGCCTTTATGCCTCTCAATTTTCCTTCGGACAACGAATTGCGAAACCACACGAGACAGGGTCGTGCATGAAACGACATAACCACTACGGCTGCTCAGGGCAATGTGGCCGGCAAGAAATAGGCCGAAATTGCGAAGATCACATACACGGCGAGGAGTTCGGCGCCTTCAAACCAGGTGGTCTCCCCATCGAGAGCGATCATGGCGAGAATCAGAACCGCCATGGCCACCCCGGCAATCTCCAGCGGCGTAAATATTAGAGACATCGGCTGATTAATTATCCAGGAGATCAGCACCAGCACCGGCGCAACCAGCAGCGCAATCTGCACACTGGACCCTGCGGTGACGCCCAGCGCAAGCTCCATGCTGTCGCGCCGGGCCATCATAACGGCGGCGGCGTGCTCGGCGGCATTACCGATGATGGCGATCACGATAACGCCCATAAACAGATCCGACCAGCCGAGGATTTGTTTTGCGGCTTCGATTTCGTCCACCAGGATCTGGCTGACGAAAGCCAGCAAAATCGTCGCCAGGAGCAACGAAATAAGTGCAGAGACGGCGGATCTCGACACCGGAGCTTCATGCCGGGCGGTGACCGACGAGGGGCGCCGGAAAGTGAAAATGAGACTGAGAAAGTACACGATGATGAGCACAATGCTCGTCCAGCGGCTGAGAGGCGCGAAATTCGGGCCGCGCTCGCGAAGGCTGCCGAAAATCGAGAGGCTGAAGATTGCGGGAATGATCAAAGCGGCGACGGAGACAAACAGCAATGTGGAGGTAAGCCGCGCCGCTGTGCTTGAAAACTGCTGGCGCTGCCTGCCGATGCCGCCCACGAGCGCGCTCATACCGAAAACGAAAAGAATGTTGCAGATGATGCTGCCCGAAAGAGATGCCTTGACGATATCGGCATGCCCGCCCGAGAGCAGCGCGATGCCCACGATCAGTTCGCTGGCGTTGCCCATGGTGGCGTTGACCAGAGCTCCCACTCGAGCGCCTAGATGCGACGCAAGATCGCCGGTGGCTTCGCCGAGAGCTCCGGCGAGGGGAATAACCGCCAGCGCGGCCAGAGAAAACGTCAGCAACGCGCCGGCATGCACCAGGTATCGCACAATGAAAGCGGCCGGGACAAACACAAGCAGCACGTCGATCAGCGGGTGTCCGCCGGTCAGCGGGGAAGCGGCCCAGAATGATCTCCAGGACCTTTGCTTTTGCCGCGTGTTTTCCCTGACAGGCATAGGTAGCCGACCAAGACGGAGCGGCGGCTTCAATTATACGGACATCTCGCGCGAGATCTGGAAGCGGGCGTCGGATTAAGCGGCGTTGCTCCTGACCGCGAAACCGCGGCTTGGGGTTGATGAGCCAACCATTCGAGGCAAAGTGTTTAGTCAGCGAACCTTCGCGCCTAACTTCCGCGCATAGAACGCCGGGCCCCTGCCGGTTTCACGATTTTCGCTCCTATGGTGTTACTCTTCGGCGAACTCCCGCCGGGCGCTCACGCTGCGCCATGCTAGAGTGCTTTCATGAACCGAGCGAGCATGCGATTTGCCCTCTTTCTCTTTTTATGCGCGGCAGCAGTTGTGATGTCAGCGGGCCTCGCTGCCGGGCAGAAGCCCACCGCGGCGCAAGAGGACGCGGCTGCGCCATCCGCCGCGCCATCCGCCGTCGCTAGTTCGTTTTGGCGGATCTACCACAACGACAAGTACGGCTTCGAGGTGAAGTATCCCGATGGATGGCGCATCAATGCCGGCTCGGGCAGCGGAGCGGAGATCATCGCCATCAGCCAGCCTCTCGGCGCGGGCGAGCCGCGCGGGTCGATGACCCTGGCGATTCAGCCGAACGAGAATCCCAGGAAGCTTTCCATCAAGGAATGGTTTGCCGGGCAGTTGCGCGCCCTGAAGGCAACTCCGGAATCGCAAGGCGCGGTAACGATTGGCGGCCAGCCCGCGATGTTCATGGAAAATACAAACAGCTTTGGCACGCAGCACAGCACGTTCACGCTGCTGCACGAGACCGATGTCTTGTCGTTCGGCTACACGCGCCAGGCGCAACTCGAGCCCACCTACGCCGCCATCATCGCCTCTTTCCACGTCGTGAAGTGAATCTGCCGAGCGGTGCGCGTCGGCAGGCGTGACCGCTACGACAATTAAACGCGCCGCACTCAAAAAGGTGTCATTCCGAGGAGCGCCGCCGAGTTCCCCATCGCGCGGCCCAGGCCCGAAGCGCCATGGAAAAACAGAGAGCGCCTGTCGGTGGCGCGACGAGGAATCTGCTGTTCGTTGTCCCGTCCAAAAGCAGATCCCTCACCGCCGTCCAAAACGCGGTCGGGCTCGGGATGACGACCAAACCTACAGCCGTGCGAGCCACGATTTAGCGGCAGGCGCCCCCGCTAATCAGGCCAGCGAGCCGGGGGACTTGAGGTAGCGGTCGATCAGGGCGTCGGCGGTGCGGTAGGTAAAGGCGACGACGCTGGTGGTGGGATTGGCGGCGCCGTTTTGCGGGAAGGTCGAAGCGCCCATGATGAAAAGATTCGGCAGTTCCCAGCTCTGGCCCCAGGGATTGACCACGGATGTTTCCGGCGACTTGCCCATGATCGTGCCGCCCTGCACGTGGGTGGATTGATAGCGCCGCGCGTCGTAGCGTTCGTAGCTCGGCGGCCCGATAATCGCCTTCGCGCCCATGGCGCGGCCGAGTTCGGCGGCTTTGGCGCTGGCGAATTTGACCATCTCTTTCTCGTTTTCCCGCCAGTCGATGGTCATGCGCAGCAGCGGATCGCCAAAATGATCCTTGTAGCGCGGATCGAGATCGAAGAAGTGCGTCTTGTAGGCGATGTGTTCGCCGGCAAAGCCGATGGTGGCGACTTTGTCGTACCACTCAATCGCCGCTTTCTTCCATTCCGCGCCCCAGCGCGCCTTCACCGTGGGCGGCACGAGTCCAAAGCTCACGATGGGCTGAAAGCCCGTGCCCGCCACGCGGAATGTGCCGCCGCGAAGGAACGGCAGATTGCTGTGATCAAAAGCGTCGCCGTCGAAATCGCTGACGCAGATTCCCGTCGGCGCAGCTCCCATGAATCGGTTAAGCGGCTTGTCGATGAAAACCTGCGTCGGCGCATTCACCTGATGGGTGAGGTTGCGGCCGACGGCGCCTTTGCCCGTGGCCGGGTCATACTGTTCGCCGATGCCTGAGAGCAGCAGCAGGCGCGTATTGTTCAGCGTCCATGAACCCATGATCACGAGATCGGCGGGCTGGAAGACCTCTTCGCCATGGGCATCGACATACTGCACGCCGGTGGCGCGCTTGGCGGCTTTGTCGAAGGTGACGCGCCGCACCGCGCAGTTATTGCGCAGCGAAATGCTCTTCTGCTTTTCGACGATGGGCAGCAGCGTGTTCGTTGGCTGCGCCTTGGCGCCGATCATGCAGCCGAAGCGGTCGCAGAATCCGCAATACTGGCAGCCGAGGCGCGAGATCCCGTCCGGATTGGTGTAGTTATGGCTGAGCGCCGCCGCGGGATTCGGATAGGGATGGTAGCCGAGCGACTTCGCGGCCTGCTCGAAAAGCGCGGAGGCGTAAGGCAACTTCATCGGCGGCAGGGGATACTCTTCGCTGCGCGGCCCTTCGAAGGGATTGCCTCCTTCGATCACCTTGCCTTTGATGTTGCCCGCTTTGCCGCACACGCCCATGAGCTTGTCGCCCTTGGTGTAGTAAGGCTCGATCTCTTTCCAGGTGACGCCCCAGTCCACGATGGCGTGATCTTCAGGCAGCTTTTTTGCGCCGTAGCGCTCGACCGTCTTGGTGTATAGCTCGAAAAGATCGTCCACATAGCGCGGGCAGACCGCGCCCCAGTGTTCGCCGGCGCCGCCCGTGCCTGTGCCGGGCAGGAAATTGCCAAGCTGGCGAATGGGCACGGCGCGGTCGCGCAGGTTGTAGCGCAGCGTGACCGTCTCCTGCGAATAGTCCTGCATCATGCGGAAGCGCACGTTGTATTCGAGTTCGTCCATGCCGCCGGCGTAATCGGCCAGCTTGCGCGCGCCGCCGCGCTCGATGACGGCCACGCTGAGGTGCGTGCGCGAACCGAGCTGCGAAGCCATCAGCAGCCCGGACCATCCGCCGCCAATGATTACCGCATCGACTTTAGGCAGATTTTTCATGTTCTAAAATTCGCCGCCCAACTAAAATCACTGTCATTCCGAGCCCGGCCGTTTTGTGGACGGCGGCGAGCAATCTGCTTTTGTTCTCGATCACGAACTGCAGATCCCGCGGCTCGTCCCCCAACGGCGGACTCCCTCGTGATGACAATTCTCCAATTTCGCGCCCAACATCAAAATCGTCATCCCGAGCCCGGCCGTTTTCTGGACGGGAGCGAGGAATCTGCTTTTGTTCTCGATCCGCAAACTGCAGATCCCTCGGCTCGTCCGCCAGCGGCGGACTCCCTCGTGATGACAACTTGCTAATTTCGCGCCCTGCTTCAAACCGGTCGTTCCGAGCCCGGCCGTTTTCTGGACGGGGGCGAGGAATCTGCTTTTCTCTCCGGTTTTCGGCTGCCAACATCAGATCCCTCACCCCCGTGCAAAATGCGCCCGGGTTCGGGATGACAACGAAACCCAACAGCCAAAAATTTAGCCTAAGCGCTGGTCTTCTTGCGCTTCGGCTCGCTTTCGGTTTCGTCCTCGCTCGGACGCACCGGCTTTGCCACCTGGCTCAGCGTCACCGGCTTCGGCCGGAAGGCGACGCCGTTGTGCGTATCAATATCGGCGATATTGCTCATGCGCGGCCCAGGGAAGCCGATCAGTTGCCATCCCACCAGATCCGCGTTGCCGCCGTGGATCGGGTCGCAGAACATGCCCTCGATGGTGTTGCGCCGCAGCAACTGAAAAAAGACGGAATCCTCGATCTGCTTCAGCTTTTCATCCTGCTGCGCGGGCGCGAGGGAATCGAAGCCCGCAAGTTCCTTAAGCCCGGCGTGATATACATCGCGCGGCGAAGCCTTGCCCTGATAACCGAATTCGGGAGCGAGCCCTTCATCGAAGGGCTCGTGCGTGTAGCGGCGCGCGTCGCGTCCCCAGGGGCCGGCGAGCTGGCGGTCAATGAAGATGACCACTCCCGCTTCCTTAGCGCCCGGGCCTGCATCGTCGCTTGGGAAAATGCGCGAGGCCGCGGCCGCCACGATAGCGGCTTCGGATTCGGTGAAAAAGCGCAGCGGGATGCGCAGCGTCTTTTCGCCGCTCGCGCCGGCGCCTTTGCCGGATTTGCCGTTTTTGGCGGTTAGGGATTTATCCTGCGCGGAGAGGCGAGAGACTTTGCGGTCCAGCGAATAGACGATCACTCCGCCCACGCTGGTCGCGGAAAGAACCAGAAATTGCCGCCGCCGCATGCGCCGGAGTCTATCATAACTCCGCACCGGGCGTCGCAACTCCGGCGGAGTAACTACACTCGTCGCCCCCTAAGGCGCGGCTTTCTCCACTGATTTTTTCGTTTTGCCTCCGCCACAAGGCTAGAATGTCAAAAATTTCCTCGGAGGCGGAGAATGATCAAAAGCATTATCGGCTTGCTCATAGGGCTGGCGATTGGCATGGCCTGCCGTTTGTTTGATGTTCCCGTTCCGAGCCCGCCCAAACTGATTGGGGCCCTGCTCGTGGTGGCCATGACCGTCGGCTATATCGCCACCGACAAGGCGTTGGCTGTAAAGTCCAATGCAACGAGAATGACGGCGGCCGGAGAATCGATCTATCGTCAAAAATAGGGCGTCAAAAATAGGGGCGATCGCCGAAATTAGTCAGCGAATGCCCGCGCCAAAGCAGGAATCCCTGTGGGCACTCAGAATCTTGTGTTCGTATCCGCTTGCGCTTTTAAATCCGAGGCTATTTTGCAACAGGAGGCCGAGATTGCCGGTCCGTAGGTGAGCGCCGTGGCATGCGAGCGCGTCTTTTCAGAACGGCTGCGATACACTCCACAAGCTCGGTGGGTTCCTGCTTGGGCAGAGCAATCCATGCGTCCGCTGATTTGAGCGTTTTGCCCAACTCGACTGGGTACACTTCGACAATCTTTGCCAGCGGAAAGTACCGCCGCACCAAGGCACAAAATTGCCTCTTTGTGTCTGGGTTGTGTTCGTGGCCAATGACAGCCACATTGACGCGGCGCTGCTTACACGCTTGAATCAGTTCCGATTGCGTGATCGCCACCAGGACGGTGTATCCCGCCTGTTCCAGCATTACCTTTCGCGTGAAAAGGAGGCCTGGTTCCACACCCGTACACAAGACCACTGGCATGTCAGACAAGATACGGGGATCGGTAAAAAAGTCAACACACGCGCGGGCGGGACTCATGGTGAACTTGGACATTTCCTGCTCCAGATTTGTCCCTGCCCAATGAGATGCGCCGGAGGGGCGCGGCTGTTGCGTCAGCCCGGCGCCGGCGCTCCTCGGACGACACTAATAGGTTAGCGCGCCTGCCCGCCGCTTGCGCGGTCACTTTATCCGCCATTGCGTTTATTCCTGTTCGTAAAACTTAAGCGCCATGGCGCCGTGCGTGGCGGCTCCCCCGGCGCGCAGAGCGGCGGCAAGGAGCGTGCTTTCGGTGACCTCTTCGCGGCTGGCGCCCGCTTTTTTAGCGGCTTTGGTATGGACTTCGATGCAGTAAGGGCATTGCGTGGTACAGGCGACGGCCAGCGCAATCAGTTCGCGGTATTTGCGCGGAATCGCGCCATCTTCGCGGCCGACGATTTTGTCGAGCGCAAGCCACGCGTTGAAATCGCTGGGCGCCAGGCTGGCCATCTGCTTCAGCAAGCGCAAATCAGCGGGATCGTGATAGTGTTCGCTCATTGTCTCTCCTGAATTGTTTTCGGCTGCTTTTGTTCGCTTCAAGCTGAGCCGGAGTCCTGCAATCCACCTAGTGGACGCGATAGGGTAGCCCGGTTTCGGTTTTAGGCCAACTGCCGCGCGGCAGGCCCGAGTCGACGCAAAATATGACAGCGCAGGATTCAGCTCGTAACGAGCCGATAAATCTGACGCGCTAATTGGCGAGCCTCACAGGAGAAACGGGGCGTTCCGGGGAAACATAGGCGCTGATCAGGCTTTCGTGGCCGTCAGAGCCGATGGCGGCGACTCCAAAGACGAAATCATCGATCGAGACGCCCGGCAAAACGAAATGCGTGACGTTGCCGACGATCTGGTTGCGCTGCCAATCGTTCGACCACGTGTCGCGCCAATACACGCGATAGGCCACCGCGCCCGGCGATGCGGCCCAGCGCAGGCTGGCATCGTAACCCGAAGGATCGCGCGCGATGAGCGGCTGGCCGCGCTCATCGGTCACCTTTGGCGCGGGCGGAGCGAGCGCCAGCGAGGCTGCCGCGGCCGCATTGATGCGCGCGTTCTGCGCGAGATACGCGGCGTTGACGCCATCGGGCGTGTCATTGGCGCTGTGTTGCCTTGCGAGATTTTCCTTCGACTCGCGAAAGACGACGGCGGGATAGCCCTGCGTGGTGAACGAGGAATGATCGCTGCCCCGGCCGAAGCGGTCTTCGCGCGCCATCAGGCGCACGCGATGCGAGGGCACGTACACTTCGCCCGCCCACCGAATATAGCGAGCCAGCGAGCGCGACATCGAGTCGCTCGGACCCACCGAATAGACGCGGACGTTCGCCGCATCCTCGATGCCATCTCCGCCGCGAATTCCGCCGACGATGTCGTTGCTGAGCATGGCTTCGACCGCGGTTTTGTCCTCCGCGAGCTTTTGCGCGTGCGCGGCAGAGCCGACCAGGCCCTGCTCTTCGCCGGCCCAGCAGGCGAAGACCAGCGTCGCGTCGAACTTGATTCCGCTATCGGCAAAAACGCGCGCCAGTTCCATGGTCAAGGCCACGCCGCTCGCGTCATCGTCGGCGCCGGGAGCATTCGCGTTCGCATCGAATTGCGGCGAACGTTGTGAATCCGCGCCGCGCGCGCCGGGAGCCGCCGCGGCCAGCGTTGCTGAGACGCCGGCGCCGAGATTCACGGAATCGTAGTGGCCGGTGATGTAGATGCGGCGAGCGGTCCTGCCGGGAAGAATGGCGATGACGTTTCGCAGTTCGATGGCGCGGGGAATGCGGCCCTGCGGCGCGATCTGGTAAGTGTCAAAGAAAACATTGAGGCGCGGACTCGAGCGCTTGATCTCGTCGAAAATCCATTGGCGCGCGGCCCCGATCCCGCCCGTGCTCGAGGTCGTGTCTGAAAGCGTCTCGCGCGTGCCGAATCCCGCGAGCTTCACCACGATCGATTGCAGCCGCTCTTCGGAAATTGCGCCAATCAGGCGCTGAATGCGCTCGTCCGCTGTCGGCTTCGGGGCTGCCGCCGTCGAAGCAGCTTGCGACACATTCTGTGCCGCGGCGGTCGACGCATATTGCGCGAAAATCGACCGCGCTGCCGGCGCGACTGGCGCGGGCGCTGAAATCACGATTACGAGTGCGAGGATGCGGGCCAGATCCTTCACGGCATACTCCAGGGCCGCAGTGCGAGTGGCGTTGCGTCCAAAGATGATAACAGCACAAAAAAGTTAGCGGAACTCGGACCGTCCGGACCACCGCGAAAACAAACCGGCACACATATCCGGCTTTTTGCCCAAAGAGCAGAGCCGATTCCGCTTAATCACCTCAATCAGGGCGCGTGCAAACAGCTATGCGATTGGCCGGCAACCGCCCTTGCGAGAGCGCCGTTGCGAGAAGAAAGCTAACCTCGTGCGGCGGAGCCGCTTGGTCTCACCGCCACTTTCGGGCAACAAGATAGGTGATGATTGAAGTCACAAGCACCGCAAACAACAAACCGCCGGACCAGTTGCGGTAATACAAGGCGGCGGGCGCGCAGTAGAGCGCGGAAATTATGAAGACAACCAGGCCAATGGCGAGAAAGTCCAGGCGCGAGTTTGGACCGATGGCAGCCTTTGAGGAAGAGCGCGCGGCAGCCCGCCGGTGGCCGCTTTGCTCCCACACTTTTTTTCCGAGGTCAAACGACTGACGCAGCGGTCTCTCGTAAACGTCGAATGCCCCCTGCCCGGACTCTGTCATCAGAAAGCTCAGCGTCATGGCGCATCCCAGGAAGCAGCCAAAAAATGGGAAGGCGCTCGGCGCGACGGCAAAGGAATTCACTGGCGGCAGAAAAAAATAAGAAATCGCCGCTGCCGACAGCACAACGGCCAGTATGGTGCTTCGCTTCGAGGCCCAACGAGCAGTGACAAGAATGGCCGCGAGAAAAGGAAAGGCAAACAGTCCGGGAATGAAACCGTTGATTTGACGCGCTATTACCGCCGCCGCGGCGACTGAGAAAACTGAAAGCATGTAATGCCGCAGAGCGAGGGGTATGTTGCGAGACAATTCGTATTTCATTTACTTCGAGTGGCCACCCCAAAAATTGAGCCGCTGTTTCCCCGGTTGGCCCGAGCCTCGCTGTATATGACGAACGGCCGGGTCGAACCCATCAGCAGCCCGTCATGATTTAAATGCGTTTAGAGCGCGGGAGGTTACACCGATTAGGTCGATCTCCCGACAGGTGCTGGTTGTCAGCCAACACAGTGGCGCTTTTGGCGCCGGGTGAAGGCGGTGAGTCCAGAGACGCTTCGCGCTGAGCTACCGCCGACCGAATGTGTAACCGACGGCAACGGTGTACTGCGGGACCCAGTCGCGGCCGAACTGATCGGTGAGATGCGGAACGTAGTGAAAGTCAAATTGCGGCTTGATGAAAATATCCGATGTGATGTAAAGCTTCACGCCGAGAGCCGCATGCTCCTGAAAGTGATTGGCGCCGCCCGCGCCGACGTTGGTCGTGTTGGTGATGCCAGCGATGGTGGTGGTCTGAGTGGCGTACAGCGAAACTCTGGCAACGCCGAAGCCGCCTTCAACGACGGGAACGATGCGCAACAGCGAGAATGGCTGCCAGACGACGTTGAAATCGTAGAACGCAGGACGAAAATTCAATCCTCCCAGCGGCAGAAACGGCGCCTGGCCGAAGCGAAAGGCGTAATCGCCATTGATACCCAGGTGAGGCAGGAGCATCAAATCGGCGCCGAAAATACCGAAAAGGCCGCCCATCTTGGGTGCCGGCTCACACGCGTCGTTGAGGCTGTCGAAGAGCCGCTGCGGCGGGCATCCCGTGCTCGTTCCCGCGGAAGCAGTGCCCGTTCCCATGCCGAAATACGGGCTCAGGCTCTGCGCGCGCGCAAAACTCGCGCTGGCCAACACCAGCAATGCAAACAGCAGAATCGCTCGAATCTCCCGTTTGACCAAGAAACGCTCCTTTAATACTACGCAGGAATTAGAACCGGCCCGCTTTCCGCTGGTTGGAAACGATGCCAGGGCGATACAGCGTATCAGTAAACACCGGCAGTTTTGCGCTGTTTGATACGCGGTTCGCAACACCTGGCCGAAGGGCCTGCACGGGGACGCCTGTGTTCTACAGCGTGCGGAACAGGGCGAACCACAGCGCGTCAACACTGGCATGCACCAGCGCTCCCGGAAATAACGACCGGCTCCGGCGCCAGGCGTAGCCATAAAAAAATCCCGCGATCGTCGCCAGCAGCACATATTTCCAGTTGGGAAACCGTCCGTTGGCGATATGCGAAAATCCAAAAATGATGGAAGCCGCAATCCATCCCGCCGTTTCGTTCGCCAGCGTTTTGCCGAGGGCGTTTTGCAGCAGGCCGCGGAAGAGCAACTCCTCCGGAACGGCGGTGAAGAGAAAAATAGCCAGCGCGTTTACGGCAATCGCCTGCCAGCCGGCGTGCCGCGGACTAAAGCTGATGAACCGCAGCTTCATCCCCAGCGGAATATCGATTGCGGCGATCAGCGCGAGCGCAACGACGTAGTTCACACCCCAGCCCGGGGCCCATCCCGCCGCGTAACCAATTCCGTCCGCGCGCCGCACGAAAACAAACGCGGCGAGCGCCGCGTTCACGCCCATCAGCACGGTCAGCAGGTAGACCAGCCGGAAATCCGGAACCGGAAAGAGCACGCGCAGCCATCCAAGCTTGATGGGCAGCGCGATGACGAGCATGGCCGCGTAGTCTTGCCATGCGCCAAGTTTTCCGGCCCGAGCCGATTTGCCTCCGCCCGCTGATGCCGCCAGCAGCGAAGGACCAACGGCATACGCCGCGGCAATCCCGCCGCGCCACCACGTGAATGTTCCCGTGCCCAGCGCATACGCGAAGTACGCCGCCAGAGGCACAAACGCGACAATGATGCCGGCCCGCGGCCCGAGCGCAGCTTGCAGCGATTTCAGAATTGCCGGCGATGCCAGCCAGATCTCACCCGCGAGCAGCACCAGAAATGCGACCAGCAGCCCGAAATACCCCGGGGTGGCTAAACTCTCCCGGATTGCATACAACGCCGCCCCCAGGCTGAGCACAGCCCAGAGAAGCACCGCCATCGACGGCCGCAATATGCGTTCGGAAGCCATAGCCGCGGTAGTTTAGCGTGGAACGTGAGGGTGTACACCCGAGGGAATCCCGCCCACTCGGCGGCCAATACCACAGGTGTGTGCTTCCGTGCTCTGAGCGACAAGGGAATTGCTGCTAGAATCCGGGTACCCAGGTCCGCAGAGGAGCCACACCATCGGAGGCTTACCATGACTTATGCGTCACGTATGAAGCGCGCCCTCGAATCGCTCGATGTTTTTTTCGCCGCGCCGCGGTCTATTCTTCTAACGGCAGCGATTGGCGCTGCCCTTTTGAGTTCGTGCGGGAATAACGGAAGTTCGAATCAGCCGCATGCGACACTGCTATTGCGTGATGGCACTCGGCTCAGCGGCACGGTTACGTCGAATTCCGCCTCGGGAGTGACGCTCGCCGGCGACGACAATGCGACGCATACGGTCGCGTTGAATCAGGTGAAATCGATCGAGTACGGCGACACCGCCGCGCCACAAAACGAGCCCACGCCGTCGCCCAAACAGGCGGCCGAGGTCCACGAAAATCACTATCATCCCAGCCGCGCGGAAATTCACACCAAGAGTTACGAACTGCCCGCCGGCACCGATGTTTCGGTGCGCACCGAAGATACCATCGATTCCGGCGAAGCCGCCGAAGGACAGACGTTTGCGGCGGAGATCGCCGACGATGTGCGCGACGGCGCGGGAGACGTGGCCATTCCTCACGGGGCGAATGCGCAGATCGTCATCCGGTCCGCCTCCAAAGGCGGTCGCTTCCGCGGAGCCTCCGATCTTGTTCTCGATTTGAATTCCGTCACGGTGGAAGGCAAGGAATACCTGCTCAGCACCGCGGATTTGCGGAAGAGCGGTAAATCGGGCATTGGCGCCAACACGCGCACGGCGGAATACACCGGCGGCGGCGCCGCTCTGGGCGCGATCATCGGCGCGATTGCCGGCGGCGGGAAAGGGGCGGCGATTGGAGCTGGTGCGGGCGCGGGCGGCGGAGCGCTGACACAAATTCTGACGAAGGGATCCGCGATCCGCGTGCCGGCGGAAACCGTGCTGACCTTCAAGCTCGATAAGCCGGTGCAAATCGTCGCGGCCAAATAGCACGCGCAAGGCCCAGTGAAAATACTGGGGCCAAATTACTGAAAAGCATTTTGGGCCATGGCGCGACGGGGAAAAACGCGAGTGGGAAAAAAGGAGGGAGGCGCTCGGCTAGTCTCACAAGCGCCTCCTCTACTGCGTCAAGGTAAAGCTAACCTCACTGGATCACCTCCTTCTCGGCAAATGCGCCGATGTCGACACGCGTGTGTCGCATAACCTGATTATAAAACGCGCGTGCCGCGGATCAAGTCTTCAGGCGCGTGCAGTTTGTCCGAACGATCAGGCGGCTTCGATGCGTTTAAGAAAAGCCCAAGTTCACTCGGCCGCCGGTTTAGAACGTCAACCTCAGACCGAACTGGTAGCGGCGCGCGTCGCCTGACCCGGCCACCACGTTTCCGTTGCTCACATTCGGTGTGGCGATCGAGCGGCCAAAGCCGGACGGCTGCGTCAAGCTGTTGGTGCTGCCGTTGCCGTTTCCGCCTGGAATTGCGAATTCAGGATGATTGGTGACGTTGTACACATCGAATTGGAATTCGGTGTCAAGCCGTTCAGTGATCCTCGTGTGCTTCCGGAGCGCAACGTCGCCGATCTGAAAGGGTGCGCCGCGGAAGAGAGCCTTGCCCATGGTGCCGAAAGTTCCCTGGGCGGGCGGAACGATCACTGAATTGCCGGACATATAGCAGCCAAATGCCGCAAGCTGCTGTAATCCGGTGGTGCCGACGGCAGGATTAATCGGCAAAGCCGTGGCGGCACTGACGCAAGCAGCCGGCATCAGGCTCATGGTCGCCTCACTGGTGCAGGCGGTGTCCTTGCCGAACGTGCTCCCCGCGACGCCAAAGCATGGAATGTGGGCGGTCCTTCCGTATCCGTTGAAATCGTTTGCATCTCCAATCAAGTCCCAGCGATCGGTATTCTCGCCGGTGCCGCTGATGTTGTTGGAGGTATCCCTCGTATCGTACGGAATGCCGCCCTGGATATTGATCACACTATTGACTTGCCATCCCTCGAGCAGTTGCGCTGGGCTCTTTTTGTTGGGGAAGTTATACGTGATTCGGCCGGTAACCTTGTGACGGATATCGAACGCCGTCGGCCCGTAATTGCAACGCGTCCCGACCGTCGGGTCTGGGCAAATGGAAAGACCAACGTCGGTACCTGCGGTATCCAGAGTGTGGCCGTAGGTGTAGCCTACGGTTGTGAATAACCCATGCCAGGTACGCTGCGTCAAGGTCGCCTGAAAAGCGTTGTAATTGCTGAAACCCATGTTGCCGACATCGGTGATCTGCCCCATCCACGGGAATTGGCTATAGAACGGCCGGGACGTCTGAATTCTGGTCGAACTGGTGGTTCCCGCCGGCGGTTCGTTGAGGTCTATTTGGCCAAAAAGGTCTGTGCCATGGCTGCCCACGTACGCCAGGTCGAGGGACATGTTCGAAGTGATGGCGCGCTGGATGCCGACATTCCATTCCTGCACGTACGGCATACGCCAGTTCTGATCGACGGCCGAAATTGCACAGGTGCCGGGGTTTCTTGCGGGCGCGCCTGCGGCTATGTTTGCAGGCGTATTGGCCAGGCCATTTCCGCAAGCAATCTGTCCGGTCGGGAACATGGGTCCAGCCGATGTCCAGTTGATCAGCGGCAAGCCGCCGGTCGCCGGAGTGGGGAACGTTACCGTGCCGGTCCCGATCGTTCCGGTCCCTTGAATTTTTGTGCCGCTAGCGGTGTAGAAAGCGGCTGAGGTCGGGTTGGCGGTGCCTCCATTAATTACGTTGTATACGGGCCAACTGCTGTACAGGCCGTAAGCTGCGCGCACTACCGTGGTGCCTTTTCCGGTCACGTCCCATGCCAAGCCCAGGCGCGGCTGGAAATTTTTGCGGAACTTATTGGGGTTCCAGGGGCTACTGGCTCCATTTCCCAGTTGAGTGAGCCCGATGGGCGACGTGGGATCAAATATGGCCAGCTTGTCGTTGTCTTCGCTCAAAGCGGTCTCGTACTCCCAGCGCAATCCGAGGTTGAGGGTTATGCGGGGAGTTATGCGCCAGTCGTCTTGCCCGAATAGTCCGTAGTTCCAGTTCCTTTGAGTTGAAGTAGGATCTCCAGCCGTATACGAACCGTTGCTGGGGAAGCCCATGAGGAAATCTTCCAAGGCCGTCGCACCGGTGAAAGCGTCGATGCCTCCGGTGCCGAAAAGTACGTTACCCAGTTTGCCGGTGTAAGACGCCCCGTCGAAGTAAGGACGGCGGATTTCGAATCCGAACTTCACGTTGTGGTTGCTGTGGACGTACGAAACAATGTTATCGATCGTCCAATAACCTTCCACTCTTCTCTGGCCGCCGCCTCCACCGAGAGTAACAACGGGCGAACTGGTGGTTCCCCTGCCGGAGGTAAGAAATCCCTGAATGCCGATATCAAACAAAGCATTTTGGCTGGGATTCGGCGAGCCACTGCAAGGCGTCAGACCTGTATTCAACGGCCCGTAGTCGGGTGGCGCCGCGGCTCGGCCCGGATTGCATTCCGCGGGCCACTGGTTCTCGACTTTGCGGTCGTATCCAAAATGAAACTCGTTCACCCAGCTTGAGTTCGGCAAATAGGTCCAGGTCGCCCGCGCGACGTTGCCGGTCAGATAGTAGTCTGTCATCCAGTACGGCTGGGTGATGGTGTTCGAATTATCCAGTTCAGTGTCACGCGAATAGAAATATTCGCCGGTAATGTGGTTCTTTTCGTTTGGAGCCCAATCCACCTTGCCAAGCAGGTTCTTGTTGGGGTCTCGCTTTGAGGTGAAAGCATAATTGAATAAGCCGTTGGCATCGGGAATAGCCGTCTGGAAAATTCCGGCATTTACGAGTTGGGCGCTCAACTGCTGCTGCGGACTGAGCAGAGCGGAGTTGACGACCTTCCCGTTCGCGTCGATAGCGCCGGCGGGAATCTTTCCCTTGGTCACCAAATCCTGGTACGCGGCCGGGATGCTTTGAGCAGTCTTGCCGGCCATTAACGCCGTGGTTGGAACGCTGAAAGTGGTTGGTGTTCCTTCGGTAAACTGCATTCCCTCAAACGCCGCAAACCAGAAAATCTTGTCTTTCTTGATGGGCCCGCCAACCGTCGCGCCGTACTGCTCGTAGGTAAGTTCGGGTATCGGATTAGGCGCAGGATTGAAGACGTTTCGCGCATTCAACGCGCTCGTCTGGCCTTGAGCGAACGCAGTGCCGTGAATGGTATTGGTCCCGGATTTGACGCCCACGTTCGATGCCACGCCCGGCCTCCAGCCGAATTCGGCCTTGTTCTGAAAATTTACGCCGACTTCCTGAATCGCGTCGGTCGGCAGAAGGCTCGCGCCGTCGCCGGTGCTGCTGTTGGTATTGATAATGTTCCCGGCGGTCCTGACGCCGCCGCTAAAAATGCCCTCGAAGAGGTAGTTGTTGCCGTCCGAACGCATGCCATTGCTCGCGTGGGCATTTGATCCGCCGCCCGGCTTGGTGTTCACGCCAGGGGTGAGCTGCAGCAATTGCAACCAATTGCGCCCGATCACCGGCAGTTCTGTCACCTCCCTGTTTTCCATGACGCCGCCCAAAGTCGCGCTGGTGGTGTTGATCAGGGGAAGCGCTTCCGTGACCGTTACCGCCTGTATTTGCGAGCCGGCCCTCATCAACATATCAACGCGCGTGTCGCCGCCGACCGTGACCGGAACGTCTTTGCGCTCGGTGGTGTTAAATCCATTGGCTTCGACTTTGACCGTGTATTGCCCGGGAGTAAGAGTGGGGGCGGCATAGGCGCCGGCGTCGTCGGTCACCAGCGACCGTGTAGTGCCTCGATCCTGGTCAGTGATGGTCACTTTCGCGCCGACCAGCACGCCGCCCGTTTCATCCGTCACGTTTCCTGAAATTCGTCCGAGGTTTACTTGCGAGAGAGCCGGCATGCAAAAAAGCAGGAATCCAACCGCCAAAAGCCAACCTTGAGCCTTCATGTCGCTCATTTTGCGAACCCCCCGTGAAGTTGAGATCCCGCCGCCGGAGGCCGCAAGCCGCAGAAGCGAAGATGCGGCAGTTTCTCCGGCCGGCACGCAAGAATGCCGGGCATCGCGTCAGCACACGATGCATTTTGCCGGGGCCCAGGGATTTATTTGATGGACTGCAGGCTGTCGTTTCCCGGAGGACCGCCCGCAGTGCGGATTAGAAGCACACACAACCACCGCGTTCCCTGTGAACCCCGGCAAAGTGATGGCGTCTTATCACGTACGCATTCAAAGTGTCAAGCGAGGCCTGTGGCAGGTAGTGGGCGACTTTGAATTTTGACCAAGGTGTACCCTTCTCGGTTCTGCCAGAGTCTAATTATTGGTGAATTGCACAAAAGTGCTTTACTTTTACTACCGGAGGGGTTTACAACCACGGCACTATATATAGCGTCATAAACTTTGAGCGACGACCAAAACCCTCGCCGCAGAGATGTCAAGGAGATGGTGGGGGAGTTTTTCCGTGAAATCGCAGCGCTCGTCATCGTTTTTGCTTTCCTTGATAAGTTGGTGTTCCAACAGGGAATCACCTTTTATTGGTCGCTGGCAACCGTGGTTCTGGCATTCGTCTTGCTCATGTTTGGCATTTGGATAGAAAGGAGACGCACATGAGCGAATATATCCCGTTCTTCGTCATAGGCGTTTTCGGAGCGCTCCTGTTCATCGGGACAATCATTTGGACGGAGTGTCTCTTCCCAGAACGCAAGAAGCCGGAAGCAAAACAAGCGGAAATTAAATTCCCGGAGCCTGAACCTACTCATCGCGAGTTTGCTCATCGCTAAGCCGCCGCTCTTTTCTCTTCCGCTTCCAGTAGGGCCACAACTTCCTCTAGTGACCAAACGTGGTCGCTGATTCCGGCTTCCATTGCTGGTGTCACTTTCAGGGTTTGGTGAATCCGGCAGAAGTTGTAATACATGTAATGCAGCGAAACCGCCGCAATGTGATTCTCTAGCTTTTTTGAGAACGCATTGGTTAGCCGCGTGAAGCGCCGCATGCTCATTCGCATTGTGAGGTTCTGCCGCTCCACATGGCTTGTAGAGATGAAACGCGGATTCGGGCGTCCAGCTATTCCGACCGTCTGACATCCAATGCACTCTGGCGGACTGTAGCGCGTCTCTGGTTTTTGTGGCGCGTCGTTTCCGTAGATTTTGACCAGCATTGAATAATCGATGTTGGAGCCGAAAGCGCTTTCTACAGCGTCCAGATAGACGCGGTGCCCGTCTGTTGCCACTACCCTGTGGCAGGCGCATTCAGGTTGAGGCCGGAACCGTCACGGGCGTGCTGAGGATGCTGAGGATATTGATCGGCAAATATCGTCAGACAGCCTCGACTGAAGCGGTCTCCGGGCCGCCTTGCTCGGCAGTGCGCTTTTGTGCAAAATCTCGCCGCACGATACATTATTAGAGCAGGAGAGTTGAATCGGAGCTTGGGGTGATTGTGGCGCGCGGCAAGCCCAAGTCAGTTCAAATTTCTCCGGGACTCGCCAGAGTTCTGGTGTGCCTGGCCGCCGCGATTGTCGCGGGGGTTGATTTTCTGCTTCCCGCCAACATCAATATTGCCACCTTCTACGTCGTCTCCATCGTTCTTGCCGGCTGGACACGCTCGGTGAGATGGCTGTGGATTTCAACCGCGGTGTTCGTCCTGCTGACGTTCGGCGGGCTTGTGCTGGCTCCGGCGCCGGTCGTGCAAGCGGTGACCTGGATCGATTGGTTGAACCGCACCATGACCGCCCTGGCGCTGGTGGTTGTCGCGGTGCCGGTGCACCTCCGGTTGCGCAATCTTGTCTCGCTGGAACGCAGCATCGTGGAGATCAAGCAAGCCGAGTTGCAACTGCAAGAGAACCGTAAATTGCTCGAGCGGCGCGTCGAGGAACGCACCGCCGCCCTGGCCCGCACCGCGGACGATCTAAAGAAAGAAAACGCCAGCAGGATCCACGTGGAGCAGGAGTTGCGCGAATCGGAACGTTCGCTGCGCGAGCTTTCGACGCAACTGCTCCATGCGCAAGACGAAGAGCGCCGCCACATCGGCCGGGAGTTGCACGATGGCCTGGGCCAATGCCTGGCCGGGCTAAAGCTGACCTTGCACTTCCTCGAGGGCGCGATTCCGCCAAACGACCAGGCGGCCCGCGCGCGCTACTCCGAATGCATGGAACTCAGCGACCAGGCCATCTCACAGATCCGGACGCTTTCGCATTTGATGTATCCGCCGCTGCTCGAAAAGATGGGCCTGGAGTTGGCTATTCCCTGGTATGTGAGGGGCTTCGAACAGCGCAGCGGAATTCAGACCAAGCTCGACATGCCTGAGAATTTGCAGCGCCTGTCCCAGGAGTTGGAGTTGACGCTGTTCCGTATTCTGCAGGAGGCGCTTACGAACGTTCACCGTCACTCGGGCAGCCACACCGCCGAGGTGAACTTGCGGCTCGCCGAGGGCGCGATTCTGCTGCAAGTGAAGGACAGCGGCGCAGGCATGAAGACGCAGTCGGCCGGCGTCGGATTGCGCAGCATGCAAGAGCGCGCCAAGCAACTGGGCGGCACGCTGGAAGTCGCATCCGGCGCTGCCGGAACAACGGTGACGGCGACCCTGCCATGCGGTGCCGCGCAATCGGCTTCCGCGAGCTGATTTGCCTGGGTGCCAAAGCAGTACCAAAGCAGCGAGCCACGGCGAAAACGATTTCGCCGCTGGTGATGCCGCAGTTCGCGGGTGCGAGGTCTGGAAGAAGTTGCGGGTTAGGCGCTCCAGTCCGGTGCTGACACCTGCACGCGCACGCCGTCGGGATCGCTGATGGAAAAATTGTCGGCGGCGTCGCCCTGAACGGCGCCGATGCCGGCGCTTTTCACCCCAGCCCTCATGCGCTCGGCATGGAAATCCTCCACGCCAACACAGAAATGATCGATCCGCCCGGCGTCATCGCTTTTTTGCAGGATGATCAAGCCTCCGCCCGGCAGATCGAGCCCGTGATTATCCGGCCCTTGCACGCGGCGGCTTGGTCCGGCGCCCAATAGACGCCGGTAAAACGCCTCCGAGCGTGCAATGTCAGAGACGCGCACGTTGACGTGATGCAGGTTGCGGCCCTTCATGAGCCCTGGCGAAGCTTGCGCCGCGCCCGCCGCCGGTGTCGCCATTATGGCGAGGGCGCAGAGCAATTGACGCCGGGTCAATGCTCCGCGTTCGTAGGAACCGAGAAGCGCTTCAATTTTTCCGATCATGCCGTCCCCTCCTTCAACAGCAGACCCTCGTCCTTTGCGCCCGTCAGGACGCGCGGGCAAACTTCCTCGGGTAATACGAGTTGCGTTTGTTTTGTGTTCGAGAAAAGCACCGCCATGAAACCAGCTGGTTGCATCCCGGCGGCCTGCAAAACTAAATGGGAGAACTGCACAGCGTAGCCGTCCTTTACGGCGGCGGAGAATCGGGATCGAACTATGCCGGGCTGAATCCCGGCGCAATATTTACGGCCTGACAACCCGCCGCAGTCACCGTTAGCTACCCGTCACGTGATACACGGTGAATGTTTGCCCGACGGGCGGGTATTTCTGAGAATATTTCTTCGCCCTGGCCTGAAGCACGCCCTCCCTTTCGGCCGGATCGGTGACCACCACTAAGGTGCGGTCGTACAACTTGTCCCCCACCTTCAGGCGCACGTGGGGATCACGCGCCACGTTGCGAGGCCATTCCCGGGTCGCGGCCCCCGAAGTAGCCACGTAAAGCTGGCCATTGTAGGCGATACACCAGATCGTTACTGAGTGAGGAATGAGGTACCAACTGTTGGTCTGAAGCTTCACCGTCTTTACGTCATCCGTGAACGACCAATCGGCCACCGGAGTCGTGACCAGTGTTCCGGTGAGCCATAAACCGGGATAACTGCCGGGGCCGGGCGTGTCGCCGTGTGGATTCAGGCCGGTGACGCGCAGGATCACGAGCGCCACGACCAGGCAAACCACCACGATTCCGAGGACCCTTAATAACGTTTTCATGCTGGCTCCTTAAGTTGCGCGCGAGCGGGCATTTTCCTGCGCGCCAACTATACAACTAAACCGGCTTTTGCCCTCAGTCCCAGTTGACGATATCCCCGCTTGTCGGAAGTCATCCACGACCCAGAATTCGAATCTACGCAGGCGCGAGCAACTTTAGATTGGCCATAACCGAGTAACACTCGCAGTTGCATTTCTTGAGTGCGCCGCGGCTGACGATTTCGATGCTCTCGCGCCGGAATCTTACGCATCCCTTTTGTTGCAGCGAGTTGACCGTGGCTGAGCCTCACTGGCTTATGAGCAGCTAAATGGCGCAACTCGCATCTGCCGAGTTGTGATTTCCACAGGCTGGCCATAATACTTGTGACCTGGCTCACATCCCGGGAAAACGGGAATACCGGACTATGTCGCTGGGCCCCGATATTTCTCTCGGAGGTTCAGCAATGGCTACCCCCTCAATCGCGGCTCCGTCCGCCTCTACCTGTCGAAACTGCGGTCACGACAGAAAAGATCACAGTTTCGATGACGGCTGCTGGGAAGAAATTACCAACGACGGTCGCGTCACCCTGTGCACGTGCCGTCGGTTTGAGCCAATCGTGCAACCGATAAAACCGGCGGTAGAAATCACTGCCGAATGGCAAACACTTTTCCGTGAAGCAGTTGTGGAGACGCAGTCCGAACGACTGCTACTAAAGATTACTAAAGCAGAGCTCGCAATCCGGAAACGAATGATTGAAGTCAGACCTTCAGATGGGCGCGAATGGCAAGGACTGCGGGACGCTTTACAGATGCTGAAATTCCTGAAGGCGCCACTCTGAGCCTCTGAGCCCTCTCAAGCGTAAACCGTTCATGTTCACCGAGCCGAACCGCAGAGCCGAGAATACGATTACCTGATGACCGTCCTCAACTGCCGCGAAGTCGGTCTGTCGGCTGATGGCTTCCGCTGATTCCCAGTTGACGAAAAATCCTTTCTGAAGACATCCGGTTAGTCTCCCGTCCCATTGCCGGCGCCAGGCGGCATACGCGACAATGCTGCGCGTTGCGTCCACCGCTGAGCAGAGATCGCATGCAATCTTTGGGTACTATTCGCCAGCTTGCACGCTACCCCGTTAAGTCTATGCAGGGTGAAGCGCTGTCCTCGGCTGCGCTGACGTTTCAAGGTTTCGTGGAGGACAGACGCTATGCCTTCGTCCAGGCGAGCTCTCGGAGTTCATTTCCCTGGCTCACCGCGCGCGAATTGCCGGAGTTGCTCCATTACCGAACCACGGTCGAGAACGCTGGCAAGCCGGAGGTGGCCGTTGCGGTGACGACGGCCCATGGAGAGAATTGGCCCATTGAGAGCAACGAGCTACGCACAGCGCTCGAAACAAGATCGGGAAGATCGCTCTTTTTGTTGCGTGACTATCGCGGCTCGTACGATGTTGCGCCCGTCTCGCTCATCAGCAGCCAAACGGTTGCGCGCATCGCGGAAGATAGCGGAACGAAGGAAAATTCATGGCGCTTTCGCCCTAATTTGCTGGTCGATTTGAAGAACGGCAGACCTTTCGACGAGCTGGAGTGGATCGGCAAAACTCTTCGCATCGGAAGCACAGCGCGAATCGCCATCACTGAACTTGATCGACGCTGCGTCATGATCACTCTTGATCCGGCAACCGGTGAATCGAGCCCTGAAATTCTGAAATGCGTCGTTCATAACTGTGGCCAGAACGCGGGTATTTATGCGACGGTTCTCACCCCCGGCGAAGTGCGGGCCGGCGACCCTATCCTGCTCGAAACGTAACGCCACTCCCTATTAAGGCTTGGAAGCTGTTCTGGGCTTCTCAATCGCTGCCGCCGAACTCAAGCACAATCAGTTCTTAATTGCCGGCGATCGAGATGGGGTGCAGTGTCGTGACAAACTGAATGGCGAGCGTGTTCCTCTGGCTCGCGCTCGTGTTCGGCCATTGCTGGAGTTCGTATTCCAATTTTATGAGTTCGTGTCTGCCGGGCCGATACCCAATGCTCGCCTCATAGGATTGCCAGCCTGAAATCACGTTGGGACGCACGTAACCCAGGCGCGTGGCTACATACCATCGTGGGTGCAGCACCAGTCGGACCTCGCCATAACCGCTGGTCTCAATGAATGTCGGGATCACGGTGTAGTCCATTTGAAAGCGTTGCCATTCGCCATTGAAATTCCAGTGCCCGTGACCCCATTGAACATCCGCACCGATTCCAGTCCCCGGCAGATTCCTGGGATCAGCCTCGCCGGGAAAGTAGTAGGGATACTGGCGATCCAAATATGGTCCGCGATAAGCAGCGACACCCACGCGAAATCCCTGAACGATGGTGTAACCGGCTCCGGCGGTCCAATTCAGATACTGGTTGGTCTGCAAGATGCTGCGCGGGTTCGCGGGTGAGGAATTGGTTAACTGCCCGCGAAGGTCGATTTGTCCGAGGGTTCCGTCCACTTCGACGCCTGCCAGGCTGACCGTGCTCACTCCGGTTCCGTAATAGCCGTAGGAGATGGGCATATCAATCAGCGGGTTCACGGCATCGTCATATCGCAATAAAAACGAGCCAAACGCAGAGGGCAGTTGCCCTGCCCGGAGCACGATGGAGCGATTCTCCCAGAATCGCGAGTAGCTCACGTCGGCATGAAGAATTTGAACGCTCGTGCCATTTCTTGCGTTCGAAAAATCCTCGAAGAAGTACGGATGTGAATACGCCTCAACGGCCCCGGAGAATGTCCAATTTCGGCTGACTTTCCAGGTCGGATAGAGGACGGCTCGGAAAGCGCCCGTGAAATCGTCCCCGTTGCGAGGAGGACCGGTGAGTTGGCGCGAGTAAAGCGCCTCGGCGCCAAAAGTCGCGCTCAAATCAAAGCCGGAGCTTGCCTCCTGAGCCTTGACCCTGGCTGTCGTGGCCAGCACAAGCAAGCAGAGAAGCACGACTCGGCTTTTTACACGCAGTCTCATCACGAGGCTTCGCTTCTTCGCGGAACAGAGACCAGGCGTCCCGGCTCGGCATCCCGGCTCCGCGGAAGTCTTCCCATCTCATCGGCCTCAACCAGAGCCCTCACAACTTCGGGATCGAACTGAGTGCCGGCACACCTTTTTATCTCGCGCATGGCGGATTCGTGGCTCAACGCCGATCGGTAAGGCCGTGCGGAGGTCATCGCATCATAAGCATCGGCCACGTGCGTAATCCGAGCGCTCAGAGGCACTTTCAGACCGGCTAGACCAAGCGGGTAGCCTGTTCCGTCCCAGTTCTCGTGATGCAGTTCAACGATAGCGAGATAGGTTTGGAATCCCTTGACACCTTCCAGAATCCTGCGGCCAATCGAGGGATGCTGTTGCACAAGGGCCATCTCCTCGGGCGTTAACTTCGTCGCTTTTCGTAAGACGCTGTCCATCACTCCGATTTTGCCGATGTCGTGTAGCAGCCCGCCCACCCGAATTACTTCGAGATCGGATTCACTCACGTTCAGGATCTCGGCAATGACGCAGGAATACTCGCTCACGCGGCGGCTGTGTCCTGCGGTGTAGTCGTCGCGTGCGTCCAAAGCGCCGGCCAGCGAGCCAATGAACTCGAGGTATGCCTGCTGCAGGTTCTGGCGGCTCTCCTGAACCGCTGCAGCCGCACGAGTGAAGCTATCGGTGAGCTCCCGGATTTCGTGGATTGTCGCGCGATCCGTTTCGAAGCTGGGCAAAGTTCCGGTTTGCTCGCTTTGTCGCAGGCTCGACACCACGCCGGCGATGGGCTGCACGATCCATCTTGAAGAGAACAGGCTCAAAGCAGCAGCCGCGAGAAGGGCGCCAAAGCTGGCGATCAGGAAAACCTCTCGAACGACTCGCTGCACCGGCCGGCTGACGGAGTCCACACTTTGCAGTGAGCGCAGGGCATAGCCATTGCCAAGAGTGATGGTATCGGCAGCCAGCGTCAGATAGGTTTCGCCTGCCACCTGCGTTTCGCATTCGTTCTGATCTCCGCAGTAGCGAAGCGCAGATTCCAGTTCCGCAGCCGATGCGTTGGGCACAGTCGACCGAAGAACCTTGCCGCTTTGGGCCAGAACTTCCGGCGTGCTGAATTCCGATAGATCAAAATGCTCCCCGATGGAAAGGATTCCGATGTTTTCCTGGTTGCTGTCGATCGGGAACGATGCCACCTGATAGGTGTTTTCGCCCAGCACAAAGAAACCTTGCTCCGGCGGCTTCATGTGCTGAATATCGATAGCCACGAGCTGATTGTCGATTCGCACGATCCCGGCGAGCGGAGCATGATCGGAATTCGACACCAGCATGAAATCGAAATGAAGATTTTCCGCGATCTCCCTCAACTGGTCTTCGAGCGTCAACCGCGCTGAACCGCTTTTGGGATTCAGCAGCAGAAGTTGCAACCCGGCCTTCAGGGGAGGGTTCTCGGCAACGATTCGCAGGAATCGATTGTTCTGAAGCTCAGTTTCCTGGCGCAGACGGGCCATGGACATTTGCGCCTCCCGCAGGGAAGAGCGCAGGCCGGTGCGCACGGTGGTCTGCACCCGCTGTTGAATGCCCCAGAAACTGCCGGCGAGAAGAAGAGCGAAGGGGACAAACGACCAGAGGAAGGCGCGCGTGGCGAACCGCATCCTCATCGGCGCGCCTGCTGAACAACTCCCTCTTCGTTCAATGGGATTGTGAAGTCCACGTTTGCGGCGTGGTCGTCGGTCACGCGCACCGTCTTGCGAAAGAATCCGGCCGATTTGTGCCAGGCTACGATGGTGTAACTGCCCGGGCGCACGTCCGGCAGCACAAAGCGGCCCGACGCATCAGCCTTTGTGGTCCACCGATTTGGAGTCACGACAATTACGGCAGACATGTTGGGGTGCAGGTGACAGTCGACAAAGACGATGCCCGGCTTGGGAAAGGTTACCGTGCGGGTCTCGTCTTTTGGATAATTCCCCAGATCGAATGATTTTGCTTTCGACAGCGAAAAGACGTTATGAAAGATGGGGTCGAGATTCGGAAAAGATACAGTCGAACCAACGGGTACAACGACCAGGTCGGGCGAGAATCGCCGGTCCTGCTGATTCAGTTCGGCCTCGATCTTGTTGGTTCCGAGATCTCCCTCCAGATAGATGACGACATGAGTTCGTTCAAATGAGAGCGGATCTTTCTCCTGGTCGGAGCCAAGCACTACAGCCGTACCTCTTTGATACGGGTCGGCGGATGCGGTCACTTTACGCTTGGTGAGCTTGTGTTGAATGATGACATTGCCTTCGATATCGCCCGCTCGCGCTGAGCACCCAAGCGCGATCATCACCAGGACAGCAGGCACTGCGCGGCCAAGCATGTAGATCCTCCTGAGTAGCTCTGCCCCTCCTTCCATCATTCCAATATGGGAAGGGTCTGGTAATAGCCCGTTCGGTGGGTTGTTCAGGTACCTTTGTCGGGGAATACAATTAACATTTACCGCACGGAAGACCGCCCCTGCCGGCCAACTTGCCTGAATTCAATCAGTTGCCGCCAGCGCGTCTGTCGGTGAGGCCTTGCGCCGGATTATCTGGCTAACGGGTCAAAAACGGTGGGCAACAAATTGGTCATCACTCCGTCGCGAGGTGCGCTGGGTCTGCGTTACGAGCAGGCCGGAAATATCATGTCAGGCAATGAATGTTTCAGACGATGGTCTTCGGCGCGCGTAGTCCACACGGAGACTGTGACGTCGGGTATCGGCGCCTCAGGCAAATAACTTCTTGCGCCAAGTCATGCCAGCCAAGCCCAGCAGACCGGTGCCGAGCAGCGGCAGCGAGGAAGGTTCGGGCAGCACCGTCGCGGCGGCTGCGTCGTCTACCGTGGCGAACGTGGGTAGTGCCGCAGGCAACGTTGCGTTAAGGGCGATAGTCGAGAGGGTTAGCGATCCCGCAGTGACGAAGCGCAGTTCTTCTGGTGTTCCGTAGGGTTCGGTTTGCTCGCAGTAGCCATCTCGAAACTTCGAACCCGGAAGTATGCAGGTCCCCTCAGGAACAAACGTGGAGATTTGCATCTGCTCGTAGGCCAGTGGGGACCCGCCAGGGCCTAAGGCGAAGCCAACCGTGGGTGCTGCGTCACTTAGTGATTCGGAGAATTGTAGCGAAAGTACGTTTTGTATCGTGGTCAAATGAGTTGGCGTAATGGTCGTGGTGTCAGCGGACACCGGTGCTAGCAGCGTGTCGGAGGGGGCGATTAGTACGACGGTTGTCTTGTAGTTTGCTCCGGCCGAACCCGTTCCTTGGGTTCCATTGAAGAGCGATCCGGCCGTCGTGGTGATATCGACTGCGGCATACGTGCCTGTCGTAATGTCCCACGAGAACGACCCCGTCGCCGTACCGCCGTCCGAAAACGTGACGCCGGTCAGGGTGTACTGCACTATGGTATCGGCCTTGACATGTTGGGCGGAGCACAATGCCAGAATCGCGGCTAATGCCGCAGACAGCACGTATTTCGTGGTTCTCACGTTCGCCCCCAAATCGAAAATTGGCCTGGGAAGCGGGCGGGCTGAGGAAAGGTTTCCAAACGCAGGGCCGACTCAGCCCTACCTATCCGCCAAGTTCTTCGCAAAGGAAATGCCAAAGCGGGTTTTGTTGAAAGCAATATGGCTTGTGCTTCTCCGCCCGTGGCGAAATCTGTAATTTATTGCAGCTTCTGAGGAAAGCCTTGTCGAATTGAAATTGACTAGGTGGTGTTCGGATGCAAAGACGATGGAAGAGAGGTGCGCTGGGTCTGCGTTACGAGCAGGCCGGAAATATCATGTCAGGCGATGGATTTTCCAGACAAATGGTCTGCGGCGCGCGTAGTCCGCGCGGAGACTGTGACGTCGGGTATCGGCGCCTCAGGCAAATAACTTCTTGCGCCAAGTCATGCCAGCCAAGCCCAGCAGACCGGTGCCGAGCAGCAGCAGGCTGGATGGTTCCGGGACGGCCCGGGTCCACTGGCCGGGAACAGAGGCGACCGCGTCCCATTCCGCCGGACGCCCGTCTTGGGGAGAATTCGGGTCCCAATTGATCTCCACGAAGCCTGCGGCGGTGCAGGTGCCCCCGCCGCTGCAGCCTTTCGTAAACGTTATCGCCGGACTGAAGATACCAACTTCAGTCACTCCGACTATTCCTCCTAATACCTCATCGGGAAGTGCGAACATGCCGTAGTCCACGATGTTCCCGTTACTGTCGGTCGATAAAGCCAGAGGCGGGGCCCCCGCGGAAGGAAACCCAGTCAGGTAAGTAGGGGTAGTGCTGGAAGAGAATGAGAAATTGCCGAATGCGTCTCCCAGGGTCCAGGCAAGAGGGGTCTCAGGGGTGAGCGTCGGAATGGAACCGAGCGGGGTAGCGAAAGTAATCGAGGCCGTAATGTAATCCGACGTGAAATTCGCCGGGCAAGGACCATAAGTGCAAATAGTAAAAGGAGTGCCCGTGTACAAGTAGGTCGTGTCGGCCTTGGCTGATGGCGCAACAGCTATGCAAAACAGAATCGCTGGAATCCATATCGACAGATGTCTATAGGTTCTCATCTCAGCGCGCCTCACAAGAGTGCATTTAGGGACACACGAAACTGTTGCGGCAGAAGCAATTCCTAGACCAAACTACAAGTCCTTGAAAATGAGTCTAAGTGACTACTGGAAGGTGCAAAACCTTGCGCACAAGAAGGGGAACTTGTCCCTTGCGTCCAATCCGGCCTCACCCAGGTGTGAGTCGCGCCTGGCTCCATAGTAAGCCGCAAGCTGACCCACCATCTCCTGAGCTTTAGGGAATCCAATTCTAGCGACGATCGAAGTGGCCGACGTCGAACCAGATGCTAGAATTGCGGCGTTATGAAACTGTTCGCCCTTTCCCTGCCGGCGCTTTCCGTGCTTCTTTTCCTCGTCGGCTGTCAGAAATCGTCTTCGCCCTCCACATCTGCGGCTTCCGCGGATGCACCCGCCTTTCGCGCTCCGACTGCAACCGAGGTCTTTGATTTGCGAACGAAATGCGCCGAACTCGGCGAGAAGATAATGAAAAACGCCGCCGCACGCTCCGATCTGAAGAAAGAAGAACTGTCGCACTACGATCCCAAAACCAATCGCTGCTACGTTCGGCTGACAATCCGGAGCGCCAATGCGAACCAGGGCGACGAGGATTTTCAGCAGTATTTGTATGATGGACAGACCGGGCAGATGCTGGCGGCGATACGCCGCCAAAACGGCGTAAAGTCCGGCGATATCTACAGCGACCCTCCTCCTTCACAGGGGGGCCCTGAAGAGATGTATGTCGACGCCTCGATTTTTATCAGCCAAATGATGGCCGACGACCGCCAGCAATAGCACACCGGATAGCCGGCGTATTCAGCGCCCCATGCCAGCCCGTTTTTCCAACAAGGCTTGGGCCGCAAAATCCACATTCCGGAAAGCCTCAAGACTCGACCCTCCCCGAAAAAACCATCGAACCATCGGGGCAGTGGGCTGTTTTGAATCGCTGTGACAAGTTTATGACTTCGGACCAATGCTCTGAAGTTTTGGAGCGCATCGAAGCCGCTCCGGCGTTATCCAAAACGCGATGTCAGGGAATGGCGATCAGCAATCCGAAGCTCATCCCGAGCGATTGTTCATGGCCGGGGCCAAAGGTGTGGTCGTAACTCGGTTCGAGAAACCACCCGAGTTTATGTTTCCCGTCCGGCCAAAACATGAAATCCAGAACGGCTGCAACTCCTGGTGCGTTCCTTATCAGACCGCCTTCTCTTGTGTGTATCCATTCTGGACCGACGCCGGCCATGAACTCCGTTTTCCTGGAAAGCGTCCACGGTTTCTTGAAGAAAAGGTTCGTATCCCATTCTGTGGAGTGACGGCTAAACAGGGGTGTGACACCGGCCTCCAGCTCCAGCCAATTTCGTATAGGCGTGACCTCAACTGCCGCGTCCCCGCCAAAACTCGACCCACCGCCACTGAGACTTTGGGCAGCAGCCCCACCCAGCTCGATAACTGCGATTTCCTTTTGAGCCTCTCGCGACTGCGCCAGGGCCGTTCCCGCGCAGAGCAAAAAAGAGACTACAAAGGCCACCTTAATCGGGCTCACGCGTACCTCAGTCTAAGTTGTGGCCGTGTAATGTCGCATTTTTCGGCATCGGGAGCAAACTGTTGAGAGTAGCGCACGATGGAAGCCTCGCATCCCGACAAAGGCCGCCTTTCGCAATCTGAGTTTTCCGGGAGCTCCTCAGTCGGGAGGACGGCATAAGACAAACTAAGAGCAGATCCCTCGCTCGCACGCCATCATATGCAAGAGCACACGACGGCGTCCCGCTCGTTCGGGATGACAGGGGTGGGAGAGGCGGCGACGGCTAAAGGCACAGTTCAGCAATTTTGCCAAGCCGGGCGTCGGGGCGCGACGCTCAGCCTTACGCAATGCCCCTCGCATCCGATAAATGTGAACGACTGGCCTTATGCCAGTCTCCACTACGGGCGCGGCGCATGTATTCACCTGCTGCCATCCGCTGTCGCATCCCGCGAACAAAGGTAACGCCATGAGAAAGCTGCTTTTCGTCTCGCTCATCGCCTCCACGGCATTCGCCGCCTCTGTCCCGGTCAAAGTCCGCGTCAGCGAATGGTTCACGCAACGCGGAGTTTTTACTGCCAACATCGTGCTGCCCGAGTTCCAGGATAGCGGGCCAAACACGCCGGACCGCATGTACGCGATGAGATGCGACAAAGGAATCGATGCGGGGGTTTACGACGCCTTCTACAACAAGGAAAAAGCCAAGCTGGAAATCCGCGCTGTGTCGTTGAAAGGGAAGTCAGAAACAATCAAATGCACGCTCATTGATCATCAGTGGCTGGAGCCATAGGCAAGCCTCTCCCCCCGCGCATGCTTTTCGCCATCGCAGTTCCGAAATGCCCGTCTGCGACCACTAGTTCACTTTGACGAGCGGAAGAGAGACAGCTCGCGCTAGTTGCCGAGCTGTCCCTGCAAGACCTCTCCCTGGAGCGGAATCAGCTTGAAACGAGGCGCCACTTCGCGGTGCTCGACCTTGCTGCTCCGGACGCGAATCTCCCGTTCGGAGGGCGCGTCCTCCGGGCGCGTGCTTTCCATGCGAATTCCCAGCCTGCGCTCCAATTGCTGCAGGTCGGCGCGCTGGCTTCGCGTGAAAAGCGTGGATGCACAACCGCGCTTGCCCACGCGCCCGGTGCGGCCCACGCGGTGGATGAAGTTCTCGGCCACTTCAGGGATGTCGTAGTTGATGACGTGGACGATCTCCTCGACGTGGATGCCGCGGGAAGCGACGTCGGTGGCTACCAGGACGCGATAGCGCCCCTGCTGGAATCCAGCGAGCGCCGTGTTTCGCTGAGACTGCGAGCGATTGCCGTGGATCGCGGCTGCGGCGAAGCCGTCGCGGGTGAGCCCCTGGGCCAGTTTGTCGGCGGCGCGCTTGGTGCGCACGAAGATCAGGCAGCGGCCCGTCTCCTTCAACAGGATGTGGCGCAACACTTGCTGCTTGCCTTCGGGGGTTACCTCGAAGGCCTGCAAGCGCACGTTCTCCGATGGCTTGGACGTGGATCCGAAGGCCACGCGAATCGGATTCTTCATATAGTCCGTAATCAGGTGCAACATCTCGCCTTCGAGCGTGGCCGAAAAGCACATGGTCTGGCGGTGCTTGGGCAGAGCCGCCACGATGCGGCGAATGGCGGGAAGAAATCCCACATCCAGCATGCGATCGGCTTCATCGAGCACGAGGATGCGCAGGCCGCGAAAATCCAAGCTCTTGCGCTCGAGGAAATCCTCGAGACGCCCCGGCGTGGCCACGACCAGGCGAGCTCCGCGGCGCACTGCGGCAAGCTGCGGGCCCTCCGCCAACCCTCCAACGACGACGGCTGCGGGCGAAAGTTGCCGGCCGCGCAAGGAGTCATACTGACTGGCAACCTGCATCGCCAGCTCGCGCGTGGGCACAAGCACCAGCGCCGTTACTCCCGTCGCCTTTTCCCGCAGGAGTTGCTCGAGGACGGGAATCAGGAAAGCTAGCGTCTTCCCGGTTCCGGTCTGCGCGGTGGCCAGCACATCATTCCCGCCAAGGGCATGGGGAATGGTCCCCGCCTGCACGGGTGTGGGCGTCAAGAAACCAGCTTGCAGCAAACGATCTTTCATGTACGAGGAAATTTGTAATTCTGAAAAACTATGCACTCTATTGTCTTTCTCCGGCCGGAGCGATGGGAACGCGCACACGAATTCGCGGGCGAACCGAAGCGAAACCGGCCACTTTTGAATTTAGTTCACGCCGAAGAATTACGGAAGAAACCGCCAGGCGGGTATTCTCAGATCAAGGCTTCTCAGAGCAACAATTCTACAGAGCAACTCTTTGATCAGCCGCACGACACAACCGTGGCATCAATGGCTAGGTAAATATAGCACATCCCCGGCCCCTTTGCACCGAAGCGCATTCGCTTTGAATGCCCACTCGTAGCTAGGCCGGTCCGTCAGCCCATGCGCATTTGTGGCTGAGCGTGATTTCCGTAATACGACCTTACAGGAGTTGAGCTAACCGTATATTGAGGATCGAGCGCGGTAATAGGAAGATCACTCTGGCCGAATTGCCCGTGAACCTCGGATAGCAGCGTTCCGAAGCGCTTTTCTCTCTCGGGGCGAAGCGTCATCAGGGTTGGCCTTGATTTCTTCCAGCCGACGATTTATCGCGGTTTGTGCTGCGTCGATGCGCTCCTGGCGTTTTGATGAGTCTTTTTCCTCCATTGCGCTGTTGAAGCTTGTCTCCCATTCATAGACCGAGGGGGCTTTCCTCACCGCTCGCGGCTGTGTAGCCTGTGGCGGTGCTTGCAGCGACCGATAGATTGCCCCTTTGCGTGCCTTCGAGTTCGAATGTTACGTCTTGGGTAGGATGTGGTTTTGGCAGTCGAGGCTGCGGCTTGGCCGGTGGCTGCTTTACCGGCACTTGCTGTGTTCTCATTTGGGGTTCTACCTGCGGCGCCGGTCCTTCGATCAATAGCTCGCTACGATGTAAGCCACCACGGCGATGCCCACGAGCTTTTCACTAACTGGGAAAAGCGGCCAGAAGTTGTTTAGCGAAAACTAGCGGGGAAGAGTTTCCATCGCACCGGGGGGCGCAAAGTGGGGCGTCGGTTCTAACCTGAAAAACCGTGCCGCATTGTGATAAAGAATGTCGGATTTCTGCTCCTGCGTGAGGAAGTTCGCAGATTTCACAGCATTCACAGCGGTTTCGATATTTTCTGGAAATCCTAATGAATCGGAGCCAAACATTATTCGCTTGGAATATCCAGCCTGAACTAACGCACGCAGATACCGGTAGAACTCGGCGCGCGGTATCACCCAGGAAATAACACCCAAATCTACGTTAACGTTCGGATAGGCGTACATCAGCGCGATCATCCGCTCTAAAAACGGCCATCCTGCATGCATCACGTAAATGCGCAGCTTGGGATGATGAGCTAACACGTCTTCGAGCAACAGAGGATCACCGAGAGCCGCGCGAAAATGAGAGCCTGGAAGGTAAGCAAATCCGGGAGGCCCTCCAGGATACATGTGCAGCCCAATCGGAACGTCGAGTTCTTCAGCCAGCGCGTCTTTAGTGCGACGCGAGGTTTTCAGTCAACTTCCAAGACATGACAGCAGAACCAGCGGCCATGGGACGTGCGCTGCTGGAACGGTTTAGTTAGGAGCGGTAACCGGGACATCGATTGTGTTGTGATTGATTGCGCCGATCTCACGCTGTGCTGACTTTTTCTGGGCACGTCGCGCTGCTTTAGCCAGTTGCTTTTCCTTGCGCTTCGCTTCTTTTTGGCGTTTCTGAGACTTGATTCGGCTCATCAATTCTCCTTAGGGTCCTGAGCTACCGCGCAGGGTTGAACTGCCAAGCTTTCGCCGCACAGCTTGGGAACGATTCGATTTTGAGGCGAAAGTACAAGCTCGTGCTAATAACGCCCGCGGCCACCGCCTCCGCGGCCACTGCCTCCACGGCCGCCGCGACCTCCGCCATAGCTGTCCCGGCCTCCGCTATCACGTCCGCGCCCTCCACCGCCATAGCCGCCACGACCGCCGCCACCTTCGCGCGGGCGGGCTTCGTTGACAACGACATTGCGGCCCATAAAATCCTGGCCGTTGAGACTCTGTATGGCACGGCTCGCTTCTTCATCGTTGTTGATTTCAACGAAGCCGAACCCGCGCGGCTGTCCCGTAAACTTATCCGTCACTAGGCTCACGCTGGCAACCGTCGCGCCTGCCTGCTGAAACCAATTTCTAATTTCTTCTTCATTAGCCTGAAACGGGAGATTGCCGACATACAGTTTTTTCACGGTAGACCCCTTTGACGAGTGAAACAAGCAGCTCAACAGGCGGCAGCTTACCGGTGCGCTTTGCGCTGGAACATAACCGATGGCTCTACTTTAGCACATAAATCGTAATCATTATTTCAGATGCACCACGGGAAGCTCGAAACCGACTCTCCGGGACGATCAGGTGTTCGAACTTGGCATTCGCACGTCCGCTCCGAGTCGCGGCAGTCCGGCACCTTTTCCGTGGCTTGGAACGAGTTTCCTGGCCTGCCCTTACGTCCATTTCGAATCTGCGAAACCGCATTGCGCCGCTACCAACCCACTTGGCGCATCCTCTCGAGAATCAGTCCGCTGTAGTAATTCATGTGGTCGGGCCGCCGCTTCAGGGGCAACGGCAGAATTGCGGCGAGCCGAGCGGCCTCTTCGCGATCGACCTTCCGGGCCGAGGTCCGGTAGTAGTAGCGGCATGCTGACTCCGCGCCATAAACACCGGGGCCCCATTCGGCCTCGTTGAGATAGAGCTCCAGAATGCGCCGCTTGCCGAGCACCAGTTCGGCCGGCGGAACCAGGGTGAACTCCGCACCTTTGCGCAGGATCGAGCGGCCGGTTCCGAAGAACAGGTTCTTCACCAGTTGCTGTGTAAGCGTGGACCCTCCGCGAATGCGGCGGCCTTGCAGATCGCCTTCGGCGGCGATTTCCATTGCGTGCCAATCAAATCCATGATGCTGGTAGAAGCGCGCGTCTTCCGCGGCGATGACGGCATGCTGCAAATCGGGCGAAATCTGTCTCAGCGAAACGAATTCATATCGTTCGTGGTATGGCGTGCGTTGAATCCAGGCCTGCATGCGGCGCTCCATGCGGACCGCGGTAGTCGGCGGGTCGATCCAGCGCGCCGCGATAAGGATCAGCACAGCCAGCGACCAAAGCAGGGCCAGCGCGGCTAAAAAACATCGTGCGAGGAATCGGAAAGAGACGTTCCGAACCGGAGTTTCGGGATGCGTATCCGGAATCTCAGCCACATTTTAGAATAATCGTTTGAGCTGGATTGAAACAGTGGCCGGTAAACTCAGGTTTCCGCAACGTGAGTACCCATTCGCCACACGTCGAGAAGCCGGCTCCGCTCAGCCCATGATCGTGAGGTGTCTGTGAACTGTCCCTTAGACCAGTAGATGCGCTTCCAACCGCAGCCTAGATTGATTCGACCTACAAATGCGTTTGTTCCTGCCTCGCAACCCTCACCGACCCGCCTACGAGGCTCAAAGGAGAATGATGCGCAATAAGCAGAAGGGTTTCTCTTTAATAGAACTTTTGATCGTTGTGGCGATTATTTTGATCATTGCTGCCATCGCCATCCCGAACCTGTTGCGGTCCAAGATTGCGGCCAATCAGGCATCCGCGGTGGGTTCGCTGCGTACGCTGAATACAGCGTGCGTCGCCTACTCCACCAGCTACGGCCAATTCCCGACAGCACTGACCAACCTCGGTCCGATCGCTGCGGGTGGTACGGCCAGCTCGACTTCGGCAGACCTGATTGACTCAGTCCTGGCTGCCGGCCAGAAGAGCGGCTATAACTTTACTTTCACGCCCGGAGCGGCCAATCAGTCCTACAGCGTCACGGCGACACCCATCACGGTGGGTACGACCGGACAGAACATGTACTACACCGATCAATCGGGCGTGATTCGCGTGGATACTTCCGGTGCGGGTGCGGGCGTCAGCAGTACGCCTATCGGATAGAAATGCCGCGGTGCAACAAAGGATGGAGAGGGTGAACGCCCTCTCCTCTTTTTCTTTGAGCGGGCTCACGCCGCCAGCTGCAGACAATCCACTCAGCTTTCCAGAAACGCCCGAAGTTTGTCCGATCGCGAGGGGTGCCGCAGTTTCCGCAGGGCTTTTGCTTCGATTTGGCGGATGCGCTCACGAGTGACGGCAAACGTATTGCCAACCTCTTCCAGCGTGCGCTCGGAATCGCCGTCGATGCCAAAGCGCATCCTGATGATGCGCTCCTCGCGCGGGTTGAGCGTCTTCAATAGCGAGGCGGTTTGTTCCTTCAGATTCAGCTTGATGGCCGCATCCGACGGCGAAGCCACACCCTTATCCTCGATAAGATCGCCTAAACGCGAACTTTCCTCCTCGCCTACCGGCGCCTCCAGCGAGACGGGTTGCTGCGCGATCTTTTTTATGTGGCGCAGCTTGGCGATGGGAATTTCCAGCCGGCGGGCCAATTCGTCCTGGCTGGGCTCGCGCCCCAGTTCCTGCACCATTTCCCGGTTGGCGCGCAGCATCTTGTTGATCTGCTCGGCCATGTGCACGGGAACGCGGATCGTGCGGGACTGGTCCGAGATGGCGCGGGTAATAGCCTGGCGGATCCACCACGTCGCATAGGTCGAGAACTTATAGCCGCGGCGCCATTCGAACTTTTCTGCGCCTCTCATCAGGCCGATATTTCCTTCCTGAATCAGATCCAGGAAGTGCAGGCCGTGGTTGGTATATTTCTTGGCGATGGACACAACCAACCGCAGGTTTGCCTCGGTGAGCTGCTGCTTCGCTCGGCGCGCGGCGGCCTCGCCGCGCATAATGTTGCTCACCGCCCGCCTCATCTCCCGGATGCCAACTTCGCTCTCGTTGCAAAGTTTGGCTAGGTCGGTGCGGCGGTGATCCAGTTCGCGCCGGGATACCGAATCGCGCCGCGATAGGTCTCCGCGACGTTCCAGTTTGCTGATTTCCCGTTCCAGAGCCTGCAACCGCTCGCCCGCCTCCCGCAGCTTCGCGATTAGCCGGCTCTGCTGGCGTGAGGTGAACTCAATCGATCGTGCCAATCGCGATATCTCAATTCGGGTGCGGCAGAGCCTGTACCGCGCATGCAGGCGGGGGCGCTTCTTCGACTTCGGAATACGCTCCAGCCGGGCAGCCTGGCTCATCGCGGCCTGGTTCAGCGCCGCGATCTTTCCCATGGTTTTCAAGAATTGCTGAGCCTTGCGTTCGATCTTTTCGTCGGTTAACTCCTCGTCGTCAAATACCAGGATCTCTTTGATGGAACGCCTGCCGTCGCGCACTTCGCCGGCAAGCTGCAACAGATCCTTGATAATGATGGGAGAACGGGTGATGGTTTTCAGAACGACAAGCCTGCCACTCTCGATGCGCTTTGCCAGCGCCACCTCGCCTTCGCGGGTCAGCAGTGCGACCGACCCCATTTCGCGCAGATAGGCACGGACAGGGTCGTTTGTGTTCGTCAGGTCGGGAGCCGCGTTAGAATCCGGGCTGGAATCCGCATCGAGACCGGTCTCCGCTTTCGTTTCAACTGCTGGTGATTCGTTTTCTGGAACGAACGTGGCCTTTGCCGCCGTGTCGTCCTCGTAAACGTTGATGCCGCTGCGTTCCAGCGCAGAGATCGTATTGTTAACGTATTCGGAATCGGCGTCCGCCGGCATAATGTCATTGACCTCGTCCAGCAGCAGGTAGCCCCGCTCTTTGCCGAGCAACACGAGTTCATTCAACAGATCGGGTAATTCTTCAGGCGGCACGAAGGAGATCCTGCCTCTCTCTGATCTAAATCATATGGATCCAAATCAATGCTTGAAGCTCTGCCGCGCATTGCCGGGAGCGTTGGCAAACGTTCAGCCGAAGTGATTTGGGGCACCCTGGCTAAAGGTGCCCCGCTCGATACGTTAGAGTCGTACTACTTATTGGATGGTTAGAGCCCTACTACGTTGGTTGCTTGCAAACCCTTGGGACCTTTGGCGACTTCAAATTCAACGGCCTGACCCTCATTCAAGGATCTGTACCCATCCCCCTGAATGGCAGAGAAATGGACGAAAACATCCTCTCCCGACTGGCGCTGAATAAAGCCGAACCCCTTGCTTGCATTGAACCACTTTACTGTTCCTTGTTCTTTCACTGATTTTCCTCTTTACTGGGCTGTTTGTCTGCACTCGAACGCCCTCGGTCGAAAACAAAAAAAGCCGCGAGTTGTGTGAACTCGCAGCCCCTTTAAACAAATCCAAAGGTTTTTACAAGAGCAACAAACGCACCAGCATCATACCACGTTTTTGTCTTTCATGGTTGCCAGTACCGAAAGTCGGTAGTGTCTCAGTTGGCAAAGTGAGACATCACCGAAAGCCGGCTTTCTCGAATGGAGCAGCCCGGGTTTAAGTTCTTGGGGCGGCCACGGGAATGTGCCGAGCCGCGGATCTCGGCTCATTCCGGCCATCCCCGTGCCCAGGCTTCGGCCCTATAGAGCTGTTGAAGTTCGTGAGCCACTCTGGCCCGTCTTCTCGCTTTACACAGTGAAGGCACGATACGAAGTTCACTCAAGACAACGCATCGCTTCCTTCATTAATGCGAAGGTCCTTAGGGCTTTCGCTCTCAAAAAGAGGAGGAGGCCCCCATGAAAACGAAAACTATCCGGTATGCAACCGTGACCTTGCTCCTGGTTGCGTTAACGACTGTGATCTCGGTTACTGGGGCAAATGCCCAGGCAGTCTTTGCAGGCAATGTCAGCTTGCCACATGCGGTTCGATGGGGTCAAACCATGCTCCCAGCGGGCAACTACTCGATCCGCATTGCTTCTTTCAACTCGCCGGCTGCTACGATCCATTCGACTGATGGCAAGATTGCTGCTTTCGTGTTGATGGGGACGCGACAGGATGGCGAAAGCGGTCCCAGCAGCCTCACCATTGTCACCCGTGGCAACGAACGCACGGTGGCGTCCTTGAATCTGCCTCAGTCAGGCATCTCGCTGGTGTACGTGCCGATGACAAAGGCAGAGCGGGAAACGTTGGCAAAAACGGAGCAAATCGAAACGGTTCCGGTGGTCACGGCGAAGAAGTAAGCCTCGCGATTCATTCAGGGGGAGACGCTGTAGGCTCCCCCTGTTTTCTTTGGGTTATTCCCGTCTCTCTAAGGGGTTAAGGATAGCTTCGGGAAAGGCAATACCTCTTTCGGCAGCAGGCGGCGCCTGGGTCCTGAAATGCCCAGGATCGCCCCCATAGAATAGTGTCAGCCAGTGGCCGTCGAATACCCTAGGCAGACAAGGAGCAATCGCATGAGCGAGGCATCGGAAGACCGGTATCCCTACACGCAGCAGAGGCAACCAGAGGAAACACGCATGGAAGCATCCCCAACGCCTCGCTGGGTGCCGTTGGCCGTAATCATTCTCGCCGCGGTGTCCGTCCTTGGTGTAGCCGTGGGCTGGCGAGCTACCACGCAAGCGGCAAGAGCCGAGCAGGCCCTGGCCACTCAGATCGGCCAAAGCAAGCTCGTGGGCCAAGACGTCCAGGCTCTGAATCAGCGGTTGACCGAATCCGAAGCGGTGAACACCGAGCTTCAGAATGAACTTGTAGCGGTGACCGACAAGCTGAAGATGACCGAAGGCGAGGTCACGTCGGCCCGCCGCCAAAATGGCGAGATCCGTGATGATTATTCGAAAAAGCTGGGTGGCATTCAATCCGAGCTGGCCACCAAGGCCAATGCGGAGGACCTCAAGTCTTTAGGTGGCGACGTGAATGGCGTAAGGAGCGAATTGCAGACGACCAAGAGCAATCTCGACGCCACGCGCACCGAATTCACGACCCTGATTGCCCGCAACCACGACGAAATCGATGAGCTTCGCCGCATGGGAGAGCGCAATTACGAGGAGTTCACGCTCAACGGCAAGGGCGACCGCACCAAAGTGGGCGATGTAATGGTCGAGCTGCGCGCCACCAATGTTAAGAAAAATCAATTCACGGTCGCGCTCTATGTGGACGACCTGCGCCTGGAGAAAAAGGACCGCGCCGTCGACGAACCCATCTACTTCTATACGCACGGCACTCGCGCGCCTTCCGAACTCGTCGTCAACCAAATCGGCAAAAACAAAGTCACCGGCTACGTGAGCGTGATCAAGGGCCAGCCCTCACGCCAGAAATAGCCCCGGCGGCCGTATTCTCCACATTTCGCAAGATGGCGATTCGCCGCTGGCATCCGGCTTTTCGCGGCTGTGCTCCGCCTCAGGTGTCTCACGTATTTGGACTGACAAAGTTGTTGGCGATACTTTATCGCCCGCACCGGAGGTTCCCCAGCCTCTCCGAACTGGCAAATCGGGTTTGGGGAGAACCGCGCTTGCCGGCACGCATTCTGGTGGTCGACGACAATCCCATTGTCCGAAAAACCGTTCGCGCCTTCCTCGACTGGCATGGTTTCAAAGTGTGCGGTGAAGCCGCCGATGGCCCGGAAGCTCTCCGGGCGCTTCGCCGGTCAAAACCCGAGATCGTGCTGCTCGACATCAATATGCCCGGCATGAACGGGATCCAAACCGCTGCCGAAATTTTGGCGAAATCACCGAGGGTTAAAATTATCTTCCTTAGCGTCCATAACACGCCCGGCACGCTTCACGCCGCCCGCACTTGGGCGAGGGCGTTTGTCCCGAAATCGGCTATGGGCACCGCCCTGATCCCCGCACTCAATAACGTCGTTACCGCGGCTCGATAGGTACTGCGATGCCCATGCCGGCGACAATCCTCGTGGTGGACGATCAGGCGTTGGTCCGCGCCGCTTTGCGTTCTTTGCTGCGTGAGCAACGTCACTGGAAAGTCTACGAGGCTGAAGACGGCCGGGCCGCGTTGAAACGTGCACGTCAAATCAACCCAGACGTAGTTGTCATGGACATCGTTATGCCCAACATGAATGGCATCGAAGCTACCTATGAACTCCGCCGAGCCGTCCCGGAAGCCAAAGTGATCCTGATCAGCAGTTACTACACGGCGGAAGAGGCCGCGCATCTGGCCCGCTTGTTTGGGGATGGCAACTTTATCGAAAAGTCCGCACTGGGGAAAGAACTGGTAGCCACTGTCAGCCGTGCGTTGCCGCCCGAGAGTCGGGCCGTATAGGTGCTCGATCGCATCCAGCTTTCGTCTTCCCCGCGATTCTGAAGCCCATTTGGCATCGCCCATTTCGCATAAGTGAACCGCTGGGGCTGCTTCCCCTTGGCGGCGTATCCCGTTTTCAAGACCTTATCTTTATCTTTAACCTTCCATCTATTATCTTCTTCTGATGCCTCACTTCTGCTGCGGTCAGGGTTGCTGCAATCGGCAGCCTACAGCAATTCCCGGATAGAGCCCTCACGGACGCGGCTGGCACAATACGCAGTCTTTGGCTTATGAGGAAAATTGTCAGGAATCCTTGTCGTCGATGACTACGCAATTGCTCGGACCACGATTCGGGAGCTGCTCCGATGGCATGAAATACAAGTCTGCGGAGAAGCGAAAGACGGCCGGGAAGCGGTCGAAAAAGTCAAACAGTTGAATCCCGATGTCGTCCTCCTGGATATCAACATGCCGGTGATGAACGGCATGCAGGCCGCGCTGGAAATCCGGCGAGTCTCCCCCCGAACCAAAATACTCTTCCTCAGCGTGATTGGAGCTGAAGAAGCGAGAGCCGGAGCGCGGCTGCTCGGCGACGGCTACATTCAGAAATCGAATGCTGGAACCGAATTGATTCCCGCGCTGCAGCGTTTGCTTCCAGCACTTCCACCAAAGGCGGAGCACGGAGCAAATTGAATCGGCCGCCGCGCTTTTACCTTCGTCAGTCAGCCGGAATCCCATTTGCCCATCTCGGAAGCAGGGCATTAGCTCGCCCGTTGACACTGAACCGTTCCTCAGGACTCCGCGTTGGACGACGACTATTCGGGCTGGCTTGCACCGCAAAACACCAGGGTGTACATATGCTCGGTGCGATCCAGGTGATGAGCGATATGACGCACGACACCACACATCAGGCCGGCATTAGCATCGGCCCCGGGCAGCAAACTCCATCTTATCGACGATCGCCCGCGGCCACTCTTCCTCGCCGCGATGCGATCCTGATTCTCGCCTCCATCGCGTTGATTACGATTCTGGCTTGGCTGTACCTCGTCCGCCTTGACCGCCAGATGACGCTGACGGCCCACGAGAACCAGGCCATGGCCGCCATGGGCATGGCCGTGGATAAGCCCTGGACTGCGTCGGATCTTTTTTTCACGTTTGCCATGTGGGCGGTAATGATGGTTGGCATGATGGGGCCGTCCGCGGCGCCAATGATTCTGCTGTTTGCGGAGGCCCAATCGAAACGCGGAATGCGGCGCGCGGCTCTTTCGGCGGGAACGTTCGGCCTGGGTTACGCCTTCGTCTGGACGTTATTCAGCGCGGGCGCGGCTGTGGCGCAATTCACGCTGCATCAGACCGCTCTGCTCTCTCCGGGAATGGCGTTGCTCAGCCCGCGCATCGGCGGGGCGGTGTTGATTGCCGCCGGCATTTATCAGGTCACGCAGTGGAAAAATGCCTGCCTGACGCACTGCCGTAGCCCGCTCAGTTTCCTGATGACGCACTGGCGCGAGGGCCATTGGGGCACGTTCCGGACCGGCGCGCACCACGGTGCCTACTGCCTGGGATGTTGCTGGGCGCTGATGGCCATCCTGTTTGTCATGGGAGTGATGAATCTGGTGTGGGTAGCGGCACTTGCCGCCTTCGTGCTGCTCGAAAAAGTCGGGCCGTATGGTGCGGCCGTGGCAAAGATTTCGGGTAGCGCCCTGATCATCTATGGAATCCTAATGATCGCCTGATTGACAGGCGAAGAAGGAGCATTTATGAGCAACCAAACAGCACAGACCTGGAACATAAGCGGAACCATCCTCATTGCCTGCAATTGTGACTACGGCTGCCCATGCAATTTCAACGCGCCGCCTTCGCACGGCACATGCGAAGGCCAGTGGACCTGGCACATCAAGGCCGGCAAATTCGGCGATGTGCCGCTCAATGACCTCAACTTTTCGCTTTTCGCCAAGTGGCCCGGGGCCATTCATCAGGGCAATGGCGAGGCGCTGATCTTTATCGATGAACGCGCTAACGAGCGGCAGCGCCAGGCTATCGCCACGCTGGTTAAGGGCGAAGTCGGGGGTCCGTGGAAAATTTTGGCGTGGACCTGGCCAACCATCCACGGCACCAAATATGTTCGCTACATGCTGCGGCAGGACGGGATCCATTCGCGCGTCACAGCAGGGTCGTCGTTCGAGTTGGAATTGGATACCATCAAAAATCCCGTGAATGGCTCTGAGGCGCATCCATCGATGGTGTTGCCGGAGGGGCTGGTCACCAAACGCGCTGACTTGGGCTCGTCGAAAGTCTTCCGGCTGGATGACGCGATCCGCTTCGATCACTCGGGCAAATACACGGCCATCGGCGAATTCGACTACTCCGGCCCGACCGCGGCTGCGTAATCCCGCCCCCTACACTCGGAGCTAAGGCTTTTCTGCGAATAGACCAGGTGGTGTGCTTCGACCGCTTGGGCCGTCACCTGTTTTTCGAAAACGTCGGAGCTTCTGTTCGCGCGTTGCTGACGAAAATATCGAGCGAGCCGAATTCGGTTCGCACCTGCTGAAAAATGCGCCGCACCTCTTCCGGGTGGCAAACATCGGCTTGGACCAGGAATCCATGTGATCCGAGTTCGCGGATCTTCGCTAACGTTGTTTCAGCCGCCTCCCGGTTGCGGTAATAGTGGACCGCAACACGCGCGCCTTCCCTTGCCAGCTTAAGCGCGATTCCTCGGCCTATTCCTCTGGAACTTCCGGTGACAAGTGCATTTTTCCCTTTCAAGGACATAACAGGACCCTCCAGTGCCGCGGATAATAGCCCTCTCGTTTAACACGGTCAACGCTACAGTCTCCGGGCAGGGAAAAGTGGCGGGGAAATTTCGAAAGTGAATTTTGGACAGAATCCGCGAGGCCGTTAGCTAATGTGGTTCAGTCTATTGACACGCGTATTCTTGCGAACTCAGTATGGATTGTGCGCGACCACCTGCGTCCTAAGACCGAACGGCCTGTAACCGCGACGGCAGGAGTAGCGCCGAGTTCCCCTGCCGCGGATTCTACGCTCCCGGCCGGCGGCATCTCGGGAAACGTTGACGCCAAACGCGGTGTTCCGCGCAACCGTTTCCGCCGCATGCTGCTTCCGGTTTGGATTCTGGGGGTGCTCGATGTGTCCGCAGCCGTAATTTACGCCGAACGCGTCGCGCCGCCCTGGGTATGGGCCTGGATCATTTTCCTTGCCGTCTGGTTCGTTATCGGCGCGATTGTCCTGATCTTCGAAACAATCAAAAGTCCGAACTGACAGGAACTGAGCCGGGTGCGTAGCGCATCATATTTTCTTTCTCGTCAGTAATAGACGTAGGCCGCGCCGGCGTTGGCGGCCGACTTATCGTCCTGCTTGCCGTTGACGCCCGTGGCGGCGCTATTTTCCTTGGGCGCGCCGACGGCGAGCATTTTGCCGTCGCCACTAAGCGCAACCGCGGTGCCGAACTCCGCGGCGGCCTGGGTGTTGGAAGCCTTGACGTAGGCCGTGGGATTCCAGGCCGTGCCGCTGCGCGTGTAAACGTAGGCCGCGCCGGAGTCTTCCATGGATGCGTCAGACTGATCCCCGTTGACGCCCTTGGCGCCGCTATCCTCAAAGTGCGAGCCGACGGCAATGGTGTTGCCGTCGCGGCTGATGGCCAAAGCCAATCCGAATTGGTCGTACACCCGCGGATTGAAGGCCCTCACATAAGCCTGTTCCGACCACTGGCCTGCCGCACGCACGAAAACGTAAACCCCGCCGAGGGATTCCACGTCTGGCTTACCGGCATCGGGCGTGTTGTATTTATCATCCACGGTTCCGGAGATAATGGTGTTGCCGTCGTCGCTGATGGCCAGCGAGCACCCGAGGTAATCGCCCGGCTCGCCCTTCGAGGCCATGACACGCATTTGCTGCGACCACGTCCCATTGTTGCGCGTAAAGACGTAAACGGCGCCTCTGCGGCCAGCGTCACCGTACGAGCCCACGCCGAGGGTATCGCCGTTGCCGTTCAAGGCGACGGAGTAGCCGAACAGTACATTGCGCGTGGTCATGCTCGACTTGATGTAGGCCTGTTGCGACCAGGTGTCGCCGCTGTGGTTGAAGATGAACACCGCTCCGGAATCCGGCGCAGCCGTATTCTTTTGGTCGCCATTGATGCCCGTGGCGTTGCTGGGATCGCTGGTCTCGCTCACCGCCAGCGTGCTTCCGTCCCTGCTGAGCGAGACCGCGTACCCGAACTGGTAGCCCACATCCGGTCCGCCGGTGTTTGACGATTTCACGTAAGCCTGCTGGGACCAGGTTCCGCCCTTGCGCGCAAAAACGTACACGGCGCCGGCGCCGGGCATGGAGTTGTCGTTCTGATTGCCGTTCACGCCGGTGGCGGAACTGGCTTCGCCGATCGAGCCGACAGCCAATAGGTTGCCATCGGCGCTCAGGGTCACGGAGTTTCCGAATTGCGCGCCTTCCGCCGTGTTCGAGGCCTTAAGGTAGGCCTGCTGCTTCCAGCCCTTGCTGTCTCGAGTATAGACGTACACCGCGCCGGAATTTACCGCGCGCTCCTTGGAAACTCCGTTGACACCCTTGGCGGCACTCTCCTCGGCAGGAGCGCCGACCGCGAGTGTGTTGCCGTCGGCGCTAAGCGCGATCGCCGAGCCGAACTGATCGTCCTTGGCCGTATTGGAAGCTTTGATGTAGGCGATCGATTTCGGCAGCCAGGTTCCTGTCGGCTTTGTGGTGGTTTTCGGCGGTTGCGGCGGGCCGCTCATCGGAGTATGCGCCTGCGCGAAGCTTAAAACCGGAGCACACAAGGCTGCCACCGCCAGGCCGAGCACCAGCACACCCTTCTTGCTGTCTCTCATCGCACCACTCCTTCCGGCAAGCGTCGGACAAGATAACAAACTATCGCAGGGCCGACCAGTACGGTACTCGGCGCCTCTCCTCTCGCCACTAGTGACGCCAAGTCTTTGCCTGTTTCCAGTTGCGCCATTCTTGCTCCTCCGTGGGCACGGATTCTACCCTAAAAAGCAAAAAGCCCGGAACCTCGCGGCTCCGGCCCCGGCAGTCTTCCTCCGCCGGGCGGGGTTCCTCTTTTCCAAACCCAAGTCTTGTGAAGTCGGGATATCGTCAACTGGCTTTTGCCCATTTCCAGTCAACGGAAATTCCGTTTTTCGAGGTTGGGCAGTTTAAGAGTTGAAAATCCTTTCACGGGACTTGTCGTTAATATCCGCGCCTCAATGAGCCAAGAACGCTCCCGATTCCGCTTTATGGAGTGAAGTGATCTGCGCCGTGGCGTTCTCAGTCTTGTGGCCATCTATAACGACCGTCGCCAAACGTGATAGACTCTGCGCACTCGGTAGCCCTGATCTAACTGGATTCACATTCGATCGGAGGAAGATGTGATCCGGATCAAGTATTCGGTGGCATTGGGGTGGCCTACTCCTATCTGTTTTCCCATCATGGGCTCAACGATTCTGGAGCACCTACACCTTCCCAACCGTCGTCTCAAGCTGGAACACAATCCATGATGCAGCGCGTTCGCCCCAACCTCAAACGACAGGAGACTTCATATGCAAACGAGACCTAGGAGTATCACGGCCATCTTGTTGGGCGTGTTTGTGGCAGCGGTGATTCTATCCAGCGGACTTGGTACCAAGCAAGCAAACGCACGACCGTCTGATGAGCATCATGCATTTTCATGCAACAACGCGACCGTGCAGGGGGCGTACGGCTTTCAGCGCAATGGAACGACCGCGAACGGACCGCTGACGGCTGTCGGCGTCGCCGAATTTGATGGCCAGGGAAACACCACAGCGAGGCAGGAGATCAGTCGCTTCGGCGTTTTCACGCCTCCGACTCCCGCCGCCATCACCGCCACATACACCATTAATCCCGACTGCACAGGCGCAGCATATGACCTAAGCGGCAGCCCGTTCGCCTATTTAGTTGTCGACCACAACGGGAGTGAAATCCTCGGAATGAGCCTGACTCCCGGAAACAACGTGGCGATTCATTACGAGAGGATCAATGACCTTCCCGGAAGCTCAGCAGAGGGGCATGACCGAAGCAAGTGAACCATCTCCTTGGATGAATTGAGATGGCACGTGTGTCCGTGTCGTTGATGTGTAGAGTGTCTGTGCGCTAGGAGCGAGCGCTCGGGCCGTTTCGATTTCCGCTCGGCCTTCAAGACGAGGGTGCGGCAGGCGCAGTCTGTAGCAACGCCTTCCTGGCGTCCGCAATGCCGCGCTCGATGTTGGCCTTCCATTCCGTATGCGCCACAGGCGAAGCCTGGGCGGCTTCATAAAACCGAAGTGCTTCCGTGGGGCGATTCAGTCGCTTCAAATAGATTCGGCCAATGGCAATCTGGGCGAGCAGCGCTTGCTTTTCGCCGGGGTAAGCTTGCGCCAGTTCCTGGTACTCGTCGGCGGCAACCCGTGGGTCCGAATGGGTTTCGATCTGGCGACAGAGCTCGAGCCAAACTCGCGCAGAAATCTTTGCCGCTCCTGAACGTTTCAGCTCCTGGTATGCCTCCCACGCCTCTTGAAAATTGCTTGCTTTCAGCTCCAGTTCAATGAGTTTTTCCACCGCTTCGCGGTAGCCCGGGAGATCATTTTTGCGCCAGCAGATATTTTGCAGCATCCGGTATGCATCGATGGAATCGGGCTTTTCCTGAATCAATCTCCTCAGAGTGGACGCGGCGTCATCCAACTGTTTCTTTGCAAGCTGCTCGGTCGCCTCTGCAAGCAATGGATGGCTGACCCAGGTGACTTTTTCCTGGATTTGTTTCTCAGCCATCTGTTCCAGGCCCGAGGCCCGCACCGCCAGCGCGATTAATGCGCCAAACACGAACCCGCCAATGTGCGCCCAGTGTGCGACGCCGCTAAGCTGCCCAAACAAAGACCCATAAAAAATTTCCGTCAGCAGCCACATCGGCAGCAGCCAATAAGCGGCGGCCTTGAAACGATAGATTCGGTACATCAGAACCCAGGCCATATCGAGCTTAGTGGTGGGAAAGCGCACCAGGAATGCACCCATCAGCCCGGCGATAGCGCCCGATGCGCCGATCGCCGGCGTCAGGCTTCCCGCGTTGACCAGCGCATGAACCTGCAAGGCGAGCGCGCCCGCAATCAAATAAAATGCCGGATAGAGGATTCTGCCCCAGGTATCTTCGAGCACTGCGCCCGCCAGCCACAGAAACCACATATTGCCGATCAAGTGCAGCCATCCTGCATGCAGAAAATTGGCGGTGATGTAACTCATCCCCGACGGTCGCGCCGGAACGAAGGCATATCTTCCGAGGATTGAGCCGGATTCCAGTTCCGCGTAGTGGCTCGAAAGCGAGTCCATCTCCTCTTGCAAGACTTCCGGCTTTTCCTGAAGCCGGATTCGTGCGTCCCAGGCGTCTTCCACGTCGCGGTTCGGGTTCTTCATTTCCTGCCATAGGCTGGGATTTCTCGTCTGGAAGCTGGTGACAAGCTCTTGCGCCTTAGCCGGCAATTTGAGTTCGGGATGCAGAGCAGCCAGCATGAGGATATGGGTTCTCGCCTCAAACATTTCCGGCGCTTGCCGATCCATCGATCCGTGAGTGCCCAGGAAAATAAAGACGTTGAGCGCGATGATAGCGATGGTGACAACAGGCCACCTGCGTCCCCTCATGTTCTCGTGCCCAAGCGGGATCAACATGCTCGTATCACCTCTGGAGACCTGAATGCGGGAAATTTCGAATTGTAAGCAGTCTAAAATTTGGGCGGGATGCCCCTGAAGCAGCATTCCTCGAACGAATGGACAATCAGTTACGGCTTATGCTTTGAGCACCGGACGGATGGTGATGAGACAAGCCCGCCGAATCCGGTTTCCGGACCGTCATCCCCCGGACGCATACGCCACGTCGCAAGATGTCGTGGATACGCTTTAATCCCTGCAAAAATAGATCATGGCTGCACGATGCGCCCCGCAACCAGATCGTATTTGCCGCCGGTGAAGAAGAGTAGCCCTCGAACCTGAACGGTCGCGCCGTCGGTCACGGAAACTTTCATCTGGGTAGATGGCGACGCGGAGACGGTGACCGTTGTCTGACCGCTGAGCATCGCGAATACGGAATCGGATTGCATGGTCAGCGTGAAAGTCGTCATTCCACTGCTCTGATTCACCGCCGATACGGTGCCCGTCAACGCTTGCTGCCTCAGGCGAACGTTCTTGGCCGTAATCGCGCTTCCGCCGGAGCCGGTTCCGTTGCTCGAACCCATATCTTCGGCTTCGAATTCCTGCTCACCCACGTCGGCGCCGACGTTTTGCCCTTTGACCAGAGTGCCGCTGTCGAAGCGCGGTGTGAAGTTCAAACCGCTCAGGCTAATTTCGTCGCCATCGATAGCGAATTGTGTGGCGCTGTTGATACTTACGGTGGCGGTATGCCCTAGTGCCGAGGTCGTGAGTGAACCTCCGGTTTCATCGCGGACGAGAACCGCGAACTGCGTAACGGGATTTCCGGTTGTGCTTACGACCAGGCCTTCGACTTCCGCATCCTGATTGTTGTCGTCTTCCGCGTTAACCTTTGTCGCCAGTAACGTGCCGTTGAGTTCGGTGAGGGCATGGACTTCAACGATAGCGCCTGCCGCCAGTCCTGCCAGGCTGCCAATGCCCTCAAATTTGGTGGACGCATCGACTTGGAAGGTCAGCGTCTGCGGGCCTTTGCCGACCATGATTGTGAACGCGCCGCCCGCGAGGTTGATGTTGCTGACCGCCCCCACCATCTCCCGCACTTCGCCTTCTTCGACCTCATTCTCCTGGTTGGCTTGCGCGGGGACCATCCCTGTCGTAGCTATAACAACGGGCGAGAATGTCACCTTGCCGCTCGCGTCAATCGACACAGATGCAGCCAAATTGAAGTCGAGGTTCACAGTTGCCGCGTCACTCGCCAGCACAAGAGGGGAGGCAAACTTGACGGATATAGGCGCGGTTGGAACGGAGAGATTTGTTTCAACCGGTTGACCCGTTACCGGGTCCAACATGGTAATTTCTGCGGCCGAGAGCTGCAGGCTTACCGCTGTATAAGTGCCCGCAGGAACAGAGCTGACAGAAATGGGTTTAAGAATTCCGGCGAGGTTCCGGATCTCCAGCTCCACAGGTGATTTCAATACCGGTAGTTTGTTACCCGAAGTATCGACTAGGGAAAGCGAGCTGATTGTCAGTTCGAGAGCTGCGATGCGGTCGTTGGGAGAGTCACCGATGTTTATGGTAACGGCCGCGGCTTGCGGATTGTTCATGGGCAAGATGGAAGCCGTCCCTTGCCCACCACCACAGCCAGCCATAGCAAGTACGGTCACGAGCGCGATGGAGCTTACAGCCCTCTTGAGCTTTATCATCTTGTGATCTCCTTAGCAGCAACACGAGCATGGGCTGGCGGGTGCGGCGATACTACCCAGGGTCCTGCCGGAGGGTGTCAAAGCCTCGTTAAAGGTGGGTAATGAATTCGTCTCTAATACGTCGAAACTGCGTGGGCTTGCGCAATGCCTACTTTGTCTCGTAGACCAGATATTCTCCGCCCTGCCCGGTCGGTTGTCGAGGCGACGACACGAAGAGCTTTCCCAACTCGGGCACGAAGAGTCCATCCCGCCCGGTGGGCCCCGTCGGATAGGTTGCGATCTTCTCGTAATGATCGGCATCGTGTTGCTGGATTACATCGATGACGCCGGGATTTCCAGCCACCGGCTCTATCGACGAAAGGACATACAGCCGGCTCTTGCTCGCATCGTAGAACATATCGTCCGAGCTGGATTCCGGCGTGGCCGGAATCGTCGTCACCTGCTTGCCGCTCTCGGTATCTATGACCGACACGTACCCGGGGCTGTTGCGGCAGAAGACGAAAAGCCGATGGTGATCTTCATCGAGCGCCATCGGATAATTCTCGCACCCCGGGTTGTTCCAGTGCGCCAGCACCTTGTTGGTGTCCAGATCGGCCACGACCACATAGTGATTGTCCGGAGAATTGATGAAGATTCGATGTCCCTTCTGTTCCAGTTGCAGCGACTCCGGGTGGCCGCTGGTGGGGATATCCGCCACCTTGTTGCCGTTTTCATCCAGAACCGCCACCGCCCCGTCCTTCATCCCTTCTCTATTCACGGCCCGGCCATGCATGAATTTCTCTCCTCCATAATCGACAAGCACGTGGTGGCGGCGCGCGTCGTAGCGAATGTTGTCGGCGTCCTCGGTTAGCTGCACCGTCCGCTGAAGCGCGTAGGTCGTGCCATCAAAAATCTTTACCGTCCCGTCGCCTCCGGAGGAAACAAACAGACGGTTGACCGAGGCGACATAAAACGAATTCTGCGTTTTGTTTAGGGACTTGATCTGCTTGATCTCCTTGCCCGTCTTGAGATCGATGATGTCGAGACTGTTGCTGCCGTTGCCGGACGAGAACAGGCGCTGGCCCGCCACATCGATGCTCGTGTGATCGATCCGCCCGTCGATGGTGAGAGGGATACGCCCGACGAATTTCAATACAGGCGGCTTTTCGGGCGGCGTTGCTTGGCTCATGCCCAGACCGGAGAAAACCAGCACTTGCAATGCAGTTGCGAACACCAGATGAGCCCTCATTTTTCGCCTCCTGTCCTTTGTGCGAGGGATTATATCAGCCCGGTCTTTTTGGCAGATTGTGATTGCGGCACATCTCTTAGGCGTGACCTGCGTATACAAGACTTACCTGCCGGGAGATTTGTAGGCGACAAAAATTGTGTGACGAGGACCGCCCTTTTCCGAGCGGCCCCGTACGCGTTCGACTTGCGTCTCGAATCTTCCGTGGCGCAAGCGCTGTTCGAATTTTCGATCCTCTCGAGCGGACCACACGGCCAGCACCCCATTCATCCTGAGAGCCGCTCGAGCTGCAGCTATTCCGCTATGGTCGTAGAGACCAGCGTTCATTGAGTTGGTAAAAGCGCTGGGGCCATTATCCACATCGAGTAGCACGGCGTCGAACTGGCCCGCGCGTGAACGGATCGTGAGGGCGACGTCATCGATTTCCACCTGTACCCGCCGATCGTCCAGCGGCCGTCCCGCCAGAGTCCCGAGCGGGCCTCGGTTCCACTCCACTACGGCGGGCACCAACTCGGCGACAACAACCATCGCCTTCGGTGGGAGCAGATCGAGCGTCGCCCGGAGCGTGAACCCCATTCCTAGCCCGCCAATGAGCACGCGACATTGTTCCAGCGTCCGCGCGCGTCTGCAGCCGAAGCTGGCCAGCGCCTCCTCGGAGCCGTGCATGCGGCTGGACATGAGGCTTTTGCCGTTGGCGAGGATGATGTATTCGTCGCTGCGACGGACGAGCTTCAGCAGCGTACCGTCGGGAGCGCGGCTTTGGCCGAGCAACTGCCAGAGTTTCACGCCGCGATGTTACAGAAGATCAGGGTTGGCTGCAGAAAACATTGAATCGATGCCGGGAAGCAGCAAACAAGAAAAGTCGTGAACGCTCCTGCTTTAACGGGATCCGCGGTCGCGTTCTTGCTGCATTGGTGTGGTTCGGCTCGGGTTGAACTCGGTTTTTGGTTTGTGGTCTAAAGCCACGTAGTCGGCCCAGACCTGCGCCAGGGGTTTTCGTTCCACTCGGGGCCGCGGATGGCCTTCCTGAGCCGGATTTTTGCCTGATGAGTTATCCATACTTCACATCGTACTTGGCGGCTGCGCTGTTGTCGAGCCTGTTCGCGAAATGCTAAGAGGGAATCTGCGCTCGTTGAAAGGAGCTTCTCGGGATCGGAATGGAGCGGTGATCGCGGATTTTTCTTAAGCCAATCGCGCGGCTAGGCCCCGCGGCCGCGCGAAGGAGCAGGATCTACAGCGGGATGCCCACCCGCCGAACAAGATCCTTGAATCTGGGATCGCTACGAATCGGGTTTAATCGGGGATCCACCCCGATAAACGGCATTCAAGTGGAGCGCTGGAGAAAGGCTTCCTCCAGCGAATTCATGGCCTGTGCATCTTCCCCCAGATCGGCATAAGCAGCGGCGACAATGAATCGGCAAACGTAACGGTGTTCGGCCTCCTCCAGCGCCCTGGTGATGAGCTGTCTGGCTTGGGTTTTCTCGCCTGCGCGTGCCAGCGCGGACGCAGCCGTGGTAATTACCGTCGGGCTTTTCGCCAGGCGAACGGCGCTCTCCGCGGCATGGATGGCGTCAGCGCGCTGTCCTGATTGGGCGTAGGCCAGCGCCAGCATGGCATAAGGAAGACCGGCGCCGGGTTCGATCTCAATCGTTTTCTTCGCTTGCTCTATCGTTTCCTTCGTGCGTCCGGAAAAATAGTAGATCCAAAGCGCATCGTTGCGGGTGTCCAGCGCCAGGGGGTCAAACAGGTATGCCTGCTGAACGCGCGAGATGGCTTCATCGAAATGACCCAGCGTCGCCAGGTAAGTGGCGTAGCCCAATTGGGCTTCGGGCAAGCTGGGATTGATATCCAGAGCGCGATGGTATTCCTTTTCAGCCCCGGGCCAATCCCAGTCGAAGAGCAGATGCACGTCGCCGAGCAGGACATGAGCGCTCGCCAGGTTGGGGTCCAGTTGAAGCGCATGTGATGCCGCCTCTTTCGCCCGAGGCATCATCTCCATGGGAGAACTGTAATAGGTGTTCAGGGCGTCGTAGGTTTCTCCCACCGCCGCATAAAGCCTGGCGTCGTTTGGATCTCTGGAGATCGCGTCTTGAAAGTATTGAAGCGCCTTATCCTCGCTTTCGTGAGTGCCCTGACCGAGTTCGTGCAGGCCCAGGAGATATTGGTCATAACTCTCGAAATCCATGCGGGACCTGGCGGAAAGGCTCGGCTGGGCCGGCAGCAGTTGGATCGAAAGCGAATGCGTAATCTTTTCGGCAATTTCTGTTTGTATGCTCAACACATCGGTAAGAGGCCGCTCGTATGTTTCCGACCACAAGGGCGTTTGCTCCTCGGCATTCACCAGTTGGGCAGTGATCCGCACGCGCTGGCCGCCACGCCGCACGCTCCCTTCAAGCAAATAGCGAACGCCTAATTCGGCGCCAATCTGCGCGGCTGTCTCCTTGGTGCTTTTGTAGCGCATCGTTGAGGTTCGCGCGATTACGCCGAGCTTATCGGGCTGCAGCTGGCCCAGTTGGGCGGTCATCTCTTCCGTGAGGCCATCGGCGAAATAATCGTCGTGAGCGTCACCGCTGAGATTATCGAAGGGCAGCACCGCCAGCATGGCGCGCGGATTGGTGGAACGGGCAACGGAAGGCTTGTGCCACACAAACAAAGAAACCGCGGCGACCAGCAGCAGAAGCGCCGAACCTGCGAGCGCGGTCCGCTTTTGGCGGCCTTCGGCCCGCCTGCTAATCCCAGTTGTTCCGGAAGCCGCCTGTTGTGTCGAATCCAATCCGCGTTTGAGGCGCTTCAGGTCAGCACGTAAATCGGCTGCGGATTGATAGCGAACGTCCGGATCTTTCTCCAGCGCCTTGGTAATGATGCGGTCGAGTTCCAGCGGCAATTTGGGGTTCAGTTGAAGCGGGGAAGTGGCCGTGCGATTGAGAATTGCGTCGAATATGACCGCCGAGGTTTCTCCGCTAAACGGCAACGCGCCGGTGGCCATCTGATAAAGCACAACGCCAAACGAGAATAAGTCCGTGCGCGCGTCGAGCTCCTTGCCTCGCGCCTGCTCAGGCGACATATAAGCAATAGTTCCCAAGGCCGTGCCGGCGCTCGTGAGATGGTCATCGGTCAAATCGAACGAGCCAACGCTGGCCGCGTGTCCGTATTTCTTCCCCTGATCCTTTAGCCGCAGCTTAGCCAGGCCGAAATCCAACACCTTGACCTGGCCGCGCTCGGTAACAAAGATATTCGCGGGTTTGATGTCACGATGAACGATCCCCTTGTTGTGGGCTGCATCCAGAGCATCAGCAACCTGTATGCCGACCTCGAGCAGGCGCTCATGGTCCAAGGGCCCGCTACTGATCATCTGCCTCAGCGCGGTCCCTTCCAGATACTCCATGGCGATGTAGCCGCGCCCGGTCGCCTCGCCGATGTCATAAATTGTGCAGATATTCGGATGGTTCAGCGCGGAGGCGGCCTGCGCCTCTCTCTGAAAGCGCGCCAGGGCTTGTGGGTCCTTGGCGATCTCCTCGGACAGAAACTTCAGCGCCACAAAGCGATGCAGGCGGCTATCCTCCGCTTTGTACACCACGCCCATGCCCCCGCGACCGATTTGCTCGATCAACCGGTAGTATCCGGCCGGCTCGTTCAGCGCAGCTTGGGCGGCGCTCGGTGAAGACGCCAGTCGCAGGATCTCTGGAGCCGCCACGGACAGGAACTCGGCGCCGGCCGCTTCGTGTGACGCGATAAGCGATTCCAGTTCGGCTCGCAGCTTGCCATCGGCTCCGCAGGCCAGGCTCAGATACGACCGGCGTTGTTCCGGGGCGAGCCGCAGCGCCTCTTCCAGAATTTCCTTGGTATGCTCCCAGCGGTCGTTGCTCATAGGCGGGGATTCCGCGAAATCTCCCGATAGAGCCAGGCCCGCGCAGCCGTCCAATCGCGCTGCACCGTGGCCGGCGCAATTTCCATGGCCTCGGAAATCTCCTCGAGCGAGAGCCCGGCAAAGAAGCGCAACTCCACGACCTGGCTCTGCCGCGGATCGATTTCAGCGAGAGCTTTTAGAGCCTCATCCAAGGCTACGATATCCACATCGTTTTGTCGCGATGCGTTTGTGACCTCTTCCAGCGAGAGTTTGAAAGCGCTGCCGCCCCGCTTTCGTGCGCCGTGGCGCCGCGCATAGTCTACGAGTATCTGCCGCATCAACTGCGCGGCGATGGCGAAAAAATGGGTACGACTCTCCCATGCGGGGGTGTTCTGCCCCATCAGGCGCAGGTAGGCCTCATTTACCAGGCCGGCGCTCTGGAGCGTGTGATTGGGTCGTTCCTTCTGCAACTGGAAGTGGGCAATGCGGCGTAACTCTCTGTAGACCAGCGGCAACAGCGCATCGAGGGCTTCACGGTCGCCGCTTCGCCACCCTCGCAAAAGGAGCGACACTTCACTGGGAGCCTCGGGCTCCACAGATTCCTCCAAATTGGCTGCCAGCGTAGCGATTTCGGCCGGCGATGTCAAACGACTCGTAAAGTGATGAAAACACCCGCCTTTGGCCGCAAACAAAAATTTTTTGTTGGACGATGATCAAATTCCCTTCGAATTTGCGCTGTTAAGGGTAGAGCGAGTTCTTCACCAGGCCACGGAAGGCCAACTCGCGAAAGAAGCGATTTCAGAAAAGGAGAATGACAATGACAACTTCGCGTGCCACCGGGTGGCTGATGTCTTTCAGGATGGTCCTAGGCGTCTTGGCGGCTATTTGCATATTCACTGCTGCGGCAAACGCTCATCCGAGCTTCGCGGGCAAGTTCACGCTGCCGTTCGAAGTCCGTTGGGACCATGCTGTTCTTCCCGCGGGGGAGTATTTCATCCACATGGATTCGACCACGGACCCGGCTGTTGTGACCTCGGCGAGCGGCAGTAGCACGGTCTTCGTGCGGATTCCGACGGTCGCGGATAGCAAGGGAGGGGCTACATCCCTTGTGATCACGAATCAGGGGAATGAGCATCGGGTTCGCTCCCTGAACCTGCCTGAGCTTCGCAAATCCGTTGTCTTCGCTCCGCCCACCAGGGCCGAACGCGAACTGCTGGCCGCAGGCAGCCAAACACAGGCCGTGCCGGTGATCATTACCAGAAAATAGGCGCGCTCCCAGGTGCTGCCGTTCCGTCCATGGGCTGGAGCCTCGCGCTCCAGCCCGTTTGATTTTGTCCCACATGCGGAAGTGACCTGCGCAGCCTGGCCATTGAAAATCCGTTGGGGAGCGGCCCCAGGCATAGCAGCAGGTTAACCGTGTCGCGCCTAGTTAGTGGGATAGTCCGCTGCCGAGGGCTTTAACTCTGGATCGTCCGCCACTTTGAGTTGGTTGAAAAGATCATGCCACTGCGACTTCACGCAGTATGTTTCGTTTTCGCCCGTTCGTTCTCGGGCTCGCCATCCGAGAGCAGTGCGTGCAGGCTCCGCAGAGCGTCCTGAAGAGCCATTGTTTCGTCAAGATCGGCGGGATTCGTGTCATGCAATCGGGCGGCAATCGCACGTTCCGCCGCGTTGACCTTCGCCCGTAGAAACTGTGGTCGGACCTCCAGAAAAGCGTCGAGGACCGGTTGCTGCCACGGGTATTTGGAAATCAGTTCTGATTGCGCGGATTGGCTCCGCCGGATGCTTTCTGAAAGCGTGCGGCACACCAAGCAGTCCTCATCAAACTGTTCGACGGTGTAGCTTTCTCCCCGGCGCACAAGCTGTTTGGCCGCAGCGTTGGCTTCATTGTGTGTCGGGAATGTTTCCCAATCCAATTCTTTCTTGCCTGACCAACGGATATGATAGTGGTTCATTTGCGTTCTCTTTTACCGGCAACTTCGTTAGGTGGGCGCTCGGCGGCGCCCGTCCCAGGCTGCGATGGCTGTGTAGCATAGGTGTTGTCAGGCTCACCTTCTTCGGTTTGCCCAAGCAAATGCCTGATTTGGTCTAATTCAACGGTCTCAAAGCGTTTTCGTCGGCGCACTTTCCTTACCCCGAACCCACCCTAGCAGTTGGCGACTCATACGGGGAAACTCTTTAAAATTTCTCCTCGTTACGCCGGAGCAGTTACATAGCTCAAGTTCGCTGTCGGATCAGCGTTGGGGAGCACTCGCTTCCCCATGCGTCAGTTGTGAGATCCGGATGGGAATTCGTGGCGTTGCCGTGATTAGCTGTGGCGTATTCTCGTTGTAGAGCAGCGCTTGTGGAACCATGCTTGACAATTACGTGTGCGTACAATACGGTTACGTTTCTCATACGTTACCCGATGAGGGGGGCGAATTATGAGAAAGCAATGGGCCGCTCGGTTCAAGACTCTGGCGGAAAGCGATGTCCCCAAAGATCGCAGGAGTAAACACAAAGACATCGTCACTGCAATTCTCAACGACCTTGACAAACTCAAACCCGGGACGGCATTCAAGGTTCCGCTCGCACAATTGGGTGGTTCTAAGGCAAACGTTCGGTCAGCTCTGAATCGCGCCACGCGAAAGGCGAATCGCAGGATCGCCACGGTCACCGATGACAAATTCCTGTACGTCTGGAATGTGAAATAGAACCTTCCCCCTGGCAACAATCCTTTCGCTTGTTGAAGACGAATTCCTGATCAGGCGAATTCCGGAAATGGCTGTTTGCGGGTTTATGCCCACAGGGCCGTTCAATCCAACTACAGTTCTTCCGCTTCCCGTTTGATGGTGGCACACTTCTATTCACCCATTAATTACCCCACCTGACCGACACGTTTACCCGATGGCCTGAGATACCAAGCCGGGCGCATCCTTGCCCAGATCTGTCCGAGCAAAACTATGTCAAAGCGCGCGACCATCGGTATCGACATTGGCGGGACCAAAATGCTTTTCGTTCTTTTTGATGAGCGCTTCCAGCGGGTCAAGGAGATCAAGGTTAAGACGGAACCCGGCAAAGGCGAAAAAAATTTCGCCAGGAATCTCGAGGAATCGATTGAAGCGCTGCTTAGAAAAGCTAAGAAAAGAGAGTTGGATTTGGCCGGAGTCGGCGTGGGCTGCGCCGGTCACGTCGATCTTGATAAGGGAATGCTCACGGATTCGCCGAACATCTCTTTTTTGCCCGGATATCCGCTTCGGTCAAAAATTGCCAAACTAACCGGTGCTCCCGTCCATATTCTTAACGACTGCCATGCGGGACTCTATGGAGAGCACCAGTTGGGAGCAGCGGCAGGCCTGAAGCAGGTCATCGGTATTTTTATGGGAACAGGCTTGGGCGGAGCCCTCATCCTGGACGGTAACCTCTTCACCGGCGCGAGCGGCTATGCGGGTGATATCGGCCACTATCTTCTCTCTCCCGTCGGACCGCTCGGGGGCTCGGACCGCGATGGAACTCTGGATGAGCTTGCCAGCCGTGCCGCAATCGCGGGAGAAGCCGCCACGCTTGCGGCAAAACAGTGGGCGCCCAATTTGGCGGAAAAGGCGGGTACCGACGTCAGGAATATTTGCAGCAGCGACTTGGCGGAAGCAATCGAGAAAGGTGATAAAAACGTGGAAGAATTGGTCCGTAGCCGCGCCAAGATCGTCGGAATCGCGCTCTCTAATCTCGTGGATTTCTTGAATCCCGAAATGATCGTCCTCGGCGGCGGGATGGTGGAAGCCATGGGAGGCATTATCAAACGCGAGGTCGAAGAAGGCGTTCGCGCTCATATTACCGACGCGGCAAGCAAAGCGCTGACGGTGTCGACTGCCAAGCTGAAGCATCTGGCGGTCGCGGCTGGAGCTGCCAAGATGGCATTCGATATCTATTTGTCGTCTTCGAAACCTCCCGTGGCCGCGAAAGAAATGCTCGGTGTTGCCGTCCGTCGGCGTCGCGTCGTCGCAGTCAAGCCCGCGAAGCGCATCGGCCGGCGAATCGCGCGCAAATGACGATCGGCAGCTTGGCCCGCAGGTCGTCCCTTCCACTCTAACGAGGCGCCCTAGGCCCCCTAGCTGCGCTTTCGAAAATATTCGCGCAGCGCTCCGGGCAGCTCCCGAATACGGGCCATGCTGATATCCGGCCCCCGATAACGCCGCCGCATACGCTTGGTGCTGTGGTGACGGGCTTCCGAAAGCCAAACAGTAGTCAGCCGGCTTTTCCAGACTCTCTTCATCGCGCGCAAGACCTGCATGTTGTCTTCGACCATGACGTAGTGCCGCGCCGGATAGAGCCGCTGCACGTCCCAGAGCATCCTTTGTTTGTGTACGAAGACAAGAACACGGCCGGTCACCGCTTTCCAGATTCCCGACGCCATTATCTTGTGCGGCTGAAAAACGGCATCGCCGTCGCTTAATATGACCACCGGACCCCACCGGCTGCATTGCCGGAGCACCTGGAATGCGCCCGGTTTGACGAGCTTGCGGAACGGATATTCCATCAAAAAGCAGGAAACCCGCAGGATGTCAGGATCAGCGGGATCTTCTAAACGATAGCGCTGAAGAGCACCCAGATAATCCGCGTACCCCAATCGGCGCTGAAGCCGCTTGAGAATGGTGATGTAGCGCCGCTCCCGCCCGCTGCCCAGACACCGGCGCAGGTAGCGTCGCATGTCCTGAACCACCCGTTCGTCGTTAAAGAGGGTGCCGTCAAAATCGAGCAGAATAACCTTTTCATGCCGCTTCATCATTTGAGAATGTGTGTTTAATCAGCCCATCAATTCGATGTTCTTCGTTGTTGTTGCAGCGCGCCCTTCCGTGGGAAAAGGCCAGGACGAAAAACAGCGGCGTATAATCTTCCCGAATGACTAGGCCGCACTGACAATCCCAACCACAACGGGGGTGAACGTGGCAGCCGCTTCTGTTCCCGCGGACAGGCAATTGGCCCGCATTGCAATCGTCGATGAGCACATTCGCTTTGAGAACGCTCATGATCTCCAAGGCGTCCTCGGCACTTTTGGCCATACCGCGCAGTATGACGATCAGCCCTGGAACGAACACTATCGCGGACCCGATGGAGTCCGCCGGTTCTACGAGCAGCTCATGCGGGCATTGCCCGACCTGCAGATTGATGTGCAACGCCGGCACGCGGCGGAGGATTCAATTCTCCTCGAGGTCATCATTCGGGGAACTCATCTCGGCGCGTGGCGCGGCCTTCCCGCCACCGGGCGGCGAGTCGAATTCCCGCTTTGTGCCGTGTACACCTTTGACGCCCGTAGCCGCCTGGCGGGAGAAAAAATCTACTACGACCGAGCGACCGTACTGAGGCAACTCGGCGTTTTCCACGAGCCCCAGACCGCGCTGGGTCGTTTCTCCATTCTTATTACGCATCCCGTAACGATAGTTCGCGCGCTCATGCGGCGGCTCACTGGCTCTTCGTTGAAGAGAAAAAACGTGGAATAGCCGTACTCGCGGCGCTGCCCGTCCGGCATTATCCCCGCAGCGTAAGAATTCCCTTGGCAAGCCAAGCGAGCGGCGTCGCTCGCGCAATCGAAAGGGGAGCGGGCGTGTCCGAGCTCGCTCGATTTCCGGTTCGCCCGATTCTGTCCACAGCATCGGACCCGCAGGTGCCGCAACGTCCATGGGTATCGAGGTCAATTTCAGATACGCAGTCAATGCAGCACCATCGCGATTGCATCATGCTCCTCCAATTTCCTGAGCGATCGGCGCTTTGAATGCCGTCAGCGCGGGCCAGTTGCCCACCCGCGTAATCACGATCTTTTCGTCAACGACCTTAACCGTGCGCCTTACCGGGCGGCAGGCTCTCGTGCTGTTCAGGGCGCCGCGTATCTTCCGCGCTTCTTCGGCTGGATCACCTGTGGGTTCCAGCACGATACTTTCGCCATCCCGTAGCTTCGCCACCTGCTCACCCAGGCCGGCCCATTTCGAATTGCTGATGATCGCCGTTTGCCTTTTCTCCAGTTCCATCGCCTTTCCCCCATTTTCGTAGTTTGTGGCGCGGGTTTTCAGCAGAAGCAATGGCCGGACCATGCCTCACCTCGGCCCATCGGTTTCTTTTTGGCGCGTGCCGTGTTAGTGACAATCCAGCTCGCAGAGAAGAAAGGAACTTACTTGCACCGGGCGCGTGAGGTGTCGATTCGATTAGCAGCACGCGAGGAACAAACTCGATCTGCATTCACCCCGCAGATGTAAAAATGCACTTCGCTGGACGAAAGTACAGCAAGCTGGTCTTGCGGGACCTGATCCCGCTCGCCGGCTCTGCAGTCGTCCCGACGGGTAGATGCAGGCGGAAACCGGCCCGGCCGAAATCCCCGCAATTCGGTCGCTCATGAGGTGCGCCGTTGGAACGATGTCGGCTTTGCTCGACCCCTGCCCGCGCGCTCGTAAGCCTGGCTTGCTGCGGTTCTTCTCCAGACATACAGGGTGGTCTTATCCGAGTAGGTGGCCACCTTCAATCCGCGAGACGCGGCAGCCTTCACGACTGCGGATCGTAAATTGGTCAGCGGAAGATTGACGGCGCGCAGAGGGATTTCGATCGCTTCGCTATCGGGCAGCGTGGCGATCTCTTCAACGATGGGCATCACCGTATCGTGATGTTTGCCGCGGCGTCCCTGGCGCAACTCCGCGAGTCCAATCCTCTTGAACCGCCGTGGCGCGATCTTTTGCTTGTGGCTGGGCACTCTAATTAGTTACCACAGAAAACCTTTAAAGTCACGTCTGCATACGCATACAGTCCCTCTTGATTTTTTAGACATTGGTTATATCATATCGTTTGTATATCTTTAGTATCTCTTCAATGCGGACTGGTAGTTAGTTTAAAATTACGGGACAAAAACATATGCACTATCACATCCGCTGGTCAGAGACCAATCTCGATTGGGAAGCTTTCACCACACGGGCAGAAGCCGAGGCGCTGGCGAGGGAGTTAGCTCGTGCCGGCGAGGAGTTCACGATCGAGGAGTTTGACCGCAACTGCCCCCGATGCGCCAACGGGTTCAGATCGCAGCAGCCGCCATTTCGAAAGAGCCGTTCCGTCAACTCTTACTAAGCCGCGCCGCCCCAACCGGAACAGTTTTCGCGAACTGGCTTTTTCGCTCGGATTCACTGCTATCCACAACCTTTGTCGCGTCTTCCCAGCCGCCTGATCGTGGCGCTCCAGAATCTCCGGCGCGGTACACTGTCATGGGGTTCGGTTTCCTCTGAAGTGACCACTTACACTCGGGAGCAAGAGCCATGAGCCAGGCCGACAAAGCGATCCGATTTGCCGAATTGCACCACGCGCCGGGCGCTTTTGTAATCGCTAACGCTTGGGACGCAGGATCGGCGCGCGTACTGACGGGCGCCGGGTTTGCCGCTCTGGCAACCTCGAGTGGAGCCGCGGCAGCAGTGCTCGGGCGGCGCGACGGGGCCATCACCCGTGACGAATCGCTGTCGAACGCACGCGCCGTGGCGGAAGCCACTGACCTGCCGGTCTCGGCCGATCTGGAGAAAGGTTTCGGCGACAAACCCGAGGACGCGGCGTTGACGATTCGCTTGGCCGCCGAATCAGGAGTTGTCGGCGGCTCAATCGAAGACGCCACCGGCGACCCGCGCAAGCCCCTGTTCGACCTGAATCATGCCCAGCAACGTATTGCCGCGGCGGCGGAAGCTGCGCGCCGGCTGCCGTTCCGTTTCACTCTCACTGCACGAGCCGAAAATTTTATCCGAGGCAATCCTGATCTGGATGACACCATCCGCCGCTTGCTGAGTTTCGAAGCCGCCGGCGCGGATGTGCTGATGGCCCCTGGATTACCCGATTTGCCATCCGTTCGCAAAGTTTGCGCGGCACTTTCGAAACCATTTAATTTCATGGCCGGCATCAAGGGAAAATCTTTTTCCGTTGCCGAACTCGCGGATGCAGGTGTGAAGCGGATCAGCCTCGCGTCATCGCTTTACCGCACGGCCATAACCGCGCTGCTAAACGCCGCGCACGAGATCCGTGAAAAGGGAACTCTCAGCTACATCGATTCGGCTATTCCTACGCCGGAACTCAACAAGCTAATGAAAGGATAGCGGCGAGCTCGGGTTGTCCGCCGATCCGCCTGCATGGCGCCCGGTCTGCAACGCCTTAGCTGCTATAGCCCTGCTGTCTGATCGCGCGGTTGGCTTGGCCGTTATTCCTGATGTGGCTCATCCAAAGAGCGAACGTCTATGGCATTAGACCGAGGTGGCGCGCAAGAGGTCGGCGTCCAAGCTGACAAATGGACCCGCTGGATGGTGGCTGTCGCGGTGATGGCCAGCGCGGTCATGGAATTGGTGGATACCTCAGCGGTGAATGTCAGCCTGCCTTACATCGCGGGCAATCTCTCCGCAACCGTCGATGAAGCCACCTGGGTCCTCACTTCCTATCTGGTGGCGAATGCGATCATCCTGCCGCTCTCCGGATGGCTGGCGAGCCATTTCGGCCGCAGGCGCCTGCTGATGATGAGCGTCACCGGCTTCACCGCGGCGAGCGTCCTTTGCGGCCTGGCGCCGACGCTGCCAATCCTCGTGTTGTGCCGCGTGTTGCAAGGCGCTGCCGGCGGCTCTCTGCAACCCACCACGCGGGCGATCATGCTGGAGACCTTTCCCCGCGAGGAACGCGGACATGCCATGGCATTTTGGGGCGTGGGCATCGTCATCGCTCCCATCATTGCTCCCATGCTCGGAGGATGGCTGACTACGGACTATTCCTGGCGCTGGGTTTTTTTCATCAATGTGCCCATTAGCGCGATCGGCTTGCTTCTCGTTTGGACTTACGTCTTCGATCCGCCCTACATTCGCCGCACCTCCCGTCACATCGACTACTGGGGCATGGGAATGCTCGCCACGGGAATTGCCGCGCTGCAGGTGGTGTTCGACAAAGGCCAGGAAGACGACTGGTTCAGCTCGCATTTCATTGTCGCCATGACCGTAATTGCGGTCATTGGGCTGGTTTCCTTCACGCTTTGGGAATTGCATGCGCGCGACGCCGTTGTGCACTTCCGGCTATTTCGCTATCGCACTTTTGTCACCGGCACGACTCTTTCACTGGTTCTTTTCTTCTCCCTCTATGGCAGCATCCTGCTGCTGCCTCTTTTCATGCAACAACTCCTGAGTTTTCCCGCCGTGACCGCCGGGATCTGGAATTCGCCTCGCGGGATTGCGACGCTTGTCATGATGCCCATTGCCGGCTATTTGATCGGCAAGCGCTGGGACATGCGGGCGCTGTTGAGTTGCGGGCTGATCGCTGCGGGAATTGGCGCCTATATGTTTTCGTTTTTGAATTTGAATGCCGGGCCCTGGGATTTCTTCTGGCCACAGATGGTCATGGGTGCGGGCCTGTCGTTCATGTTCGTTCCGCTGGCGACCATCACGGTGGATCCCATACCGCAAGAGGAGATGGGCTACGCAACCAGCCTGATTGCACTCGCCAGGAATCTGGGCGCCGGAATTGGTATTTCCGTATTCACCGCGTTTGTAGCGCGGCGCGAGCAGTTTCACCAGTTGCGATTGGCCGCATCCATGGCGCCCGAACCTGGCCTGTTTTCGAGAGCACTATCGGGCGTGCAAGCTTATTTGGGGCAGAAGGGAGGAAGCTCGGCGCCCGCCGCGCGTCAGGCGCTCGCGCTTATCTACCGCAGATTATTGCAGGAAGCGTCTGCCCTGAGTTATCTCGATGGTTTTCGGGTCATGGCTATCCTGCTGCTCATTACGATTCCCTTTGTCTGGATTATGCGAAAGCCGCACTTCAAAGCACCAGTCGCGGATGTCGAATAGGCGCCCGCCATCGGCTGGCTACACCTCTGCCCGGCCTCAGCTAAGGGCTTTGGTCTCATCGGCTATACCGTCACGCGTATGGGCGAAGACTATGGACGGGAGTATGTTTGTGAAGGCCAGCCCGGAGGGAATATGCAGCGGCCTGACGGTCTCTTCGTTCACGTATTCCTGTTTGAGTGCGGCGGCTGCGGCTCTCCACTCCCTTCCGCCACAACTGCCGATGCGCGCAACCCCGAGGAGACGGACGCTCAATCGTTTTCCCTTGCCTGCAATGTTTGCGGGTGGTCGGCTGATGCGATAGGCACGTCGGCTAAGCGACATTGGGTAGATACCTGGGAATTTAACGATTCGACATCGAAGAGCATCTGACACGCCTCAGCCTACATGAATGTGTGTATGGTGGATGCGCTCGGCGTCCACTACAGTCATCCGTCCCGCAGGAAACCATATCAGGTCAAAAATCAATACTAGAACTTTGGTCGTTGACGACCACGATTGTTCGCAAAGGATGGTGCAGGCTGATAGGGACCCGTTCGGATTGGCACGTCTGTGGAGAAGCCGCGAACGGAAGAGAGGCGATTGACAAGGCCTCCGCCCTTGAACCTGACCTCGTGCTCATGGATGTCAGCATGCCGGTTATGGGCGGCATCGAGGCCACGCGGGAGATACGGCGACTATTTCCAGCGATCAGAGTTGTCATCATATCCCTTCACGACTCACCCGCGATCGTGACGCAGGCGAAAGAGGCGGGCGCCCAGGCGTTTTTCACCAAGTCTGGTGCCGCTCACGAATTGGAGCGAGTTATCGCCGCCGTGGTAAACGGACAAGCAGATGTTGAGCAATCCTCGCGGCTTAACAGCGCCGGTACAGTCTTTCCCGTATAGAATACCGACGCAGCCATCCCATAAATCTTCGACCGTCGCTTATCTGCGCACATTGCGCGTGATCCCGATTCCAGCGCGTCGTCAGTGCTGGTTGACACCCACTCAAGCGTGTAGCAACATCTCGCCGCGAAAATCGTTGTGCTCGATTCGTCTTCACTCCCGATGAAGCGGCCATCCAATCGAAACGTATCTTGACCTCCTGTAATGAGCGTATCCGGCCAAACTGCGTAGATGCTCACGCCCTGCGGAACTTACGATGAGCTGATCGGTTCCTTCCAATGGCGGATACCCGAGCTCTACAACATGGGCATCGACGCTTGCGACCGCCACGCCGATGGCACAGCACGTCCCGCCCTTCTCTACGTGGATGAAACTCACCGCTGTCGCCGCTACAGCTTCGATCAGCTCAAAGATTTGTCGAATCGTTTCGCGAACGTTCTGGTTGCGCATGGTCTCGCGCGAGGAGACCGCGCCGGAATTCTTCTGCCCCAGATGCCCGCAACGGCGATCGCGCACTTGGCCGTATTCAAAGCCGGAGCTGTTTCCGTGCCGCTGTTCACGCTTTTTGGCCAGGATGCCATCGAATTTCGTATCGCCGACAGCGGCGCCACAGCGCTGGTTACCGACTCGGCCGGCCTCGCCAAGGTTCTGCCGATCTGCGAACGCTTGCCCCACCTCACGAATATCTATGTTGTCGGTGAAAATGCCCGATCCGGTGCATTGCCCCCCGGCGTAACCTCCTTTGAAACCGCGCTTGAGTCAGCTTCTCCTGAATTTGCCGCGGTCGCTACGCGCGCCGACGATCCTGCATTAGTCATCTACACCTCAGGCACGACCGGCAACCCGAAAGGCGCGGTCCACGCTCACCGTGTGCTCCTGGGTCATCTGCCCGGCATGGAACTCAGCCACGACTTTTTCCCGCACCCCGGCGATGTTTGCTGGACTCCCGCCGATTGGGCCTGGATCGGCGGCCTTCTGGACCTCCTCTTGCCCGCCCTTCACCATGCCGTTCCCGTGCTGGCGTGCCGCCTGCGCAAATTCGATCCGGACCAAGCCATGGGTTTGATGGCTGAACACAATGTGCGAAATGCTTTTCTCCCGCCAACGGCTCTCCGGCTCATGCGCCAGGCCGAGGTGCGGAATTCCTCCGTGCGCCTTCGCACCATTGCCAGCGGCGGTGAGTCTCTGGGTGAAGAAATGCTCGCGTGGGGCCAAAAGATCTTTGGCCTCACCATCAACGAATTCTATGGCCAGACGGAATGCAACCTGGTAGTTGGAAACGACGCCCGGCTCTTCCCGGTGCGGCCCGGCTCGATGGGGCGCGCCGTCCCCGGCCATGACGTGCGCGTGGTGAACGACTCCGGCAGGGAGGTTCCCCGGGGAGAGATCGGCAATATTGCGATCGCTCGGCCCGATCCTGTGATGTTCCTGAATTATTGGAATCAGCCCGACGCCACCACCCGGAAATTTGCCGGCGACTTTCTGCTGACTGGGGACCTGGCGAGCCAGGATGATGCGGGATACTTCACCTTCGTCGGCCGCTCCGACGATTTGATCAATAGCGCCGGGTACCGCATCGGCCCTGGCGAAATCGAAGAATGTCTCGCAAAGCATCGCGCCGTTGGAGTCGCCGCCGTGGTGGGCGTTCCCGATGCGATTCGCCGCGAAGTGGTGAAGGCCTGGATCGTTCTGCGCCCCGGCTACGCGCCATCTGACGAATTAGCGCGCGACATTCAGCAATTCGTGCGCCTCCATTTGGCGGCGCATGAGTATCCCCGCCAGATTGCCTTTACCGATGCGCTGCCGCTCACCGCGACTGGTAAAATCATGCGCCGCGAATTGCGCGCCCGCGGCTGAATGACCATGGACACTCCGATTCGCGTATTGATCGCCAAGGTTGGTTTGGATGGCCATGACCGGGGAGCAAAAGTCGTCGCTCGCTGCCTGCGCGATGCCGGTATGGACGTCATCTACACCGGGCTGCACCGCACTCCCGACGAGGTCGTCATTGCGGCCGTGCAGGAAGATGTGGACATCCTCGGCGTGAGCTTGCTTTCCGGCGCTCACATGACCATCATGCCCAAACTGATGCAGGGGCTCCGCGACCGCGGTGCCCACGACATCATCGTTGTTGCCGGCGGAGTCATTCCCGATACTGACGTGTTCGGACTTTTAAATATGGGTGTAGCGAAGGTCCTGTCGCAAGACACTCCCGTCGATGCAATTCCGGGTGAACTGCGTGCTCTGGTTCGCACCCGCCGCCAGAATGCCTGAGGCTAGCCTTGAGGATTGATCTTCAATACTTGCGCATCCACCGTGGCGCGGATTTTACGCAATGGCCCCCGCGTTACGATCGGGAGTACCTTCCTCCCGATGGGCAGGAGCACTGGCTGCCTGAGCTCGAGTGCGCTGCCGTTTGCGATCGCGATGAGGTCATTTTTGCCAAGCTCGCCAAACAGGTGCAATGGGCTTGGGACCGCAGCCCGTTTTACAGACGGCTTTGGCAGCAAGCCGGTGTCTCGCCTGGGACATTAAAAACTCTGGACGATCTCTCGCGATTCCCGGTCGTCCAAAAAGATGAATTGCGGCGAGTGCAGGAGTCAAATCCGCCCTTCGGCGATCTGCTGTGTGTCGAGCCCTCGCAGGTTGCGCGCATCCATGGCACCAGCGGCACTACCGGCCGGCCGGTGGTCTTTGGAATCAGCGCCGAGGATTGGGAGCGCATCGCCAATTCTCATGCGCGAATTATGTGGGCCGCCGGTCTGCGCCCTGCCGACCGGATTATCATCTGTTCGTTTTTCAGCCTGTACGTGGGCTCCTGGGGGGCGCTGATTGGCGGAGAGCGTCTCGGGGCCGCCATGTTCCCGTTTGGCGCGGGTGTTGCCGGTCAGACCGCCAGGGCTGTCCAGTGGACGCAGATCGTCAAACCCACGGCCTTCTATGGCACGCCTTCTTACGCTCTGCGTTTTGCCGAGGCGGCACGCGAACAAAACGTCGATCCTCGTTCCCTCGGCCTCCGAATCCTATTCTTCTCCGGTGAACCCGGAGCCGGAATCCCGGCCACCAAGCGCCTCATCGAAGAGACTTTCGGCGCCACGTGCATCGACATGGGCAGCATGGCCGAGATGATGCCCTGGATGAGCAATGGTGAATGCTCCTATCGAAAGGGAATGCACCTCTGGCAGGATGTCGTTTACACACAGGTCTGTGACCCCGAGACGTATAAGCCAGTCCCGTTCGGCTGTGAAGGCACGCCCGTTTACACCCATTTGGAACGCGTCTCCCAGCCGATGATCCGTCTCGCCTCGAATGACCGCACCCGCTGGATTGACACTTCTTGTTCCTGCGGGCGCACCTACCCCCGGCTGCCCGAAGGCATCTACGGCAGATACGACGACATGCTCGTCGTCCGCGGCGAAAATGTTTATCCGAGCGCCATCGAAGATGTCTTGCGGAGAGTGGAAGGCTTCGGCGGAGAATTTCAAATTGTCGTCTCGCGAATCGATCATATGGATGAGTTGCTGGTCCAGGCGGAACATGCCCCCACTCACAGCGACGCCAAATCCATCGAGCAGCTAAAGACAATTATGACCGAGCAGCTCAGAAGCCGTCTTGGCATTCGGCCGACCATCGAACTGGTTCCACAGGGATTGCTCCCGCGCACCGAATTTAAGTCGCGCAGGATCGTCGACAATCGCGATCTTTACCAGCAGGTCATCGCCGGAAATCGGCAGGGCAAATGACCGCTGCGGACTCAGTCGACGCGCTCGCAGCCGAACTCCTTGCCGGTTCCGAGCGGGCCCTGTCGCGCTCTCTCACATGTATCGAACGCGGCGGGCCTCCTGCCGAGGCCTTGCTCGAGCGGATTTACCCCCACACCGGCCGCGCTCATGTCATCGGCATTACAGGCGGCCCGGGAAGCGGCAAGAGCACTCTGACTCGCGGTCTCGCTCGAGCGGCGCGGGCGCGCGGGCGCACGGTGGGGATCATCGCCATCGATCCTTCATCGCCGTTTTCCGGAGGCGCAATCCTCGGAGACCGCATCCGCATGAGCGACGTTGCCACCGACTCGGGGGTGTTCATCCGCAGTCTCGCGACTCATGGAGCGATGGGCGGTTTGAGCCGCGCGGCCGCGAGTTCGATTCACCTGATGGATGCCGCCGGAAAAGACTTCATTTTTGTCGAGACAGTGGGAGTCGGGCAGGATGAAATCGACGTCATACGCGCCGCTCACACCGTCATTGTCGTGAGCGTTCCTGGCTTGGGCGACGACATCCAGGCGTTAAAAGCGGGCTTATTGGAAATCGCTGATATCCACGTCGTGAACAAATCCGACCGCGAGGGAGCGGAGAGATTGCGAGCGGATTTGCGTAACATGCTTGCCCTGGGTCAAACCGGTGCTGCGTCGCTGCCTCCTATCCTGCCGTGCGTTGCGATCCGCGAAGAGGGAATTGCCGAATTGCTTGATGCCGTCGTCGATCACCTGCGGTCGCTGAAAACTTCCGGTGAATTCGACGAGCGGCGCCGTCGCATTCTCTGGGCCGAAGTGCTCGAAATCGCCCATCATCTTGTAAACGAGGGCACTGCGCAGTTGAAAGATGATTCCAGCCAAGTGCTCGAACGAGTTTTGCGCCGCGAGATGACACCCCATGCTGCGGGGCGGGCTCTGCTCGAAAAACTGGTGAGCTCGCCGATAAGAGAGGTGCAGGATGTTTGATCCGGAAGCGATCAAACGCATCCAGTCTGAACGCGAGGATTGGGAAGCGCACGAACTGCGCGAATTCACCAAACGGCAGCCCGAAACGCGCGCCGAATATCACTCTGCATCGGGACTTCCTCGAAAGCGAATCTATACGCCTGAGGATATTGCGGCTACTCGTCTGGAAGATATCGGTCTGCCGGGCCGCTACCCCTTCACCCGGGGACCCTACCCGACGATGTACAGGGGCCGCAACTGGACGATGCGCCAAATCGCCGGCTTCGGCACGGGAATCGACACAAACCGCAGATTCAAATATCTGCTCGAGCAGGGCCAGACCGGCCTCTCGGTCGACTTCGACATGCCTACCTTGATGGGCTACGACTCCGATGATCCGCGTTCGGAGGGCGAGGTGGGTCGCGAGGGAGTCGCTATCGACACACTCGACGACATGGAATCGCTATTCGAAGGTATCGATCTGGAAAAGATCTCAGTGTCCATGACCATCAATCCCACCGCATGGATTTTGCTCGCGATGTACCTCGCTATCGCCGAATCTCGCGGCAACAACTTGAATAATCTTTCCGGAACGGTGCAGGCCGATATCCTGAAGGAATTCATTGCGCAAAAAGAGTGGATCTATCCCATCCGGCCATCGATGCGGCTCGTGCGTGACATGATCGTTTACTGCTCTCGGCACATGGCCCGCTACAATCCAATCAACATCAGCGGCTACCACATTTCAGAGGCGGGGGCCACCGGCGTGCAGGAACTGGCGTTCACTATGGCCAATGCCATCGCTTATGTCGAAGAAGTCGTCAAGGCGGGGCTGCATGTCGATAGCTTTGCGCACCGCCTCGCGTTTTATTTTGTCTCCCAGGCCGATTTCTTCGAAGAGATCGCGAAGTTCCGCGCCGCTCGGCGCACCTGGGCGCGCATCATGAAAGAAAGATTCGGCGCGCAAAAACCGGAATCGATGCGCCTGCGTTTTCACTGCCAGACCGCCGCGTTCAGCCTGACCAAGGCTCAGCCCCTGAACAACATCGTTCGGACTGCGATTCAGGCATTAACGGCAGTGCTCGGCGGAGCCCAATCGCTGCATACCAACGGCCTCGACGAAGCTTACGCCATTCCCAGCGAGCAGGCCATGAAAGTTGCCCTCCGCACTCAGCAGATCATCGCCGAGGAAACCGGCGTGGCCGATGTTGTCGACCCGCTCGGAGGTTCCTATTACGTTGAAGCACTGACCAATCGCATCGAGAATGAAGTCTCCGATATCTTGAGAAAAGTCGACGCCCTGGGTGGCGCGATCAAAGCCATTGAAGAGGGATATTTCCAACGGGAGATCGCCGATTCGGCCTACCTCGTTGCCCGCCGCAAAGCCTCGGGCGAGCAAGTGGTGATCGGCTTGAATAAATTCATTGAACCGGCGTCGCCCGCCGAAATCGAGATTCACCGCCTCGATCCCGAGGTCGAAGCCCGCCAGATCAAGCGGCTCCAGGCCACGCGAGCGCGCCGCGATCAGCGGAAAGTAGATAATCTCCTGAACCGCTTGGCCCAGGAAGCCGCCGATCCTTCCATAAACCTCATGCCCGCGACCATCGAACTGGTAACGGCGCGCGCCTCAATGGGCGAAATCGTCAAGTGCCTCCGTACCGTCTTTGGTTCTTATGTGGAAGTCCCGGTCTTCTGAACGCACCTGGGACCTGTGAACGTGAACCGCTGTGATCAGACGACGATAGCTTGCGTCCGGGCGTACAATGCCGCGCTAGGATATTTCCTTCCGGGAGGCGCCGATGATGCTACATCGCTTGTGGGTGTCAATGATGCTTCTGTCGGCCGCCGCGCTGACTATCTCTCCTGGCGCATCCGCCCAGAGCAACTCCAAGCCGGCTTGGCCTGATGTGGATTGGCGCAAGCCTCCGATTACCGCCCAGAATCGCAAACCCGCGCCCAAGCGCAGCATCGCCGGGTCGTGGAGTACCGCCGCCGGGCCGGACGCCGGAACCCAGGCCGCCGGCATGCAGCTAAAACCAAACAACGGCAAACCGGAGAATGCGCTGCCCTACACGCCGCATGCGCTGGAGGTGTACAACACCCATAAGCCCACCGAGGGGATCAAGGCCACCACCCCCAGCGAACAGAACGATCCCAGAAATTTCTGCGAGCCCCTCGGCTTTCCGCGCTGGAATCACTACACCCTCAGATTCGTCCAAATCTTTCAGGATGAGGCAAAGGTGGCGATTCTCTATCACTACGACAATCGCTGGCGCAAAATCTGGATCGATGGCCGTCCGCTGCCCAAAGTGGTGGATGGCGGCGTGGAAGTAGACGGCCAGCTCCGGGAACCGCGCTGGATGGGCTATTCCGTCGGCAAGTGGCTGGACGATTTCACCCTCGAAGTCCAAACTGTCGGAACCATGCCGGAAGACCGGGTTTGGCTCGACAATGGTGGCCGCCCCATCAGCGATCAGGCGCGCGTGACCGAGACATTCCGGCGGCTGGATTATGACACGCTGCAATGGTCGGAGACCGTCAATGATCCGATCATGTATAGTCAGCCCTTCGATGCGCTAAAGATGGCTTTCAGGCTGCAGGATCCTGGTGCTGAGGAAAACGAAAACATTTGCTCGCCCCAAAATTATCAGAACTATCTCGATGCTTTTGGCGATGACGCGAGCAAAAAGTGACGCCAAAGAAAAGCAATCTTGATATTATTTGCAAAACTGCCCTGCAATAGAAGACGCACTCGCAAACGCCCTGACAGGGCCCTTAGAGGGGAGGACGCATCATGAGCAAGAAGCTGGTCATCGCGTTGACTTTGGCCCTGGGGCTTTTGGTCTCCGTTCCTCTATTCGCGCATCACGGCAGCGCTTCTTACGAACTCGATAAAACAGTTGTCTTGAAAGGCACCGTCACCCGATGGCTTTACGCCAGCCCTCATATGTTATTGATGGTTGACGTAAAAGGTGACAACGGCGAAGTAAGCCACTGGGTCCTCGAATCCCAATCTCCCACCGTCATGTACCCCAGTGGCTATCGCAAGGATTCTTTCAAGCCCGGTGACGAAGTCACCGTTACCGCCGCCCAGGCTAAGAATGGCAAGCCGGTCGGGCGCATCGTCGAGGCCATCACTGCCAACGGCACGAAGTTAGGACGTGGACCTGCCGGCCAAGCTCAACAGTAACTTTCTTAGCCCCTCTTGAGATTCGGCTCTCTCGGGCGCTTTTATTGAATTTGATAGACGTACACCGCGCTTGGCGCCGTTTTCGTCGCCGGGACGGGAACAAATAGCCGCGACAATTGCGCCGAGAGCAGCCCCGTTTTTCCTCCGGGGCCTGAGGGGACTTGCCCCAGAGACTGATAGTGATCGGGATCCGTCTCCTTGTACACGTCGATCACGCCCGCGCCACCCGAGGTTGCGTAGATCCGCTTGCTCCGTGCGTCAAACATCAGATCGTCGGTTCCGCGGCCGATCGTCAGCGACTGCAGTTCTTTTCCTGTCTGCGTGTCAAACACAACTACCTGTCCGCTGCGGCATCCGACAAAGAGCCGGTGCGCCGGCTCATCGAATGCCATCGTCGAATTACCTTTGCCCATCTTCACCGGCCAGGTCGCGGTTACCTTATTCGTTTTGCGGTCGATCACTTCGACTTCATTCTTGGCTGGATTATCCAGGAACAGCCTGTTTCCTGATTTCTCCAGGGCCATCGCTTCGAGCGTATCGCCGTCGATCTTGATGTCCGCAAGCTTCCTGCCGGCGGTCGTATCCACGACGCTCAGCATGGTGAACTCTTCATGGGCATTATCCCCGCCATTCACGACATAGAGGTAATGTGTAGCCGGATCGTAGCCGATCGAGTCCGTATCCACTTTCAGAGGAACCGCCTTGAGCATCTGATAGGTTTTGGCGTCATAAATGTTTACTGCGCCTTTTTCTTCGTCCGTGATGTAAATGTGATTGAGTTCGTCGCGGACGAGCACGGCATGCGGATGCGGCACGCTGATCGTGTGTACCACCTTGCCGCTGCCGAGATCGAAGACCAGAACCTGTCCGCCCTCTTCGGCCACTACAAAGAGCCGATTGCTGGGAATATCGATTCCAAGATGATCAAAGCGGCCCTTCACCGACGCGGGTATCTCGTATTTCGTGGCCAGCTTCAAGGGCGCGGAATTTTGAGCAAAAGCCGCGGGAGCACTGAGGAGCGCAACTGCCGATAGCAGTAGCTTTAGTCTGTTCATTTACCTTCTCCGCGTTCGTGTTATTTGAGTCGCGGCCGGTGGACCCGAAGACGGCTCACCATTCGCGATTTCGCCCCGGTAGGCTCGATTGCAGTTTGGCCCCAATCAGAATCTACGGGAACCTTTTCTTCCACGTGCAAGAAAAAGGCTCCCCCAAGCGTTGCCCTAGAACTCAAGCCTCAATGCAAACTGGATTTCCCGCTGGTTGTTATCCAGCATGCGGGTTACTTCTCCCGCGCTCTTGTGCGGTTTCTCTGAGAATGGAGTATCGCCTGCACTACCATCGAATACGCTGGTATGCAGACCGGTCCCGCTGAAATTCGGATGGTTGAGCACATTGAAGAACTCCGCCCGGAACTCCAGATTTCCGCCCTCTCCTAGGAACCCCAGCTTTGTGTTCTTCACCAACGAAAAATCCCAGTTCCTTTCCGGCGGGCCAGTGAGAATATTGCGACCGCCCGTGCCTAACTGCCCGATCGTGGGCGAACAATTGGTTAACCCGGGACCGGTGCAGTTCGGTGAAATCGAGAACATAGCGGGGTTGAACCATTGATTGGGATTCCCGGTGATCACCGTATTAGGGTCATACACAATTGGTTGATATGCACACGGATTGCTGCCCGCAGGCGGCTGACCCGGCTGCGATGTGCAAGGATACGCCGCCAGCAATGCCGGGGTATTGATATTCACCCATTCGCCTTGTTGCGCCTGCGCCACGCCGGAATTCGAGCGATTAGCGTCCACAATCGGCGTGAATGGCTGCCCGCTCTGGATGCTCACGATGCTGCTCATGAACCAGCCTCCCAGCGCCTTGCTCTTGAAGCCGCTTCCCTGCGGACTAGGCAAGTGATAGAGCACATTAAATTCCCAGTTGTTGGGGATGTTAAAGCAGGCCGGACCTCTGTCTACGCGCGGATCCAGCGGATAAACGCCCAGCAGGCCGCCCGAAACGACGCAGTCTTGTATGTTGGCCTGACCCTGAGTTTCGTCCGTTACCCTGCTACGCGTGTAGGCTGCTGAGAATTCCAGTCCATGGCTCGTCCGCTTTTCCACCTGTACTTCCAAAGCGTTGTAACGAGAATCCGCGGCTGTGGCGATATTGATGTCACTGCCGTAATTCGGGTTGATGTTGGCGTACGCGGGAGAGCTGTTATCCCAGAAGGGCACATGGCCGTCCACGCATAGGCTGGCAGGATCACCGCAGGGGCCAAACGATGTCGGTGGAACTGGATTCCCATCGCGAACCATGGGCAAGTGCACTCCATGGTTGCCCACGTAAGCCACTCCGATCGCCATGTTCCAGGGCAATTGCTGCTGGACGCTGGCGTTGTACTGGATCATGTACGGGCTCTTATAGTTGTAATCCAGGAAGGTAGGGGTAACGATACCGGGATTCGCCGTACATACTGCGGTACTGTGGGCGAAGGTCCCCGAACACGTCGGCTGATAGAAGTTCAGCACTGTAGGGGGAATCGGAATTGGAAACCCACCCTGTGACCCGTCAGGTAAGGTCGTGGCAGTTCCGAGCCGGGTTTCCCAATCATTTGTGGTGCACGGCAGGAAACCGGGATCAGTTGGTGTGAGAGTAGCGTTGTTCGTATTGAAAAAGCCCGAGGTGCAACCCGGCGGAAGAACATCGATCAACGCCCCATACGGTATGGCTCCGTTCGTGGTGCCTCCCAGAGATGAGCCAATGTTGCCTATGTCGTAGTAGATTCCGGCGCCGCCGCGGATCGCCGTTTTTCCGTTTCCAAAGAGGTCATAGGCCATTCCGACCCGCGGGCTGAGATCTCTGAGCGAATTGTTCTTGATAACGGGACCAGGGGTAAACAAATCGCTGTAATCGTTGATCAGCCGGGATTCTTTGCCTTGTAACTCGTGCGGCGTATTCATGAATTCATACCGCAAGCCAAGGTTTACAGTTAGCCGCGAAGTGGCTCGCCAGTCGTCCTGCGCATAGAATCCATAAGTGTTGTAGATGAAATAGCGGTTTTCATTGGCCCAGGTAGGCGCGAACTCCACGACGGCAGGTATGTCCTGCATGAAATCGGACAGTTGGTTGTATTGCAGCTGCCCATTGTAGGAGTTGGTAGCCTGGCTTCCTTGGTTGAACCGATTGAGCAGTATTCCAAATTTGAAGGCATGTTTACCGCGGGACCAGTTTACGTCGTCACTGAGTGTATAGATATTTTGCAGGCTAAACGTCGTAGGGGCCGCGTTGACTGATCCGAACTCCGTATAGGCGCCCCCGCCGGACCCGCCCATGTCCACTACGCCGGTGGAAAACCCCGGCACGATCTGCGGACCGGTGCCGCCCGGCAGGCCGATATTGTCTTGCGTGGTGTTGCTGTTCGTGCGGCTGAAAGAAAACCTTGCCGTATTGAGTATGGTTGGCGAGAAGGTGTGGTTCTCAGCAAGTGTGATCCATTGATTTCGCGCAGTCGGCAACTCGCGGAAATAGGAATAGTCCCCCAATGTATTATTTTGAAGCGCATTGTCGATGGTGTAGCGGGCGAAGAACGTGTCGTTCGTGGAGAAGTTCTGATCCACACGCATCTGCCCGTAATTTTCGCTGAGGGTGTTATGGTCGCTGCCGATCTGATTGTTGTCGAAGCCGGGACTGGGTAGAGGTGCGAGCGCCAGCAAAGGAGCCGTGTATTGACTAAGAGTGACCGAAGTGATTGGATTGCCGGAAGCGTCCGAATCGAAATTAAGATCAGGACATTGGTCGGCCGTGATCACCGTTCCAGCGCCATAATTGTTCGCCGCAGTGGCGTTTGCCGGGTGGCATCCCGCCGCAGGCACGACGTTGTTGATGGGGACGCCGCGATTCTGCCGAACCCCCTCGTAAACACCGTAAAAGAAAGTTTTATCTTTCTTGATGGGTCCGCCGAATGCCGCTCCAAATTGGTTCCTTTGTAGCGGAGGCTTGGGGGCGCCCGCTCCGCGGTTGAAGAAGTCGTTGGCGTCAAGCGCCGAATTCCGCAGGTATTCAAAAACGTCGCCGTGGAACTGGTTTGTTCCACCCTTGCTTACCGCCACCATCTGGCTGCCCATCGCCATTCCATACTCAGCTTGGAAGGTTCCTGTAACGATTCGATATTCCTTGATTCCGTCAACACCCAGCGCGTCACCGGAACTGCCCGCCACCGGGCTGCGGCCCGTGCTGTTCTGCAGGATGGCCCCATCCAGCGTGAAATTGTTAGATCGAACCGGCGCTCCATTCACGCTGAAGCTCGTGCCCGATGAGTTGCGTTGGTTCTTGTCCTGGTTCACTCCTGGCCGATACAGGGCCAAATCGACGTAATTGCGGCCGTTCAGCGGCAGGTCCGCCATCTTGGTTTCGTTTACCGTTCCTCCCAGCGTCGAATCCTGCGTATTCACCAAAGGTATGTCGCTGGTGATCGTCACCTGCTGTGTCGTAGCACCGACTTGCAGCGCAAAATTAATCACGCCCTGTTGCGTGACCTCCAGAGTCAAGCCCGCACGGTTCTCGGTCCTGAATCCAGCAGCGGACGCTGTCACTTCATAATGGCCGACTGGCAGTTCCGGGAAGCGGTAACTGCCATCCGCCTCTGTCGTGGCGGTCTTCGTGAGGTTCGTATCTGTATTCTTGACAGTCACCGTAGCGCCCGGTATCGACGCGCCGGACGAGTCTTTAACCGTTCCCAGAATTGTGCCCGTAGGCAATTGAGCTAACGCGGGAATTGCAGCCAGAACGAGGACTGCGAGACACACTAGATTTTTCCTGAACGACGCACCGTGCGCACCCATGGTTCCTCCCGGAGCGGCGTGATAGGTCACCGCCACTCGCATCGAGGCCCCGGTGGACTTCACGCGCCGTTCAGAGCGCGCACTTTACTGAGAAACGGCAACCATTCCCCTGTGCTGCCGTCCTACTGTGGAGTTTCCGAATTGGCAGATAGATATTAGATAATAGATAAAGGAATAGAACCGCACCCAAAAGCCGCCTCTAACAAATCACGCTGAGCGCATGCACCACAAAGCTCCCCACTTTCATGTGCCGTGGCGCCCCACTTGTCTTTGCAACCGAAAAAACAACGACGTGATGCGCGATCGTTTAGCCTAGATAACCTTAAGGAAGGCTTAAATCGATATGAATATTTTCTCTTCGCCCTGCCACCCGCAAGCACCGGCGCAGCGGCATAAAAACGCACTTCAACCCGAAATCCGCGCCACGACGAAACGAAGCTACCGGTGCTTGTCCGTCCAGGCTTCCAAATCAATGCGCCGGCCATTTCTCCGGCGCGCCCAAGCCGCCTTCTTTCCAGATCGCCTGTGCTTCCGGTGAGGCCAGGTATTGCAGCAACGCTTTGGCGCCCACATTGTCTTTCGCGCGCGTGGAGAGGAACCCGACGATAGGCGTGGGTGCAACGACGTCTCGCGGCAGAACCCCCACGATCTGGTATTTGTCCTGATCGGCAATCAGGTCATTGAGATCGTGCAGGGCGATGTCGATTGTCCCCTGTTCGAGTCGCGTAATCGTCTTGACCACCGCGTCGGTAACGCTGGGATCGATGCCTCGGGCCGCGGGGCCCAGTTCGACCTTGCACTTCGTGGCAACCTGATCGGCGATGCCTAAGTGCGTAAGTATCTCCAAAGGCCCCTGCCCGGCGACGGTGAAGTCGGGGTCCTCGAATCCGATGGACTTCGCTGCGAGAAGAGCCTTCTTCACTGCGGCGGGTGTGGAGATATCCGGTTTCGGCGCACCTTTCGGCACCGCGAGCACCCAAACTACGCTCGTCACCGGTGTCCCGCTGCTCGCGTCGATGGTCTGCGAGGCGACTGCACCCGGAAATGGCGCTACGATCAGATTCACGTCCAGAGGCTGCCCCTTCGCAACCAGTTGCCGCGTCTCCACGCCGTTCACGTAGGTCACTTTGACCTTATAGCCGCTCTTGGCTTCGAAGTTCGCGATGTTCTTATCGGTCGGTCTCCGCCCCGGCCCCATCGCCATCAGGGTGATTTCATTCTGAGCATACGCGCCGACGCCGCCGGCGAACGTAAGCGCGAGCACGAAAATCGCTGAATACAGCTGTCTCATGCGTTTCAAGGATCCCTCCTCCCGATCTTTGGTGTTGTGGTGTGCCGCGGATTCTATCACGTCCCAACGGCGGGAAAACTTTAGTAGGGAATCGGAATCGGCGACGGAATCGGCGAGGATAATTTGTCGTGACCGAGAATAACCTTAACGGAGCGCGTGGCTTTCTACCGCAGCGAGAGTCTCCCGAATCTTTCGGAGCAGCATGTCGCGCTTGAATGGCTTCGCAAGCAACACGGATTCGAGACCAGCCATTTGCGAGTGCTTGAAACCGGCGTAGCCCGACATGTAGAGGACCTTCATTTCCGGCCTGATTACCATCAGTTTTTGCGCCAAAACTCGCCCATTGATCCCTGGCATGACCACATCGGTTAAGAGCAGATGAATGGGGCCGGCATGGCCGCGTGCGATCTGGATCGCCTGCTCGGGCGATTCGGCCTCTAACAATTTATATCCGCTGCCGAGCAGTATATCGCGCGTCAATTCTCTCAGCGCCTGCTCATCTTCAACGAGAAGGATTGTTTCTGTGCCGCCTGCGACAGGACTGGGCATAACGCTTGCCCTCTCATTCGTGACGGTCTCTGTTACGACCGGGAAATAAATGTCAAAAGTTGAGCCCCGCCCCGGCTGGCTGGTGACCCAGATGTGACCTCCACTCTGGCGGATGACGCCATATGCCGTCGAAAGGCCTAATCCAGTCCCTTTGCCCACTTCCTTTGTGGTGAAGAAAGGTTCAAAAATGCGCGCCTGAGTCTCAGGATCCATACCGTGACCTGTATCGCGAACACTCAGTCGCACGTAAGCCCCGGGGAGCTGAGGTCTGTGGTCCCGGACAAAGGCCTCGTCGACGATTACATTGGCCGTTTCTATCGTCAGCAGTCCTCCCTCTGGCATCGCGTCACGCGCATTCACAACCAGATTCATAATCACTTGCTCGATTTGACCGCGATCCGCTTTCACGCGATCCAATTTCAGATTGAGCGACGTTTTGAATTCGACATCCTCTCCAATCACCCGCTTCAGCATCTTTCCCAAATCGACAACCACGGCATTCAGGTCCAAAACGGTGGGTTCCAAAACTTGTTGCCGGCTGAACGCCAGCAGTTGGCGCGTGAGCCCTGCGGCTCGCTCTCCCGCCTTTTTGATCTGTTCGCAGTTTCGCCCGGCGGCCCCCTCGGAAGGCAATTGCTCGGCCAGCAGTTCGCAATGCCCGTTGATGACGCTCAGCAGGTTATTAAAGTCGTGAGCGATCCCGCCGGCAAGCTGGCCGATCGCTTCCATTTTTTGCGCTTGTTGAAGTTTCTTTTCGAGAAGCTTGCGGTCGCTCACATCTCGCGTGATTGCTGCCGCCCCGATGGTTTGTTCGTGAGCATCCTTTACCGGAGAGATGGTCATCGATACGTGGATGTGTTGCCCGTTCTTTCCGATATGCACGCTCTCGAAACGCGCGATCTTCTCCCCGCGTCGCAGCCTTTGCACAACCGACTGCAGGTCATCGGCGTGATCGGCGGGCAACAAAAGTCTGCGGGGCCGGCCCAGCACCTCGCTCGCGGAGTAGCCATAGATATTTTCCGCGGCGGCATTCCAGCTGACGATTAGGCCATCCAGCGTGAATATTACAATGGCGTCGCTCGAATACTCGATGATCGATGCCAGTTGTGAAAGCCGTTCCGCGATGCGCTTGCGTTCGGCCACCGCGCTTTTTGCCTCTTGATGAGCGCGTACCAGCTGGCGAGTGGCGCCGACCAGTTCGTTTGCCGGCTCAACCGGCCCGGCGCCTGCCTGGCTGCGCAAAAAATGCACAAAGGCTTTCCAGGAGCTGTTGTCGAGAAGCAAGGGAAGAATGATGTTTGAGGTCGCGGTCGTGGCGTCAAAAGACCTGCGATTCTCAAACAGCGATTGCAGCGACTCGGTGTAACTATGGGGCCGAAGCCAGGATGAACTCGCCGCATCCAGCAATTCGCGTTCCTTCTGTGACTCAGCCTGTTTGCGGATTTTCTGAAGCAGATTCGAAATCGCGGCGCCATTTTCGGATAATTCGCGCAAAAGCGGATTCATCTCTTGAGGAGAGCCCAGCAAAATCTGCATTGTGAGCTCGATGTTGCGATTCGAAAATTCGAGAATCCGCTCGGCTAGTTCGAGCTTGGCTTCCAGAATTCCGGCGTCCTGGAGTTGGTTCGATTGCACGGTACGTCTATCCGTCAAGCAAGCGGCCTCGGGATCAAGCGAGACGTTTCGCGGGCACCAGACTGTCGATTTTTTCAGTCAGCCGCGCAAAATCGACAGGCTTGGTTTCGTACTCGGCGCAGCCTAATTCAAAGGCCTTGGCGCGATCGCTGATCAAGGCGTGCGCCGTTAGGATAATGACCGGTATACGCTGGGTGGCCTCGTTTGCCTTTAACAGCTCAGTGACCTTCCACCCATCCATACCCGGCAGGCTGATGTCCATTAGGATTACGTCGGGTTTCTCCGATTCGGCCAGCGAGTAGCCCTCTTCGCCGTCATGCGCGATCACCACGGCGTAGCCTCTGCGTTCCAGGCGTCGCCGCAGAAAATCGCGGTTATTTTCATTATCCTCAACCAGCAGGACCGTGGACATAATCGCCCCTGCCCCCTTTGTACGGTTTCGCGCGGCCGTTCGAAATAGAACGTTGGTACCCATTCGGAGTACCACGGGCCCAAAGTGCCAACATGAACTGCCGGCGCTTGTCGGCCTTCGCGCATGAAATGTTGGTTACACCTCGCTTTTCAGGCTCAAATCTCCGATCGTAATGATGATAAAATCTGACCTTCATGCGCAGAACGCTCGCCGCATTCATCGTGATTTTGCTGGTGGCCATGACCTCGTGGGCATCCGCTTGCGATCTCGCATGTTCGCTTGCCCCTTCTCATTCAACCTGCGAGGTGAGTGGGGCCGCGGCCTCCGCGGAGCACGTTCGTTCGTCCTCAGAGGCAGCCATGGATGCGGGCATGCTCATGTCGGGCGAGATGCCGCTGACCGCGCCCAGCGTTGCGCTTCATTTGCGCGCGAACTCCTGCACCCATAGTCCGTGTGACCAAATCCTGATATCGGCGCTCACAAAATCGGCGGCGCAGCATCCGGTAACTGCTTTGGCCCTGGTTGCGCTTGAGCTGCCCGTGGCATCTGCCGGCATCGTGCGGGCGGGCTGGCCGGTGCCAAAATCAGAGCCGCCTGACCTTCAGCCCTTCGATCCTCTGTCGGTAAGCCTTAGAATCTAGGCACACCCTCAACTCCACTCAGCGTTGTGGCGCACGCGTCGTGTGCCGTCAGGCGTCGTTCCGTTCGAATCGAGCGATTGCAATCCGGCTTTTCACGTCGAGGGTGCTATGAGGGGCTTCGTCATCTTATCGTTTGTCTTGTTTTCGTCAGTTGCAGCGGCGCAACAAGCCAGCACTGAAATGCAGAGTATGGCGGGCGTGGAGCTCGGTCAGGGCGCCGACACCGATCACAACCACATGCCCGGCATGCATCTGCCGGGCGGCGCCGCGAATATGCTCCCCGACTCCTTCACGCAGCAAATTCTGGATCACGCCTCCTCCGGCACGAGCGCGGAACCGAATTCGACCCCCATTCCCATGCTCATGACCAGGCGCGGATCGTGGATGTTCATGTTTCACGCCAATGTGTTCATCCTGGATGAGCAACAATCGGGCCCGCGAGGCGCCGACAGGTTTTTTTCTACAAACTGGTTTATGCCCATGGCCCAACGCAATCTGGGTCGAGGCGTCTTCACGGCACGAGTGATGCTGAGTGCCGAACCCGCCACGGCGACCGGTCGGCGCTATCCGCTGCTCTTTCAGCAAGGCGAAACCGCTTTTGGCCTGCCCATTGCTGACGGCCAGCATCCGCACAATTTCTTCATGGAGATCGCGGCAATGTACGATCTGAAGCTTGGGCCGCGGACTCTGCTCTCGCTGTATGCCGCGCCTGCTGGTGATCCTGCCATCGGACCGACAGCGTTTCCGCATCGCGTCTCCGCTCTCGAGGATCCTGTCGCGACATTGGGCCATCATCAGGAGGATTCCACACACCTCGCTGCCGACGTGGTTACCCTCGGCCTGAGCCATCGCATCGTTCGCATTGAAGCCTCTGGATTTCACGGCCGCGAGCCCGGCGAAAACCGCTGGACCATCGATCAGGCAAAGTTGGACTCGTGGTCCACGCGGCTGACGCTTCAGCCCGGCCAAAACTGGAGCGGCCAATACTCCTATGCGCGCATCACCAGCCCGGAAGCGCTGTTCCCGGCGGAAAATCAGGAACGCATGACCGCTTCGGTCATGTATAACCGCCCGCTTCACGATGGAAATTGGGCCAGCACCATTCTCTGGGGCCGAACGCGATCGTTACAGGATGGCTCCATTTTTGACAGCTACCTGCTCGAATCGACGGTCCAATTCCGCAAACGAAATTATGTGTGGACTCGAATCGAAGACGCCGAACGCTCGAACGAATTGATCCTCGGCGAAAATCCTTTGCCTGTGGGTTTTGAGGAGCTCCCGGTTGGCCGCGTCCAGGCTTACACCCTGGGCTATGACCGGGATATTCCTTTGGTTCCCCATCTCGCTTCGGCCCTTGGAATCCAGGTGACCACATACGCAGTGCCGAATGTTTTTGAACCGATTTACGGAGCGCACCCTGTGGGCGTCGCCATGTTTGTGCGATTGCGGCCGGTCGCCGCGCGCGAGAAATAGCCATGGCGCGAAGATACACAACGCAAGATGAGTCGCCTTAGCTTGCCCCGGCTTTGTGCTGCTTGACGGATAACGGAAGAACCGCTCGTATACGAGTGCCGCTCGCATCGGAGCTGATGTCCAGCGTACCGGAAAGATCCTTCACTCGTTCGCGCATCCCCGTGATGCCGATGCCGGGCGTGAATCCCCCCGCGCTGCCGATGCCCTCGTCCTGCACCTCCAACCAAACCTGCTGTGAATCCGCGCCGACTCTGATCGCCGCCGTTTTGCTCCCTGAGTGCCGGTGTACATTGGTCAGGCATTCCTGGAGAATGCGGAACAGCACAAGCTCCACCGCATTCCCCAGGCGCTCCAGTTGCTTCGGGATTTCCGCTTTTACCTGGATCCCGCTCCGAGCGGAGAAGCCATCGATGTACCATTGGGCGGCAGATGCAAATCCCAGCTCTTCAAGCAAAGGTGGATGCAGGAGGTGAGAGATCGTTCGAATTTCCGATGTGCATGACTTCGCCAGTTCGCTTGCCTCGGCAAGTTTCTTGGCGGCTGAATCCTGCTCCTGTTTCACGATATCCAACGCGATACTCACTGCCCCCAGGTATTGACCCGCGCTGTCATGCAATTCGCGCGCAATCCTGCGCCGCTCATCATCCTGCGAGTGGATCAAGCTCGCCGACAGTTGGCGCAACTGCTGATTGCTTTGCTCCAGTTCAGCGGTGCGCGCTCTCACTTGGTTCTCCAGTTCCTTAAAAGCCTGCTCGCGGGCGATTCTGCGGGCCTCCTCGGCCTTCTGCAGTTCTTGCTCGGCTTTCTTACGTTCCGTTATGTCTCGGTTGATTTCCAGCCAGATCAGAGGTTCGTGCTCGCTTTCCTGGCGCAAGGTCCAACGGCTCGCCACATAGACCTGAGTGCCGTCGCGCCGGGTATGGATTAGCTCGCCTTCCCAATTTTTTTGCCGCATCAGCGCCGTTTTTCTCTGATCCGCCTGCTGGGAATTCTCCTTAAGTAATTCAATTGGGTTTTTCCCCACGGCTTCGGCCACGCTCCAGCCATACAGTTTTTCGGCTCCTCGATTCCAATACCGGATCGTATTCTCGGCCGGATCCATCTCAATGATCGCGTCATTGGCGGCGTCGAGGACACTCGCCTGGTGCAATCTGGCCGCTTGTCCCCGGCGATTTGCCTCTCCGAGCTGCACGATGGCCGCGCACACTAGCAGAAATCCCAGAAAAACAAATATCTCGCTTTCGCTCGGCGGAAAGGCAAAACTTCGGGGAGTCAGATCCAGGAACCAAATACCCGCCGCTCCTGTAAGCGCGGCGACGATGGAGGGAGCGAATCCGAAAAACCAGGCGGAGCAAACAACCGCTAAAGAAACCGCGAGATAAGCGCCTGTTGTTCTGACCGGCGAACCTGATAAAAGCTGCCCGGCAAGAAGCGCTGTTGCAGTCACCAGCAACGCGCCAGCATAATGCCCGATACCGCTCCTAAGCATTCTCATGTATGCCGGGCGGGGCCGGACACGGAGGATGCCGTATGTTAGCACAAGTGTTTGAACTAGCGCCTACCCGGTTCACCCGAGACCCCCTCACTTGCTCTCCCTGTTCGGGACAGCGCAAACAGGCGCCTAAGTTCTTAAATGAAGGCCTTTCCTGTATAGAAGCAAAACTCGATCCGGAGTACGTTTGATCCAACTGTGCGCGCGCGAATCCTGGTCGTTGACGATATTCAGATCATCCGAGGAAGCGTTCGCTCCCTGCTGGCGAGGGAGTCTCTGGAGATTTGTGGCGAAGCCGGAGACGGTGAAGAAGCCATCGAAAAAGTTCGTGAACTGCACCCGGATATCGTAATTCTCGACATCTTCATGCCCGTCATGAACGGGATCGAAGCCGCTCGCAGGATCCACCGCATTGCACCATTAACAAAAATTCTCTTCTTTACCGTCGAAGATCTTCCACAATCGGGCGCGATCGCCCGATCGCTTGGAGCCGAAGGCTTCGTTCCAAAAGGCGGCGCCGGAAGAGAACTGATTTCCGCTATCAAAGGTCTCTTGGACCCGCCCCTGTTGCCCGTAAATTAAGCCCCGCCGCACCCCACAGGAGCAAAACTTAAAGCCCTATGACTCGGAGCTATGACTCGCAGAGAATTTCCGCCATTGTGGACCGCACATGATCTGCGGAGCGCTCGATGATCTCGGGCAGCGCAATCTCCGGCCGGAATCCGGTAAGCGCGTATAGCTTCTCGACCGATGGAACGCGCCGGTGCATGTCTTCGTAGCCGTGGCCGTAGGCGCGATCGTAGGGCGTGTATAAAATCCGCGAGCGGCTGCCTAATCGCTCCCGAACGAGAAACGCCAGATCTTCAATCGTGATCTCCTGCGTGCTCCCGATGTTGACGACCTCGCCGTAAGGCTGTGCGTCCATCAATCTCACCAGGGCCTCGGCTGTGTCGCGCACGTCACAGAAACAACGTGACTGTTTCCCGTCGCCATGAATGGTGATGGGAGCATCCTCCAGCGCCTGCTTGATAAATGTGGGCAGCACCATGCCGTAGCGCGAACTCTGCCGAGGGCCTACCGTGTTGAAAAATCGCACGACAATCGCCGGCAGCAGCTTCTGCTCGAAATAAGAAAAAGCCAGGCATTCGTCCAGCATTTTCGACGCGGCATAGCTCCAGCGGCTCTTTTTCGTGGCCCCCAGAACGACGTCGTCGTCTTCGCAGAAGGGAATTTTGTTGCTCTTCCCATACACTTCCGACGTGGAAGCGATGAGCACCGGCGTGCGCCTCCGCGCGGCGGCTTCGAGCACTACCTGCGTGCCGCTCACGTTGGTTTCAATGGATTCGACCGGCTTTTCCAGAATCAGTTTGACGCCCAGCGCCGCCGCCAGGTGCACCACAAAATCGGCCTCGCTGACCAGCTTTTCCACTGTTTCCCGGTCCTGAACGCTCCCCAAATTGAAATCCAGCCGTCCTTCCTCTACGAGCGGCGCGATATTCTCGAGATTGCCGGTGGAGAGATCATCGAGCACGCTGATCGTGTCTCCCCGCTCGGCCAGCCGTTCGGCGAGATGCGAACCGATGAACCCCGCTCCGCCCGTGATCAAAATCCGCATCTTCGATTAAGCTCCCTTCCGATATGCCGCGTGTTCGAAGCCGAGCCGGGGTATGGGCCGCCAGCTCCGGTCGCCCCGGAAATAGTTGATCTGCCCGCGTAATCTCCACAAAACATGCATGAACCGGAACGGAAAAATCTCCAGCGCGGAGAGCAGGATCAGCTTCACGCGGTCCGGTGGCGAGTAACGCGGATACCGCCGTTCGCTCTGGCGGATCGAAATGACCGACAGAAATATGGTCAGCCCATAGCCGCCCCCGAGGATGACCGGCGCGAGCTTCCAGTTCAGGCAACCGCACCCGGCGGCCAGCGCAATCGTCGCCCAGGCAACCGATTCCACCAGTGGTATCAGCAACTCGTATATCCACAACCATGGCAGCAGCACCCACCCGATCCGTCCGTATTTCGGCCGAAACAGCATCCCCCGGAAGCGCCACAGCACATCGCACAGGCTGTTATGCCAGCGCGCGCGCTGGCTGGCCACGTAGCGGTAGCTCGGCGGGACTTCGGTCCAAACCTTGGCATCGGGAGCAAAGCAGATGCGGCTGGGCAGCCGTTTGTCAAGGATGTAGCGGTGCACCTTGAAGGTCATGTCCATGTCTTCGGCGAGCACGTTCGCATACCCGCCGACCGCCCTCAGCACATCCGTCCGAAAAAGCCCCAGCGCGCCGGAGATGTTCGGCGTCATCTTGAAAAGCGAGAATCCGAGGCGCGACATGAAAAACGCGCGCGAGTACTCGACCACCTGCGCAATCTCGAAATAACGGCGAGGCGAACGGATCGAAAGCCGCCCCTGGCTGACATTACAGCCGTTCACCGCATGCAGATTTCCGCCAACGGCAATTACCGAGGAATCGGCGAGCACCACCGAAACCATGCGCCTCACCGCCTGCTTCTCCGGAACGCTGTCTGTATCCGTAACCACCGTGTATTCGCCCGAGGCGATTTCCAGCGCCGCGTTGGTGGCGTCGCCCTTGAAGCCCGCGCTCAGCTTGCGCACCACGATCAGGCGTCGATCGTCTGTACTTCGCCACACGCTGAGGACCGGCCGGTGCGGCAGCGTGGATTTTACCGGCCGCTCGTCGAGCTCCAGTCGATATGCTTCGCGAAGCAGTTCGAAGGTCGCATCGGTGCTTTCGTCGTCTACGAATACGACCTCCAGGTTCGGATAATCCAATGCCAGAAAGGATTCGGCCGCCCCCAGGATGCAGGCTTCTTCATTCTTTGCCGGCGCGATCAGAGTCACTCGCGGCAGCGGTAAATGCCCGAGCGCCAGATTGCGCACGCAGGCCTCTTCGCCGTACCGCCTGCTGTATACCCACGCAAAGACCACCAGCGCGATGTAGCTGATGGTGCTGCCCGCGTAATACCAAAAGAATATCCAGTTCGCGCGAGCGATCATCGGTCCGGCGGTGCTAGAAGCGAATGGCGTAAGAGGCTCCGTAAGAGTGGCTGGCGAGGTGATTCGCCCCGTACAGCACGCGGAAATAGTAGGCGCCGGCACTCGCGTTTTTCGTCAGCCAGAAGTGCATTCCGCCGCCGAATTCGCGCGACGAAATGTTGTTGATCTGCAAGGCGTCGGAAAGTTCCGAATCAAAAGCGACCGCTGGCGAGACGTTGAGCCGGCGAGTGACCGTGATGTTCAGCTTGGCGCCGCCCGAAGCCGTCCAGGTGCTGGCGCCCCCCACCCTGCTATGCATCGCTCCGGCGCGAACTGCCAGAGCCCAGTCTCGCGGCAGGTAAACGATCACCGTGGGATCAAAAAGCAAGATATGAACCGAAGGCGAAAGGCCGTAGGCTCGTTCTGTCACCTTAAGATCGCTCTCCACTGCGGTGATCAAATTGTGGTGAACGGGGTCGTTTTCCGCCTGGTAAATCGTGCGGCCTGCTTCAAGCGAACCCGACCAGGCGATGGTCGTCGATGTATTGGAATTGCGCCCGCCACCCGCGGTGAAATAGCTCTTCCGGTCAGGCTTCCACGTAAGGTAAATGCCCCCGCCGCCCAAAGCTTCGCCAAAGTACCTCCCGCCCGTCGCCAGAGTTTCCAGCGTAACCTGCGGAAAAAGCCGGACCGTGGCATCGATTGATCCCAGACGCGCAGTTCGGCCAGTGTTGTAATCGAGTCCATCGAAGCCAAAGGTAATTTGGCCCTGTTTGGGTTCGCCGTCGCGACTGGTTTGGGCAAATGCTGCGGTGGCAAGAAGGGTAAGGCCGATTACCCCGGCAATGCGTTTGAATGCCATTGGGTCCCTGGTTTCTGCTTGCGTGCTGCAAGGCTCATCTTCGAATGCAATGTAAGCCAGTCGCGGTGCGGCTTGAATGGTAAGTTCAGATCATTTTGAGGGGGTCGCTTCGGGTGGTACCTGCTATGACCGAGGTAACTTCCAGAGCCGGCATCCGATAGTACGAAAGCTTTAGAACCCGTCCCCCGGGCCGTCGCCGCTCGGCTGCTTGACAATGGGTTTTGGCTCTGTCTCCATATGTGCTCTGCGTTATTCTAGTTCGGCCCTGTCATCACGCAGACTTTTGTAGAGGCCCGTCAGCGAATGTAAAGAATGACCCCGTTGTAGGCGGCCATCAATACGCCCAGCAGTATTACGAAAACCCCGAAAATCTCGCGAAGTTGGTGCGCGCTGAGCTTCTGCGCGAGCCACACGCCGACGTAGGTGGCGATCAGCGCCGGCGGTACGAGTTCGAGCAGCAACAGCCCGCCCGGATTCAGCGCATGCCGATGTCCGAAAAGCGCCACGCAGCTATTTGCCGTGATCACCAGAAGGGACGTCCCGGTGGCCGTCTTTATCGGCATTTGAAGAAACAGAACGAGCGACGGCACGATCATGAACCCGCCGCCCACGCCTAAAAACCCGGCCAGAAACCCGACCGTCGCACCCGATGCTACCGCCGGCCAGATGCTGCGGCCGTCAGGCAAATTTTTGCGTTCGGCGCGTTTGACCAGCATGGCCGCCCCCGCCACGCCCATCAGCAAACCAAACAACACCAGCAGCATCCCCGCGGGCACGCGGGACGAAACGTTAGCGCCGAGAAAGTTCAATGGAGCGCCGAAGGCGACAAAAAGCAGCCCCTGCTTCCAGGCGAGCTGACAATGTCGCTGGTGCAAAAGCGCGCCGACCAGCGCCGTGCCGCCCACCAGAACGAGCGAAACAACGATCGCCGAATGCGCTTCCATTCCCAGGACGTACACCAGAATGGGCACGGTCAGGATCGAGCCGCCTCCCCCCAGCAGGCCCAGGATCAAGCCCATCACTCCAATCAGGAAAATCCCGAGCCAGAGGTGCAAACTCCGTCCTTTCCGACACAGCGAGTTCGTGGAAAATAGCACGGGGAGGCGAATCCATGCACAAAAATGATAGCTCTCGTCAAATGACCCTTCCCGGCGCCGCCATCTTGGGCGTGGCAATCGGCGCGGCCGCCCTCGGAGCCTTTGCCATCGGAACTTTGGCCATAGGTAGTATGGCCATTGGAAGGGCCGCTCTTGGGCGGCTGGCTGTTGGCGGGGCCAGGCTCAAGCGTCTTGAGATCGAGGAACTTTCGGTGGCCCGGCTGAGCGCCGGAGAGATTACCGTAACGGATTCAATCAAGTTGCCTCAACCTGCGCATGCTGAGATCGAATCAAAGCTTCGCGACAGCTAGCAGCATGTAACAGGTTGGAAAGGGAACCGCGACGGAGGGATTTGCGGGAGGTTGAATCACTCCTTCGAGTCTGTCTCCTCCAGTCTTTATATGGGGCTCACTCGACCAAGGTGTCGTCGAGGTGGCTGGGTGCTCCGTTCTGGCGCCGGGCGAACAACGTCGGTATCCCCCGCCCTTGCCCCACCCTAACTCGTCGCGCTGCCTGCGGAGCACCCAGTCTTACTGCAAGCTGCTCCCCGAGGGTGTCTCGTAATTGGATGCGCCCGCTTTCGCCACGTTGCCCCGCTTCACCTCCTGTCCGCAACTTCTGAACCGGCAATGGTTTCTCCGGGCGCCCCGCCTTTCGTCTAAGTGGGAACTCCAAACGTTGGCGCGCGGACAGGCCAAATTGTCTCGGCCGCGCACTTCCGCGCCGCTGTTCACCGCCGCTGACCGCCGATAAAATTCCCTCATGGCAACTCAAACTGCTTCTATGACGACAGACCACCGCAGCGCCTTCGCCGACTTCGAAGGTGTCGCTTACCTCAACACCGCGCTGCAAGGAGCCATGCCGCTCGCGGCCGTCCAACGGGCGGTCGAAGCGCTCGAATGGAAAAAGCACCCGTACCGCGTCCCGGACGGCCTCTACTTCGACCTGCCCGACCGCATCCGCGAAAAAGTCGCGCGCCTGGTCGGCGGCACGCCCGAGGAAATCGCCATAACCACAGGCACGAGCTCGGGCCTGGCGGCGGTCGCCGCCGGCATCGACTGGAATCCAGGCGACGAAGTTCTGGTTGGCCGCGGCGAATTCCCGGCGCATTTTTCCGCTTGGCTGCGTTACGAACGCGCCGGCAAGTTGCGCGTGCGCATCGTCGAGCCGCAATCCAAGTTCATCTGTGCTGACGACTACATCGCCGCCCTCGGGCCCCACACGCGCGTCATCTCGGCCAGTTTGGTGCGCTTTGAAAATGGAGCGCGGCTTGACGCCGCACCCCTGGCTCGCGCCTGCGAAAAATTTGGCACGGCGCTGGTGCTCGATCTCGCGCAGTGCGCCGGCGCGATGCAGGTCGACCTGCGCGCGCTCGGCGCTTCCATGGCTACATGCAGCGGATATAAGTGGCTTCTTGGCCCTTACGGCACCGGATTTTTCTGGGTCGCCCGCGAATGGACCGAGCGGCTGCCGCTCGGCGCGGTCAATTTCATGGCCCTCGAAGGCGCGCGCGAGTTTCACTCCATGCCTCGCCGCGACCTGCGACCGGTGCCCGGCGCGCGGCGCTGGGATTCCGCCGAGCCTGCAAGCTTCACCAACCTTGCGCCCTTCGATGCGGCGCTCGATTACGTGCTGCAGACCGGCGTCGAGGCCATCGAACGCCACAACGACGCGCTCGTGGCGCAAATCCTCGAAGCTCTGCCGCGCACGAAATGTTCGCTCGTTTCTCCCGCGCAACGCGAGCGCCGCGGCCCCTACATATGCATCGCGGCGCGCTCTCCCGAGGAGACCGCGTCGCTTTACGAAAAACTGCGCGCGGCGCAAATCTCCGTCAGTCTCCGGGAAAACGCCCTGCGCATTTCCCCGCACATCTACAACACCTCCGCCGACATCTCGCGCCTGCTGACAATTTTGTCCGACTGACGCCCCCGGCGCACAGCAGGTTCAGTCGAACTTGACTGCCGCACGTCCATTTCCGATTTTTGCTTTTTTCGGGTGCCCGCCCCTCGTCTTTAGGGGTGGGTTCATCGCTTTGCATGGCCGATTGGAATGAATAATGTCGTCCCCAGCCGCGCGAAATCTGCTTTTGCTTTTTCGCCCCACCCCTCGTCTTTAGGGGGGTGCCTTTGCCGGAAACCTAATCAGCCGAAATTCGCCGCCGCGCGGCGCAGCGCGCGGTCGATTTTCGCCAGCGGAAGCTGCACGACTTTCCCGTGGCCTGGCGCCAGGCACGTGGGATTCAGGTCCCGAAGCAGCCGCGCGCTTTCGAACGCCAGTTTTTTGTCCCAGGTAAAGATTGCTGGCAACGGGAAGAGCAGCCGCAGATCCCCGGCGACGGCCACGCCGCCGGCGGTCTGAAAGGCATCGCCCGCGAGCAGCGCCCCGTTGCGTTCGTCAAAAAAAGAAAAGTGCCCTGGCGTATGCCCCGGCGTCGCCAGCGCACGCAGCGAACCCACGTGATCGCCGGCATCGAGCAGCCCGGGTTTTGTTTTCACCGGATTAAATCGGCCGCGTATCTTCTTTTGCGGTTCGGTGCGGTCGAGCGAGAGATTGCCTTCCAGCAGGCGCGATTCGCGCGCGCCGATAAAAACGTCCGCGGTTGGCAGTAGTTCGCAAAGCGCGTCGAGCGAGCCGGTGTGGTCCATGTGGGCGTGCGTCAGCACGATCCGGCGAATCGGCAATTCCAGCCTCAGCGCGATCTCCACGATCGCGTTCGCACGGCCGGGCAGGTTCGCATCCACCAGTGTCAGGCCGTCGTCTTCGCGCACGAAATACGAATTGATGGGCACGCGGTGCACCAGCCGAAACAGGTCCGGCATTTCGCGAATGAGTTTCATGCATCATCTTTCCGGCTGGCACGCCCGCACCGGGGTTGCGGGATTGTAGCCCAGGTCTCGCCTTTATAGCTCTGGTCCTTCGCGGATTTGTGGCCGATTGTCCGTTGGTAGCCCATGCCGTTCGAAGCCTGCCCGCAAGCGCAGGAAAAAAAGTCCTCCGCGGCCCTACGGCCTTTCGATGTACGCACAGGTAACGCCGGACTTTCGCCCGGCACGCCGAAGCAAACAGCCAAGCGCCTGATGAGAAGAAGATTTCCTTCACGCACGAAGCCGTGAACCGTACCTCCCGGCATGCGAAGGTGTTGCGCGTCCCGCGGTGTGAGTCCGGCACGCCGAGAGCCGGTTGAGCCCCGGCGCTTTGCATCCGGCTACAAAGTGTCAATGCGCGACACGCTACCAGGGATCGCGTTTTGCGTCGGATGCCCTCCGGCCACTCGATAAAATATGACCATCGCGTGCTTCCGTGAAAAAGTTCCTGCAATTCATTTTTGGGCTGGCCCTCTGCTTCGGCTTCGTTTACCTGCGGATCGGCCCCAGCATTCGCGCCTCCCGCGCTATACAGAAGGCGCGCGCCTCCGCACCGGCACGCCGCGCAAACGAGCCTCCGGACGCCCGCACGGGCATGCAGCTCGATCGCATCCTGTCCTTCACGAGCGACATTACCCTGCGCAAGGACGCCACACTCGATGTCCGGGAAGAATTCATCGTGCACAGCGCGGCCGACTATTTCCGTTACGGCTTAGTCCGAGACCTGCCCATCGACTCCGAAGCGCGCTGGGACCGCAGCCTCGCCGGCGCATACGCAAAAGACACCGGCATTCGCGTCAAGATCCTGGAAGTCAGCGAAGACGGCGCGCCCGTCTCCTACGAGCAGGGCAGCGATTTCAGCTACCCGCAATTGCGCATTATCCCCTGGACACCCGTTGCTGCCGGCGACCATCACCTTGTCCTACGCTACGAAGCCGACGGCGTGACACAGTTCCTCGCCGGTCGCGATCAGCTCTACTGGAATGCCGTCGGCCACTACTGGCGCTTGCCGGTCGACGAAGCCGTCGTCCGTGTGCACCTTCCTGCGGAAGTGCCATCCGGTGTAGTTACCCCCGCAGCCTACTCCGGCTGGCGCGGCGCGACGCCAGGTCATCGTGGCGCGGCGGCTGTCGCGGCCAAACCCATTGCGGACGGCTTCGAGTTTAGCGCCGCGAATCTCGGCTCAACCGAAAGCCTCAGCGCCTCACTAACCTGGCCGAAGGGTTTCCTGATGCCCCCGGCGCTCGGGCCGCTCTCGCACGATGGTTATCTGCTGATCGCGCCCTCGCTCTTGCTGCTGTACTACCTGGTCGTATGGCTTGCGTTGCCGCGCCAGCCGCATCCCGGCGCCGTCGCCATCCAGTACAAGCCGCCCGAGGGGCTTTCGCCCGGCGCCATGCGTTACATTCGAACGACCGGCTGCGATGGCCGCACCCTCGCCGCCACGCTCGCGCAACTCGGCGCGCGCGGCCTGATCGCCATCGAACCTCAAGACTCGAAATACAAGCTCACCAGCCTGGGCATCGACGCCAACAGCTTGCAGCCGCCGCTCGCGCCCGAAGAGCTGAGCCTTTACGGCCTGCTTTTCGAGGATGGGCGCACGGCAATTCTCGATCCGAAAAACGGTGCGACGCTGAACCGCTACATCTTCCACATCAACGCCTCGCTGCAAACCGTGATGCAGAACCTCTATTTCACGCGAAACGCGCGGTGGCTCGTGCTGGCGACCCTCGCCTCGTTTCTCACCGCCATCGGCATGGCGCTCACCGCGCACGGGCGCAACAGCGACCTCATGACGCTGGTGTTCCTCACCTGGTGGTTCTTCTTTTGCTTCTTCCTGCTGGGAATTATCTGCGTCATGACGCTTTTCCCGGCGTGGATGCGCATGATGCGCGGGCTCGGCGGCGCCAGAGAAGTCCTGGTTGGCAGCCTCGCGGTCGCGGTATTCGGTGCGGGCGGCACGGCGGTGCTGTGGCAGTTGCGGTCCGGGCTGTCGCTTGCCTATGCGGTCACGTTGGCCGCCCTCGTCGGCATCAACATCGCCGCCTTCCCGGCGCTCAAGCGGCTTACCTCGCGCGGCCGCCAGGTTTCCGACGAGATCGAGGGCTTCCGGCAATTCCTGGAAAAAGTCGAACAGGATCCGCTGCGGCGCCTCGACGTCGCCGATCCGCATGCCGCCGAGTCATCGGAATTTCTGCCCTACGCCATCGCTCTCGAAGTGCGCGAGCCCTGGGGCGACCACCTCGCCCAAGCCTGCGTCGCCGTCACCACCACCCGCTAAAAACGGCAAGTCCCCGCGAGAAACCAGTCGCATACGGCATCTACGGTAAGCCATGCCGTAGCCGCGTACTTTACTGGCGGTACCGTTTTTTTTTGCTGCCCGTATTCCTGCGTATTCCCGCGCGTCCGGCCCGCGCCTATGCTCCCGCGCAACGTCAATTTATGGGATGGGGTGTCTCGCATCATCGCATCTCACGAGCGAAGGGGTTAGTGAGTACCAGCGGATTCCTTTCTTACGCAACGTTGGCTTGGGTGCTGCTCGGAGTTGTGCCCGCCAAATCGCCTCTGCGCGCCGCCAGTAGTATCAGCATCACCACCCCGGGGAATATTTCAAAGGACGGCACGGGCAATTTTCCCCAAATCATTGTGGATTCGTCCGGCAACATCGATGTCGCCTTCGCCGATGCGAGTTCGTCCGGTCCCTGCACGCCGGGGCGTTGTACCTGGACAGGCGGTCTCAAATTCGTCCGCTCGACAGATGGGGGCAAGACCTTTTCGGCTCCCGTTGTATTGGAATCGAGCGGCGCAGGACCGTTCCGCATGGCGCTTGAGTCAGACTGCACGATAGACATTGCCTATTTACCTTCAGACCTCTCAAGGGTTCAATTCTTGAGTGAATCGATGCAACAGATCTGCCGGCAAACCGCTCACACCCGGCAGCGGGTAAACGTGATTTCAATAATCGCGGATCGTTAACCGAAGAAATTGCGAAATGAGACGCCCCAATCACTACGCCTGGCAGTACCAACTGGCGGGCTTTGCTTAGGTTCGTCAACGCAAAATTCCACCGACACAAGAATGCTGAATAAAATGGCCGTTCGAACCACAAATTCCCTCAGCGCGCCAGTCGCGTAGCGTCGCGTCGATTCAAACACCGATAGATCCTCCCGTGGACAGCACCATTCGCCGAGCTTACGTGCTTCACTCATTGTTCATTGGCGCTACGGGGACAACGGACTGAACGTCACTATGGTCGGCGAAGGTCGGAACTCTTTCAATACAGGTGAATACTGGATGCCTTGGCCAGGCGCGTGTAGGCCGCATACGCTACATTTTGCCGGGTTTCGCCCATATTCTGTCTTTCTGCGATGAATCAAACTCCATCACCTTGCCCCGCTTCCCCCCAATCGTCATTTCGAGGAGCGGTTCGCGCCCGTATGGGGCGCGGTGACGAGAAATCTGCTTTTTGTCCTTATTTCTCTGCGATGAATTCAAACTCCATCACCTTGCCCCGCTTCCCCCCAATCGTCATTTCGAGGAGCGGTTCGCGCCCGTATGGGCGCGGTGACGAGAAATCTGCTTTTTGTCCTTATTTCTCCGCGATGAATTCAAACTCCATCACCTTGCCGCGCACGATGTAACACAAGTAATGCTCCCAGAATCGCCGGTAGCGCGCGAAATGATTCACCAGAAACTCAAATCCCAGCCATTTCCACAACGAAAGCAGCTTCACCCGCACCGACTTTTCGCGAAACCGCGCCTGCGTGTAATAACCGAACCCGCCGTGGTTCTCCCCAAAATAGCGGAAGCTGAAGCTATTCAGGTGATTCTTGTGCGTCGGATCGCAGAAAGAACTGTAGTCGGTGTAATGTGGCGTCTCAATGCGCAGCGTTCCGCCGGGCTTGAGCAGGCGGTGAAACTCCTCCATGGTGCCGATCACGTTGCTCAGATGTTCGATGACGTGAATGGCCGTGATGCGGTCGAAGCTGCTGTCGCGAAATGGATACGGAAACCTCTCAAGATCCACCAGCACGTCCGGCCGGCTCGCCGGGTTCCGATCGATGCCAATCGCGCCGGGCTGCTTGCGGATCCCGCAGCCCACGTCCAGCGCCAGGATTGGCATCCGCGGCGGAATTCCGGGTGCTTGAATTTCGGCCTCGGCGGTGTTTGCGTCCCCGGCCGGCGCGGTTTGCTTCGCTTTCTGGTTTTCGCTAACGTTCTTTTTCGGCACGCGCGTGGCCGCTCCCGGCGCTATCTGATCTTGTACCGCCCGGGAAGTCAAGCCGCGCGACCCAAATTGGAGCACATCAACTCTCGAATCGGTGTACTCTACCCACTTCGCCGACGGTCTGGGGTTTTGGCGGATGACAAAGACGGTTCCATTACTCGGCAGGATTCCGCCCAAGGTTCTAGCCTATGTGCTGAGCGTCGTCGCGTTTCTGCTCGCGCTGGTAGTGCGCGACGCTCTCACGCCCATCGTAGGAGCGTCTTTACCGTACGCCACTTTCATGGTGGCGGCGGCGTTTTCGGCCTGGTTTCTGGGTTTCGGGCCGGGCCTGGTCACCATGCTGCTTGGCTTGCCCGCCGCCGATTTCTTTTTCACGCCGCCGCAGCACAGTTGGACTGCTTTCACCCGCGGCGAACTGCCTGCCACGCTGACTTATTTTCTGGCCTGTGGCTTTTTGCTGGCAATGGCCCTGGCCAACCGCCGGCACAACCTGGAGCTGCGCGCGAAAAACCTGCAAATCGCCCAGCAGGCCGCGGCCGCCGAGCTGAGCAACCAGCAGCTGCGCGAACTCTCCGCCCGCCTGTTGCGCACCCAGGATGACGAGCGCCGCCGCATCGCCCGCGAACTGCACGACAGCGTGGGCCAATATCTCACCGCCATCGGCATGAACATCGAAGGGGCTTTCCGAACCGGCACGGAACTTCCTGACAATGTCCGGGAGAAACTCAAGGAGGCGGCCGACTCGGTCCGCGCGTGCAGCGCGGAGGTGCGCACAATTTCTCACCTGCTTCATCCGCCGCTGCTTGAGGAGTTGGGATTGCCTTCCGCGACCCGCTGGTGCGTTCAGGGCTTTGCGGAACGAAGCGGCATTCAGATCCAGGTGGAGATCCCCGAAGATTTGCCGCGCCTCGATCATGATACCGAGCTCGTTCTTTTCCGCGTGCTCCAGGAATCGCTCACCAACGTGCACCGCCATTCGGGCAGCAAGACCGCCCTGGTGCGGATGGGGCACGATCCGGCAAAAGTGTGGCTCGAGGTGCGCGATGAGGGCCGGCGCGCTGCCCTCGCCGAACACGCCATTCGTCCCGGCGTCGGCATTCGCGGAATGCAGGAGCGCGTGCGGGAACTCGCGGGCGTGCTCGACTTTACTTCAGACCCCGGCGGCACCTGCGTGAAGGCGGTCATTCCTCTATCTACCGCGCCGCGCAAGGCAAACTCCGAAGCTGCCCAGCAGTTCCGCCAGCGCGCCCACCACGCCGGCTAGACGTTACGACTCGTTTCTTCGAAGCTGGCCCGCGCTCTCGGCCGTGGCTTGCGTCGCCGCCAAAACTGTTCGGCCGGCCTTCAATTCAATTCCTCAATCTTCACGATGGTCCAAAGCTCGTCATTCCTCTTCGTGTCTGGCATATACGCGCAGCAGTGCACCGCTACCATGCCTCCCTCTAATCCGATCTCCAGCGTCTCTCCGGTAGGCGCGGAGACCAGGAATCGGCCCTTTTCTCCCTCCAGGGCTGACGTGATATCAGATACTAAGACCCTTTGATTTAGCCTCAACATGGCTGTTCAACCTCTGTCCGGCCAGGCTCTGTCCCGCCAGGTTCGAGATTAGAAACCGCGGTTTGGCGTTGGCCCCTCTGCGAAACGCTCTCCTAATCTTTTCGAAGCAGCGAAAATCCTGGAGACGGGAAGCACTCCGCCAAGCTTGTAGTTGCCGATCGATGCAAGCCCCGCCGAAGCCATACAGCCGCATTCACTGCACACCGGCCGGCCGCCGAATTGACAGGGAGTAATCTCAGTCGTTAAGTCTGCCGAAATGCAATTCGTGGTCTGCGCGAAGATGCATTCCGCGGGCGAATTCGGCGGATGCACATAACCCTGCAGCACCGCGTCCGGCATCTGGATTTTCGGAAACTCACGCCGCAGTTGCGCCAGCTCTTCGATTGCCGCCAGCCGGTCCGGCGGCCCGAGCCGCTCCGCACTCTGGTCGCCTTCTTGTGGAGTAAACAGGCTGAACCAGATCTTTCTCGCCTCAGCGCGCGCGGACCAGAAGCGTGCAAATTCCCTCAGATACCCGGGGGCGAGCAGTTGCCTGGTGATGGTGCAGTGCACGATGATCTGTTGGCCGGCAATGTTCTGCACGATGCGGCTGTAAGTAGCGGGCGAACGCCGGCGGTCGTGTTCCGGGGCAAGCCCATCCACAGAAACCACCAGGTGCAGATTTGGAAGCCTATGCCATTCAGCCGGGATTTGACGTACCGCGCTGGTCACGAGTTGTACTTCGACCCCGAGTCGCGCCAGCTTTGGCAGCAGGATGCCTAATTCACGGTACCGAACCAGGGGCTCTCCGCCCACAATGGAAATGTGCAATGGCCGCAGCCTTCGGACCAGACTCAAAACCCCGGTGACCAGTTCGTCGCCCCGGTAATCCGCTAATTGCCGCAAAGGCCCGCCCGTTCCCAGGTGGTTTGGCTCGTAGGCATAACATCCGGGACAATGAAGAGGGCATTCCCGGGTGATTTCCAAAGACAGGAAGGGCCGGCGTCCATGCAGAATTCGGGACCACGCCGGTACGATATCTTTCAGTTTCATGCCCGGCCCCCTTCTTAATTCGTTCTGTTTTCTCGTTCCGCCTCGTCGCCGCCATACCCATTCGATGCTTCCCAGCCCTGCTGTTCACCAACGAAATTAAAAAGTTTCTGTCGAAGAGCGGCGTAGGTGTCGCGCAAATCATTTTCAAACTGTACCTGCTCGAGAATGCCGAGCAGGTGATCCAGCGTTAGTGCGCCGCCTTCGACATCGGCCAGAAGCTTGCAAGTCTCTTGTGCCTGCCTCACATATTCCCACAGTGCCTTCAGGCACTCCTCGCGTATACGCTGACGTTCCTTCATTGTTTTCTCCTCTGCCGCGGCTCGGCGCCCTGTCGGGCTCTGTCACACTTGTAGAGTTGTCATGGATGGTTTGCACCCGCTGAACGCCGCCTATGCCTGCAGACAGTGCGCCCCTGAAACAACGGAGGCTTATTGGCAATTTCAGCGTGGCTTACAGAGAAAAGCAGGTTCTATTGCTTGCTTTATGTTCGCAGGGAACCGAGCAGACGCAAGACATCGCGGCCCGTCTTGCCTCTCGCCGCCCCATTGTCTTGGGCTTCTTCTGCGTTGGCGAAGACGATGGCCCCTGCCGGTAAGGCGAGTGTGTTCTTTTCCAGGGCATTCGTGGCCTGCGTCGCGGCCTGGCGTTGATAATTGAAAACGTGTGCGTCGTTCGACGGGTCGTCGGCAAGATTCGCGAGTTCGGGGATTTCTCGCGTGGCCACTGCCAGGCTTAACAGAAGAAAAATAATGGTGAATACCCGGTTCACATTTCTGCTCGCCACGCGGGGACGCATTTGATGGTACCTCCCGCGCGGCGATTTCTCAACCGCATCGGGCCTCTCGCCCAGCCGGCGTTTGCATCCATAACCTGCGCGAATTTCACTCCGCGCAACGGGGTTCCGCGACCGCACAATCGGAACACTGCACCCCGGCGCGCCTTAGCTGCCCTGCAATCGAATCCTTGGCTCAACTCTTTTGAGCGGCTTCCTGGATTTGCTTCCCCCGATCCGCGAGCCGCTCCGCTGAAACCGGCTGTTTGGATTTAATCCAGTCCTGTGCGCTTTGCCGTTCCTCGTCCGGACGATTCATCACAAACGCGCAAACGAGCCGATCTCGTTTTAACCACCACACGCTGAAGCTGGAGCTGCCCAGGTCGCCACGCGCAACTGTCTGCGTGGCTCCCGCGGCGTCACCCCAGAGCTCGTACGACAGATCGAATATATCCGAGAAAAAATAAGGAACATGTACGAACGGCTCTCGCTCTCCGCGAACAACGCCCGCCCAGTGCTGCCCTTGAGATACGGCATTGTCCCAATGTTCGACCCGGCGGCGCTTCTCAAAAATCTTGTCCGGATAATTCGCCACGTCGCCCGCGGCAAATACGCCCGCGATATTTGTCTCCAGATACTCGTTCACCGTGATGCCGTTCTCCACGCCCAGGCCGCTGCTCGCAAAAAGCTCCGTCACCGGAGCGGCGCCGACACCCGCCACCACCATGTCGCACTCGATTGTTTTTCCGCTCAATAATGCCGCCTGCATCGGGCTGCCCTTTTGTATCGTTGTGACGCTTTCGTTTTTGATCAGCCGCACGCCGCGCGCCGCATAGTACCGCTCAAAGAATTCCGATATCTGCGGTGTGAAAACGCGCTTCCAGACACGCTCCTCGCGAATAACCAGCGTCGTTTCAATTTTCTTTTGCGCCAGTACGGAGGCCACCTCCATTCCAATAAAGCCTCCCCCGATTACCACCGCCTTTTTCGCATCGGCTATCCTGGCGCGGATTTTTCGTGAGTCCTCAAGTGATCGAAGGTAGAAAACATTCGGAAGGTCATTTCCGGGGCATTCGAGTTTTCTGGCACGCGCGCCCGTAGCGATCAGCAGCGTTTCAAATTCAAACGATTCGCCCCCGGCCGTGTGCAGCCGCTTTTTCTTTAGATCGACCCCGTCGATCGTAGTTTTCAGTTGGAGGTTGATTCCGTGCTCTCGATACCACTCCGCGCCGTTGATCAAAATTCCCGTTTCCGTATCTTTTCCGGCGAGGAAGCCCTTCGAAAGAGGCGGCCGTTCATAAGGGACCGCCTCGTCCGCGGACACGATGGTTAATTCACCCGGCCCCAGTCCGCGGCCCGCCAGTTCCTTTGCCGCGTAACCCGCGACCATGCCGCCGCCGAGAATCACGTATTTACTCATATCGTTGAGGAATCTGCTTTTGCCCTTCCCGCCACGAGACTTCTGCGGCGCCAGCTTCAGGGCTCGATCATTTGATTTCTTACGGCGAACCTTACGAGTTCACTGATGGAGTGCATCTCCAGCTTCCGCATGATATTCGAACGATGAGTCTCGGCGGTTTTCACGCTGATGCCCAGCGTAACGGCCACCTCCTTGCTGCTCTTGCCCTCCGCCAGCAGTTGCACGATCTCTCGCTCGCGGGCGCTGAGTTGGTGGCGCATCAGTCTCCTCGGCTTTTCTTTGGCGGCGGGATTAACGAAGCCGTCGATGATGATCTTGCTCGCGCCTGAAGTGAAAAATGACCGCCGTGTGGCGAGTGATTCGATTGCCTTGACCAGGTCCCGCGTCGCATCTGATTTCAGAATGTAACCTCGCGCGCCTGCGTCCACGATTTCGCGCACCAGTTGATCGGAAAAGTGCAGCGACAGAATGAGCACTTCGGTTTTCGGACTCGCTTTGCGGATCTTCCGCGTCGCCTCCAGGCCATTCAGGCCGGGCATGCTGATGTCGACGACCGCGATATCGGGGCGATGCTGTTCCGCTAAAGCAATCGCTTCGCGGCCGCTGGCCGCCTCCGCGCACACCTTCCACTCCGGCTTTGAAGATAGGAGCGACTTCACCCCTCTGCGCACGATCTCATGATCGTCGGCAACCAGGATGCGTAGCTCCTTGGAATTAACCATTTCGACCCTGTAGCGGAAATCGTAGAGCCGTATATCACACAATCCCGGATTTGTCTGTCCTCCTTCAAAAATATGATGATCTGTGTTTACAGTGGCCCGCAGGAGTGATTCGCATCTCCGTTCCGCGCATCAGATGAAGGTTGACATCTTCTACAGATGAGGGCCCCAACCACACGTCGCCATCGCCGCCGAACTCAGCTCCTGGTTTTGATCGCTATCGTCACCCAAGTGGCTGGCAACGTCTTCCTCAGCCACGGAATGCGCGACGCAGGCGCTATCGTCTCGGCTTCACCCCTCGACTACATTCGCGCCCTGAATGCCTGGACTGTCGCCGGTGTTTGCATGCTGGCCATCTGGATGATTACCGACCTGGCATTGCTGAGCCGGGCCGATCTGAGCTTCGTCTTGCCGGTCATTGCCACGTCCTACGTGCTGATCGCCCTTGTGGGGCATTTCGTCTTGGACGAACGCGTCTCGGGCCTGCGCTGGATCGGAATTGTCTTGATCACCTTCGGTGTGCTCGTTGCCGAGACTACCCCGGACCGCACCACGCGCCCGCAAGGAGAGTCGTTGTGATTGCTATTCAGTGGAGACTCGCCGCCCTCACCTCCATGTGCAATACGGTGGGTGACGTTCTCAATACCGCGGGGATGAAGCGCGAACCGGAAGTCGAGCAGTTAGGACCGCGCTCGCTGTTTGCCATGCTTGCGCTGACGGTGCGGAATCCTTTGGTGATCGGCGGCGTGGCCTCTCTCACTGTGGGATTTGTAGCGATGATGTCGCTGCTTTCGATTGCCAATGTCAGTTTCGCCGTGCCGGCCACCGCCATGAGCTACGTTCTGGAAACATTCCTGGCCAAATACATCCTCAAAGAAAAAGTCGGGTTGCGCCGCTGGGCGGCGGCGACTCTGGTGGCATGCGGCGTAGTGCTGCTGCAGTGGTAACCGCCTTTCTCTGCAATTGCGTGCTTTGCGACTCGGCGCCGCCGCCTTGCAAGCCTATGAGCACCAGGCCTGCGACCACCAGTCCTGTGGCCACCGTTTTGCCAAAAAGAACGGCGCCGCTGAAATCTTCGCGCAACAATCGCGGCCTCAGCAGCGTCAGCCCATACGATACGGCGAAAATGACGACATACCGGACGCCGGTAATGGCGTCCACCACCGCCGGCCGCGTCAGGCTGATGGCGTAGAAGACAAGAAACGAACCAAGCCCGTTCAAGAATCGATTCACGAAATACCAGAACCACTCCCGCCTTTCCTCCGGATCGTGCCTCTTTTTCTCCTTCCTGAAAATCTGACGCCGCCACTTGCGTCGCACCAGCAACAGGAGCGCTCCGGAAAATGTGCCCAGCGTAAAAAAAACGTACCCGCTCACAAAATTTGTTCGATCGAACGCCAGTTTCTGCAGCACGTTCACCAGCCCGTAGCTCGCCGACGCCAGCAGAACGTTGGGCAGAACTTTCCGAACATCGGTTTTCTCGGAAATGAACATCACAAACCCGCCGAGAACCAGAAGCAGAAAGCCCCCGAATACCGCTTTTCCCCCGATCGGGTTGCGCAGCAGCGGGATGGAAATAGCGCGGTTGCCACCGGGCTGAACCCTCCCATGATCGCCAGCGTTTGCGACGCTTCGCCGGCCTTCAGGGCGCCGTAATAGAAAAACATCGCGGGCATCTGCAATAGTCCGGCGCCAAAGGCAATCCCGATCACCGGTGCTGCGGGGATGTGAAATCCGAAGAAGATCAAAACGAGTCCGAAAATACTGATGAACCCCAGCCAGAAAACGTACGACACCAGATTTCTCGTCTCCGGCTGCCGCAGCAGGATCTTGTCCCAAACCAGGGTTATGCCGATCAGGCCGTGGGCAATGATCGCTACGAAAACCCCGTCATGCACGAAAGAAAGGTCCATCCCCGACTCGCGCTGCCATTTGATGAGCCATCACGGTGAACCGACAAGCACAGTATCCTTCTGCAATTGCAAATCTGCGATTTGCAATTTTCCGTTTGGCTGTGCGCCGCGCCCCAGCGCCCGTTGTCATCCCGAACCCAGCCGCCGCCCTTGCGGATGGGGGTGAGGGATCTGCAGTTCGCTTCTGCAATCTCCAATCTGCAATTTGTCATTTCCGTCATTTG